>Ga0210408_10000886_pt1 | contig 33520 bp, 31 predicted proteins | sample IncBWH4MmetaG_FD_155471 | JGI IMG/M metagenome (GOLD analysis project Ga0210408, IMG submission 155471) | Forest soil microbial communities from Barre Woods Harvard Forest LTER site, Petersham, Massachusetts, United States - Inc-BW-H-4-M | ecosystem: Environmental > Terrestrial > Soil >... | reverse complement strand
CGCGGGCGCGAGCATCGTCGCGTTCGCGATCGCGGCTTCGATGTTCGCGATGTTCCTGTACCTGACCCTCTACATCCAGGACGTGCTCGGATACAGCCCGCTACAGGCGGGCCTGAGATTTCTCCCGATCACGCTGCTGTCGTTCTTCGTGGCGCCGTTCGCCGGGAGGCTGAGCGTGCGCGTGCCGGTGCGGCTGCTGCTCGGGATCGGCATGCTCCTCGTCGGAGGCGGGCTGCTCGCGATGACGGCGATCGAGCCCAATACCGGGTGGACGACTCTCATACCTGGGTTCCTGCTCGCCGGTGCCGGCATCGGCATGGTGAACCCGCCGCTGGCGTCCACCGCGGTCGGCGTCGTTCACTACTCGCGCAGCGGCATGGCGTCCGGGATCAACAACACCTTTCGCCAGGTCGGGGTCGCGACCGGCATCGCGGGACTCGGCGCCATCTTCCAGCACGACGTCACCCACAACACGACCTCGACGCTGGCGGCCAGCCGTGCGGGACACGAAGTTCTCCTAGCCGCACACGGCCGACTCGCAGGCGCCCTCGTCTCGGGCGACGTGGCGTCGGTCGCTCGCTCACTGCCGCCGGCGGCGCGGGCCGCGCTCAGTCACGCCTACCGCGTCGGCTTCACCGACGCGCTGACGAGCATCCTCATGATCGCCGCGCTGGTGGCGACGGCCGGGGCAGTCGCCGCGTTCGTGCTCGTCAGAAGCCGCGACTTCGTGGACTCGGCGCAGCCCGAGGGCCCGCAGGAGGGCGCTCCCGTCGGCGTCCCAGCCGGGTGACGAGGGATCGGCCGGTGGCGGCCGCGCACCTCAGTCGGAGGGCTCGGGCTCGACGGGCTCATAGCCGCGGCAGGCGAGGACGGGAAGGCGGGGATAGCGGGGATAGGCCGGATCGTCGCGCGAGCGCCGGCAAAGGGAGAACGTCGAACCCCTCGTGTTTCGCACGAGCTGCTGCTGCGCGCAGGTGTCGCACAGGCCCGCCTTGGCGCCGCGTGCGGCGGCCTGGTGCTGAGGGTCGATCATTGAGGGGAGGTTAGGACCGTCGCCTTCGCTGCGGCGGCGGCTCGGGCCGCCGGGCGCGTGCGATAATCGTTGTCCATACAACTATGACGACTTTCTACAGACTGCTCGGCTTTCTGCGTGCGTACAAGCGCGGTCTGACGGCATCCTGGGCCCTGGCGAGCGCCGCGATCCTCGTGACGGTGGCGTTGCCCGTCCTCACGGGAACGGCCGTCGACGCGCTCAGGACTGGAGCCCTCCACGCCCAGCGCCATGAGCTCGGCGCCCGCAACCACGATCGTCACACGCTGTTGCTCGTCGCGCTCGCCATCGTCGGCGCAGTGCTCGTCCGCTGGCTGCTCACGTACATGCGGCGGATGATCGCCGGACGCGTCTCGCTCGGTATCGAGTATGACCTGCGCGAGCTCATCTACCACCACCTTCAGCGGCTGGAGCTCGGCTTCTTCGATCACCAGCAGACCGGCCAGCTGATGTCGCGCGCGACCGTCGACCTACAGGCTGTGCGCTTCTTCCTCGGCTACGGCCTGGTCTTCATCATCCAGTCGGCGTTGACGCTCGTCCTCGCCGGCACCGTGATGCTGATCATCAATCCGGGGCTGGGACTGATCGCGATGGCCCCCACCCCGTTCGTCGTGTTCATCTCACAGCGTTATGGCCGTCGCGCGCGCCCGGCGATCCAGGAGGTGCAGCAGCGGATCGCCGAGCTGACCGCCAACGCCGAGGAGAACATCTCGGGTGTGCGCGTTGTCAAGTCTTTCGCGCGCGAGAAGCTGCAGCTTCAGCGCTTCCGTCACAGCGTCTCGCGCGTGTTCGACCAGTCAATGGTCGCGACGCGGCTGGAGGCCCGCTACAACCCGATGATCGGCTTCCTGCCGCAGCTCGGGTTGGCGGCAGTTCTGCTGGTGGGCGGCGAGAGCGTGATCCACGGGCATCTTTCGCTCGGTCAGTTCAGCACGCTTTACCTGTTGCTGAACATGCTGATCTCACCGATGCGCTCACTCGGCGTGACGCTCGGGCTGGCCCAGCGCGCGACCGCCTCGGGGGCGAGGATCTTCCAGCTGCTCGACCGCGAGCCGCGACTCACCTCCGCACCCGACGCGCCGCCGCTCCCGCCCGGGCGTGGGCATGTCGAGCTGCGCGGCGTGACGTTGCGATACGACGACACCGACGACTTCGGCGCCGCGTACCGCGGGAAGGACGGCCGCCAGGAGGGCAGATCAGAGCTGGCGCCGAAGGAGCCGGGCGCCACGAGCGTCAACGGGTCAGTCGCCACGAGCGGCGGACCGGCGCCTTCGGTGGTTCCTGCCAGGGCGAATGGCGCGGGCGCGCGGGCCGGGAGCGGCGCCCGTGCCGTGCTCAGCGACCTTGACCTCGACGTGCCGGCCGGACGTACGGTCGCTCTCGTCGGGGCGACCGGCTCGGGCAAGACGAGCCTGGCAGCGCTCATCTCGAGGCTGTATGACGCGAGCTCGGGGAGCGTTCTGATCGACGGAGCCGATGTGCGCGACGTCGAGCTGCGGTCGCTGCGCCAGGCGGTGGCGGTCGTCAGCGACGACCCCTTCCTCTTCTCGGCGACGGTCGCCGAGAACATCGCCTATGCGCGTCCGAACGCGTCGGCGGCCGAGATCGAACAGGCGGCTCGCCGCGCGCAGGCGCACGAGTTCATCGCCCGGCTGCCGCAGGGCTACGAGACGCGCGTCGGCGAGCGCGGTCTGACTCTTTCGGGCGGTCAGCGCCAGCGGCTGGCTATCGCGCGGGCGTTGCTCGCCGATCCCCGCGTGCTGATCCTCGACGACGCAACCTCCTCCGTGGATTCCTCCACCGAGCGGCTGATCACGATGGCGCTTGACGAGGCGATGGCCGGCCGGACGACCTTCATCATCGCCCACCGCCTCTCGACGATCGCGCTCGCAGACGAGATCGTGGTGCTCGATCACGGGCACGTGCTCGACCACGGCGATCACGCGGAACTGCTCGAGAGATCCGAGCTGTACCGCGAAATCGTCGCGAAGGGGCTTCCCGACCAGGTCTTCCTGACACGCGATACCCGTGAGCCGGAGGTGAGCGGACTGTGAGCCCGGCGATCGGACGGGGGCCATCGGGTCCAGGCTTCGGACGCGCGCAGTGGGCGGGCGAGCGCGCCTCGAGGGGCAGCCGCGCGCGCAACCTTCGTGGCCTGCTGGCGTTGCTTGCACCCTACCGCCTGCGCTGCGCCGCTCTGCTCGCGGCACTCCTCGTCGGAACAGCCGCCGCGCTCGCGCCGCCGCTGCTCGCCAAGATCGCGATCGACGAAGGGATCGCCCGGCATGACACGACGACGCTCGTGCTCGTGGTGATCGCCTTCCTCGTCTCGGCCGTGCTCGTCTGGGTGATGACCTACCTCCAGACGTACCTGGTCGGCTGGGTGGGGCAGCGCGCACTCGCCGAGCTGCGCATCCGCATCTTCACGCACCTGCAGTCGCTTCCGATCGGCTTCTACGAGAGCCGCCCGGCGGGAGTGCTGATCTCTCGCATGACGAACGACATCGAGGCGCTCGACAGCCTCGTGACGGACTCGGTCGTGACGCTCTTCCAGGCGGGCCTGACGTTGATCGGCGCGGCGATAATCCTGCTCACGCTGGACGCGAAGCTGGCGCTGATCCTGTTCGGCATCTTCCCCGTGCTCGCGGCCGGCTCGCTCTGGTTCCGCTTGGCATCCGCCGGCGCCTTCCGCCGGACGCGGGAGACGATCGGCTCGATCACCGCCTACCTGCAGGAGACGTTGTCGGGCATCCGTGTCGTGCGCAGCTTCGGGCAGGAGCCCTACCACGAGGCACAGTTCGCCGAGCTCAACGGCGAGAATCGCGACGCGAACATGAAGACGGTGCGCCTGAACGCCACCTACTTCCCGGCGGTGGAAGCGCTGTCCGGCGTCGCGATCGCGGTGATCGTTCTCTACGGCGGCTACCAGGCGATCAACGGAACGATCACGGCGGGAACCGTGGTCGCGTTCATCGCCGCCCTCTCCTACCTGTTCGACCCGATCCAGCAGCTGTCCCAGCTTTACACGACCTACCAGTCCGGGATGGCGGCGCTGGAGAAGATCTTCCAGCTGCTCGACGTCCGGCCCGACCTGGAGGACCGACCCGACGCACTCGAGGTCCCAGGCATCGAGGGCGAGATCCGCTTCGAGGACACCTCGTTCGCCTACGCGCGGCGACGGGGATCAGAGAACGGCGAGCCTCCGGTGCTCGCGCTGGACGGCGTCAGCCTGCACATCGAACCCGGGGAGACGGTCGCCCTGGTCGGCGCGACCGGCGCCGGCAAGTCGACGATGGCCAAGCTCGTTGCCCGCTTCTATGACCCAACCGAAGGACGGGTGCTCGTCGACGAGCACGACCTGCGTGAGATCTCGAGCTCGTCGCTGCGCTCGCAGATGGGGATCGTTCCACAGGAGGCGTTCCTGTTCTCGGGCACGATCGGCGAGAACATCGCCTTCGGGCGACCGGATGCGACCCATGAGGAGATCCGCGCGGCTGCCGCCGCGGTTGGAGTCGACGAGTTCATCGCCGAACTCGAGCACGGCTACGACACGGAGGTCGGCGAGCGCGGGGCCCAGCTCTCGGCAGGCCAGCGCCAGCTGATCGCATTCGCGCGCGCGCTGATCGCCGACCCGCGCATCCTGGTGCTCGACGAGGCCACCTCCAACGTCGACCTTCACACCGAGGGACGTATCGAGCACGGCCTGCGCCGTCTGCTCGCCGGCCGCACCTCGATCGTAATCGCCCATCGCCTCTCGACGATCCGACAGGCCGGCCGCATCGTAGTGCTCGAGCACGGGCGGATAGCCGAGCAGGGCACGCACGACGAGCTGATTGCGGCGGAGGGCCGCTACTTCGAGCTCTACCGGGACTGGGCTTCACAGGCGGCGGTGTAGGGCGCGTCCGTGGGCCCGGCACCGCGTAACGGCTGGCGGAAGGCACCGGGGTAGGATTCGAACCGTAGAGCTGCGGGGGAAGGATTCGAACCTTCGTGACGTGCTCCAGAGGCACGCATCCTGCCGCTAGATGACCCCGCAGAGACCTCGAAGGATAGCCATGGTGCGTCAGGACGTGAGTCCGCACCAAGCCCTTTGACATGACCGCCGTTGTGTACCGTCCGGGGTCTAATGCGAACATGTGTTCGTGCTTCAGATTCGCAACGACGTCGCCCGGCTCCTCGCCGAGGGGGTGGGGCTCAACGAGATTGCGCACCGACTAGGAGTCGCCAACTCGACAGTCGGATATCACGTTCATGCGTTGCGCGGACGGCGTGATGCAGAGCTGGCGACAGAGCGGACGCGCGGACGAGCGCCTGCGGCCGCACCAAACGTCACAAGAGAGCAGGTGCGGCAACTACTCGAGCGGGGCTACACGAGGGCGAAGATCGCCGAGACGCTTGGACTCGCCCGCTCTACCGTCACCTACCACGCGACGCGACTCGGGCGCGACGTCGACGATCGATGCGGACGAAGGTACGACTGGCACGCCATCCGCCTCTTCTATGAGGAAGGACACAGCGTCAACGATTGCCGCGACAACTTCGGGTTCAACAAGCAGTCCTGGCACGATGCCATCCGGCGAGGGCTGATCACGCCGCGGCCGGCGCGGATCCCGCTCGAGCAACTGCTGGTCGCGGGCCCGCGGCGCAACCGCAATCACCTCAAGGGACGTTTGTTTGATGCCGGGATCAAGATGCGCCGCTGCGAGACATGCGGGCTCAGCGAATGGCGGGGCGTCGCCATCCCGCTCGCGTTGCATCACGTCAACGGCGATCGCCATGACAACCGGCTCGAGAACCTTCAGATTCTGTGTCCGAACTGCCACGGCCTGACCAATACCTGGGCCGGCCGCAACATAAGGCGAGCAGGCAAGGCGTCGGGCGCAGCCGCGGACGCCGCTACAGAACCGCCGGCTGCCCGTTCGGTGCGAAGTATGCGGTGATCGAATCCTCGAGGCCCGGGTCGAGCACCAGCAGCACCTCGTCGCCCGCTTCGATCACCGTGTCGGGCTTGGGCACGAAGCCCGCACCGTCGCGCAGCACGGAGATGATCAGGCTCCCCTCGGGGAGTGAGATGTCCGCGACCCGCCGGCCGACCGTCGGGGCGTCGGCGCTGACCTCCAGCTCGATGATCTCGAGACGCTCCTCTTCGAGCGCAAGCAGGTGCACGAGACCGTAACGGGGAACCTCGTGCTCGATCAGGCGCAGAATCAGGTCGGTCGCCGACACCGCCGGCTGGATCCCGAGCAGCCTGAAGTGGTCGTGGTTGCGAGGGTTGTTGACCCGCGCGATCACGCGGTCGCAGAGGTACTTCTCCTTGGCGACCTGGCACACGAGGATGTTGTCCTCGTCGTCGCCGGTGACCGCGATCACCAGGTCGGCGCGCTGGATGCCTGCCCGCTCGAGCACCCACAGCTCCGTCGCGTCGCCGTATTGGGCGGCGTGCTCGAACTCCTCCTCGATCGCGAGGTAGCACTGGCGCGAGGACTCGATCAGCGTGACCTCATGTCCCTTGGCGATGAGCTCCCTGGCGAGGTTCCGCCCGACCTTCCCCGCACCGACGATGATCGCGTACACGACTAGACCCGCTCCGGCTGCGGTTCGGGGGCCAGCGCACGTTCGAACATCTCGATCGCGTGCTTCGTGGGGGAGATTGTGTGCAGGCCCTGTTCGCCGTACCAGCTCGCCCTCGCCGGGTCCATCACCCGGACGATCGTCTTCTCCACGTCGAAGCGCTTCTGTGCGATCTGTGCGATCACGAGGTTCGTGTTATCGCCGGCCGTCGACGCGATAAAGACATCCGCGCGCTCGATCCCCGCCTGGATCAATGCATCTGTCTCGAGCGCCGTGCCGACGGTGAACTGGCCGCCAGAGTCCTCCCAGCTCTTGTCCTGGCCCGCATCCAGGCGCTCGTGGGACAACGGATCCTCGTCGACGACCGACACCTCGTGACCGGCGGCCAGGGCCGACTTGGCGACCGCCGACCCGACGCGGCCGGCTCCGACGATGAGGACGAACATAGCCGGAGATTAGACGATGCGGGCGCCGGCCCGTTGCGCATCGGCAGCCGTGTCCAGCTCGGCCTCGCCGACCGCCCGGCTCGCGCTCCGTGCGGGCGGCGCGGTGACGATCACGCGGGTCGGCGCCTTGTCCACCACGTACTTCGCGATCTCCCCCACCGGCCCCTCGAGCGGGCCACGTCCCCCGAGGCGCGCGCCACCGCGGATCCGTGATGGTTCCTCGGCGCCCATCACGATCGCTTCCACCCCCCGTCGCCGTGCCTCGTCGACGATCGCGAATCCAGCGCGGCGCGTGCGCACGGTGGCGGTCGCGACCTGAACGCCCGTGTACTCCTCCCCCACGGCCTTGGCCCGCGCCAGCACCTGCCGGGCATGCTTGATCTGCTCGTCGGGCAGCCGCGCGTCCAGCGGCAGCGACATCGGGATCACGAACACCCATAGCGCCTCGATCGTCGCCGTGTCGATCGCCGCCTCGTCGGTCGGCTCGCCGGACACCAGCCTCGCCGCGGTCTGCACGATGTCGTCGTCGAGATCCGTGCCGAACAGCGGCACGAGGATCGACCCGTAATCCGGCTCCCGCTCGCGCCGCGGCTCCGCGCGCAGGACCTGCGGGGAGACCGTGACCCGGCGCAGGAGCGAGGTCTCATCTGCGCGGCGGTACAGGACGTAGAGCGTGATGCCGACGAGCATCCATCCGAACCCGACGTAGCGCGCGGGCTCGTGCACGACGACTACCGCAACCCACCCCGCCGCGGCCGTCAGGGCGCCGACGACCGCTGGCAGCGGCAGCTCTCGGCCGCGCCACCGCACGCCCAACGGCACCCGATATGGCCGGTCGCGGTCCGGCTCGGAGTAGCGCAGACGGATGATCGAGAGGTGGGCGATCGTGAACGCCAGCATCGCTCCGAACGCGTAGATGCCGATCAGGAAGTCGAGGTCCTCCGGTACGACGAGGCCGGCGGCGATCAGCCCGGCGATGATGATCAGCACGTAGGGGGTCGAGCGCGTGGGATGCAGACGTCCGAGACCACTCGGGATCTGGCGGTTTGTCGACAGTGAATAGGCCAGCCGCGAGAGGCCGAGCATCGCCGAGTTGGCGGCCGCCAGGAGCGTGAGCGTGCCCAGGCCGGCGACGACGTAGCGCAGCGTTTCGGCGAGCCAGTGGGGTCGCATGTGCGTGACGACGCCGACCATCGGCGCGTTCGCATAGCGGGTCGCCAGTTCTGTGTGCCCGTTGTGCACCGGCAGCGCCATCACGGCGACGAGCGCGATCCCGGTATAGAGGACGACGACGGTCGCAATTCCGCTGCCCACGACGCGCTTGAGCTCGCGCCGGCTGATCCTGACCTCCCCCGCGAGCCCCGCGGCCGACTCCAGGCTGGTGAAGGAGATCGCCGCGATCGTGAGCGCGAAGATCAGATCCGACCAGGTCGGTGCGCTACCCAGATGGATCGAGTTGACGAGCGTCCGCGGGTGGAAGAAGAGCACTAGCCCCAGGACCACGATCAGCGCCTGCAGCGTGAGATCGGCGATCACCAGCACGCCGATCCGCCGCGCGCGGCGCCAAGTGAAGCCGCGGATGTTGCTCACCACCACCAACGCGATGAAGGCCAGCGAGAGCGCCAGCGCCTCGCCTCGATTCCCGAGCGGGTGCCAGAAGACCCGCAGGTACTGCGTCGCTGAGAACGCCGTGACGGCGATCAGGATGATGTAGTCGAGGAGGATCGCCCAGCCCGCTATGAAGCTGACGAGCTCGTTGAAGGCATAGCGGGCGAACACGGTCGAGCCGCTGCGCTCCGGGTGCATGGAGGCGCCCTCGGCGTACGTGAGCGCCGTCAGCGTGAACAGCAGCGCCGCCGCCAGGAACACCGCCGGCGTCAGTCCGAGCGCGTGACCGGCGATCACCCCCAGCGAGAAGTAGATCGCGCTCGCGAGAGACGTGTAGACGATCGAGAACACGAGCGGCGAGCCGATGCTGCGCCGAAGCACCATCCGCGAGCGGGCCGCCAGCTCCGCCGCCGCTCGTTCCACCTCGGTCATGGCGCGTACGTGCTCGGATCCTCCTGACCCTTTCTGCGGACCGCCGACTCCCGGGTCGCGGCCGTCCGGCGCGTCTGGCCCAGGGGACCCGCCCGGCGTGCTCATGCCCGCCGGCCTCTCCTGACCTCCAGGTAGATCCTCGCGACCCCCGCCGCGATGAATAACAGGCCGAGCAACAGCCGCGCCGAGAGCGGGCTCCCCTTCCCCACGAGCCCCTGAACGGTAAGCGCGACGCCGATCGCGACCATCAGCAGCGAGAGCACGAGCGTGCCCGTGCGATGAACCTGTCTTCCGCTCATCTCAGCTGAGATTAGGACGTGAGCGGCGGAGATGGGCCGTCCGATGCGCCCGGCGACGCGCGAGAGCCCACTGCCCCATCGGGCTCAGGCGATCAACGGGATGATGAGGATGGCGACTATGTTCGCGACCTTGATCATCGGGTTGATGGCCGGACCGGCCGTGTCCTTGAACGGGTCCCCGACGGTGTCGCCGGTCACCGAGGCAGCGTGGGCGTCGGAGCCCTTGCCGCCGAAGGCGCCGTCCTCGATCAGCTTCTTCGCGTTGTCCCACGCTCCACCGCCCGCCGTCATCATGACCGCGAAGAAGAAGCCCACCACGATCACGCCGATCAGCAGCCCTCCGAGCGCCTGCTGATCGATCAGGCCGACGATCAGGGTCAGCCCGATCGGCAGCATCGAAGGCAGGATCATCTCCCGCTGCGCGGTCTTCGTGACGATGTCGACGCACGTCGCGTAGTCGGGCTGTTCGCTGTAGTCCATGATCCCGGGGTGCTCGCGGAACTGCCGGCGCACCTCCTCTACAACAGCGCCGCCGGCGCGCCCGACCGCCTCGATCGACAGCGACGCGAACAGGCACACCATCAGCCCACCCAGCAGCAGGCCAATGAGCACGGGCGGTTCGTTGATGCCGAAGGAGATGACGTGCCCGAGCTTGTTTTCGATTTCTTTCTGAAACCCCGCGAACAGCACTATCGCGGCGAGCACCGCTGAGCCGATCGCGTAACCCTTCGTGACGGCCTTTGTGGTGTTCCCGACGGCGTCGAGGCGGTCGGTGACTTTGCGCACCTCCTCGGGCAGGTCCGCCATCTCGGCGATGCCGCCGGCGTTGTCGGTGATCGGACCGAAGGCGTCCAGCGCGACGATCAGGCCGGTCAGTGACAGCAGGCCCACTGCCGCGACACCGATGCCATAGATGCCGGTGATCCCTCCGCCCGCCAGCTTCCACGCGCCGAGCATTCCGAGCACGATCACGATCGCCGGAAGCGCCGTCGCCTGCAGTCCCGATGAGAACCCCTGGATGATGTTCGTGGCGTGGCCAGTGATCGACGCTTTGGCGGTCTTCTTGACCGGAGAGAAACGGGTCGACGTGTAGTATTCGGTGAGTCCGAAGAGCAGCGCCGTGATGGCGATGCCGATCAGCGAACAGAGGTAGAACTTCCACCAGGCGGGCGTGTTCACGACGCTTCCCACCTGTGTGAAGCTGAGGTTGCGCATCAGCCAGTAGGTGAGCGGCGCAAACGCACCTGCGGCGATCACGCCCGAGACGACGATCCCCTGCAGGAGCGCGCGCTCCACGTTGCCGGACCTCGAGCGCACCGCGTAGGTGCCGATGATCGAGGCGATAACCGCGGCCCCGCCGATGACCAGCGGGTAAAGCGCCACGCGCGTAGCCTCGTGGAAGGTGAGGACGCCGAGCAGGATCACGGCGACCGCCGTCACGGCATATGTCTCGAACAGGTCCGCCGCCATGCCGGCGCAGTCGCCCACGTTGTCGCCCACGTTGTCCGCGATCGTCGCCGGATTGCGGGGATCGTCCTCGGGAATCCCCGCCTCGACCTTGCCGACGAGGTCGGCGCCGACGTCGGCCGCCTTCGTGAAGATGCCACCGCCGAGACGTGCGAACACGGAGATCAGCGAGCCGCCGAAGCCGAGGCCGATCAGCGCGTCCACGGCCGTCTTGGGGCTGTCGTCGAAGAACGACGTCAGCGCGCCGTAGTAGCCGGCGACGCCGAGCAGGGCCAGGCCCACCACCAGCATGCCGGTGATCGCGCCACCGCGGAAGGCGGCCTGCAGGGCTGGGGTGACCCCGCCCCGCGCGGCCTCGGTGACGCGTGCGTTGGCGCGCACCGAGACGTTCATGCCGATGTAGCCGGTCGAGCCGGATAGCAGACCACCGATCGCGAAGCCGACGGCGACGGCGATGTTCTGGATGAAGATCAGCGCGACGAACAGGACGACCCCCACGACGGCGATCGTCGTGTACTGACGGTTCAGGTAAGCGCGCGCACCCTGCTGAACGGCCAGGGAGATCGACTGCATGCGCTCGTTGCCTGGCGAAAGGGCGAGCAGCGAGCGAGCCGTCAGCAGGCCATATGCGACCGCGCAGGCGGCGCAAACGAGTGCGACGACGACCCCATGGTTCGTCAGAAAGCTGCTCAACAGAAATCCTCCGCGGTCTGATTGGCGTGCCGCGCGAGGATGTTCGCGCGCACATTTGCTGGGCCGGGCCGCTCAGCGCGAGCGCCGACCCGGTGCAAACGCGGGCGCAGTCTATCGTGCGCGCCCGCAGAAGGCCCGCTCGCGGCAGCTCAGCTGCCGGGCACCCACAGCCGGCCGCTCTTCTGGGCAGGCCCCGGCTCGTCCGCACTCTGCGGCGACTGCGACTCACCGTCCTTGCCGGGCTCAGCGGCCTCGCCGGCGCCTGGCGTGGGAGCGCTCTGCCCGCCTGCCGTCCCCGTGGCGGCGGGAGCGCCTGACTGCACCTCCCTGGCGTACGCCATCTGCAGCTGCGCGAGCGCATCGCGCAGCGGGCGTACACCCTCGGGCACCCTGCGCTCGAGGATCTCGAGCATCGGCCGTACAGCGTCGATCGCGTCACGAACCTGCTCCAGATCGCGCTCGGAGGACGCCGCCGCGGCCTGTGGCTGCGGACCCGTATCCCGGCCTCCGATCGGCCCGAGCCGGCGAGCGGCGATGTTGAGCAGCGAGACGATCGCCTGGGCGATCATGTCGGAGGTCGTAAGACGGCTCAGTTCGGCCTCGTACGCCGCCCTGAGCTCCTCTTCGCTCGGCTCGCGCGAGCTGCTTCCCGGTCCCCCGCGTTCCTCGCCGATGGACGCTGACTCCTCTTGGCTGGACGCTGACTCCTCGCCGCCGGACGCTGACTCCTCGCCGCCGCTGGGCGCTGACTCGTCGGCGCTCATACCGTCACCTCCTGTGCATAGGTCTCTCTGGTCTCCTTCACCGAGGCGGTGAACACTTCCTCGCGCGTCGCGCCCGCCTCGATCAAGAGTCGCTGGCGCTGCGCGCCGTTGCGCTCCGGGAAGACGGGCTCGATGCCCAGCTCCGCTCGTATCGGCGCCGTCCAGGCCGCCAATCGCTCGATCGCCTCTCGCGCCGGATGCTCCTCACCGCGCCGGAGATCGATCAGCCGCCCGTCGAGGCCATAGCGGATCGCACGCCACATGTTCTCCTCGATCAGGCGCGGAGCGAAATCCGTGAACGGCACCTCCTCGTCGACGTCGCGCGCCGCCTGGGCGATGCACGCGACCGCAAGCGCGGCGAGCGCATCGGACTCCTGCGCCGTGGCCTGGGCGTCGCAGATCCGCAACTCGACTGTGCCGAAGCTGAAGTGCGGTCTCACCGACCACCAGACCTGCGTGAACTCGACGATCGAGCGTGTCTGCATGAGGAACTCGATGTACTCCCGATAAGCATCCCAGCCGCCGAAGGCGTCGGGCACGCCGCAGCGCGGGAAGCTTCTCGTGAAGCTCTGGGTGCGAGCCGAATGCAGGCCACTGTCGCGCCCGTCGAGGAACGGCGAGTTCGCGGAGATCGCCAGCAGCAGCGGCAGCACCGGCCTGAGCCGATCGCAGACACGCACCGCGCGGTCGATCCCGCGCACGCCCAGATGCACGTGCATGCTGAAGGTGTTGTTGCGCCAGGCGACGTATTTGAGGCCCTCCTCCACCCGGCGGTAGTGCTCCGTGTCGATGATCGCCTGCTTGCGGTAGTCGGCCCACGGATGCGTGCCCGTTGACCCCAGAGCGACGCCCTGTGCGGCGGCGAGAGCGAAGAGACGCCGCCGTCGCTCACGCTGTCGCGCCAGAGCATCCTGCAGGTCCGCGCCGACACCCGAGATGATCTCGATCTCGGAGGAGATCAGCTCGCCCGTGATGTGCTCGTGCAGCAGCGGGTCGCTCACGGCGGCCGCGCGCAGCTCCTCGAAGCGCGGGACAAGATCGAGCGTATCGGGTGCAAGGATCGAGAACTCCTCCTCCACACCGACGGTGAAGTCGGTCGACTGAGCGAACTTCTCGGCCGCTCGATCAAGGTCCAGGCTGTTCATGGTGCAGGTCTGCGGTCCAGCGGTGGGCGCTCGCATCCTCGGCACGTCGCGCCCGCTCAGGGCATCAGGTCAGATAGAAGTACAGCGCGTAGAGCAGGTCGACCGCCGGGCTGGAAGTATGGACGGTCACCTCCGGCGGCACGTCCAACAGGGACTCGGAGTAGTTGAAGATGATCTTCACGCCCGCCTCGACGAGCTCATTCGCGAGCCCTTGAGCGGCGTGGGTGGGAACGGCGAGCACGCCCACGACGATGTCCTCGTCCTCCACCACCTGGCGCAGCGCATCGATGTGTCGTACCGCCTGGTTGCCGACCTCCGTGCCGACCTTCGAGGCATCGACGTCGAAGATCGCCACCACGCGAAAGCCATGGTCCGCGAAGATTTCCGAGGAGGCGATCGCCTTGCCCAGGTGTCCGGCGCCGATCAGGGCGATGTTGTGCTGTCCCGCCGTCCGTAGGATCTTGCGGATCTGCGTCACGAGCGCCTCGACGTTGTAGCCCACGCCGCGCTTGCCGAACTTGCCGAAGCCCGAGAGGTCGCGCCGGATTTGCGTGGAGTTGACGTGCGTGTAGTCGGAGAGCTCCTGAGAGGAGATCGTCTCCTTGCCCATCTTCTTCGCCTGCGTCAGCACCTGCAGGTAGCGCGACAGGCGCGCCGCCACGCCGAGGGAGAGTCGCTCGTGACCGGCGCCCCCACCGTCGCGCTTCGCCTCGGACATGCTCGCCGTGGGTTCTCCATAGCTCATTGCCGTGACTCTAAACGCTCGCGCAAGATCGCCTCATCGACGAAGAACTCAAAAAGCTCCTCGCCGTCGAGCGCAATGACCGGGATGCGCTCAAAGTAGGCGCGCAGAAGCGCCTCGTCCGCGGCGATGTCGCGCTCCTGAAGCATGAAGCCGAGCTCGAGCTGCAGCGTCCTCAGCGAGGCCATCGCCTCCGCGCACAGGTGGCAGTCGGGGCTGGAATAGACCGTGATCCTGGCCACCTCGCGAAGGGTCAGCCGGTGACCGCCCAAGTGCCGTAGGCCAATCCCGGGAGCGTCGCGGCGGCAGAGGCCTTCACCGCAGTGCCCCACGGGCTCGCGTGATTCGCCATGCCGCCTTCGAAGGAAGGATCGACGACTGCGAGTTCAGCGACGTTTTCGCTGGTCGACGTGTAGATGCAGAGATTGCCCGAGGCCGCCGCAGGCGCAGCGACTTTCCCCGGACAGGCGGCGGTCGAGGGTCCGCCCTTGGCGATCACGTTGACCGCCGGCGCCGCCGCCAGCGGGATGTTGAAGCTGATCGCACTGAAAGCGCTGGCTTTCGCTGCCATGGCTACCGCCCACGTGCCCTCCTCGGTCGACCCTTTGGGCAGCGTGCTCGTAAAGCCCGAGGTGCCGTTCGTGCCGTTCGTGCCATTTTTCCCATTCGCGCCGTTTTTCCCGTTGCGTCCGTTCAGCCCGTTCCTGCCGGGGGGCCCTTCAGCATTGAAGGAGATCTTCCGCTCGCTCCTCTTGCATTTCGTCGCCTTGGACACGATTCGGATCGAGCCCCCCTTCTTCTTCACACAGGCGTAGTAGGTCGCCGCTTGGGCACTTGGCGCCAACGCGAGCGTCGCGAGGAGCGCTCCAATAGCCCCGATGCAAGCTCCTTTTCGGCGGATGATGAAGTTGACCATTGCTCGTCGCTCCTTCGTCGAGGTCGATTACTGCGCTTCAGTGGCTCAGAACTACCTAGGCAAACCCCCGCTCAACGCCGAAGTCGCGCGGCCTCGTAACACACAGCGATCAGCGTCACGGCGACCCTTCGCCGGTTGCGTACGCATCGAGGCCGAGATACGCCGGATAGGGCAGCTGCTTCCCGTGGAGCGCGGCGCTCGCGATCATCGCGGCGTTGTCCGTGCACAGCTGCGGCGGCGGGACGTGGACGGTCGCTTCGAGCGCACCGAGCCTGCCGCGCAGCTCGCCGTTGGCCGCGACGCCGCCCCCGACGGCCAGACGCGAGAGGCCGGTCCGCTCGAGCGCCTGCTCGGTTCGCACTATCAAGCTGTCGACGATCGCGGCCTGATAGGAGGCGGCGAGGTCGGGGGCTCGCCTGCGAACCTCGGTCTCCCCCAACTCCCTCAGCCGGTACAGCAACGCTGTCTTCAGGCCCGCGAAGGAGAAGTCGAGGCTCCTCGCGAAAGCCTGGCGACCGGGGCCCCGCCCGCCCTGCGAGCGGTCGCGTCTCGAGCCGGGAAACGGGAACGCATCCGGGTCTCCGCCGGCGGCGAGCCGCTCGAGCGCCGGCCCGCCGGGGTAGCCGAGCCCGAGCATGCGTGCTCCCTTGTCGAAGGCCTCGCCGGCGGCGTCGTCGAGCGTTCGACCGAGCACCGTGAACCGGTCGTGCTCGGTGACGCGCGTCAGCAGCGTATGGCCGCCGCTTGCGATCAGGCACAGAAACGGGAGCTCGAACGCCTCTCCGCCGTCCTCGCCCACGAGGAAGTTCGCCGCGACGTGTCCCTGCAAGTGATCGACCGGCGCGAACGGCAGCTCCCGCCCGGCGGCGAGCGCCTTGGCTGTCGACAGCCCCACGAGCAGCGCTCCGACTAGGCCGGGACCCTGAGTCGCCGCAATGAGGTCTACCTCCCCGAGCGTCACGCCGGCCTCGACGAGCGCTCGCTCGACGACCAGGTTGACAAGCTCGAGGTGGTGGCGCGAGGCGATCTCAGGCACCACGCCGCCGAACCTGTCGTGGACCTCCTGCGAGGAGATCACGTTGGACTGAATGCGCGCGCCGGCGCCGACGACCGCGGCGCACGTGTCGTCGCAGCTCGTCTCGAGTGCAAGTGTCGTCACACGAGCCCTGGTTTGGTCACACGAGCACTGACTTGGTCACAGGGGCCCTGGGTTGGGCACGTCGATGAGGGAATCCGCGAGCGTGGCCGGAGTGCGCCACATCACGAGCGCATCCTCTCCGTTGTCCTGGTAGTAGCGGCGACGCATTCCAGCGGCGCGGAAGCCCTCGCGCTCGTACAGGTGGATCGCGATCGCATTCGAGCGGCGCACCTCCAGCGTGAACCTCGCATCCTCGTCGCTCACGCGGTCATACAGCTCCGCGAGCATCGCCGAGGCGAGCCCGCGACGCTGGTGCTCCAAATCGACGGCCAGGTTCATTATGTGCCAGACCGTGTCATAGCGCGAACAGATGAGATAGCCGACGAGGTGCCCCTCGCACAGCGCGGCCAGGCAGATCCCGGACTGCTTGGAGAGCTCGAGCACGAACATCGCAAGCGACCAGGGGGTCGGAAACACGCGCCGCTCGATGGCGATCACGTCGGGCAGGTCGGTGTAGAGGAGCCGCCGCACCTCCACCAGCGGGGATCTGTCGACTTGGGTTCGGTCCACGCGTTGGCTCAAGACGGAACGCCTCCCCCGGCCTGGACGCCGTCCAGCGCGATCTCGGCGTCCGGGCGGCGGCGATAGTCGGGCAGGATCTGCTCGTAGGCCGTGACCGGCCGCCCGTGCCTACCGATCTCGCAGATCGTGCCAGCGTCCACGAGGTGCAGTGGCGAGGAACCGTCGGGGACCGTCACGCCGGCCGTCTCCAGCTGGTCGCGGTAGCGCAGCGCACCATCGCCCACCGCGAGCCATCCGTCCGAGCCGACGCCCTGCTCCTCGGCGAGCGCGATCGTTACGGCGAGCTGACCGGGGACGATCGCCCGCGGAGGCACGAGCTCGATGGCCGCGTCACGGCCGCTCGCCCGATAGGCGCCTGCGAACACCTCTCCCCGGCGGGCATCGATCACGATGAGCACGCGACCGTCACGGGGAGCGTGCCGCTTGCCGGGGGGGGTCTCGAGAGCAGCCTTGGCGAGCGCGAGCGAGCTCGACACACCCACAAGCTCAGCAGCCAGAGACTGGGCAAGCCCGCGCGCCGTCGCGATGCCGACGCGCAGACCGGTGAAGCGCCCCGGTCCCAGTCCCACCGCGATGCGCTCGACGGAGGCCCAGCTTGTGCCGGCAGTCGCTAGCAGCTCGCCCGCCATCGCCAGCAGGCGGGTCGCGTGCCCGGGGTGCTCTTCCGGGCGGGGATCGTCGCGCGCGCGCAGCATCTCGTCATCGTCCAGCATCAGCGCAACCGAGGTGGCGTGCGTTGACGTGTCGAAGCCGAGCTCGATCATCCTGGCGTCCCCTCGCCTCCGTTCCCCACCTCGACGCTCCGGCGGTCGCCCCCGCGATGGCTGAGCGTCACCCGCAGGCACGCATTCGGGAAGGCGGACTCCTCCTCGAGCGGCCACTCGACGAATGTGATCCGCCCCGGGCCGAGGTAGTCGTCAAGCAGCGCCGGATCCTCCCCCTCGAGCCCCCCGAGCCGGTAGAGATCGAGATGAGAGACGGTGACGTTGGCGGCTCGATAGCGGTGGCCGATGCTGAAAGTTGGACTCGTCACAGGGTCGGAGACGCCGAGGGCGCGGGCCGCGCCGCGGACGAGGGTCGTCTTGCCCGAGCCGAGCTCCCCGCGCACCAACACGATGTCGCCCCCGTGCAGCCCAGCAGCAAGCTCGGCACCCAGAGCTTCCGTCTCGGTCGGGGCAGAGGTTTCGATGCTGCGCAGGATCACCGGAAGACTGTAGAGGCAACCGGTGCTACCCTGCCGTTAAATAGACCGACCCGCGGGGGATGGGTCGCGGGCCGGTCGTTACTCCTGGAGGGATGGAGACAAGGTCTTAATCGGCAGGCGTACGTGCTTGCTTTAGGCCCTGTTGGACGCTTTTTTCGGCACTTTTGCCAGAACACCTTCTTTTGCAGGGAAAAAGCCGCGCCGAAGTTGTTTAGAAGAGTCCGAGCTGGTCGAGGCTGGGCTCGTCACGCGTCTCGGGCGCCCGCATCGGCTCGGCTGTGACCTCAGGTTCGGGTAGCTCCACGGGCTGCGGCTGTTCGGGCGGCCCGAGCGCTAGCAGCTCGGGAAGCCGTGCGAAATCCTCGCGCAGCGTCGCGAGCATCCGGGGGGTGTAGAGGGCGGCGGCCGGGTGGTAGATCGGATAGAGCCGCACGTTGCGAGTTCCGAGCGTGATGACCTCCGGCTGGCCGTGAAGGCGCGTGATCCCGGTCGGGTCGCCGCGCAGGAGCTTCGTCGAGAAGTTCCCCAGCGAGCAGATCACGCTCGGCTCGATCAACTCGACCTGGCGCATCGTGTAGTACTGGCAGTTCTCGATCTCGATCGGCAATGGATCGCGGTTGCCCGGAGGACGGCAATTGAGCACGTTCGCCACAAACACGTCCCTGCGCTCCAACTCGATCTCCTCGAGCAGCTGGTCCAGCAGCTTGCCAGCGCGCCCCACGAACGGCAGACCCTGCTCGTCCTCGCTCGCCCCCGGGGCCTCCCCGATGAACATCAAATCCGCATCGGCGTTGCCTGCGCCGAATACCACCGTCTTGCGGGTAGCCGCCAGCTCGCTGCAGCGGGTGCACTCGCGAGCCTGCATCAAGAGTTCCTTCAGGGCTCCCCGCCGCTCCGAGGCCGACGGCCTGCTCGCTGCTTGTGACACGACCGCATCGTAGTCCTCGCGACGCGACGATCGCTTGCGGCTGTGCGCGATGATCTCGCGATGGCGTCAACGTCGCAGATCGACGTGAGGGCACAGTTCGCGGGCGTGGTGGTCGGGCTTCCGCACGGCGAGCAGGAGCGCGTGGGTGCCGGCACGCCGCTCGTGGTGCTCGAGGCGATGAAGATGGAGCACGAGGTGCTCGCCGAGGCCGACGGTGTCGTGCGGAGCGTCGAGGTGGCGATCGGAGATTCAGTTGAGCCCGGCCAGCTGCTCGTCGTGCTCGAGCCCGGCTCCGGCGGGACATCGGACGCCGACGCGACATCGGCGCCCGAGAGCGACGATGAGCGCGCCGACCTGCATGCCGTGCACGAGCGTCATGCCATTGGCCTGGACGCAGCGCGCCCGGAGGCGGTCGCGCGGCGTCGCGAGCTCGGCCGGCGCACGGCGCGCGAGAACCTCACCGACCTGCTCGATGCGGGGACCTTCGTCGAGTACGGCCCGCTGCTCTTCGCTGCCCAGGAGCGGCGGCGCTCTCGCGAGGAGCTGATCGCGCGCACCCCCGCCGACGGCTTGGTGGGGGGCGTCGGCGACGTCGAAGGCAGACCGTGCGTTGCGATGTCCTACGACTACACGGTCCTCGCGGGTACGCAGGGCCTGCGAAACCACCTCAAGAAGGACCGCCTGTTCGACGTCGCCGAGCGCCGGCGCCTGCCGGTGGTGCTGTTCGCCGAGGGGGGCGGCGGCCGTCCCGGCGATGTCGACATGCCAATCGTCGCCGGCCTCGACTGCCGCGCGTTTGCGCTTTTCGCCGGTCTCAGCGGCCTCGTGCCGCTCGTCGGCATCGCCTCCGGCTACTGCTTCGCGGGCAATGCCGCGCTGCTCGGATGCTGCGACGTCGTGATCGCCACGGAGGACTCGAGTATTGGCATGGGCGGGCCGGCGATGATCGAGGGCGGCGGCCTCGGCGTCCACGACCCGGCTGACGTGGGACCAATAGACGTGCAGTACGGCAATGGCGTCGTGGACCTGCGCGTCGCCGACGATCAGGCGGCGGTGAAAGCGGCGAGGCGCTACCTCTCCTACTTTCACGGCGCGGGCGCTCCGGGCCCGGCTCCGGAGCAGGATCTGCTCCGCGAGCTGATCCCTGAGCAGCGCAAGCGCATCTACGACGTGCGCAGGGTCGTGAGGACGCTGTTCGACGAGGACTCGGTGCTCGAGCTCCGTGGAGGCTTCGGGCCGGGGATGCTGACGGCGCTCGCGCGCGTAGACGGCAGGCCGCTGGGGGTGCTGGCAAACGACCCGAGCCACCTCGGCGGCGCGATCGATGCCGATGGCGCCGACAAGGCGGCGCGGTTCATGCAGCTGTGCGACGCGTTCGCGTTGCCCGTGGTCTTCCTGTGCGACACGCCCGGCTTCATGGTCGGGCCTGCTGCGGAGCGGACGGCGACCGTGAGGCACTTCGCGCGGATGTTCCTCACCGGGGGAACCTGAGCGTCCCGACGGGCACGATCGTGCTGCGCAAGGGCTACGGGCTCGGGGCGCAGGCGATGGCCGGCGGCGGTTTCAAGGCGCCGCTGTTCACGATCGCCTGGCCGACGTCCGAGTTCGGCGCGATGGGCCTGGAGGGCGCCGTGCGCCTGGGAATGCGACGTGAGCTCGAGGCGATCGACGACCCGCACGAGCGGGAGCAGATGTTCGACGCGTCCGTCGCGGCGGCCTACAAGCGCGGCCAAGGCCTGAACATGGCCGCCTACGGCGAGATCGACGACGTGATCGACCCGGCGGACTCTCGGCGCTGGATAGAGCTGCTGTTTGACGCTGGTTCCGGCGAGTGGTGGAAGCGGCCGGGGAAGCAACGTCCGAACGTCGACGCCTGGTGACCGCCGTGTGAGGTCTGGGACACTCGCGGCGCCGCCCCCGGGTCGCCATCTCGAGCGCTGGCTCAGTCAGTCGGCGTTATCCTCCGCCGCCACCTTCGCCGGTGACGATCTCATGACGGCTCGGACCCGCCAACTGTACCCTCCGAGCTGTCAGTTTGTGCGATTCGTCACTTCTAAGGTCCGGCGAAGTGTGACGTTGCGCACACAGCCGCCGGGGTCCTCCCACCGATCCGTGGACGGCTGTATCATCCGGGGCAAGCCGTCATCGAGCTTGCTCGAGATGGACTCAAGAACCCGTATCACCCATCTTTAGTCGCGCCGGTATCCGCAGGGAACTGGACCGAAACCGATGAGCCCCACCATACGATCCGCGTTTAGCGCATGAGAGGCGTGCGCTCAGTGGATGCGCTGCGTTCGGCGCTCGCATCGCCGCGTCGCGAGGGGCTCACGATCGGGCTCGTGCCGACGATGGGCGCGCTGCACGAGGGCCACCTGTCGCTGATCCGCTCCGCGCGCGAGCAATGCGACGTGGTCGTGGTGTCGGTGTTCGTCAATCCCGCGCAGTTCAACGAGAGCTCCGACCTCGAGCGCTACCCGCGAAACGAAGCCGACGACGCCGCGCTCGCCGTCTCGGCCGGCGCCGATGTCCTGTTCGCGCCGTCGGTCGAGGAGGTCTACCCGCCGGGGTTCGCGACTTCCGTCGAGGTGATCGGTCTTACCGACAGGCTCGAGGGTGCGATCCGTGGCGGCGAGCACTTCCGCGGCGTCACAACGGTCGTCACGAAGCTGCTCTGCATGGCGATGCCCGATGTCGCGTACTTCGGCCAGAAGGACGCCCAACAGGCAGTGGTCGTGCGGCGCCTCGTCAGCGATCTCAACCTGCCGGTGCGGATCGAGCTGTGCCCGACCGTGCGAGAGCCGGATGGCCTTGCCATGTCCAGCCGCAACGCGCTGCTCGACCCGGACCAGCGCGCCCACGCGCGCAGCCTGTTCGGCGCGCTCGAGGCCGCTCGTCATCTCGCCGCTCGGGGCGAGCGCTCCTCGCAGAGCCTGGTCGATGCCGCGCTCCAGACGATGCGCTCGGCCGGCGTCCTCCCGGAGTACGTGGCGCTCGTGGATCCCGAGACGCTCGAGCCGCTCGAGCAGCTCGCGGGCGAGGCCCTGCTCGCGATCGCCGCGCGGGTCGGCGACGTTCGCCTGATCGACAACACGATCCTCGAACCCGCTCGCACGTCGATGTCCCGTCAACCGCGCACAGGAGAGGCGATCAGCACATGCAACGCGTGATGCTCAAGTCAAAGATCCACAGGGCAACAGTCACCGACTGCGACCTGCACTACGTCGGCTCGATCACGATCGACCCCGAGCTGCTCGAGGCGGCCGACGTCCTCGAGCACGAGCAGGTCCACGTCGTCGACGTCGACAACGGCGCGCGCTTCGAGACCTACACGATCGCGGGCGAGAGGGGCTCCGGCGACATGCGCGTAAACGGTGCCGCCGCTCGCCTCGTCCACCGCGGAGACACGATCATCGTCATTTCCTACGGCCAGTACGACGAGGCCGAGCTGGAGAGCTATGCGCCCAGCGTCGTCCACGTCGAGGCGCAAACCAACCGAATCATCACGATCGACGACGAGGTGGCGACCCTGGCGGGATGAAGTCCCGCCGCCCCGGGCGTCAACCGAACGTCAGAGAGGAAGCATCATGTCGAGCCAGCCAGCGATCCAGACCCCAATTGACGGAGTCCCGCCCGCTCATCGCCTGCCGATGACCCTGCCGCTGCTGATGGAGAAGAAGCGGCTCGGCGAGCCGATCGTGATGGTCACCGCCTACGACTACCCGAGTGCGCGCGCCGCCGAGGCCGCGGGCGTGGATCTGGTGCTCGTCGGCGACTCGGCCGCCACCACCGTGCTCGGCTTCAACGCCACGACGCCCGTTGCGCTCGAGGACATGCTCGTGCTCACACGCGCCGCTCGCCGCGGCCTGCATACACCGCTTCTGATCGGCGACCTGCCGTTCGGCTCCTACGAGGTCTCGGACGAGCAGGCGATCACCACCGCGATGCGGATGGTGAAGGACGGCGGCTGCGAGCTGGTCAAGCTCGAGGGCGGCGGCGAGGCCTCGGTGAGCCGTGCCCGCGCGATCGTCGGCGCCGGCATCCCGGTGATGGGACACGTCGGCCTCACGCCCCAGACCTCGACCGCGCTCGGGGGCTGGAAGGCCCAGGGCCGCACCGCTGCCGCGGCCGCTCGGATTGCCTCAGAGGCGCTCGCCCTCCAGGAGGCCGGCTGCTTCGCCCTCGTGTTCGAGGCGATTCCGAGCTCCGTCACCGAGGCGCTGATGCCGCACATCGAAATACCGGTGATCGGCATCGGCGCCGGGCCCTCAACTGACGGGCAGGTGCTCGTCTTCCACGACCTGCTCGGCATCCGCGATGGGCTGGGCCCGCGCTTCGTCAAGCGCTACGCGAACCTGCAGCAGGAGATGAACGCGGGCGTGACCGCCTATGCCGAGGACGTCCGCATGCGCCGCTACCCCGGTCCGGAGCACACGTACAAGATCGACCCGGTCGAGCTGGCGGAGCTGCGCGTCCTGCTGGATCGTTAGACCAGCGGCTCGCCGAAGCGCTCGAGAAAGGCGAACTCCGCCACCGGGCGGCGCGCGAGGCGCTCCGGCCAGGGATCGGCGCGGTAGCCGACGCCGATATGGGCGGCGAGGGCGATGTCCTCCGGGATCTCCAGCAGCCGCATGACGTCCGCCTCGGCCGGAATCAGCAGCGTCGTCAGCGCCGCGCCGAGCCCCTCGGCGCGCAGCGACAGCAGGAGGTTCTGCACGAACGGATAGATCGACGCGCCGCCGACGATGCTCTGGCGCGGCAGGGACGAGTCGGTGGCAAGAACATCGCCAAGGCGAACTCCCACGACGAGGTGCAGCGGCACGCGGTCAAGTCCCTCCGCGTATTCATTCGCCCGGCGGGCCATGCGCACGAGCCCCGGGGCGTGGCCCTCGGGTTCGGCGAGGATCGCCGCCGCACCGGTCTGCTCGGTGTAGGCGCGCCAGCGCGGCAGGTACAGGTCCCGGAGCGCCCGCCGGCGCTCGGAGTCCTCGACCACCACCACGCGCCATCCCTGACGGTTGCCGCCGCTCGGCGCGAAGCGCGCATTCTCGAGCGCGCGCACGAGCGCCTCCCGCGGCACCGGATCGGCCTTGAAGAGGCGGCTCGTCGGTGCGCCACGCATCGCCTCGTAGAGATCCATTCGCAGAACCTACCTGCCCGTGGCGGATTCGCCGCGCCCGGCGACGCTCGCGAGCACCCTCGCGGGCGCACCCGCGGCGAGCGAGAACGGCTCCAAGTCGCGGGTCACGACGCTGTTCGCTCCGATTACGCAGCGCTCGCCGATCGTCACACCGCTCGTGACCACGACGTTCGCGCCCAGCCAGCAGTTCTCGCCGATCCGCGTCGGCCCCCTGCTCTCGAATCCCTGCCAGGTCACCGGCAGCTCGGGGTCGTCGTAGCGGTGGGAGGCATCCGAGACGAAGCAGCCGTTGGCGAGCATGCAGTGCTCGCCGATCTCCACGAGCTCATGAGCGGCGACCATCACGCCGAGGTTCAGGAACGTGCCGGCGCCGATGCGCACCCGTGCGCTGCCGGGAGCAGTGATCCAGACCCCCGGCTCGAGCAGCGCGCCGGGCCCGACCTGCAAGCGTCCCTCGCGCAGCGCCTCGAGCACGTTGCCGTGCACCGGCCAGCGCACGAACGCTTCCCGGCGCAGGAACTCCCAGTGGATGCGGGCGCGATTCCACGGCAACGAGTTGCGCTCATACCACCTCCACTTCTGCGCCCACAGCCGAGCCTGGCGGGCCGTCTCGCCCATCCCTTCAGGCGGCGACCTTGGCGCGCCGCCCGCCCCCGGAGCTCCTGCCGGCGCCGGCGCGTTTCACCGCGGGCGTGAGGATCTTCGCCAGGAAGGATCCCGTGTGAGAGGCCGGCTCGGCGGCGACCTCCTCCGGGGTGCCGACGGCGATCGCCATCCCCCCTTCCTCTCCTCCCTCCGGCCCCATGTCGATTAGGCGGTCGGCGCTCTTGATGACGTCGAGGTTGTGCTCGATCACGACGACGCTGTTGCCAGCGTCGACGAGGCGCTGCAGCACATCGAGCAGCCGCTCGACGTCTGCGAAATGCAACCCCGTCGTGGGCTCGTCGAGGATGTACAGCGTCCGTCCCGTCGCGATCTTCGACAGCTCGGTGGCGAGCTTCACGCGCTGCGCCTCGCCGCCGGAGAGCGTCGTCGCCGGCTGACCCAGCCTGACATAGCCGAGCCCGACGGCGTTCAGCGTCTCGAGACGGCGTCGGATCTTCGGGATGTGCTCGAAGAACGTGAGCGCCTCCTCGACCGACATATCGAGTACGTCGGCGATGCTCTTGCCCTTGAAGCGCACCTCGAGCGTCTCCCGGTTGTAGCGCTTGCCGTGGCACTGCTCGCACGGCACGTAGACGTCGGGCAGGAAGTGCATCTCGATCTTGATCTGCCCGTCGCCGCGACAGACCTCGCAGCGCCCTCCCTTGACGTTGAAGCTGAAGCGGCCGGGCTTGTAGCCCCGTGCCCGCGCCTCCTGAGTCTTTGAGAACATGTCGCGAATCACGTCGAACAGCCCCGTGTAGGTCGCTGGATTCGACCTCGGCGTGCGCCCGATCGGGGACTGGTCGACGGCGATGATCTTGTCGAGCTGCTCGATCCCGTGGATCGCGCGATGCGCGCCCGGTCGCTTGCGGGCGCGATGCAGGCGGTTCGCAACGGCCTTGAACAGCACATCGTTGACGAGCGTCGACTTCCCCGAGCCCGAGACGCCCGTGACGCATGTCAGCACGCCAAGCGGAACGTGCACATCGATGTCGCGCAGGTTGTGCTGGCTCGCTCCGAGTATCTCGATGTAGCCACTGGGCGTACGCCTCCGCCCCGGCGTCTCGATGCTGCGAGCGCCCGACAGGAACTGCCCGGTCAGCGACTCCGTGACGCCCTGCACCTGCGCGGCCGTTCCCTCTGCCACGATCCGCCCGCCGTGCTCCCCGGCCCCCGGCCCAAGGTCGACGAGGTGGTCCGCGGCGCGCATCGTCTGCTCGTCGTGCTCGACCACGATCACCGTGTTGCCGAGCTCGCGCAACCGCTCGAGCGTGCTGATCAGCTTCGAGTTGTCGCGCTGGTGCAGTCCGATCGACGGCTCGTCGAGGATGTAGAGCACGCCGACCAGCGAGGAGCCGATCTGCGTGGCCAGCCTGATGCGCTGCGCCTCGCCGCCAGACAGCGTCGCGGCAGCGCGATCCATCGAGAGATAGCCGATGCCAACGTTCTCCAGGAACTGCAGACGCTCCGAGATCTCGCGCAGGATCAGTCGCGCCACGTGGCGATCGGTGTCCGACAGCTCGACGTCCTCGAGCCACTCGAGCGCGCGCCGCGCCGACAGGGCGCAGAAGTCCTCGATCCGCGTTCCCGCGACCAGCACGGCACGGGACTCCGCGCGCAGGCGCGCGCCGCCGCAGACCGGGCAGGCCCGCAGCGACATGTACTCCTCGATCTTCTCCCGCGTCCACTCCGAGTCGGTCTCCAGGTAACGGCGCTGGAGGTTTTTGACGATCCCCTCGAAGCGGGTCGCGTACGAGCGTCGGCGTCCGTAGCGGTTGCGGTAGGTCACCTCGACCGGCTCGCCGTTGGTCCCATACAGGAAGAGGTCCCGCTGCTCCTCGGGGAGATCCTCCCAGGGCGCGTCCAGGTCCACGCCGTAGCGCTCCGCGATCGCTTCGCTGACCTGCTCGTAGTAGTTCGACGCGCTGTTCGCCCACGGCGCAAGGGCGCCTTCGCCGATCGACAGGCTCGGGTCGGGCACGACCAACTCCGGATCGATCTCCATCTGCGAGCCCAGCCCCGTACAGCGGTCGCACGCGCCGTGCGGCGAGTTGAAGGAGAAGATCCTGGGCTCCAGCTCGACGAGCGAGGGCCCGTGCTCGGGGCACGCGAAGCGCTCGGAGAACGTGAAGGTCGTCCCGGCCTCGGGCGCCTCGCCCGGCACGATCTGTGCGACTGCGGCGCGCGCCCCCTTGGCACCCTTCGCGCCCATGCGCTCCGGCTCCGCCGCGGCCGTTTCGCCCTCACCGCGAACGCCTCCGGCGGAGGCCGGCCGGCCGGACCCCACTATCTCGATCTCCACTAGCCCGTCGGCCAGCGCGACCGCGGTCTCGATCGAGTCGGCGAGCCGCTTGCGCACGTCGTGGCGCATCGAGAGCCGGTCCACGACGACCGAGATGTCGTGCTTGTAGCGCTTGTCGAGCACGATCGACTCCTCGAGCATGCGTACGCGCTCGTCGATCTTCACGCGGGCAAAGCCGTCCGTTCGCAGTTCGTCGAGCAGCTTTCCGTACTCGCCCTTGCGTCCTCTCACCACCGGAGCGAGCACCATGAAGCGCGTCCCATCCGCGAGCTCCATCACCTGGTCGATGATCTGCTCGGCCGACTGTCCGACGATCGGTCGCCCGCAAATCGGGCAATGGGGCTTGCCGACGCGCGCCCATAGGAGACGCAGGTAGTCGTAGATCTCGGTCACCGTGCCGACCGTCGAGCGGGGGTTGCGAGAGGTCGTCTTCTGGTCGATCGAGATCGCCGGCGAGAGCCCCTCGATCGAATCGACGTCCGGCTTGTCCATCTGCCCGAGGAACTGGCGCGCATAGGCGGACAGCGACTCCACATAGCGTCGCTGGCCCTCGGCATAGATCGTGTCGAACGCGAGACTCGACTTGCCCGATCCGGACAGGCCAGTGATCACGACGAGGGCGTCGCGAGGCAGGGACAGGGAGATGTCCTTGAGGTTGTGCTCGCGCGCTCCCGAGACGATGATCTGGTTGCCGGCGGCCATCACCAACTCATTCTATGACTGCGAACAGACGTTCGCACTCTCGGGACTCACAGAGCTCAAGGGCCGAGGGCGACCTCGTTGCATGCGATGTCGTCTGGGCCGAGACCGGTGCTTCATTCCCGGACGGCTCGAGCGCCCAAGCCGCCCTCGCTCGCTTGCGCGTCGACTTCTCCGCGCTCGACGGCTCGGCGTCGCTGGCGGCGAGCGAGAGCTGGCGTGCATACAGCGGGCGGGCGGGACTCGCGACCGGGTGATCTCGGACTTTCTCATCGGCGCCCACGCAGAGGTTCGCGCCGACCGCCTGCTCACGCGCGATCGAGGCTTCTACCGCAGCTACTTTCGAGAGCTCCCGCTGCTGGACCCCTCGACGCAGTAGCGGCCGGCGTGGACGCTCGCTCCTACCCTTCGATCGCCGCATAGACATCGTCGACGAGCTTCCCGCGGTCGGCCAGCTCGAAGTTCTCAGCGAGGTAGCGATCGGTGTCCTCGCGCGACTCGCCGTTCAGCGCCATGTTCAGCGCGATCAGACGCGCGCCATCGAGGTCGCCGGTTGCGGCGCCGCCCGGTGGCGAAGGAGCACGAGCCTGGTGCTCGGCGGCCTGCTCTGCGGGCGTCGGGTGCGCCGGCGCGGGCGCCTCTGCACCGTCTGCCGGCGGCTTGGGCGCGGCCGGCTCCTCAGGCGCCGGCTGAGCGCCGGGCGCGGCCTCCGCGCCGATGCCCGCTGCGACCCGTCCGGAGGCGGCGTCATAGAGCTCGCCCATGCTCCGCTCTAGCGCGCCGAGGTCCCCGGCCAGGCGTCCGGCGCCCGTGCGAAGGCCCTCGATCAGCTTGCCAACCTCGCCGTCCATCGACCGGACCCGTGTCAGCAGGGCCGCGGCCGCCTGCTCGACGGCGGCGACGTGGGCGCGGGCTCGCTCGACGGCCTGCTCGCGGGTGCGCTCGGCGTCCAGGTCGGCCGCCTCGCGGACGCTGCCTGCATGCTCGAGCGCCTGGCTCTCGATCTCCGCGGCGGCCTTCTCGGTCGCCTCGAGAATGCTCTGGACCTGCGTTCCCGCCGCGGACGCGAGCGTCGTCTCGCCGCCGCCAGCCGAGCGCTTGAGCTCCTCGAACTCCGCGGCGAGGGCCCTCAGATGCGCGTCCACGCTCGCGGGATCGTATCCCCGGCGGCTGACCGGAAAGTCTCGCCGTTCGATTGCCTGCCGGTCGAAGTCCACGGCGGGCATCCTAGGCGATGGGACCCGCGGGAGCCTCGCTTGGCGCGGCCTCGGCGACCTGAATCTCCCGCAGGTCCCGGCGCAGCTCGCGCAGCTCGTCACGCAGCTGCGCCGCGTACTCGAAGCGAAGGTCCTCGGCGGCCGCGAGCATCTCCTCCTCCAGCTCGACGACCATCCGCTCGAGCTCATGCTTCGGCATCTCGGCAGCGGCGCCACGCTTGCCGGTCCGGCGTTTGCGCCCGCGTGGAACCTTGGACTCCGACTGCAGGAACTCGGCGATATCCGAGATGCCCTTGACGATCGTCGCCGCAGTGATCCCGTGGCGCTCGTTGTATGCGAGCTGGATCGCGCGGCGACGGTCGGTCTCCGAGATCGCCGCCCTCATCGCCCGCGTCTCTTTGTCGGCGTACATCAGCACCGTGCCCTCGACGTTGCGCGCCGCGCGTCCGATCGTCTGGATCAGCGAGGTCTCTCCGCGCAGGAAGCCCTCCTTGTCGGCGTCGAGGATCGCCACGAGCGAAACCTCAGGCAGGTCGAGTCCCTCGCGCAGCAGGTTCACCCCGACGAGTACGTCGTACTCGCCAAGTCGCAGGTCACGGATGATCTGGATGCGTTCGAGCGTGTCGATCTCCGAGTGCAGGTAGCGGGTCTTGAAGCCCATCTCGAGCAGATATCCGGACAGGTCCTCGCTCATCTTCTTCGTCAGCGTCGTCACCAGCACCCGCTCGTCGCGATCTACGCGGACGCGGACCTCGTTCATCAGGTCATCGATCTGATTGCGCGTCTCCCGCACCTCGACAGCCGGATCGACGATGCCCGTGGGCCGCACGATCTGCTCCACGACCCGCGTTGACCGGCTCCGCTCGTACTCGCCAGGCGTGGCCGACACGAACACGAGCTGTGGCGTGATCGAGAGGAACTCATCGAAGGTCTGCGGGCGGTTGTCCATCGCGCTCGGGAGGCGGAAGCCGTAGTCGACGAGCGTCCCCTTGCGCGAGCGGTCGCCCTCGAACATGCCGCCGATCTGCGGGACCGTCTGATGGGACTCGTCGATCAGGCAGATGAAGTCCTTTGGGAAGTAGTCGATCAGGCAGTACGGACGCTCACCGGGCCTGCGACCGTCGAGGATCCGCGAGTAGTTCTCGATACCTGAGCAGAAGCCCATCTCGCGCAGCATCTCCATGTCGTACTGGGTGCGTTGGCGCAGGCGATGGGACTCGAGCAGCTTGCCTTCGGCCTCGAGCTCCTCACACCGCGCGTTCAGCTCGCGACCGATCTCCTCCACGGCCGCCTCGATCGATCCCTCCCTGACGTTGTAGTGCGTCGCCGGCCAGATCGCGACGTGCTCGAGATCGTCGGCGATCAGCTCGCCGGTGAGCGGGTCGAAATGCTGGAGCCGTTCGACTTCGTCGCCGAACATCGTCGCCCGAAAGGCGGTCTCGGCGTACGCCGGGAAGACCTCCAGCGTCTCGCCGCGCACCCGAAAGCTGCCGCGCGAGAGGATGCTGTCGTTGCGCGTGTACTGAATCGAGACGAGTTTCCTCAGCAGCTGGTCGCGGTCGATTTCCTCGCCGCGCCGGAGGATCTGCATGTTCATCTCGTAAGTCTCCGGCGATCCGAGGCCGTAGATGCACGACACCGAGGCGACCACGATCACGTCGCGGCGGGCGAACACCGCGGCCGTGGCCGCGTGCCTGAGCCGGTCGACCTCCTGATTGATCGCCGAGTCCTTCTCGATATACAGGTCCCTGCTGGGGACGTAGGCCTCGGGTTGGTAGTAGTCGTAGTAGGAGACGAAGTACTCGACCGCGTTCTCCGGGAAGAACGTGCGGAACTCGTTGCACAGCTGCGCCGCGAGCGTCTTGTTGTGGGCGATCACCAGCGTCGGGCGCTGCACCGCCTCGATCACGCCCGCCATCGTCATCGTCTTGCCCGTCCCCGTCGCGCCGAGGAGGGTCTGGAAGCGCTGGCCGCTCTCGACGCCCTCGGCGAGGGCCTCGATCGCCTCGGGCTGGTCGGCCGTCGGCGTGAACATCGAGTCGAGCTTGAATTCGGGCATCTCCCTCTACCGTAGCGAGCGCTCGAGACCGCGCACCGCTCCCTAGCGGAGCCCCAGCTCCTGCGGGTAGGTTGCCCGGTACTCCCGCTCGGCAACCAGCACTCGCTGCACGTACGCGCGGGTCTCGGGGAACGGGATCGCTGCGACCGTGAGCCGTTCCCCTGCGGAGTTGGCCTGCGCAGTCCAGCTGTCAACGTTCGCAAGCCCTCCGTTGTAGGCGGCCACGGCCAGCATCTCGTTGCCGTTGTAGTGATCGAGCAGGTATCGGAGGTAGTAGCTCCCGTAGGCGAGGTTGATGCTCGGCGTGCTCAAGTCGCTGGCGGTGAAGCGGACGCCTCCGGAGAGGTGGGCGAGGTAGTAGGCGGTGGCGGGCAGGATCTGCATCAGCCCCTGCGCGCCCGCCGCGCTCGGCCGAGGGTCGAACTTCGTCTCGGCGTAGATCACGGCCGCAATCAACGCGGGATCGAGGTGCTTCGCGGCCGCTTGTTCGCGGATGATGTTCGCGTCCGTGAGCGGCAGTCCGCGATGGCCCACCTCGTGTCTGACCTCAGATACGACGATCACCACCAGCAGGGTGCAGAGGACGACGGTCGCGGTCGCTGCGCGCGTTCGCCTGCTCATCGCGCAAGCTTGCCAAGGACCTCCGACAACTCACGCTCCAGGTCGCTCTCGCTGCCGTCGTTGCGCACGACGAACGTGGCCAGCCGCGCCTTCTCCTCCTGTGGGAGCTGCCTCGCGACACGCTCGTCGCCCAGGGCGTGACCGCGCGAGCTCGCGCGCTGAGTCCGGAGCGCCTCCTCAGCGACGACGGCGATCGTCGCGTCGTAGCCGTCGATCTCACCCGACTCGAACAGCAGCGGAACCTCGATCACGGCGGCTCGCGGCGGCGGTTGGCGGGCTCGGACCTCGCGGATCCAGGCGTCCGCCCGGGCGCCGACGAGCGGCCACAGCAGCGCCTCTAGCCACGTCCGGTCGGCGTCGTTCCCGAATGCGCCGCGAGCCAGGGCGGCGCGATCCAGCGTCCCCTCGGGGGCCACTTGCGGCCCGAAGCGCTCCACGATCCGGGTGCGGACGTCCGGCTGCAGCAGCAGCTCGTGCACGATAGCGTCGCTTGACAGCACCGCCGCCCCGAGGCGCTCGAGCGCAGCCAGCGCCGTCGACTTGCCAGCACCCATGCCACCGGTCAGCCCGATGACCGGCACGGGGTCGCTCATCGGGACGCCCGGCCGTCAGGCCTGCGCGGAGCCGTCGGCGGCCTCGGGGGCGGCCGTCTCCGCCCCGGGCTCGTCGCCCTTTACCGCCGCGGCGGCCGTCTCCGGCTGGGCCTCCTCGCCCTCTGCTGCCGCGACGGCCGTCTCCGGCTGGGCCTCGTCGCCCTCAACCGCCGCGGCGGCCATCTCCACCTCGGGCTCTTCATCCTCTACCGCCGCGGCGGCCGGCTCGGCCTCGGGCTCCTCGCCCTCTACCGCCGCGGCGGCCGGCTCGGCCGCGGCCTGCGGCTCCTCGACCACCGCCTGCGCGGCGGCAACCTCGGGCGCAGCGGCGGGCGCCTCGGCCTGCGGCTCGACCGTGGGCGCCTGCGCTGCCCTCTCTCCCTCTGCCTCTCCCTCTCCCTCTCCCTCGGCTGCGGGCTCCGGCTGACTCGGCGCGTCGCCCTCGACGCCCGCCACGTCCCCGGCGCCGGGTTCCTCGACGGTCGGCGACGGCCCGCTCGCGGGCTCACCCGGGCGACTGACCGGAAGGATCTGGTCCTCGACCCGCTTCGCCGACAGCGACAGACGCCTTCGCTCGGAGTCGATCTCGAGAATCTTCACGCGGATCTCATCGCCGGGGTGGACGATCTCGCGCGGGCTCTCGACGTGGTGCGATGCCAGCTCGGAGATGTGCACCAGGCCCTCGACGCCGTCCAGTATCTCCACGAACGCGCCGAACGTGACGACCTTCGTGACCTTGCCGGCGAGCTCGTCGCCGACGTTGTACGTGTCCACGATCCGCTGCCAGGGGTCCTCCTGCGTCTGCTTCAGGCCGAGAGAGATGCGCTGGCGGTCGCGATCGATGTCGAGCACCTTGACCTTGACGGTGTCGCCGATCGCGAGGATCTCGCTCGGGTGGTTGACGTGTGACCAGGAGAGCTCGGATATGTGGATCAGGCCGTCGATGCCGTCCAGGTCGACGAACGCGCCGAAGTCGACGATGTTCGAGATCTGCCCTTCGACGACGAGACCGGGCTGCAGCCGGTCGAGGATCTGCTGGCGCACCTCCTTGCGCTCCTCCTCGAGCACGGCCCGGCGGGAGAGCACGACGTTGTTGCGCGAGCGGTTGAGCTCGATCACCTTCGTCTCGATCTTCGTGCCCATGTATTCGTCCAGGTTCGGCACGCGGCGGATGTCGACCAGCGATGCCGGCAGGAAGCCGCGGACGCCGAGGTCGATGATCAGGCCGCCCTTGACGACCTCGATGACCGTCCCCTCGACC
>Ga0210408_10000885_pt1 | contig 33544 bp, 28 predicted proteins | sample IncBWH4MmetaG_FD_155471 | JGI IMG/M metagenome (GOLD analysis project Ga0210408, IMG submission 155471) | Forest soil microbial communities from Barre Woods Harvard Forest LTER site, Petersham, Massachusetts, United States - Inc-BW-H-4-M | ecosystem: Environmental > Terrestrial > Soil >... | reverse complement strand
AAGGGAAACGCTCCAGGAACCGTCCAACTGGGGTTTGGAATTGACGGTAAATTCAAATTTACGGCCAGGAACGAGGTTAAAGAACCGCCAATAATTGTCGCTGGTCTTCAATTCTTTGCCGTTGACGGCCAGGATGAAATTGCCGGGCGCGAGTTTAACGTAATCATGGTCGGCGGGTCCCTTTTTAAGGATCTGTGAGACCGTGTAATAACCCGAAGCGTCGGGCTCGAGGTCGAAGCCGGGATGCCGGGTTTGGACGCGTTCACGCGTGGAATCGGTGTTGCCGCCGCCCGAGATGCCGGTATGAGAAGCGTTGAGTTCGCCGATCATCTCCATGATCACGTTGTGCAGCTCCTCGGAATCGGCGATGTCGCCCAGCAATGGTTCATAAGTCTCTTTCGCGGCGGCCCAGTCCACACCGTGCATCTTAGGATCGTAAAAGCGGTTCTTCATCACGCGCCACGCCTCTTCAAAAACCTGCCGGCGTTCGGCGATCTGATCCACTTCCAACCGCACGGTAAAATTGATACGCCGGGGCGTCGAGGAGGAATCGGAAGGAGCCGCAGACGGGGCGGCTCCGCGCGACCGGGATCTTCCGGCAAATCCGCCGGCAGCGGAGCCTGTGCCGCTGTCGCCCGCCGAACCACCCGAGATCGCCACGGCGTAGATGCCGCCGGCTTGCAGGTAATAGATACTGCGACCGTCTTTGGACCATTGCGGTTCGCCGAAGCCACCGCCAAACCCGCCGCGGCCGCGTGGGGTTTCATCCGAAGGTTCGGGCGGGGCGCCTTGCGCGACACGGAGCAGGTTGGTCCCACTCTCGGAGATGGTGTAAAGGGCCGGGCCGCCGCCGGCGCCGCCGCGCGAGCCCTCTTCACCGCCACCCATCGCCACAAACGCGTAGGTTCGACTGTCCGGAGCGGGCGCAACCGACATCACGGAACCACCCAGGCTGGTGAGCTTGCGCATCCGCCGCTCCAGGCCGTCCCATTCGATCTTCACCTCCCCCTTGCCCGAAGTCGCCGTCTCCGTGCCGGGATTCCTGGCGCGCCGGGGCGAATCAGTATCTTCGTCGCCGGTCCCAGTTTTGGCAGCGGGTGCGGCTTCTGCTCTTGCCCCGCTGCGGCGCGGCGTTGCCTCGGCTGCCTGCGCCTGCTCTTCGGTATCGACATCACGGTCGTCCGGGTTCTTATCCAGATGGGTTAGCGGTACACTGTAAAGCTGCATGACCGTACGGTTGAGGGAGGACATGCCCGGCGCGCCCAGGCCGCCCAGCAGCAGGAGCTTCTTGCCATCCGGCGTCCATTTGGCACCACTGGACAACAGGAAATCCTCGGCTTCAATCAGATGCTCCTCGCCGCCGGACAACGGCTTGACGTAAACGTGCGAGCGCAAAATCGCATCCTGCTTCGAATAGGAAATCCATTTGCTGTCCGGCGAGAACTGCGGCGTGGTAATCGGGCCGATGTCGCTGCCGACTAACTCCTCGGTTTTGGCGGTTTCGATTTCGACCTGGCGAAGCTTGTGGTCGGAGCCGGCCCAGAGAAGCGATTTGGAATCCGGCGCCCAGGTGAGCGAGGACTTATCGCAATCCAAATCGCTGAGCTGCTTCAGATGCCGGCCACGCTCATCGGCGATCCAAACTTCCTCACGTCCGGTGCGGTCGGAGACAAAGGCAATCCATTTACCATCCGGCGACCAGCGCGGCGATTGTTCACGCCAAAAGGTTTCGGTGACGCGCTGAACTTCGCCGCGGTCGGTGGCGATGGTGAAGATTTCGCCGTGGGTCGAAATGGCCGCGCGCTTGCTGGAAGGCGACAGGTGGAAGCTTTCGGCCTCGCCCTGAACGGTTCGCAACTCGACGTCGTTGTCTTTGGAATCGGATTTGATGTCGAGATGGATTTCGGTGCTCTTGCCGCTGGCGAGGTCGAGTTTCCAAAATCCGAAGTTTTCTTCGTACACGATGGTTTTGCCGTCGGCCGAGATGGAAGGGAAAAACAGATTGCCGCTGGTGTGATGGGTGACTTGGATGGGCTTGCCGCCTTTCTCGCTGATTTTCCAGATATTGTTGACGCTCTTCATGACGTCCGGGCCGCAGTACTGGACGTTCTTCTCCTCCGCCAGGCGGTCAGCGACGAAATAAATGTCGCCATCACGTCCGTACATTGGCCACAAATAGTTGCCTTTGTAATCGGGGTCGCCGAGTTTGGTGAACTTCTTCGACGGCCCGTCCAGAAGCCAAAGGTCCACGGCGTAGCTGCCTCGGTAGTGTTTGCGGGACCAGACGCCTGGGTGGCGCGTAAAGGCGAGCTTGGAACCATCGGGAGAATAACTGCCCCAGGAGCCCCAGTCCGTGTGGAGGGGGTGCTCCATGCCGCCTTCAGCAGAAATGGTCCAAAGGGTGGTGACGCTCGGGAAAGCCCCTTTGCCGCGCGACGAGGAAAACAGAACGCGTTGGCTGTCAGCCGCCCAGCCAACGACCATGTCGTCAGCGCTGTGAAAGGTCAGTTGACGCGGTTTCCCGCCCTGGACGGGCATGACATAAACGTCGTAATTGCCTTCGCGGTCGGAGGAAAAGGCGAGCCATTTGCCATCGGGCGAGAAACGCGGAAGAATCTCGCGGGCCTTGTGGTCGGTGAGGCGCTGGAGGCCGGAGCCATCTTCGTTGGCGAGCCAGAGATCGCCCAGGTAGCTGAAGGCAACTTTGCCTTTGGAGTAGGCAGGATGGCGGAGGAGATGGGTGTGGGTTGGAGAGGCGGGAGCGGCGGCAAGCGGTCCAATTGGAACGGCGAGCGCCAAGAGGAAGAGGAGTCGTTTCATACATCATTCAACCGGTTTGCGGGGCAATTTTTCGTCGACGTTCGCGGCGTCGTAGGCGAACGCGGCGAGGATAACGGCGGCTTGTTTGAGATCGTCAGGCTGGATGCGGTCGAGGACGTCCTCATTGGAATGGTGGGTGCGGCTGCGGTAATCCAGCGGGTCCTGAATAAACTGAAAACCCGGCAAGCCGATGGCATCGAACGAAGTATGGTCGGTGCCGGAGGTGTTTGAGAGGGTAAGAGTGTCGGCGTCCAGGTCGTGGAAGGGTTCGAGCCAGTGGCGGAAGAGCGGGCGAACCGCTTCGTTGCCTTGCATATAGACGCCGCGAATTTTGCCGGCGCCATTGTCGAGGTTAAAGTACGCGGAGAGCTTTTGATACTCGGGTTCGCGCACGAGGCGGCGTGCCGGCGGCGAATTGGTCGAGGCGCGCCGCGGCGGCGCCTGGTCCCGGTCCGGGTCACTTGGCGCGCGGAGGCTGGCCCGCTCGCTACTGTTGGTATAATAACCGAAGTGACGGGCCACATAGGCCTTGGACCCGAACAACCCCTGCTCTTCTCCGCTCCACAGGCCGAGGCGAATGGTGCGCCTTGGTTGGAGCTTGAGGGCAGCCAGGATGCGCATCGCCTCCATGGTCGCCGCGACGCCTGCGCCGTTATCGGTTGCGCCGGTGCCGGTGTGCCAGGAATCCATGTGAGCGCCGAGCATGACGACTTCATCCTTGAGATCACTGCCGGGAAGTTCGGCAATGGTGTTATAAGCCATGAAATCGTCTTCGTGGAACTGCACCTGGAGATCGACGGCCATCTTCAGTTTCTCGCCCTGCTGAATCATGCGAGCCAGGCGATTATAGTCTTCCGTGGCGAGGGTGATTTGCGGCGGGATTTTGGGGGCATTCGTGGCCCAGGCCCGCGGTGCATTGGTGGGGGTATAGGCTGCTCGAAGGTCCGGCCCAGGGACCGAAGCAGCCGCGACAAACACAGTTCCCCCGTCGCCCTGCGAACTCGCATTGACAACCAGGGCGGCACCTTCCCTGGCCAGGAACGCCAGATACCGCGTCTGAAAGCCCAGGCGCGTGACGGCAGCGCTGCGGCGGCTGCCGGCCTCCGCAGCGGCAGCCGGGGTGTTGGTGCCAGTCGCTGACTCATCCTCGACGCCTGCCTGCCTGCTCCGCGCCGGGGAGCCGGTCCCAATGCGTCTGAACCCGCCGAATCGATTTGAGCCCCCGAATAACGAACGGGTTTCCCCTGCGTTGGCATACCAAAGCAGATTGCTTTCACTCTGGCGGACGGCGAGCGGTTCGAAGTGCGGCTTGAGTTCGCGCACGGGACTGGCCAACACAATGGTCCCAGTCAATTTGCCTTTGTACTTTTCCAAATCTGCGTTGGTCTTCACATCGAGGAAGACCACATCCGCCACGAGCGGTCGAGCGAATCCCGGGGACCAGGCGTTTGGATAGCTGATGAGTGGAATGGTTTGCGGTTCGACAAGCTGGGCCGAGAACCGCTTGAGCGACCAACCGCGTCCGAACGGCCCCCAGGCCTCGAGGTGCGCGTTGGTCAGGCCCCAACAAGCCAGTTTGTCGCGGGTCCATTCATTGGCGCGCTTGAGATTGGGCGAACCGGTTAGCCGTGGACCGATCACTTCAGTAAGATACGTCAGCGTCGGCATCACCTCTGACCGGTTCAGGCCTTCGTCCCGGATGCGGGCGATGACGCCGGTGGTGTTTGTTTTAGTTGGCGAGGTCTGCGCGCGGGCTACGAGGAGTTCGGTTCCGAGGCACAGACCAATGGCCCAGGGAAGTGATTTCATAATGGTCGGTAGCGGTCGTCGGCAGTTTAGGCGGGGCGACGAAGATTTCAATCTTTTCCGAGATTCTTCCGCACGCGTGAAGTCGTTTCCATCGTTTTGGTGGTAATCGCATGGATGCCGTCGAGGCGCTCGCTGAGCAAAGAACGCAGCGTTCCTGGCTCGGTCACCTTGCTGGCATCAGGCGGAGTCGAGAGCAGGTGGGCGGCTTCGACGACTTTTTCGTAAAGCTCGATAAGGTCCCGGCTTTGCGCCTGCTGTCGCTCGAGGCCCTGCCGGATGACCGCGGAAATGTCTTCAGGGCGGACGGTGCACCCTTTATAATCGTCGCCGTAGATGGTCCGCAAAACTTCCTCCGCCAGGAACAGCGCGTGTTGGTCGGGACCCGCATCGGTGCTCATACGCGTAGCCTGCACTGATTAGGCTTGGTTGCCCACATAAAATTGCGCAGGATTCATTCGGAAGCCGCATGGCGACAAAGCGAAAGAAGCCCTCGACAGAAGACAACGAATTTGAAACCTCCGCGCCAAAGGTGCTGGAGGATTTCGTGCACGAGGCGGAGCGGGTCGATGCCAGTGATATTCACCTGCAGATGCACGAAGGTTCCGCCTCGGTTTCCTTCCGGCTCGACGGGGTTATGGCTCCACCGAAGGAGATGCCCGCCGCGCTGGCGGAGCGCGTGTTCGGTCGAATCAAGTTTCTGGCTCGGCTCAAGACCTACCAGGAATCCCTGCCGCAGGATGGCCGCATCGACAAGGCCAGTCTCAATGCCCGGAGCGACATCCGCGTCTCAACCTATCCGACGGTCACCGGCGAGAAGATCGTGTTGCGGCTCTTCAACGCCGCGGAAGTCCGCACGCTGAACCAGTTGGAGTTCGCCAAAGAAGTCACCACGGAACTGGAGGGTTTCCTGCGCCAGACCTCCGGCCTGCTGTTGTTGACCGGCCCGGCCGGCAGCGGCAAGACGACAACCATCTATGCCTGCCTCCGCCACCTGGCCGGCCAGGGCGGACGCCACATCATCAGCATCGAAGACCCCGCCGAGCAGATTGTCCCGGGGGTGATGCAAACCGAGGTGAACGAAGCGCGGGGCCTGGATTTCGCCAAAGCCGCGCGGCACCTGCTGCGCCAGGACCCGCAGGTGCTGGTCATCGGCGAAATTCGCGACGAGGAAACGGCCAATATCGCCATCCGCGCCGCGCTGACGGGCCACCTGGTGGTCTCGACGCTGCATGCCGGTTCCTGCAAAGGCGTTTTCGAACGGCTGTTGGCCCTGTGCGCAGACCACTCGGCGGTGGCCTCCTCGGTTGAGCTCGTGCTGAACCAGCGGCTGCTGCGCCGGCTCTGTGCCGCCTGCGCGGGCAAGGGCTGCCCGGAATGCCTGAGCACGGGTTACCGCGGGCGATTGCCGCTGATTGAAGTGCTGCGGTTAAACGACACTTTGCGGGAGCGCATTGCAACCAGACAAGTTGAAAAGCTGGCAGCGCATCCCTCGCTCGCCGAACGAGCAAAAACCCTGGTGCTTGCTGGGCTCACGAACCAGCCGGAGGTTCAACGCGTGCTGGGGTTTGAATAAGGGCTTGGACCTGGCTAAGAGCGCGTTTGAAGGATCACTCCCCTTGTGGCAGCCGACGCAAGGAGGCTCAAATTTCAGCGCATCTTTGGTATTGATCAGAGCCTCCTTGGGTCGGCTGTTACATTTCGAAAGACGTCGAGGATGAGGAAGAGGAAGAGGAAGAGGGGGGAAGGGGATGATTTTGACGCGTGACAACCGCTGCCCAGCTCTGTCCAACCCTCAGCGACGAATCTAAACTGATACATGAATCACGACGAATTCGCATTCTTTAACCAGCAGCTTGGCGCGATGTTGCGCGATGGCATCCCGCTGGAAGGCGCCCTCAAACAATTAGCGGCCGGGATGCGAACCGGCCCGTTCCGCACGGAAATCCAGGCTCTGGAAGGGGACCTGGCCAAGGGAACGCCACTCAAGGAGGCCCTGGTGCGGCGCAATCTGCCCGATTTCTATAAGCGCATGGTGGAGGTCGGCACGCGGAGCAACGACCTGCCAGGTGTGCTGACGCTTTTGGCGGACCACTATCATCGCGCCAATGCCCTGTGGACGCGGCTGAAGGGCCTGATGGTCTATCCGTTGCTGGTGCTGCTGGTTTCCCTCGGACTGACTCTGGTGTTGTCGGTTCTTTTCAGCCGGTTTCTCAGCAACCTCTTCGACCAGTTCGGGCCGCAACCAACGTTGTTTATCGCCAGCATGTGGATTCCGCCACTGGTGCTGGGCGCTTTAGTAATCCTGGCGCTGGCGGCATTATGGATTCCCAAATGGCGGGCTCGACTCCGCTGGCGTTTGCCGGCTTTCCGGGAAGCGAGCCTGGCGCAGCTCGCTTCGTCGATCGCCCTCATGCTGCGGAATGGCGTCACCCTGCCCGAGGCCCTGGCGATGGCCGAAACGCTCGAAGGAGCCAGCCCCGCAAGAACGGCGCTGGCCCGCTGGCGCTATTTCGTCGAAGCCGGCCAAGGCAAGCCAACCCAATGGTATCGCCCCAGCCCGCCGTTTCCGCCCCTGTTCCTCTGGCTAGTCCAAAAGGGGGGCGAGGACGTCGGCGCCGGGTTCCAAAAGGCCGCGGAGATTTACCAGGCGCGAGCCTCCTACCGAATCGAGCTGGCGCTGTACGGGGCGCTGCCGGTCTCCATTTTATTCCTGGGCCAAATGGTTTTTTGGCAGGTTGCGCCGCTGATGAAAGCGATGAGTGTCATGATGAGCTGGCTGGGCGACATGGGCAACATGTGATGAACTGGAGTCTGCAGCAACTGTTTCAAACCGACCCGCTCGGAGGTGTCGCGACCCTGGTTTTGGGTTTCGTTCTCTTCGTGGTGCTGGGCCTGTCGCCCGTCATAGCGCTGCTCTACTTCGTCCATTTTCTGCTGACGCTGCCGATGCGGCGCAACGAGCGGGCCCGCATGTTCCTGGACCTGCTTGAACTCGGCCTCAAGGAGGGCCGGACTCCAGAAGCAGCCGTGACAGATGCGGCGTCGAGCCAGGACCCCTCGCTCGGTTACCGATTCCAGCTTCTGGCGGCAAGTTGCCGAGAAGGACGGCGGTTGACCCAGGCGCTCGAGCGGGTGCCTCGGTTGCTCCCGCCACAAATCCGGGCGATGCTCGGCGCCGGGGAACGCATCGGGGACGTGGCCAAAGTGCTGCCAGCCTGCCGGTTGCTGCTGCGGGATGGCGTCTCACAGGTGCGGGGCGCGCTCAATTACCTGCTCATCCTGGCTTTGCTGGCGACGCCCTTCACGATTGTCGTCCCGATCCTGCTAAGGATAAAAGTTTTCCCTGCCTTCAGAGCGGTCTTTGAATCAAGTTTTGAAGGACGGAGCTTGCCTGCTTTCACCCGCGTGGTGTTTGCGGAGCAATCGGTCATCACGTTTCTTCAGATCGGGCTCTTCATCCTGATTTGGTTGGCGGTGCTGGCGTACCTGGGGGGGCCGCGGCTCCAGAGTTGGGTTTCCTTGCTCCTGCCGGGGCTTCCGGACCGGCTCAGTTACCGGCTGCCCTGGCGGCGCAAGCGGATGCAGCGCGATTTTTCCGCCATGCTCGCGGTGCTGCTCGATGCCCAGGTGCCCGAACCGGAGGCGGTGCGCCTCGCAGGAGAGTCCACGGCCAACCTGGTGATGCGCCGCCGCGCCGAAAAAGTCCGTTCCCGGCTCACCGAAGGGGTCAGGCTGCCGGAAGCGATTCGGGCCATGGACGATTCGGGCGAGTTGCGCTGGCGTTTGGCCAATGCTTTGCAGCGCAGCGGGAGTTTCGTGCGGGCGCTGACGGGCTGGCACGAAGCCCTTGACGCCAAGGCCTTCCAACTCGAACAGACCGCGGCCCAAATCACCACGACCCTCTTCGTGCTGGCCAATGGATTCATCGTGGCCTGCATAGTGATTGGGATGTTCCTCGCGTTGATCAACCTTATGAACCAGGCGACGCTATGGTAAAATTCCGAAGGCCGAAATCAACACGCCGCCGTTCCTGGACAGCAGCTACAGAAGCCGGCGCCTTGATGATCGAGTTGCTGGTGGCCATTGCCTTGCTGGCGGGCGCGCTGCTGCCAATAGCTTATTCGATTTCTTCGGAAAAACACTATGCACGCGCCCTGTATCAGCGTGCAATCGCCATGGAAATCGTCGATGGGGAAATCGAGGCGCTGGCGGCAGGGCAGTGGCGCGCGTTCACAAACGGGGTCCAGGAATACCCTATTCACGCGGGCGCGGCCACCAACCTGCCGCCCGGGCGCTTCTGGCTCACGCTGCACGACAGCATGGTGCGGCTGGAATGGCGGCCGGAAATCAAGCAGCATGGCGGCCCGGTCGTGCGGGAGGCGGCGAAATGAATGTAAAATGCAAAAGGCAGAGTGCAGAATGTGAAGCGGCCGGCCGGCGCGGCTATCTCCTCACGGAGGCGCTGGTTTATATCGGCCTGGTATTCGTTGTGCTAGGCGTTGGGTACGTCGCGATGTACCATTGCATCGACAACTCAGTGATCATGAGTCGCAATGCGGATGATATTGTCCGTGCCTTGAATACCGGCGAACGCTGGCGTGCTGACATCCGCGCGGCTGCACAATCTATCTTGCTGGAAACAGACCAAAACGAACCAACTCTGCATTTAAGAGGTGCGACAAACCAGGTGGATTACCGCTGCGCAGGCGCCACGCTTTACCGCCGGGTCAACTCAGGAACATGGGTTCCGTTGCTGGACAACGTGAAGGCCTCGACCATGCAGCCCGACTCACGTCCAGCCGTGGCGGCCTGGCGCTGGGAGTTGGAGTTACAACCCCGTGCCCGGGGCAGCCTGAAAGCCAGCAGGGTGCGCCCATTATTCACCTTTCTGGCGGTGGCGCAAACGCCTGTGAAACGATGAGAATACCCATCCATACTCCGAGGCCTTTGGATGGCCGCCGCGACGAACGAGGCATGGCGGTGATTGTGGTCCTTGCTTTACTGGCGATCATTTTTATCTACATAGCCGCCAATATTCGCACTCTCAACTACCTTGAAAAAGACGTGAAACTGCTGGAGTTGAAACAAACCCGCCGGCTGGCTGTCAGTTCAACCACGAATCGACACAGCGCGGCAAAGCCGCAACCAAAGAGTTAAATAGGCTAAAAGGGTTAAATAAGTTAAATGGGGGGGCGCGACTTGTGCCGGTACACCAAGAATTCGCACAAGCTCAGAAAATCCTGATTGATAATAACACGAACAAACACGAATGAGCATTGAATAAGCGTGGTCCCTTGCGTGCACGGTGCGTGCACGGCGATTCGGCTGCCTCCGCCCTGGACGGTCGCCGTCGCTAAAGCGCCCTGGCTCGGGTTGTAATAAGTACCACGGGCGGTGTTTTCGAGTTCAACAAATGGGGTGATTGGCCCAAATTCGCCTTTTCTTTCAGTTCTCCATCCTTACTCTGCCACGGGTTTTGACATGGCTTTGAAACTGTTCAACACGCGCTCGCGCTCGGTGCAGGAATTCGCGCCTTTGGATCCAGCGGGGCGCAAAGTCGGCTTGTACTGCTGCGGACCGACGGTGTACGATTTTGCGCACATCGGCAACTGGCGCACGTTCGTCTTTTGCGACCTGGTGCGGCGCTACCTCGAGTTCAAAGGCTACGCCGTCCAGCACGTCATGAACATCACCGACGTGGAGGACAAGATCATCAAGCGCGTCCGCGAGACCAACACCACGCTGCGCGACTTCACGGGCCAGTTTGAAGCGGCGTTTTTCGAAGATCTCAAGACCCTGAATTGCCGAATGCCGCACCAGACGCCGCACGCAACCGAGCATATTGCGGACATCATTGCGCTGATCGAAAAACTGATAACCCGCGGTCTGGCTTACAAGGCACCGGACGGTTCGGTTTATTTCAGTATCGAGAAATACCGCAGTGCCGGCTGCCAATACGGCCAGTTGCTGAAGCTCAATTTCGAGGAGATGCGCGTGGGTGAGCGCGTGCGGAGTGATGAATACGCCAAGGAAGCCGTCGCGGATTTTGCGCTGTGGAAGACTCGCACGCCGGAAGACGGCACAGTGTTTTGGCCCAGTCCCTGGGGCGAGGGCCGGCCCGGCTGGCACATCGAGTGCAGCGCGATGAGCATGAAGCTGCTGGGCGCCAGCTTCGACCTCCACCTCGGCGGGGAAGACCTGGTGTTTCCGCATCACGAGGACGAAATCGCCCAAAGCGAAGGCGCGCGATTGCAACGGCCGGGGCAGCCTTTCGTGAAATACTGGATGCACGGCGCCCATTTGATGGTCGAAGGCAAGAAAATGGCCAAATCGCTTGGCAATTACTTCACCACGCGTGACCTGTTGGCCAAAGGTTTCAGCGGACGCGAAATCCGCTACCTGCTGCTCACGGCCCATTATCGGGAAACGTTCAACTTCACCCTCGACGGTTTGCAGTCGGCGCGCTTGTCCCTGGCGCGCATCGACGAGTGTTTGAGCAAATTGCGCGAGGTCGCCGGAACGGCAAAGGCGAAAGAGGATGCCTCTGTGGTGCAGCGCTTTTCCGATTGCATGGACGACGACCTGAACGTCTCGGGCGCGTGGGGCGCGGTATTTGACTGGGTCCGGGATTCCAACCGGCGCCTCGCCGAAACCTCGATGGACGCGCCGGCCGCTGCCGCTGCGCTGGCGACCTGGGACGGGATTGATTCAGTGCTGGGGATCGGTGCGGCGCCAGACCTGGAGGTGCCGGCGGAAATCACGGCACTGCTCGAAGGCCGCCAAGCCGCGCGGAAAGCAAAGGACTTCAAGCGCGCGGACGCCATTCGCGAAGAGCTGAAGACTAAAGGCTGGCTCATTGAGGACACACCGAAGGGCGCGCGGGTAAAAAAGCTGTGAAAAGAGGGCTTTTGATCACCTTCGAGGGCACAGAGGGCAGCGGCAAATCGACGCAGATTTCGCTCCTGGCCGACCGGTTGCGACAGATCGACCACAGGGTGCGGACATTACGCGAACCGGGGGGCACGCCGATTGGCGAAGAAATCCGCCACACACTCAAACACAGCTCCGCCAATGCCGCGATGACGCCCGAGAGCGAGCTGTTGCTCATGAACGCCAGCCGCGCCCAACTGGTGCGTGAAGTTGTTCGTCCCGCGTTGGCTGGCGGTGAGATTGTTCTGTGCGATCGATTTTACGACTCCACGACCGCCTACCAGGGCTATGGCCGCCAGTTGGATTTGAAGCTGGTGCAAGCCATCATCGAGGTAGCTGTAGGTGATACCCGGCCCGACCTGACCCTGCTCCTGTTGGTGCCGCAGGAGGTCAGCGAACAACGCCGCCTGGCGCGTCAATCCACCCTGCCCTTCATGCGCGATCGGATGGAGGAAGCCGACCAAAGTTTCTTTGCCCGAGTGGCCAAAGGTTACCGGGCCATCGCTGAGGCCGAGCCGAAACGCGTACGCCAAATCCCCGCCACGGGAACGGTCGAGGAGATTCGAATGGCGATATGGAAGACGGTGGAGCCGGTGCTCAAGCGCTGAGCGAGGCAGCTTTTCTGCTTTGCGCATTGGCCCGCCGCCGCTATCTTGAAGTTGAGCATGCTCGAGGACACCATCGGAAAAATTGAGGCTAAGATACAGGGCGCGGAGGCCATCAAGGAAGAGCGCCGGCATGAATTGCTGGAATTGCTCGGAACGCTGAAATCTGAAGTCGCCGAATTGTCCAAAACTCATGAAGACCAGGCGCAGAGCATCGCGGGTTTCACCGAAGTCTCGGCCCATGAAGCCACCCGCGCGGAACAGAACCCCCAATTACTCAAACTCTCGCTTGAAGGTTTAAAGTCCTCCGTCGATGAGCTTGAAGAGTCTCACCCTCGGCTCGTGCAAATTGTCAACGCCATTACCAACACACTTTCAAACCTCGGCATCTGAGGAACTGGAGTGATGGAGTGTTGGAGTAAGGGGACCCAGTCCAGGTTCCATCGTTCCAACACTACAGCGCTCCTTTACTCCATTACCACGCTCCGCCAAACGGATTAGGACTACGATTAAGATTAAGATTAAGATTACGAATAAAGATTTCGATTAACACTATGCACAACCCCCTCTCCCGCCGCCGGTTTCTGAAACAGAGTTCAATCCTCACGGCGAGCGCGGCCGCTGTGGGCAGCCCTTTGGTATTGCGCGCCGCCAGGAGTCCCAATGACACAGTCCGTGTCGGCATCATCGGCTGCAATGGGCGCGGCCTGGCGCATATTGCCGGCTATCTTTCCGTGCCCGACGCGGAGATTGTTTCCATTTGCGACGTCGATAGCCGCGCCCTGCAAAAAGGCATCGCCGCCGTCGCTCAAAAGCAGCGTAAGCCCAAGGGGGTTAAGGACCTCCGGCAAATGCTCGAGGACCCGGACCTGGATGCCGTTTCCATTGCCACCCCGGACCACTGGCACGCACCCGCGGCGATCCTCGCCTGTTCGGCCGGCAAACATGTATATGTGGAAAAGCCGGGCAGCCATAATCTCCGCGAGAGCGAACTGCTCGTCGAGGCGGCGCGCAAACACAAACGCACCGTGCAGATGGGCAACCAGCGCCGCAGTTGGCCCTGGGTCATCGAGGCGATCCAGGCTCTCCATGCGGGTGAATTGGGCGAGGTCTATTTTGCGCGAGGCTGGTACACGAATCATCGCGGCACGATCGGCCATGGAAAAGCCGTTCCGGTGCCGGAGTGGCTTGATTGGTCACTGTGGCAAGGCCCAGCGCCGGAGCAAGCGTTTCGCGATAACATCGTGCATTACAACTGGCATTGGTTCTGGCGCTGGGGAACCGGCGAGCTGGGCAACAACGGCGTCCACGCGCTTGATCTGGCGCGCTGGGGTCTGCGCGTGGACCTGCCCCGGCGGGTGACTTGCGGCGGCAATCGTTATCATTACCAGGACGATTGGGAAACGCCCGATACTTGTGTTGCCTCTTTTGATTTCGGCGCCAAAGGCATCGCCTGGGAAGGGCAAAGCTGCGACCCGCGCGGTTTCGAAAGCGCGTCCTTCGGCGTGGACTTTTTCGCCGAGAAAGGCTCGATGGCAATTGCTGGTGACGATTGCAAACTCTATGACCTGAACCAAAAGCTCGTTCGACAAATCAAGGGCAGGTTCGATGATGTGCTTCACTTCGCGAACTTCATCGAGGGGATACGCGAAGGCAAACCGTTGCGGGCGCAGATTGAAGATGGCCAAAAGAGCACGCTGCTCTGCCACCTGGGCAACATCGCCTGGCGCACGGGTCACACGATCAAATTTGAGCCGGCGACGCGCAAGATTTTGGATGATAAAGCCGCTATGGCAATGTGCGGGCGGGAGTACCGGCACGGCTGGGAGCCGAGGGTGTGAAGCGTGATGCGTAACGTAAAACGTGAAAAGGTTTGGTCGGTCACATGCGGTTTTCACGGTTTACGTTTCATATTTTCAGGGTCGCAGTGTCAGGGAAACGCTTCTTTATCCTCATAGGGCTCGAGCCTGGCGATCGCCTCCATAATTTCATCGGCCACTTGCTGGTAAATTTCCTTGAGCCGTTGTTTCGAGCAGGCCCTGGCTTGCGAGCGAAGTTGCTCAAATTTCAGTGGATGCCCGTATTTGACCGCGACGCGGCGCGGACGCGGCAAGCGCAGGTGCCGCCCATAGGCCTGGAACGTGCCGAATACTCTGACCGGCACTACTGGCGCAGTGGATTTGATGACCGTGAGGCCGATGCCGGAACGGGCAGGCTGCAAGTTGCCGTCGCGTGTGCGGGTTCCCTCCGGAAACAGGATGATCGCTCCGCCCGCGAGGAGCCGGTCCAGGATCGCTTTTAGTCCTTTGGCGCCGCCGCCCTCGCGGTCCACCGGCACTACCTGCCAGCGATGCAGCACCCATCCCATAATCGGAAAGCGAAAAAGATTCTCGCGGGCGAGGTAATTGATCCCACGGTTGATTCCAGCACCGACCAAGGGCGGATCGACAAAGCTGGCGTGATTTGAGGCCAGGATTACCGGGCCGTTCAGGGGAACACGTTCCGGATTATAGACTCGCCAGCCGAAATAGAATTTGAATACCGTCCGGAACGCGCACCAGCCCAGAAAGTAAAGCGGGTTCATGGGCGCACCAAGGGACTCTGCGGTTTGAAATGCAACGTCACCTTGTCTCCGCCGGTGTAGCCAAACGCTGCTTTATATCGGCAATAATCATCCCGCTGGTTTGCTCTGAAGTCATGTGGGAGTTGTTAATGACTTTGGCGCCCAGGGCGATCATCAACGGCGCGGCAGCGCGCTGGCTGTCGCGCTGGTCCCGCGCCGCCAGATTTTCCTGGACCCCTTCAGCGGCGCGGCGCCGCGAACGCTCTTCCAACTGCGCATCCAGGTAATATTTGAAATCCGTTTCCGGGAAAACATTGGTGCCGATGTCCCGCCCTTCCATCACCAAATTGCCGAACTGGATGCAGTCGCGCTGAGTTTTCTTCATCCAATCGCGGACCTTGCGCACCGCCGCCACGTGCGGGACGGCGGCGCTGACTTCAGTGGTGCGGATTTCCTTCGCCGGATAATAGCCCGCGACTTTCAAATGAACCTCGCCATCGACGCATTCCATAGAGGTTTTCCATCTCCGGCAAGCCGCGGCGACTGCCTTCTCGTTGTGGACATCGATCCTTTCCTTCAGACAGTGCCACGCCAGGGTTCGGTACATCGCGCCGGTATCGACGTACACGAAGCCGAGAGCCCGAGCCACCAGCTTCGCATTGGTGCTCTTGCCGCTGGCGCTGGTGCCGTCGATGGCGATGACGGTGGGATGTTTGGTGCTAGTGTGGACCATCTTTGTAGTGGAGAGTTGAATGGGTTTAATTAGGTTAAAAGAGCTAAATGGGGAAAGCGGAGCGCACCTAGAGCCAATCCACCACTTAGCTGTTTTAACTCGTTTAACTGTGGCTTCACTCTGCAAAAAGTTCGTCGATGGTTAAAGTCCTGCCCGTCCCCGCGTCCCGAATCGTCACCCCCAGCCCTTTCGGGGGTGTCGCGGCCAGTTTTTGGAAAAAGTTCGGGAACGTCTTCTTCACGCAGGAGGGATTCTTGATTTTTATTCCCGGAACTTTCAATCCCAGAATTGCAAAACACATCGCCATCCGGTGGTCGTTGTAGGTCTCGATTTCGGCAGCGTGGAGCTGTGAGGGATAGACCGTCAGCGTATCGCCTTCTTCGACCACCCTGGCGCCGCACTTGGTCAACTCGGTGCGCAGGGCCGAGACGCGCTCACATTCCTGGAGGCGCAGCGGCCCAAGATCAGTAAATCGCACAGAGTCCAAACCAAAGGGTGCCAGGACGATGGCCGTCATGATGCTGTCACCCAGATCCCGGCGCCGCGAGATTACAGAGCCCCCGGAGATTTCGCGGGGAGCAGGTGTATTTGGCTTGGGTTCTGGATGTCCAATCAACTCAAGCCCCTGATGCAGGGTCGCAGTGCGCTGCATTACGCTACCAAAATGGGCATCGATTTGCCAACCCAGACGCGGCCAATGAGCAACAGAAAGTGATCTGTGCCATCTCATTGCAAGCCTGGTGTTCCCGCGCTCCAGACACTCGGGCGGTGGCAAAAGGTAATGGGCAGCAAGGAAATAGGAGCCGCTCGATGCATCTGGTTCTATTTGCAACACTCCACCATGATGCGGAAAAGTCGCGAGGAGTTTGTCGGTCATTTGCACGTACGGCAACTCCTCCACATTCTGGCCCGTGATCTCGATACTCCAGCCGCCTTTAATCGAACATAGAATCAACGCCGAGGCGAACTGAGAGCTCTCCGCGATACTCACCCGGCATTTGCCTGCATGCGGCCCCGCGCCATAAATCACCGCCGGCAGCTTATCATTTGGCGAATCGATGCGATAGCCGAGCTCGCGCAAAGCTTGAAAGAGCGACGCTTGCGGCCGCTCGTGCATCCGGGGCACGCCATGGAGACGGTAAACACCCTTCCCCAGGCAGACCAGCGCGGTCAGAAATCGCGCTGCAGTACCAGCGTTTCCAACGAAGAGCTCCGCTGGCTGCTCGTCACTGCCGCCCGGCGGCATCAACCCACCCTTGCCATAGACTGTAATCGTGCGATTGCAAAATTCGTTGGGATCGGGTTCGACATTCACCATGAAACCCAATTCCTGAAGACACTCAACCATGACCTGGGTGTCTTCACTCCAGAGGGCGCCCTGCAAGGTCGTTTCGCCATCGGCCAGCGCGGCCAGGATGAGCGCCCGGTTCGTAATGCTTTTCGACCCCGGCACTGTGATTTCAGCGCGGACCGGTTTGTCCAGCGGAACGATTTCGATAAGATCGGAAAGAGGCACAGGTTAAACCTTCAACCGCATTCATTCCGGCGAAGACGAACCGACCTTCCGGGACCACCGATCCCGCCGGGCTTTGGCCTGGGCAAAAAAACTGGAGACAGCTTCCGCATTTCCGGCCTTCAAGACCTGTTTGAGTTTCTTCAGATCTGTTTCAAATTCCCCAAGGACACGCAGGAGGTTCACTCGATTCGCGAGGGCAATATCCCGCCACATTTCCGGGGAACCGGAAGCGATCCGCGTCGTGTCACGAAACCCGTTGGCGCATAGGAGCCCTTGCTCTTTCGGATGGTCGGGTCCCAGCACCAGGTTCGCCAGCCCAGCCGCGACCAGGTGCGGCAAATGGCTCGAACGGCTCACTAACTCGTCGTGCGCAACCGGTGTCAGCTCCAAAGGCCGCGCGCCAACCGATTTCCAAAGCTGCTTCACCTTCCGGACCGCCGCCGAATTCGACTTGCGCGTCGGCGTCACAACGCATATCGATTTGACGAATAGATCCACCCGTGCAGCCCCCACGCCAGTCTTCTCCGCACCCGCCATCGGGTGGCTGCCGACGAAGTGTGCCCTCGCGGCAGAAACCAGCGGTTCCAAATCCCGCACGACGCTGCCTTTCACGCTGCCGACATCGGTGACAATTGCCCCTCGATTCAGAGCGGGAAGCATCTGCTCCGTCAATGGCCGCATCTGCGCCAACGGCGTGCACAACACAATCAACTCGGCGCCGGTAACTGCTTGTGCCAGGTCCAGTGTAGCGAAATCGACGGCCCCCAGCTTTTCGCATTCTTTGATGCTGCCGGGGCGTCGCACAAACCCGACCACGCAGTCGGCCAACCGGAGCCGGCGCAGGGCCATTCCCAGTGACCCACCGAGCAACCCGACGCCAACCAACGTAATTGTCTTCCAATGCACTGCGCCAGTTTCAGGCTTCATTTCCCGGGTTTCAATCTGAAACTGAAAATGGAACCGAAAGAAGTTAAATAAGTTAAATGGGGTAAATGAGTTAAATGGGAACACCATGCCGGTGGACACATCCATTTCGCGGCCTCCCAGTGGACCGCCCATTTAACCTTTTAACTTTTTAACTCATTCAACCATTTGTCTGCCTCGCGCGCCCGTTCAAGGATCACGTTGGCTATTAACGGCTCGGTCCCAACGGCGGACGCATACCACACCAGCTTGCCCTGTTTCTCGTTCGGGTTGCGCCACGTCGGCTGGCCGGTTTGCAATCTTTGTTGAACCAAGCGCTTGGGTTCGCCTAACAAGACCGGGATGTCCTCCCGCACATGCATGCCGTCGCTGATGAAAAATGGCACAACGACGATATTCCGCGTGAGGGCTATTTGATAGCACTCGCCGATGCGGGGTTCCTCTTCCAGAAAAACGCCGTGCACGGCGGCATAAAGCCCCATCGTCCGGAGCAGCTCCACCTGCCGCTCGATGGCAACGCGTGAGTTCTCATTCTCCTCAGTGCCGTGGCCGGCAACGAACAGGGTAATATCCTCAGGTCGGGGCGCGCGCGGAAACGGAAACTGCTCTACGACGCCTCGCGCACGGGCCAATAATACCCCCGTCATGCTGGAATGCGAGCCGACCGGCTGGCAATAGGTCAAGGTCTGTGGCCCGTGAGGCTGCACGCGCACCAAATCGCCCTGGTTGCCAAAGCCCAACTCGCGCGGGATTACCTCGTTGCTGAAATAGCCCTCGCTGATAAAAAGTGGAACCAGGAAAACGCGGCGGGCTCTGATGGCCGGCAACACTTCCACAAGCCGCGGTTTCTGCTTCCAGAAGGCCTCGCGCACGTCCGCAAAGCAGTTCCGCCGGCGCAGTTCAGCAGCATGTTGGAAGACCGGCGCGCCCGACTCGGGGTTCAGCGTCGAACCATGTCCAAACAACACCAGCGCGGCATCAGCAAAGCTTTCCTGGCCCACTCGGAATGCTTAGCCGATGCCCAAACCGGCTGCAAGCTACCTTCTGACGCGTTCCGCGGTTTGTCGTGAAGGCCTCGGCTCCGGCCCTGGCTGCCGTTCATAAGCTCCGGAAAACGCGGACTCCTTGCGGAATGGAGTTGAGACGAAGTCAGGCTTTTGCCCCTTCGGTGGTTGGCACGCAATTCGCTCATTGAACGGTCGTCGGAAATGTCTGTCTCAAAGCTGGAAGATGGTTTTAGGGAAGGTCTTAAAGCTATAGCCGGTGGGCAGGCGTCTTATGTTCGGTAGAGAATTTGTTGGGTCGGCGAAACCCCTTTCGAGCGCTGGGGTATTTAAGGAAATGCGATGGGCAAATATCTCCATTCCCGAAGCGCTTTCCTTTCTACTATCCGGTGAGTGCGCATAAAAATAGACCCCGCCGGTTAATGTTGTTGCCAAAACCAGCGCACGGAAACTAAGATTCATTGACTCGTATGGTTGCCCAAGCCAAACATCACAAAGCCGTCCGGCGCAAGGAGCGCCCGCGCCCCCGCGGCACGAGGCACGCGAAGGCCCACAAGGCGCCCCCGGTGTTGTCCGTGACCCGCCCTCCCGCGATGCCGGAGGAGTTCCCTAAAGACGACGAGGAACCCAAGCCCGAAGACCTCGCCAAAGAGGAAGAAGCCCTTAAGGCGGAAGAGGCGGGGGAAGCCGCAACCCCACCCGAGTCCGAAGAGACCATCGAGGCACGAGGGCGCGAACGCACGTCCTATGACGGGGACACGGCCATCAAACTTTACTTGCGTGAAATCGGCCAGGTGAAGCTGCTGACTCCCCAGCAGGAAATCGAACTTGCCGCCCGGATAAAAAAGGGAGACAAAAAGGCCCGCGAGCAAATGATCAAAGCCAACCTGCGGCTGGTGGTCAAAATCGCGAGGGATTACGAGGGCATCGGCCTGCCGCTGCTGGACCTCATCAGCGAGGGCAACATCGGGTTGATGAAGGCGGTGGAACGCTTCGACCCGGCCAAGGGCGGGAAACTCTCCACTTACGGTTCCTGGTGGATCAAGCAATCTATTAAGCGCGCGCTGGCCAACCAATCCAAAACCATCCGGCTGCCGGTCCATCTGGTGGACAAAATCTCCAAGATGCGCCGCACGGCGATGCGCCTCCAGGAAGAATTGGGGCGGGAACCGACCGATGAAGAGCTGGGCGAAGAACTTGGCATTACGGCTTCGCGGGTGGCTCAAATGCGCATGGCGGCCATCCGGCCCGCGTCCCTTGACGCTCCGATTGGGGATGAGGACTCTAACAATTTCGCGGAGGTCGTGCAGGATGAAAGCGCCGACACGCCTTACGAACAGCTCGAGGAGAAAACCGTCACGCGGATGCTGCAGGAGATGGTCAAAACCCTGGATCCGCGAGAGGCCACCATCTTGCGCGCCCGGTTTGGGCTGGACGGCGGGCCACAAAAAACTCTCGAGGAAGTCGGCCAGAAATTTGGGGTCACGCGCGAGCGAGTCCGCCAAATCCAGAACATTGCGCTGAAAAAACTCCGCAAAATGATCGAGAAGATGGAGACCACCAAGACCTGATGGGTGACACCCGAAACGTGAACGTGAACCCGGGAACCGCTCGCACTTCCGAGAGCCTAGAACCTACCCTTGTTGCCATGACCCAACTCCTGCCGACGCGCACGGATCTCGAACGTGCGATTCGCAATATCCCTGATTTCCCCAAAGCCGGCATTCAGTTCAAAGACATCACGCCCGTCCTGGCCGACGCCCGCCTGTTTTCGGGCTGCATCGATTTGATGACCAACCACTTTAAGCCCGGCATGGTGGATGCCATCGTCGGCATCGATGCGCGCGGTTTCATCTTTGCGGCCGCCGCCGCGGTCAAACTCCACGCTGGATTCGTTCCGGTGCGGAAAAAGGGGAAGCTCCCCTACCAGACCCACGAGCAGGAATATGAATTGGAATATGGCACGGCAACGGTCGCCGTCCACGTGGACGCCTTGAAACCCGGCAGCCGTGTATTGCTGATTGATGATTTGCTGGCAACCGGCGGGACGGCCGCCGCCGCCGCCGCTCTCGTCCAACGGCTGGGGGCCACCATCCTGGAAATCTCTTTCCTCATCGAACTGAGCTTCCTTGGCGGCCGCCAAAAACTGAAGGATTATCCTGTCCGCTCATTGGTGGTGTATTAACTGACTTTTGGGCAGAATGATGGTGGCAGAATGATCATCACAGGGTCCACCCATTCTGCTTTCATCATTCCGCCATAGTCTTTCTGCTATAATGCTGCAAACGCTGGATAGTGGCCTGTTCCGATTCATCAACCAGAGGTTGAGCAATCCCATTTTTGACGGCGTGATGCCGTTCTTGAGCGGGAACCCTTATTTTTTGCCGGCTCTGGTCCTGCTCGGAATGCTGTTGCTGTGGAAGGGCGGCGCGCGCGGGCGGCTCTGCGTTCTGATGCTGGCCCTGATCCTAGCCCTGGGGGATTCCTTCGTCACCAACACAATCAAGCATGCCATTGGCCGGGAACGCCCGTTCCTGGTATTTCCCGAGGCGCATTGTCTGGTCGGCAAAGGCGGCTCCGGCAGCATGCCGTCCTCCCACGCGGCCAATTGGTTCGCGGCAACGTTTGTGGCGTTCATCTATTATCGGCGTAGCTTTTGGTTCATGTTGCCGATGGCCCTGCTGGTCGGTTTTTCCCGAATCTATAACGGCGTGCATTATCCCAGTGACGTGCTGGCCGGGGCCATCCTGGGCGCCGGTTACGCCGCCGCCTTCCTCTGGCTATTCAATTCCGTTTGGCAAGCGGCCGGCCGGAAATGGTTCCCTCTGTGGTGGGAAAACATGCCTTCGTTGTTCGCTCCTCCCGCGCCATCACTCCCCGAGCAAAGCCAGGACGAACTTGCTCCCGAGGAGTTGGCCGTATCCGGCTCAGCCCTTGGAACTTCACGTCTCTTGCGCCAAGCATCACCTGCTCCTTCGCTGCCCCGCGTTCGTGGAATCGCCCCCGCCGGCTTTCAGGCTCCGCATGTCACGCCCGACAGTCATTGGTTGCGGCTCGGTTGGGCTTTAATTGCTGTTCTGCTGCTGGCCCGGCTGATTTATATCGGCAGCGGGACCATTCAACTCCAGGAGGACGAAGCCTATCAATGGCTCTGGTCCAAACACCTGGCCCTGTCGTACTACAGCAAACCGCCGCTGATTGCGTACACCCAATTCCTGGGCACTGCTCTCTGGGGCGACACGGCCTTTGGCGTGCGCTTCTTCTCTCCGATCATCACCGCTATTCTCAGCATCCTGGTTCTCAGGTTTTTTGCCCGGGAGGTCAACGCGCGTGCCGGGTTCTTCCTGTTGCTGATCATCACTGCGACGCCGCTCGCTGCGCTCGGGGCCGTGCTTATGACCGTGGATCCGCTCTCGGTTTTGTTCTGGACTGCGGCGATGTTGACAGGCTGGCGCGCGGTCCAGGAGGATGGAAAAACCCGGGACTGGTTTTGGGTCGGCTTGTGGATGGGTTTAGGCTTTCTGAGCAAGTATACCGAACTGCTCCAGTGGCTATGCTGGGCGGTGTTTTTCGTCCTTTGGCCACCAGCGCGCAAACAACTGCGCCGTCCCGCGCCGTACCTGGCCCTCCTCGTCAACCTGCTCTGCTCCTTTCCGGTCTTGCTCTGGAACTACCAGCATCAATGGGCCACCGTCAGCCATGTTGCAGGGGATGCCGGTGCCGGGACCACCTGGACGCCCACGCTGCGGTTTTTGGGGGAATTCGTCGGCGCCGAGTTCGGTTTGCTCAACCCGATCTTTTTCGCGGCGATGGTTTGGGCCGCAGTGGCCATGTGGCGCCGGGGCCGGCACAACCCGCGGCTGGTTTATTTCTTCAGCATGGGCGCACCGCTGTTCCTGGTTTTCCTGCTTCACGCGCTACGCTCCCGGAATTACCCGAACTGGATTGCCCCTTCGGTGCTCCCTCTGCTAGCTCTTATGGTTGTTTACTGGGACACTCAATTGCGCCTCGGAGCTGCACGGGTCAAAACCTGGCTTACGGCTGGTTTGGTGCTGGGTTTCGCCATGGTGCTGGTGGCGCATAATACCGACGTGATTGGCCGGTTGACCGGGCATTACCTGCCAGTCAGGTTCGACCCGGTGCACCGGGTCCGCGAATGGAGCGAAACGGCCCGGGTGGTAGGCCAAGCTCGGCAAGAGTTGCTCAACGAAGGCAAACCCGTTTTCATCATTGCAGACCATTATGGCCTCGTGGGCCAGATTTCCTTTTACCTTCCCGAAGCGAAGGCAGACGTCCGGAAAAACTCCCTCGTCTATTACCGCACCAGTCTCACACCGGAAAACCAGTTCTACTTCTGGCCCGGCTATCTTTCCCGCAAGGGAGAGAATGCCATTTTCGTCCGCGAACTCAACCGCGCCGAGCCGCAACCGGCGCCACCTCCACCGCAATTGGTCAGCGAGTTTGAATCCGTAACGGATATGGGCGTACGAAATGTCCTCTATCACGGTCAGTTTCTGCTTCGCCCACTGCAGTTCTTTGCCTGCCGCGGACTCAAGTAAGATTAAGTAAGCTATGAGCCCGCAGATAACTCAGATTGATACTGCCTCAGAAACGGCAAAGTCCCCATCTGCGTCAACCTGCGGGCCTTCTCCCTCAATCATGACTTTCCCGGTCTGCCGCTACGACCTGGCAGCGACGCTGACCTCCGGCCAGGCTTTTCGCTGGCGACTCAGCGACGGCGCCTGGGTCGGCGTCATAGGCGCCCATTGGGTACGGCTGCGAATAGAGAATTCCGACTTGATTGCCGAAAGCGCAGTTCCCAGTGCCGATTGGAGTTGGCTCACCGATTATCTGCAACTGGATCTGGATTTGGATGAGGTGCTGCAAACCTTCCCAACCGACGAACCGATGCAAAAGGCCACTAGTGCCTGCCTCGGCTTGCGCCTGCTGCTCCAGGATCCATGGGAATGCCTGGCCTCCTTCATCCTCTCTTCCACCAAGCAGATCGTCCAAATCCGGCAAATCATCGCCCTGCTGTGCGAACGTTATGGCGAACCGCTGCTCGTGCCGCCGGGCCAGGCCCCGCTCTGCTCCTTCCCCTCCCCTGCCCGCCTGGCCTCCGCTACCGAAACCGACCTGCGCGGCTGCAAAATGGGATTCCGCGCGCCGTACCTTCTGGCCACTGCGCAGCAGCTCGCCGAGGGCAGGTTGGACCTGCCCCGCATCAGCCGGCTGCCGGTTGCCGAGGCGCGTGCTGAGCTTATTCAGTTGCCGGGCGTGGGACGGAAGATTGCCGATTGTGTGTTGCTGTTTGCCTATGGTTTCCATTCTTCTTTTCCCGTGGATGTCTGGGTGATGAAGGCCTTGCGACAGCTTTACTTTCCCCACCGCCGGGTCAAGCTGGCGCGCTTGCACCGGTTCGCGGCAACCCATTTCGGGCCCCATGCCGGTTACGCCCAACAATATTTATTTCACTATATGCGCACGCAGAATGAAGGCGGGACGCGTCCGTCCTCACCGCGCCGTGGTTCTGCCAGGAAGTTGCGGCTGCGCGCGGAGGACTGACCCTCCCCCGCCAGCTTCGAAAGTGAAATCCCATGACCACTCTTGAAGTTCTCTTCACCCCTGCTGATTTTGCCGCGCTGAACCAGCGCGACCTAAGCCAGACGATTTGTGTCGTTTTTGATGTGCTGCGGGCAACCAGCACGATGGTTACTGCCTTGAACAACGGCACCGCGGCAATAATCCCGGTGGCGGAGATTTCCGAGGCAGTGGAGCTTCGCCGCCGGCAACCGGAGGTCTTGCTGGCCGGCGAACGCGACGGCGTGCGCATCCCGTCGCACTTAACCGGCGGGCTCGGTTTTGATTTGGGCAATTCACCCCGCGAGTTCACTGCAGAAAAAGTTAGCGGGCGGACCATCGTCATGAGCACCACCAACGGCACCCGCGCCATGCGCGCGTGCACCGGCGCACAACTGATTCTCGCCGGTTCCTTCCTGAACCTTCGAACTACGGCCGGGTTTCTGGAAAAGCTCGGACCTCAGCATTTGCTCCTGGTCTGCAGCGGCACAATCGAGGAAGCCGCCTATGAGGATATCCTCGGGGCCGGCGCGCTTTGCGATTTGCTCTGGACAAGCTATAGCGCTGGCGCGGTGGCGGATTCGGCCTACGCTGCCCGCCGCCTCTTCCGGCTCGAACGAGGTGATTTGCTGGCGGCGCTCTCCGCTTCACGCAACGGTCGCCGGCTGCTGGCTCGACCGGAACTGAGTGAGGATGTGCCGTTTTGTCTCCAGCAGGATTCGGTTGATCTGGTTGCCCAGTTGGACAAAGAAGGCCGGGTCCAGCGTCGAAAGGAATAAAAAGGCCGCCGGCGCTGCCGGCTTTCAAAACAAGCGCGCGTCTCAGCGGCGGCGCAAGTGGCGTGCGAAGAGGGCGACCCCACCTAACAGGCCAAGCGCAAGGGCAGAAGGTTCGGGCACCAAGGTCGCGATTGAGCCAGAGTCGCTCTTGGCAACGAAATCAACGAAAATAGTCGCGACCGCACCTGCAGGAACTGTATTGTTGTCGCGGAAGTAAATTGAATCGATGGTTCTGCTACCTGTGGTTATGGACCCGCTGGCCTGCCCGCCAATGCCCGGGACCGCTGCCCAGGTCGTGCTGTCAATCGTCCATTCATAAAGGTGCCACTGCCCGTCGGCGATAACGCTCTGTTCCCCCGACCAGGACATCGTCGCGCCGGTGTTGGCACCGCTATCCAAGTTGAAGCTGACGTTCCAGCCGCTGCCGCTGCTGTCCGTTTTAACATACAGGCCGATGTTGCCATCCCCGGTCCCCGTGACGTTGAAGCTCACGTTGGCACTGGGCACGCCCCCGTGAGAGGAATCATATGGAGGCCCCCCCGACAACCACCGGACGCGGGAAGTCCCTGCCGTCGCGCTGTGCGTCAACGTAAGTTTCATCGCCCCGGCGCCTTCGAAAGGGTCACCAGCAGTAGTGTCGTAAAGGGAGCTCGAATTCACCGCGTCCAGCCCAGACGTGGTGGAAGAAAAAGTAGGGGTGTACCCGAAGTGACCGGCGCTGGTGTTGAAGTCGTCGAAGATAATACTCCCCCAGGAAACGTTTGAGGCGGCAAGGAGGGTTAGTAGCGCGGTAATTCTTTTCATACGGCCAATTCTGGTTCTCTGGTCATTCAGGAAAACTACGTTCGGGACTGGACTTGAGCATGGGATATTCGATTTCAAAAGTCAAAGTTAATTGCGTGACAACGGTACACATATTCATGTGATGCGTTCGCGCTTCTTCATCAGGCCGCTCTTGCCCGATTCATTTCTGAGTGCCCGGATTCAATGCCTCCATCTGCTGTCTCGCCTCCTCGTAATCCGGTCTCAGCCGCAGCGCCTCCCGGAGATGCGCTACCGCGTCCTCCCTCTTTCCGAGGCGCGCCAGCGCCAAACCGAGATTGAAATGGGCTTCGGGATTGTTCGCGTTCAACTTCAGGGCCTCGGTGTATTGAGGTACGGCCTCGTCAAGCCGGCCCAGTTCCGCCAGCGCATTCCCCAAATTATTGTGCGCCTGCGCATCGATTGGATTGAGCAGCAGCGATTTCTGGTATTCGCTGATGGCCTCGTCGAGTTTATGTTGTGCCGCGAGCGCGTTGCCGAGATTGCTATGCGCGCTGGCATAGTTCGGTTTGAAACGCAAGGCCGCCCGGAAGTGAATAATGGCTTCATCCAGGTTCCCACGCATCGCCAGCGCGATACCGAGATTGTTGTGCGCATCCGCATGCTCGGGATTGTGTTTGAGAACAAATAAGTACTGCTCGATCGCTTCGTTGCCTCTGCCGGTTTCAGAAAACGCGTTGCCCAGATTATTGTGAACCTCCACATTATCAGGCCGGACCTTTAGGGCCTCCTCGTAAAAGCCGAACGCTTCCCCGTATCTCTTCTGACCCGCCAAGGCATAGCCCATATTGTTGAGCGCATCCTCGTATTGCGGATTAATCTCAAGGGATCTGCGGTAGTAACCGATCGCTTCGGCCGACCTCCCTTTCCCGGACAGATAAAACCCAATATTATTATACGCCAGGTAGTTCCTGGGCGTTACCTGGACCGCGCGCAGGAAGAGCGTCTCGCTGTTTCGCCAATAGAGGATCTGCCGCATCGTCAGCGCCGCGCAAAACATCAGCGACAACCCCGCTCCCAGTGCCAGATTCGCGTGACCGGTCCACCTCGGCGCCACCTCGCTGATTCCCCAGGTGATCACGATCAAAATCCCGATCAAGGGCACATACATATAACGGTCCGCCATCGATTGAATTCCCACTTGCACCAGGCCAATGACCGGCACCAGTGTGCCCAAAAACCACAGCCACCCCACCACCAAATAGGGCCGCTGCCGCCCGAGCACCACGACCGCCACGCATATGGCAACCAACAACAGGGTCGCCACCACCACCTCCCACGCCGGCCAATGCCCGGGATGCGGGTAGAGGACCGAAAGGTCCAACGGCCAAAATGTTTTGCCGAGGTACCTTCCGTAGGACACCACCGCATTACCGCCCCGCGCGCCGAGCGACAAGATCGTCGAAACCGCCCCGCCCTTTCTTTGCACCTGAAAAGTGACTGCGCACGAGACCAGACTCAGTATAAGGAAGGGGGCCTTCTCCCACACAAGAGAGAGGAAGGTTTCGACTTTTGATTTTTGATTTTCGAATCCGCAGCGCTGGAGCGGCCAGTAATCGAGCAGCAGCAGAACAAATGGCACCGTCACCAGCATCGGCTTGCTCATGAGGCCGAACGCAAACAAGACAATCGATAGCCAATAATACAACCAGGCGTGATGCGCGGCGGGTTGTCCCTGCTCCATGGGCTGTGGACTGCGCACCGTTGGCTCCCGATCTTTGATCCTGGGCTTTGGACTTTGGTCTTTGGACTTTGGTCTCTGAACCGTGCGTTCTGGCCTTGAGACTGTGGACTGCGCATCATGGACTCTGGACTCCACATACCGCGTATAAGCCCAGAGTGTCAGCAGGAAAAAACACCCACTTAACACATCTTTCCGTTCCGAAACCCACGCCACTGATTCGACGTGCAGCGGATGCAAGCCGAACAGCGCAGCCACGAAAGCGCTACGCCACACGGCTGCCGTCATCCGCCGCAAAACCAGGAACAGCAGCAACGTATTGGCGATATGAAAAGCGACATTGACCAAGTGGTGCCCCCAGGCGTGTTCGCCAAAAAGCTGCCAATCCGTCATGTGCGACAGCCAGGTCAAAGGGTGCCAATTGCTTGCATGCCCGGTCGTAAACGCCCAAATCACATTCGCCAAGCTAAACCCGCCTTGCACGTGAATATTCGCGGTGACGTAGTCCGAATCGTCATAATTGACGAAATCATTCAGGGCGACTGGCCAGTACACCGCCGCCGTGACCAGGACCAACAAAAGACAAATGACCTTGGGAGAACGCATCTTCTCCTCCCAAAATGCCACCTTGGGCGGTGAGCCCGCTTCTCCTTTAGAAAATCGTTGTCCGTGTTCAGCCATGACGCGTCGTTGCGCTGGCACAACTAACCAAAATTACTCGTGGGAGAAATCAAAAAGCTCAGCGAGAGTGTCTCGCACCAGCTATTCGGGAGCAGACCTGACTTTTCGCGCCTCACGTTTCATCCATCACTCCACCACTCTCTCGCCTCACCCAGTCCGCACCCGCAATAAACACATGGTTAATAATTACTTTACTTGGAGGGCTTGACCGCGCACAGTATCGCGAGTGGATGTTATATCGTTGCGCGAGAGGAATTTAGGGGACAAATCTCGCCAACCGCCGCCTGAGCTGTCCTCGCAACATGACCTGTTAACCGCCATCCGGCGGTCGCAGGACTATTTGCTTGGCCTCCAGAAACCCGAGGGCTACTGGGTTGGCGAGCTGATGGTCGATGCCACGCTGGTCGCCGACAAAATCGCCTACCACCATTGGAACGGCAAAATCGACCCGGATTGGCAGCGCAAAGCAGTAAACCAGCTCTTCTCGATGCAGTTGCCCGATGGGGGCTGGAACATCTACTACGGCGGCCCTCCGGAGATCAATGCCACCATCAAGTGCTACCTGGCCCTCAAGTTGGCTGGGGTGGCCGTCACTGACCGGCGCATGCTACGGGCGCGCGAGGTGGCCCTGAATCTCGGCGGGGTCCCCCGAATGAACACTTTCTCCAAGCTTTTCCTGGCACTGCTCGGATTGTTCCCCTGGGAATACGTTCCGACGATTCCATGCGAAGTTGTCCTGATCGGCAAATGGTTTTATGTCAATTTCAATGAGATGAGTTCCTGGAGCCGCTCCATGCTCGTGCCTCTGGCCATCATCAACCATTTCAAACCGACCCGCTACCTCCGGATTAATCTCAACGAACTCTACCCCGAAGGCATCCACGAACGCGATCTGGCACTGGCTCCCGACCCCGAGCGGCTGACCTGGCGCAACTTTTTCCTCTGGCTGGATCGCGTCCACAAGTTTGCCGAGTGGTTCGCCGAGAATGATCTTCATCCTTTCCGCAAACGCGCGCTCAGGAAGGCCGAGCAATGGATGCTCGACCGATTCGAGGGCACCGACGGTTTGGCGGCAATTTTCCCCGGCATGCTCAACTCTCTGATCGCACTGAAGGTGCTGGGCTATCCCGACGATCATCCGCAGGTACTGCGGACCGCAAAGCACTTCAAAGACCTCGAACACGAGACCGAACACAGCGTCCGTATCGAGCCTTGTTTTTCTCCGGTCTGGGACACCGCGATTGTCGCCATTTGCCTGCACGAATCGGGCGTCTCCAGCAGCCATCCTGGGCTCAAGCGCGCCACCGAATGGCTCATGACCAAGGAAATCCGTTTCCGCGGTGACTGGCATTACAAGAACCCCGCCAAAGTCGAACCGAGCGGTTGGGTCTTTGAATTCGAGAACAAATGGAATCCTGACGTCGATGATACCGCAATGGTTCTGCTGGCCTTGCGCAAAGTCCCGACCGATGACCGCCGCAAGCGCGACGAATGTTTCCAACGCGGTCTCAAATGGATGCTCACCTTCCAGTGCAAAGACGGCGGGTGGGCCGCCTTTGACAAAGATTGCACCAAGGGCGTTCTCGAGAAGGTCCCCTTCGCCGATCACAACGCCATGCTCGATCCCGAATGCGCCGACATCACCGCGCGCATTCTGGAATTGCTCGGCTACGAAGGCTGGAGCGTGGACCATCCGCAGGTCCAAAAGGCGCTGCGTTACCTTCGCGAGCATCAGGAGGAAGACGGCTCCTGGTATGGCCGCTGGGGCGTCAACTACATCTATGGCACCTGGCAGGTGTTGCGCGGCCTGCGGGCTTTGAACCTGGACATGACCCAGCCGTGGCTGCTCAAAGCCCGCGATTGGCTCGAAAGCGTCCAGCACGAGGACGGCGGGTGGGGCGAACGCGGCAACACTTATGACGACCCGGTTTTCAAAGGCCAAGGCCCCAGCACGGCCTCTCAAACCGCCTGGGCTCTCATGGGCCTGTGCGCCTTTGATGAACCTGAGCGCCCGAGCGTTCAGCGCGGTATCGAGTATCTGATCCGCACGCAAAACCCGGATGGCTCCTGGACCGAACACGAAACCACCGGCACCGGCTTTCCGAAAGTGTTTTATCTCAAATACGACATGTACCGCAACAGTTGGCCGCTCCTGGCGCTCGCCACTTACCGGAACCTGCTCGAGCGACCCAAGGCAGAAAACGACGTCCCGAACGGAGTGGTGGAGTGAGGAGCGCTGGTTCTCTGAGCTCCAAACCCCAACCTCCAATCCAGTTCGCCACCATCGCACCGCGTTGCGTCAGCCTCAGGCTATTATCTCTCCCGCCTCCCTGGGCGGCGGCGACTTGCTATTGGAATTTGGAGTTTGATGCTTCTCTGGTGCCTGGGGTTTGGAGTTTGGAATTTGCATCACCCCACCACTCGGTCACCCCACCACTCGATCACCGCACTCTGCCATGAGCTGGTTTTACCGCTGCCTGCTCCGGCCGGTTCTCTTCACACAAAACGCCGAGGAGATTCACAACCGCACCATGGCTGCCCTGGGTTGGGCCAGTCGCCATGAACTGGTGGCGGGCGCGCTCGAATCCTTCTTCGGCGGGCCGGAACTGCCAATCGAGGTATTCGGCCTCCGATTCCCCCATCCTGTCGGCTTGGCCGCCGGCATGGATAAATACGCCGAAGCGCTTCCGATTTGGCAGGCGCTTGGCTTCGGCTTCACCGAATTGGGCGCAGTGACGTGGCTTTCCCAACCCGGCAATCCTCCTCCACGAGTTTTTCGGGCAATCAGGGATGAAGCTATCATCAACCGCATGGGCTTCAACAATCCCGGCGCCCAGGCCGTGGCGCAAACCCTTGCCCAATGGCGGGCCCTCGGCCGCTGGCCGCAGCACCCGGTGGGGATGAATCTCGGCAAATCCAAGCTCACGCCATTGGTCCAAGCGCCGCAGGATTACGCCGATTCGCTGCGCGTTTTGCTGCCGCACCTGGATTTCTTTGTCGTCAACGTCAGCTCCCCTAACACGCCGAACTTGCGTCAATTGCAAGACAAAACGGCCCTGGATGAAATCCTGGCAGCGCTCAATGAAGTCCAAAGTCCAAAGTCCAAAGTCCAAAGTCAGCCAAGTGATGGGCAGCGAGGGTCCAGTCGCGATGAGACTCCCGGAGAAACCTTCACGCATGACGCATCACGCATCACTGCCCCTCACTCTCCCGCTCCGAATCCCCTGCTCCCCACTCCCCCTGCCCGCAAGCCCCTGCTGGTCAAAGTCGCGCCCGACCTCTCGTTCGACGCTCTTGACGAAATTCTCCAACTTGTCAGTCCCCGTCAGGTCGCCGGCATCGTCGCTACCAACACCACAATCACGCGTCCGCAGGCCGCTGCTCAGGCCTTGCAACAAATCTATTCCGAGGCGGGTGGGCTGAGCGGGCGTCCTTTGCGCGCGCGCAGCACCGAGGTGGTCCGGCATCTTTACCGCCAAACCAAGGGAACCCTCCCGATTATCGGGGTGGGCGGGATTTTCGACGCTGCCGATGCTTGGGAAAAGATCACCGCCGGGGCGAGCCTGGTCCAGCTATACACTGGTTTGGTTTATGAAGGCCCCGGCCTGGCGAAGGCGATTGTCACGGGCCTGCTCGAGCGGTTGGAGCAAGCGGGCATGACCGCCCTGAGCGAAGCCATCGGAATAGCAGCACGGTAGCACCCGGCTGCTCCTCCCCCAGGCAAGCAAACTAGTGGTCAGTAATCAGTAATCAGAAGGGAAGGTCCCTCCCGGGAGGCAAACCTCATTGTTTAAACTCATTTTTGCCCATTTTAAGTCGATTTTCCTTGCTTGACCATTGCCCCTAAATGCATTATGCACAAGAAGTTGCCCGGATGTTACCTAACCCCATTACGTATGACTCTAACAAAGCGCGACTTGGTAGTTCGCATCAGCGAAGAGACTGAATTGAACCAGCAACACGTGCTGGCGGTCATCCAAAAAACTCTCGATCACATCGCCGAGGCCCTGGCCAAAGGCGAAAAAGTGGAGCTCCGAAACTTCGGGGTGTTTGAGGTCAAAGTGCGCCGCGCCCGTATCGGCCGCAACCCCAATGCTCCTTCCACAGATGTCCCTATCCCCGAGCGGTCCGTGGTAAAATTCAAGCCTGGCAAGGAGATGCGCGCCGAGGTTTTCAAACTGCCGCCGCCAAAAAAAATCATAGCGCCAACCCAGGGGCAGGCCAAACCCGACGGATCGCCATAACCACCGAGTTATGGACCGTCTGCCAGGGTTTCGAGATTTCTATCCTGAACCGCTCCCACAATCCGATCTGTGGAGCGCCGATGCGCGCGAATACATCTTTGAGAAGTGGCGTGCCACCGCCCGGCGGTACGGCTTCCGCCAATATGACGGCCCACCGCTGGAACCTCTGGAACTCTTCACCACTAAGAGCGGCGAGGAAATTGTCGGGCAGCTTTATAATTTCAAAGACAAAGGAGAGCGCGACGTCACCTTGCGCCCCGAGATGACCCCTACGCTGGCCCGCATGATCGCGGCCCACGAGCGCAGCTACAAAAAGCCCGTCAAGTGGTTCGCCATTCCCCAACTCTTTCGGTACGAGCGCCAGCAGAAAGGCCGCCTTCGCGAGCACTTCCAGTTCAACGCTGACATCCTGGGTGAGACCGCTCCGGCTGCCGATGCTGAGCTCATTGCCCTGTTGATTGATTCCCTTCGGGCACTGGGACTCACTGAAGTTGATTTTGTCATTCGTCTTAGCAGCCGGAATGCCTGGCACGACTTCTTTGTTCAACACCAAGGGGACCCAGCCAAAGAAGACGCGTTTTACCAAGTCATCGATAAACTCGAACGGGAAGACCCCCAGACTAATGAACAAAAGCTCACGGCGCTGGGTTTCTCACTCGTCGAGGTGATGGCCCTCATTGAGGAGGGGAAGCCAACGGCCGAACTGGGCAGGATTCTGGAAAATCTCGCCGCGCGCGGGTTGGGCGGTTATGTGAAAGTGGACTATGGCGTCATTCGCGGCCTGGCTTACTACACCGGTATTGTCTTTGAGGCCTTCGACCGGAAAGGCGAACTCGTGCCATTGCCGGCGGCG
>Ga0210408_10000883_pt1 | contig 33549 bp, 48 predicted proteins | sample IncBWH4MmetaG_FD_155471 | JGI IMG/M metagenome (GOLD analysis project Ga0210408, IMG submission 155471) | Forest soil microbial communities from Barre Woods Harvard Forest LTER site, Petersham, Massachusetts, United States - Inc-BW-H-4-M | ecosystem: Environmental > Terrestrial > Soil >... | reverse complement strand
GCGCAGATACCTTGATGACCAGCAATTTCGGTTTGCTGAAGAATTGGTTGCCCATTGCGTCGAGTGGCAGCATGTGAGAGATAATAGTGGCACGCGGAACGAACGCCGTGCTGCTCTGGCGAAGATTGCGAAGCGTTTGGCGTCGCCGCTGTACGGTAGCCTTGTAAGCTTCGAGTCGGCCAAGCGGATGATCAAGGAAGGGGTAAGGCCGTGAGTATGATGGGTAGTGGCGGTCCTCCGGGCCAGGGCACGGCCGGGGCTACAGATGTCGTCAGCGCCCTCAAGGGGATCACACAGCAGTTGACGGCGTTGGTGAAGGCGTTCCAGTCGCGCAATACCTTCGGAAGCTTTACGCTTGCGGCCTCGGCGTCCACAGTCGTCGCGCAGCCTGCGGTCCAAGCCAATTCAAGCATCTCATGGACGCCGACTAATGCCGCGGCTGGCACACTTGAAGGGTCCACGAAGAAGTTGTACCTTGCATCGATCTCGCCTGGAGTGTCGTTTACCGTGACAACGGCTAGCGGTGCCGCAGCGGCAGGATCGGAGACGCTTTCCTATCGCATAGAGACCCCATCGTAATGTGAGCCTCAAAGATCAGATCGAACTACTCACTGGCGGAATACGCTTGGCAAGGATGGTTCTTGAGGAAAGACGGATGGCTCGGGACTACACCAATTTGCCGGCGATGCTCGACGCTCTTGAGGAAGAGCTTGATCGCGAGGCTGCGGATATCGCGACGATGGCTCGCGGCGCCCATGAGCGCGGTGTATCAGAGATGGGGCGGGCGCGCGAGGCGCTCAAGGCGAAGCACGCCGTCATCGATCGCCTGAAGGGCTTTGCCGACAGCATGGAAGCCCGTAATATGAGCAATGCATCGCCGGACGTGCGCCTGCGCCCTACTGTTGGCAATGGATCGTTACCGAACTCGCCGGTCGAGGCGCATCCGTCTGAGCACGCACAGCTTCATGACGTAAAACCAGGAGAAGCCAAATGAGCATCAACGGTAAGGTCGATGACAAGAAGAGAGACGTTGTTCGAGAAGTCGCCCTCGCGATTCATCGCGTTCGTGACCCAGACAAAATCGAGCCGAACGGTGATCCGTGGATGGATGAGGCAAGACTGTTCGTCGCCATGATGGATGCCTATAGCGGCAAGGTGAATCCGCGCGATGCGGTGCGCACATGGCAACCTGACCGCGCCTACGTGTCCACGAGCAACGGCGGTAGAGGGGACTATGTAAAGCAGCTTGCGGTGCCGGCTATTGGCAATGAGCGTGTGTTCCGGTGCACCACCCCTGGGAAATCAGGTCGCACCGAACCGGCATGGCAGTTGGCGAGCAATGCCACAACGGCCGATGGTGGCACGCTTGTATGGACGGAGTGCACTGCGGAAGCCGATGCCTACGGCAAGGCTGGGCAGAAGGACGAGGCCGCGAAGGCTGATGAGGCTGCAAAAGCTGCCGCTGCGAAGGCCGAGGCCGCGAAGATTGAGGCTGATAAGGCCGTGGCTGAGGCCGAGGCTGCGAAGATCGCGGCCGCGAAGGCCGCAGATGCCAAGGCTGCGGCTGCTGCCGCCGCTGCTGGTGCAGCTCCGAATCCTGGAGTTGCCCCCAGAATTGGCGCTTTTCCTATGCCACCGGCTCCTGGGGCCGTGGTTATGAATACCGAGGCCGCGAAGGCTGAGGCTGATAAGGCAGCCGCCGCGCCCGCCATAACTGGCACTTTTACTACAGCACCAGCTCCTGGAGTCGGTGCGCCTGCGTAAATATGGGCCTTGGTCATGCCCCTCGAACACAGTAGCAGTGCCGCAGCTCTGCACGATAATATGCGGGCACTGCACTCTGAAATTGGGCACTCCCCGCACGTCCAAAGCCGAGCCCAGGCGATTGCGATCGGACTAGAGACCCAGCGACGCGCTCGTGCCGCTGGCCATGCCGATGGCGGCGGTGTCATTCCTCTCGCCCGTCAGATCGGCGGCCCGATCAATCCTGCAATGCTTCGGCCTCCCATGCCCGGCATGGCCCCGCCCGGCAATGTCATGCCAATGGGCGTTGCCGGCCCTGCAAACATGCCATTCATGCGTCCTCCGGGACGTGCTGGCGGTGGGTTCAACATCGCCAAGGGGCCGAATCTCAGTCCGCCGAACTATTTCGAGCGCGGCGAAGCGCGGGATATGACCCACGGCCCGATCATGTCAGCGATGCCGGGACGTGCAGACAACCATTACACGAAAGTTCCCAGTGGTGCGTTTGTCTTGCCGGCGGCGCACGTCTCGGCGATGGGACAAGGCAACTCTGTTGCAGGATTAAAAATGGCACAATCAATGTTTGGTATGAATGGGCCGTATGGAACCGCCGCTATGAAGTTTGTACGCGGCCCAGGTGCACCAAAGCCTCCGCGCGGTGTAGCGTTTGCTTATGGTGGTCACTCGGAAGGCGGCGGCCGAGGCCACGGCAACCATGCTCCAGTTGATGTTGCCCTGTCGGGTGGAGAATTTGTAATCAGGCCGGAAATCGTTCGCGCGATTGGGAATGGTAATATAGAGAACGGATTCAAGATATTGGACGCGTACATCTTACACGCCAGAAAAAAAGAAATTGAAACCTTGAAGAAGTTGCCTGGACCTGCTAAAAGATAAATAGCGGAGCCGCAAGGTGTTATCAGCACCTTGACGGCTCCTGACCAATGGAACCGGGTAGGGGTTCGTCATGGCTGACGCCATCATTTCGCGCAAAGATGCCTCTCGTCAAGGGCTGCGCTTTTTCTTCACTGGCTTAAAATGCAGATCGGGACATATCGCCAAGCGATATGTTATCACCTCTGCGTGTGTTGATTGCACCAAAGAACGCAGGCGGCGTGATAAGCAAGAACGAGATGCTGCATCTCGCGGCGGATTTGTTGATCAACCAAGCGGTCTTATTTCGCGCAAGGAGGCAAAGGTTCGTGGCTTTAAGTGCTATTTTACCGGGAAAGCGTGTGTAAGGGGCCACGTTGCCCAACGGTGGGTGTCGTCGAATGGGTGTAGAGAGTGCGCAGATGAGAACAATGCTGCGAAATATGCCGCTAATCGCGAGAGCGAAAAGAAGAGGATGAGGAAGAGATATTGGGAAAAAGCTAGAGAGCAAGCCCTAGTTTACGCTAAAGATTACTATAAAAAGAACCGTGAAATGCTGATTTTGAAAGCTAGGAAATATAGAGAGAAAAATCCACAATACGCTGCTTCGTACGGGAAGGTGTATTGGGCTCAGAACCGTGAACGACTATTAAAGGTCAATAAGGAGTGGATCGCCAAAAATCCAGAAAAACGTAAGGTCATTAAACGTAATCGCGAGGCGCGAAAACAATGGAATGGTGGCACGCATACGGCCGACGATGTAGTTGCAATCCTTAAGGCACAGCGCCATCGTTGCGCTTATTGTAAGAAGAGTATAAAAAATAACTATGTAATTGACCATATCGTTCCACTCGCTCGTGGCGGCTCAAATGACAGAACTAACATTCAAGCCACTTGTCCGTCGTGTAATCAACGGAAACATGCTCGCGATCCACTAGACTTTGCGCGCTCGCTTGGTATGTTGCTGTGATGATCTTCCTTGTTACGATAATGACCATCAACGGCATGGACTATGAGCGCCGTGAGCCGATGCTGAACATCGAGTCCTGTTGGGCGCGTGCTGCGGAACAGTGGAATGAAATCATCAAACTGCACCCAGAGGCAACCGGGGTTGGTGTCGGATGCGCTATCCAAAATGGTGATCCCGTATGAATGATGTCGATCCTGTCTGCAATGGCAAGGTTGCCTTCCAGTCTCCGAACTTGGCACGCAAGGCGGCGAGGCGTGGTGGCAAGACTCGTGAGGTTTATCGGTGCAATTCGTGCGGCCTTTGGCATTGCGGTGACAAGCCTCGTAGGGATAAACTGAAAGACAGACGGCCGGTGGCGGCCACTCAGAGGATATGGTAATGGCTTTCGGCATCAATCCAATTACAGGGCGTCCAGGCCCAGCGCCTTATGCACCTCGTGATGGTGATCGGAAGCAAGCTCGGCAAAGAATCAATGTAGAAGTCAAAGGCGGCAGGCGCCCGCACCCAAATTCATTTCCATGCACCGACTGCGGTCATGTTTGGGTCAAGGGCGAGCGTCGTCATGAATATGATCATCATAAAGGTTACGCGGCTGAGCACCATTATGATGTTGAGCCTGTTTGTACTCTATGTCATGCAGAGCGTGATAGTGTCAAAGCCAGTCAGACGCGATGCATAAGAGGACATCAGTTTACGCCAGAAAATACGATTGTTGCCAAAAACGGCACAAGACATTGCCGTGACTGCCGCCGCTTGCATGATCGCAAACGAGGGCGGGATGCCGCGTTTTGGCGCTCTTATCGCCTTAAGAGGAAGGGTATAGCGGATGGGTGAGAACTCGCAAATTTCTTGGACGGATTGTACGTTTAATCCGTGGATATCCTGTACGAAAGTTAGTCCGGCCTGTGATAACTGCTATGCAGAACGGTGGGCCAAGCGTTATGGGATAGGTTGGGGTGTTGGAGTGTCGCGACGGCGCACCAAGACTTGGGGCGATCCAACCAAGTGGGACAGGAAGGCACAGTTAACCGGCTATCGTCCGCGTGTCTTTTGTGCATCGCTGGCAGACGTGTTCGACAATGAGGTTGACCAACAGTGGCGCGATGATCTTTGGGCGCTGATTCGTCGCACGAAGAATTTGCGTTGGATGTTGCTGACGAAACGGATCGGCAATGCGGCAAAAATGCTGCCAGCCGACTGGCCCTATCCGCACGTCGGCCTCATGTCCACCATCGTGACGCAAGAAGAATGGGATCGCGACTATCACAAGCTTGCGGCCTTGCCAGCGGCGTGGCGTGGCGTGTCTGTTGAGCCGATGCTGGGTAAGATCAAGATCGGTACAGATAGGCCGAATTGGATAATCTGCGGTGGCGAGAGTGGACCACATCACAGGACATTGAATCTGTCGTGGGTGCGCGATATGCGCGATCAGTGCTACGACAGCGGCATCGCGTTCCATTTCAAGCAGATTGGTGGCGTTCGTCCTACCAGTAACGGCTGTGCACTTGACGGAAGAGAATACAAAGAGTTCCCGTCCGCTCTTATGTGAAGGAAAGTTTCATGGCTGATGAGAAGCAGGCTGGCAGAGCCAGAACCCAAGACGACGTTGGATGCGTGTTCGTAACCCGTGTGATGGGCAGCGGCCATTTGAACGGTGTCATCAATGTCACGCTTGGCACCTATAACTTCACACCATCGCGGAGTGCCGATCGGATCGAGCCTGACCTTGTGGTGTCGTGCCGGCTGCGGCTTGACGTTGTTGCGGCGACAGAGTTGCGTGATGCCATCGACAAGGCGTTGGCGATGATGACGGTGCAGGCAACGGCGCAAGTCGAAGAACCGCAGCACGATGCCGCGTCGTTGAATTGAGGCCGATAAGGTGACTCAGTACGAGATCGATCTGGCGACGTACTTAGGGCGCCTAAGTTTCTTGCCTGGGTCGGCGCAAAAGCGTTTTGCTCGTGACATTGCCTTTCATGCGGCGATGATGCCAGACAAGGAAATATCGCTAAGGCAGCGTCACTACATGGAACTGATGGCATGGCGCTATCGGCGCCAACTACCATCGCGTTTTGTGCCGGAAACCAAGCCACTCGATTTGCCGCCCAAGGTTAAATTGCCACGGAAGCCGTACCGCAAGCCGCGTCCGACGCGACAGACGGACGATCAAGCCACTCTGCTTTGAATCATGCCAAAGTACGAAGGTCCCGTTCGCATAGCCGACGCAAGCTGCGAAGAAGAGGCCATGCGTCTCTGTCGCGAGCTTCACAAAGAAAACGGCCTATTCTCTCTGAACGAAGACAAGGTGCGGGCAACTCTGCGGAAGGCGTTTGACCGACAGGGCGGCATTCTCGGGATAATTGGCACGCCGTCGCATATTGAGGGCATGATTTACATGCTGATTGCGGCCAACTGGTACACCGACGATACCCAGATAGAGGAGCTTTTCAATTACGTGAGTCCGGCGCATCGCAAGACTGATCATGCGGTGCAACTTATAAGATTTGCTAAATGGTGTTCTGATGAGGGGAAGATTCCTCTCGTGATCGGTGTTATAAGCAATCACCGGACGCGAGCTAAGGTGAGGCTGTATCAGCGAGAGTTCGGGGAAGGTGTTGGTAATTTTTTCTATTACGGACTGAAGAATGGGCAGTAAGGGGAATCAGCAGACGGTAACGACAACCGCACCTAATCCAGCGGCGGGAGCGGCATATTCTAATATTTTGAACCAGGCTCAGAGCGTTGCGGCTACGCCTTGGCAGAATTACAGCGGTGAATTTGTTTCTCCTGTCAATCAACAACAGTACATGGGAATTAGTGGAATCAATCAGTTCGCGCAGGCAGCGCAGCCTACGTTAGGTGTGGCGCAGAATATGGCGTTTAACGCCGCGCAGCCAATTACACAGGCGCAGATTCAGCAGTATCAAAATCCGTGGATGCAGAACGTTGTTGGTGCCACGGAAGCACAGTTCAATAATCAGAACGTCCAACAACTCCAGAACGTGCGCGGCAATGCCATTGCGCAGGGCGCTCTTGGTGGCAACCGCGAGGCAGTTGCCGAGTCTGAATTGGCAAACCAACAGAACTTGGCGCAGGCGCCAGTCATCGCCGGACTAGAGAGTCAAGGCTACACGCAGGGCGTCAATACAGCACTTACCGAACAGCAGGCGTTGGCATCGGGTGCGTACTCTCTCGGCAATCTTGGTGTTGCTGCGCAGAGTGCGGGGCTGGGCGGCGCGGGAGCCCAGATACAGGCCGGCGGCCTCGAACAGCAAACCCAGCAACAGCAAGACACGGCGCTCTACAACCAGTGGCTTGCCTCGCGCGCTTACCCGTTCCAGACGACGCAATGGGACGCCGGTATTGCGAGTGGAATTGGTTCCCAGATGGGTGGGACCTCGACCACGCAGGGGCCTGCGCCAAGTTTGTGGTCGCAGATGGCCGGTCTTGGCCTTGGTGGCCTCGGCATCATCGGGGGAACTGGCGGTTTTGGTCCCACCGGATGGCTGGGACAGATCGGTCAAACGGCTGCCGGTGGCGGTCGCATCAACGGCGTTGCCCACTTTGACGACGGTGGCGGCGTATCACCCTTGCCATACGCGTCAGGGCACGCGTGGGAGCCATATGCGGGAGGGCGTGGGTGGGTACCTACCGCCAATATGACGCATGGGCAGGGCGCTCCCAGGCCACCGCAGCCGTTCCAGCAGCAACAGGACCCGATGCGACTTGGCGAGCAAGTCGCTGGGCTGGCCAAGTACTTCAAGAGCGGCGTGGCGCCCCCGACGCAGATTACGCCTAGTCCGGTTCAGCCATCTCCGGTTGGTGCGATGGTGCCACCCGGCACCTCTTCGTGGTCACCCTATCCCGAGAGTGGCAGTGCATCGCAAATCTATCAGCACGGTGGTGTTGTGAGGGGCTACGCCGATGGCGGCATGCCTCAATTGCCTGATGATCTATCCGACCTTGTGTCGCCCACCGCCTCGACGCGCAGTGGTCTTCAGGGGGTGGCACAGACCTTCGCGCCTGGGCTGTACGACTACTTCACCGCAGAACGTCCGCCGCCTGCTCTGCCGCCAAAGGGATACGTCGGCAAGGTTCAGTCGGCCGATTACAACCCGTATGCGATTCCGGCTCTGCGAGATGCGACGACGATTGCGGGGATGGCTGTTCCTGCCGGGCGGGCTGAGGCGTTGGCCGAGGGTGTGGCGCCGTACATCGCCCGTGGCGCTCAAGCTGCAAGGCCAGTCCTTCGGAACCTAATGGAAGGCTCTGTCGGTCTGGGTGGGGCAGAGGGGGCAGTAACTCCGGCCTATGCTGGCGAGCGTCCGTCTCTGACCACAGAGGATACGGCACGCCTCGGTCAGCTTGACAAGGATATCGCGAATCTCACGCGCCAGAAGCAGATAGCGATCAGTCAGGTTGGGCGATCCCGCATCGGGGCAACGGCCCAGTCCTATGATGACCAGATCACAGCAAAGCAGGCCGAGATTGATCGCGTGCGCAGTTCGCTGGCCCAGAGGCAGGCAGAATACGACAAGGCAGGGCGCCCGTTGTCGCAGCGTGATCCAGAGGCCACTTCGGTCATGCGCTACGGTGGCCTTGGCCTCGGTGCGATGACTGGGCTGGCGGCTGGTCTTAAGCGTGTGCCGGCGTGGCACTCGGCACTCTACGGCGGCATTGAGGGTGGCCTTGGCGCCGCAGCGCCGACGCTTATCGATCTGCCGATGCCGAAAGAGACGGAAGCCGGCAGTACGGCTAGGGCGAATATCCATTCGCCTGAGTGGTACAGCGACGTAGTTGGCCCGGATGCTTTGGCTGGCGCTGCGGCTGGTCTTGGTTTCCACGGGACCGGTCATGTGATTGGGGCGCCGTTTGGCAAGCGTGCTGGTGTTTCCCCTGACATTATCCTGCCGCCAGCAGCGAGTGGCGCTCGTAAATGGCCAACGGATGCCGGTTCCATCAAGATGGTGAAGGACTCTGCCGGCCGTTGGCGCGAGCAAGGAACTGGCCAGTTTATACCGAAGCATTTGCAGCCGCCGTCTGGCAAAGTTATTCCGATGCGTGCGGCTGAGGCTGATGGCGGTGCTGTTAGGGGATACTGGGGCGGCGGTTCGCCATATGCGGATGTGCCGAGTGATGACCTGTACGACAGTGGCGTTGCGCCACAGTACGTCAGCGATCCAGCTTCTATTCGGACAAACAACCCTGGCGCTCAGTGGATGGGGCCGACAGCGCGACAGTTTGGTGCATCCACGTCTGAGGGACTAAGCGGCGGCAATAATGCCGCTGTGTTCCCCAATCCTCAATCTGGTGCGGCTGCACAGTTTGCGCTTTGGCGCGGCAACTATACGGGCATGCCGCTGTCGTCTGCGATTAACAAATGGTCTGGAGGAAACTCGCCCCAAGGGTACACTGATTTTGTTGCCAGACAGAGCGGCCTTTCGCCAAACACCGTATTGACGCCGGAAGTCTTGGCTAGCCCGCAGGGTATTGCCCTTATGAAGGCGCAAGCTCAGTGGGAAGCGGGACGGCCATATCCCATGACCGACGATCAATGGTCACAAGCGCAGACTATGGGGTTGACTGGGGCGCACCCAACGCAGGCCGCGTATCGTAACAATGGTGTTGCCGGCGGATATGGCGATCTTGTTCCACTTAGTCAGCCGCACCAAGGAGGAGTCGCCACGCAATCTGGCATCGATCTATCGTCGAACTCGAAGCTTTGGCCGGCGCTGATGGCTGCTGGCTTCGGCATGATGGCCTCGCGCTCGCCGTATCCGCTACAAGCGGTCGGCGAAGGTGCTCTAACGGGCATGGGGGCTTACACCAAGGCGTCTGAACTTGAGTCGGCTCGCACGATGAAGCAATCTGAAATCCAGATGCAGGCCGAGAGGCTTTGGCAGCAGAACGAGACAGAACGCAAGAAGCTTGCTTTGAAGGCGGCAACTCCGATTGTTACTGGAGAAGATGAGTTTGGTCGTAAGACTTATGGTCTCCCAGGGCAGTTTGTGCCTCCGCAGCAGCCGCAGCCACAACGATCGCCCGCGTCTGCCGATGGGATCAGGACGATATCGAATTGGACGGTGGACGATAAGAAAATTGCCGAACTGCCGCCAGAGTTGCGCGGCCCTGATCCGAACAGAAATGAAGATCTTCTAAAAACCCTTGATCCTCAAATGGCTGCGACTGTTAGAGGATTGGCTGATTATGCCATTAATCCCAACTCTCTTTCGACGCGTGGCGGCCATAGAGAAAAGTTGCTCGGCCTGACTAGAGAGTACGATGGTGACTATGATCAAAGGCTTTACAACGCAAGCCAGCGTGGCTTGACAGATTTCTTTGCTGGAGGACCGCAATCGCCGGCTGGCACCATGACGGCGGGCAATACGGCCATCCTGCATGCCAAAGAAATGAGCGATGCCATCGAGGAGATGCGTGCCCAACCAGGAATTCTCAATGAGATCGGGCGTGCGGATGTTCCCTTTGTCAGCTATGCAGCCAATGCGTTGAATAATAGCGCCGTTAAGGGGACAAGCGCTGGAACGGCATTGGGCAATTTTCAGACAGCTCGGCAACGGTTCACCGAAGAGGTTACGAAGTTCTATTCTGGATCGGCCGGCTCCGAGGCGGAACGTGATAGGGCGATCAAACTTTTGGATGAAGCAAAATCGTTGCCTGAACTGAGAGGAGCGATTGCGAAAGATGCTCAATTGATGAAGGACAAGGTTGAGCAGATGGAGGGGCGTTTGCGAACAAGTATGGGGCCGATTGCTTGGCGCAGAGCCATGATTCAGGACCCAGATGGCATTCTTGTCTACAAGAATAGCAGGGCGGCGCTTGATGAAATCCAGCGACGGCAGCGTGAGCAAGCGCCCGGTGCGGCAGCTTCTTCGAGTGTGCCGCAAACCTCTCAAGCTAAGCCGGCTCCTGCGGCCGCGGGTCAGCCAGGGTCCACGTCCGCGCGAGCGGTGGCGCCAGCACGGCCATCCCAGGTTCCAACAGGGTCAGGTTGGAGCCCTAAAGCCGGCTTATGGTTTGCGCCCGACGGAAGGAAGTACAATCCCGATGGCACTCCGGTGCAATGATGGCCGACAATGAAGCCCAGCAAATGCCGGACGACTTGGTGTACCCGCAAGGGGAAGCGCCAGACGATTTGGTGTATCCATCTGGGGAAGGGCCAGCAGGAGAGCAGCAGACGACTTCCTGGGGTGATGTTGCCGCGAGCATCCCCGGTAATATCAAACCTAGCGCCGGCCGGTTTGTTTCTGATCTCTATCAAGTCGCCCGTCATCCCGTTGACACGGCCACAACGCTGGGGCGCGTCGGCATCGGCGCCTTGCAGAAAACCGGTCTCGTTGAGGGCGACGAGTATCAGGGATACGCCGATGCCGTTGGCCAGTATTTCAAAGAGCGTTATGGAAGCATGGAAGGCTTCAAGCACTCGCTCGCAGAAGACCCGATTGGTGTTCTCGGTGATGCCTCGATGGCTCTCACTGGCGGCAGCGGCGCGCTGGTGAAGAGCGCCGAGTTGACAGGACGGCTTGGTACAGTTGGCCGTGTTGCCAGTGAGGTGCCGCGGGTGGTCGGTCGTGGCGCAGAGATCGCCGGTCACTACACCAATCCGCTTACTCCCGTTGCCGCCGTGGCGTCGCCAATCGCAAGCGGGTTGGGAAAGATAGCCTCTGAAGCAGTTGGCGTTCAGACTGGTACGGGCGGTCTTGCGCTGCGGACAGCGGCCGATGCCGGATATGCGGGTGGTGATGCTGCGAAGGCGTTTCGTGATCATCTGCGCGGGCGAGCGGAAATGGCCGATCCTGTGGCCGACGCCCGCGATGCGTTGGATCAAGTCAGACAGAAGCGCGGTGCGGACTATCGCGCCGGCATGAGCGACCTCAGCCAAGACAAAACAGTTCTTGACTTCGATGACATCGATCAGGCGTTCGCCCGTGCGAGCCAAGTTCGCACCTTCAAAGGACAGGACCTCTCGCCGAGCACGGCAAAGCTGCGTCAGACTCTTGGGGACACATTAACCGATTGGCGCACTCTCGATCCTGCGGAGTACCACACCGCTGAGGGTTTCGACGCTTTAAAGAAGAAGGTTGGCGATATCTTAGAAGCTACCGACCCCTATTCGCCAGAGCGCAAGATGGCTGGCGAGGTTTACAACGCCATCAAAGGAACCATCGTCAAGCAGGCTCCTGCGTATGGCAAGATCATGAATGGGTACGAGGATGCCTCGAACCAAATTCGCGAGCTAGAGAAAACATTGTCGCTTGGCAATGGGGCAACAACAGACACGGCATTGCGCAAGCTTCAAGCTATTCTTCGTGACAACGTGAACACGAACTTTGGCCAACGTCGTGCATTGGCTGATTATCTTGTGCGTAATGGCTCTCCACAGTTGATGGAAAAGCTGGCTGGGCAATCGCTGAACGCTGTCGTTCCGCGCGGGTTGGGACGGTTTGCGATGGCTGTTGGGGCTGATATGTCCGCAATTCTCGGTGGCGCAATCCTTGCGCATCCGGCGTTTTTGGGGTTGGCGCCGATGATTGCCATGGCTTCGCCTCGACTGATGGGTGAGGGTGCCTATCTTGCCGGTCGTGCAGCAAGTCCATTGAAAAATGTGCCAAGTGGCACCGCAACGGCAGCGCGTGCGGTGTCGCCATATAGCCAAGTGGCTGGCGCAGTGGAACCAGACGAAACAACGCAGACCGCAACGGGAGTGCCGCCGTCAAGTACTGACGTGCGTGGCGCGCTTCCTGTTGCCGGATCGGAGGTTGGGCAAGCTGCCGTGTCTAGCCCTAGTGGCCCATTGAAGTATGGCGCTGCCCTAACGACTGGCGTAGGCGGTTCGCGTGATGACCTCAGCAAGCACTACCCGAATTACCTAAATTTCGGTTCCATGTCGCCGCAGGAGCAGAAAGCGGCGCTTGCTTCCCTTCATGGGGACACCAATATTTCGATCAACGAGCGCAAGCGTCTTGAGAAGATGATGCTTGATCGACGCGGCGCACCGGCAATGCCTTCTGGTGTCCCGCAAGGATCGCGGGCGCAGCGCTCGGACAGCACCGGGCTGGTGCGGTGGCTTGCGCCTGATGGCACGATTTATTCGCCGTCTGGGAATTTGGCCCATTGACACCGTTGGTAAGCTCGCCTACCTGGGTGGCATACTGCTGCGGGGTGTCAGATGACAGAGGTTGAATTGAAAGGGTGGCGGTATGATGATGTTCGACGTGATGGATCGTTTTACTGGCGCAGTTAAATTTACGGCAGAAATAGATTGCACCAGCGAAGCAGCGCTTGCCAGCAAAATGCGCTTAGCAGTTCAATGGGCCTTGAAAGAAGGTTGCAGCCTCACGGGCGCCGATCTTGCGGGTGCCGATCTTGCAGGTGCCGATCTTGCAGGTGCCTGCCTCGCGCTCGCCAACCTAGAGAAAACCAACTTTGTGTGCGCCGATCTTGCAGGCGCCGACATCATGCGCGCCAACCTCACTGGCGCCAATCTCGCATGCGCCAATCTTGAGGGGGCCAATCTGACAGGCGCCAATCTTACGGACGCCAATCTTGAAGGGAGCGATCTTGCAGGCGCCGAACTTATGGATGCCTGTCTCACTGACACTATCTCTCCTCTTGGCTTTAGATACCGATAGGTGGGTTTTGATATGAATAAAGAAGAATGGGAAGTAAGGCGGGAACGGGTTGCACAGATAAAGTCTCAGTTTGCTAGTCGTAAGATAGCTAACGAACTACTCAAAGACCCCAACCAGAAAGATGCCTATCTTGTCGATCTTCTTGGCTTTTCCGAGGTGGATCGCTTGGAACGAGTAAAGTCAAAGATACAAAAGCTCATAACGAACGTTCCTGGATTCTGTATTGAGATAGATGACTTTGGTAGGCTTATGCTCAATTGGAGGGGTTGGCTCGGAATTGATTGCACAGAGTTTGTTGATGACGGTGGCAAAATTGAAGAAGAGGTCAAATCCTTCATTCAGTGTTTGATTAAAGAGTTGGGAACTGCCAGTGCCGAACTGGCCGCTTTCTCTGGCCCATTGAAGGGCGCGTGAAAAAAGTGGCACATGGCCCATTGACACTATTGTCAGGCTCGCCTATCTGGAAAGGGCATGAGCGATAGAAGTGCGACGCGGCGCTCCCGCGGAACGGTTCTAGGGAGAACCATCATGTAGCGGCATCGAGGGCGGATAGGGTGTTATGGGCCAACATGCAGGCCGAAGCGAGACCCGAGGGAAGCCGGCTTCCCATTCCGCCCTCACCGCCCGCAAAAGACGGCCAATGATAGGAGGATGATCATGCTTTATAACCCGCACTGGAATGACATCTCGCTCGCAAGTCTAATCGCGTGGCTTGAGACGAAGCCGGCAGACGAGGGGTATTGCTACACATCAACCGGTGGGTGCCTGCTCGCTCAGTTCTTGATGAGTAAGGGCTATTGCGATCTGTGCGTTGGCTCGTGTGAATGCTATTACAACGTCTACCAAGAACCAATAGCATTGCACTTGCCTCCAGAGTTTTACGACATCAGTCATAGCCATCCTCGTACTTTCGGCGCTGCGCTATCGCGCGCTAAAGCAGTCACATAGCGTCTGCCGTTGTCCCCTAGTATTATGGTGGCATGACAGAGGCCGCACAGCAAAGCGACGATTGGCGCGATATCCAGCCCGCCGAAACGCAATCGTCCCCGTATACTCACGGGGATGATTGGCACGATATTGCGCCGCCAGCATCGCTGGATGAGTTTGCTGGCCCGAAGATAACCGGAACGCCGCTCTACAAGGCTGGTGAGGCGGTTCAAAAGTTTGGCCGCGAGACGTTTCCTGTTTCCGAAGAAGAGCGTGCGGCGCATCCCTATGCGTCTGCGATAGGCCGTGGCGTTGGATCGATGCTACCGGCTGCGGTGGGGACTTTGGTGGCCGGCCCTGCCGGCGCTTTGGCCGGCGCTGCCCAGATGGGGATGAGTAGCGGTGCCGATGTTTTTGATGACGCACTGTCGAAGGGAGCAACGGAGGAACAGGCTGCGAAGGCTGCGGGTGCCACGGGCGCTCTCTCGGCGGCGATCGGTGTTTTGCCGTTAGGGGCGATCCTCGCGCCGATTCGTCAGAAGCTCCCAGGCATGGCCGGATGGGCAGTCGCCAAATTGACGCAGGCGGCGGTGAATGGCGTCACGTTTGCCACGGTTGGCGAGGCGCAACAGTGGCTCACGACGGAGGTAGAGAAAGCCTACTACGACCCAAACGCGCATTACGATCCGCAGTTGAAGGATATGCTCGCGTCGTTTGTGGTTGGCGGGGCGTTTGGGACGATGCATCCGCTGCACCGGCCTGGAGAGGCGCCGGGACAGCCTGCCGAGGCGGTGTTGCCGCCGGAGCGCGGGCCGCTGCCGGCCGGTCTTGGCGCTAGAGAGGCGCCAATCATCGAAGGCGAGCCCGTATGGGCGCCAGCCGCGGCGGAAGGCCGCCCAGAGGGGGTGCCGTCGCCGGCTAGGGCACTACCGCCGCCGGCCGAAACCGCGCCAGCGGCCACGCGTGAGAGCCTGAAGGAGACTCTTGACCGCAATGCCCCGCTCGATGAGTTGGTACAGCATCCATATGTTCGCCACGTCGATGAACAGAACAAGAAGGCGGTGCCAACTGGCACCGCAGAGGACTTTGCCAATCCTGAGTGGCGATCCCAGCGGGTCTATGATTTCAACGTCAAAGAGTTTGGAACCGCTGCAACAACGGAACCGGTCCAGGGATGGGATGCCGCAGTCGAACGACTGACAGACCGCGCGAAGCTGTACGCGGGGCCTGAAGGCGTCGAAAACGGCAAACACGCTATCATCGTCGTGGGACCGCCTGCATCTGGAAAGTCTAGCACGTCTGAGCCACTAGCTCGGGCGTTCCGTGCCGCAATTGTTGATTCCGATGATGCCAAGCTAGTGATCCCGGAATACCGTGGGGGACTTGGTACTCAAGCAGTTCACGAAGAATCCAGCTACATGGCCAAGGACGTTCTTGGTCGCCTCATTGATGATGAAGCTAACATTGTCGTACCGAAGGTCGGGCAAAATGCGGACGCCACTGGAAGGCAGATTAGCCGTCTGAAGGAACTCGGCTACAAGGTTGACCTTGTGCATGTTGCAGCAACGCCCGAGATCAGCGGACGCCGCAATATCGAGAGACTTTACAAGATCGGACGGCTTGTCCCACCTGAATTTATTGCTGATTTAGGTGACAAGCCGCGTGAGACTTACCATCTATTAAAAGGAGAGGCTGATGGCTTCGCAGACATCGACACCACGACTAGGCCGGGAGAAACCCGTGAGGCAAGCCCTGGTCTCGCCAACGTTCTCCCAGATGGAAGAAATATCAGACACGACTATGCTGCAAGCGCTGGAAGAGGCGCTAAAGCGCAAGCGGGATCGCGAGAAGAAGCCCAAGTAGGGCAGATCGGTCCTCATCGTGTTACCGCCGCAGATGGTACCGCCATCGACGTAGCGCCTCGCGTGGTTGAGGCTGGCCGCGTCCTCACATCCCAAGACCAAGGCTACGATCCCACGCTACAGCCGCGCCAGCGCAACCGTGCGGCCAGTCAGGCACAAGTTAGGGACATCGCGACGAACCTCGACCCGGAGCGGCTTGGATATTCGGCCGAGGCGGATCGCGGTGCCCCTATCATCGGCCCGGATGGCATGGTGGAAAGCGGCAATGGCCGCGTTCTGGCGCTACGGCACGTCTATGATCAGAACGCCCCCCAGGCGCAGGCTTACCGCGACTGGCTCTCGCGCCAGGGCGTAGACGTTTCCAAGTTCCGCAATCCGATATTGGTGCGTCAGCGGACTACACCGTTTACGCCGGAACAGCGACGCGCCTTTACCGTAGCGGCTAATCAGCCGACCACGCTAGCCATGTCGGCCAGCGAGCGGGCAATGGCTGATGCCCGGCTTATCGACACTAATTCATTGAACCTAATCGTCAATCCCGACGATCTAAGCCGCAATCATGACTTTGTGCGCCGGTTCGTCGGACAACTGCCGCAGACCGAACAGGGAGCGATGACGGATGCTCATGGCGCTCTGTCCTCGGAGGGATCTGCGCGCGTCCGCAATGCGGTTCTTGCAAAGGCTTATGGTGACGCAGGGATATTGATGCGCGTTGCGGAGTCCACGGACGATGAAATCAAGTCGATCTCGAACGCCTTGGTTGGCGCCGCGCCTCGGTGGGCAAAGATGCGGGCCGGCATTGAATCTGGCGCAGTTCGTCGTGACGTAGAGGCGACGCCCGATCTTCTTGAGGCGGTGAAACGTACAGCCGATATCCGTGCCAAGGGTCAGAAGTTCAACGAGTATTTGGCGCAGATAGACGCCTTTGATAAGCTGCCGGATACCGTCGAAGGCTTCATGAGGAGCTTCTATGATCCGAAGGGGCGCCGCGCTGCGAGCGCCGAACGGATCAGGGATGCGCTGCGGTTCTATGCAGATGAGGCGTCAAAGGTAAGCGCCGACAAGGGTCTTGACCTCGGTCTTGTCAAGGTTGAGCCGAGAGATATATTGAGGTTGGCACAGAAAAAGGGATGGGAAGGACTGCCTATTGGCAGGCCGGAAGAGCCGGACGCCGGCAAGATGCTTTCGGTGGCCAACAAAGTTGCTAGTGAATGGCAGGAGAAACTCGGACCTGACATCAAAGTTGTCATGGGTGGGTCGCTGGTGTCACGTACCTATGTCCGATCTCGGGGCGATGAACCGATCGACATGGACATCCGATTCCTGACTGATAATCCAGAACGCGATTATCCCAAGGTTGAGGCCGTCACTGGACTAAAGCTGAAGAAGTCGCGCCCTATGGACAACTATCCATCTGGGTCGGCGATAGGATACTTGGTCGAAGGCCCGCTTACTCGCGATGGAATCACCTTCGATGTTGAGGCTGCGGTGCGAACGCCAGCCTATGTTGGGTGGGCAAGATTCTATCCAGCGGTGATGACGCCGGATGAATTAGCTGCCTTTCGTGCAGACAAAGCGCGCTTGAAGGGTGACAAAGAGGCATACAAGGCGCTCAAGGCGAGTACGCTGAAAGAGGTCGTGAAGCGCGTCGAAGATCGCGGCGGCCCATGGGAATTGGAAAGGGAACTATATGGACGGCAAGGGCGAGATGCCAACCGTGATGGCGCTGGTACTGGCGCGGGCCAGCCGGCGGGTGGCGCTGAAGCACCAGGACCTTTCCTTACTGCGGGCGGCGAAGGATTTGGAAGGGAAGGCGCTGAAGGCGATCAAGAAGCGGCAGTCCGTGCTCAACGCCCGGAAAGACCTCGCGACCTAATTGCAGAGCGCGAACGGGAGGGACAACTTGGTCTTCCCGGCGCCGAACGCATCACAACGGCACAATTAGCGCAGCGCCGGGCCAACGAGCCGCTTCGTCCACGCGTTGCGCAAGAGCCACCGTCTGGCCTCTTTGCCCATCAAGGTCAGCAATTAAGCCTGGAAGATTTTATCGATCATGTCTCTGACGTAAAGGCGCAGCGTCCAGAGGCGCAAACAGACACGCCAGAGTTCAAGCGCTGGTTTGGTGATAGCAAGGTCGTCGATCAAGAGGGCAAACCGCTTGTTCTCTATAAGGGCATGTGGCCTTACGATTGGACGAAAGAAACGTCTACCGACAGGGGGCCGTTGGTTAAAAGCATTAATCGGACGACTGAGTTCCCCGCCTTTAATCCCCGCGATCCGAATGAACTGGGAATCAAGATAGCAGGTTTCTTTGGAGACGCAGCTACCGCTAATCGCTTTGCGCCGAAAGAGGGTGCGGTCTATCCGGTCTTTCTGAAGATCGAGAAGCCTTTAGTAATTGATGCCGCTGGTCAATCTGCCGGCACCATCCAGTTCGGCGAAACTGGCAGACCGTTTCGCGATGCGGTTCGCAGTGGAAAATATGATGGTGTCATTATCAAGAACACGGCAGACGAAGGCGATGTTTATGTCGCATTGAAGCCAGAGCAGATAAAATCTGCCATTGGCAACCGCGGTACATTCGATGAGATGAATCCCGATATTACATCTCGCGTTCCGACCGGCTGGGAATCAGCCGAAGGCCACGCAGAGCCGCAAGGCCAGAAAATTCGCATCGGCCGCAACACCTACGCTTATGTCAATCCGAAATACAGCGCCAAAGAGCAAGAGATTGCCAACGCTGTGATGGAAATAGGTGCCAGGATGGCACCGAAGGCCAACATCAAAGGCGTTGCCGCGTTACGCCAGAGTGATTCGCCTATCTGGGGAGGCTTCATCAACAGCGCGGCTTTCCCGCAGTTGATTACGTGGTCGTTGGAAAAGGGTGGCGCCGGCCAGATCGGGCAAACGGTGCGCCACGAGATCATCCATCACTTGCGCAACATGGGATTGTTCTCACCCGATGAGTGGAAGGCTCTGCGTGATGCGGCCGTGCACGATGGTTGGTTACAACGGCACAATATCTACGAGCGCTACCCCGATCTGTCCGCGGATCATAAGGTTGAGGAGGCGGTGGCCGAGCAATTCGGCAAGTGGCGCGCGGAACGCTCTTTGGTGAAGCCTGGACCGATCCGTAACGCCTTCATGCGGCTTGAACTGTTCCTGCGCCGCGTGGCGGCTGCGGTGCGTAAGGCGATGGGCTTCAATGCGACGCCAGCGGATATCTTCACTCGGATTGAGACGGGAGAGATTGGAAATCGTTCCAATGCTAGGAGTGTGCCAAACATGCCAGAGGCATTGGCGCAAATGGCAGAAGAAAGTGGCGCGAAGGTCATTACGGCTTATCACGGTTCTCCCCATGATTTCGACGCCTTCGACATCTCCAAGATCGGCACAGGGGAGGGTGCACAGGCTTATGGGCATGGGCTGTATTTCGCGGAGAATGAGGGGACGGCGGAACAGTATAAAAAGGCTTTCGACGCTCGAAGCGGCGCCGAACAAGATGCAAAGATGTACCAAGTGTCCATCAATGCCGATCCCGAGCATTTCCTGGATTGGGACAAGCCGCTGAGCGAGCAGAGTCCGAAGGTGCAGGAGGCGCTTAGGCCTCTCGTTCCCGCTAAAGGGCGCTACAATCCAGAACCGAATTACGATTTGACCGGAGAAGAGTTGTTGCAGCACATGGAAATCGAGAACCATCAACATGGTCAAGGTCATCTTGATAGAGCGGCCGCCTCAGACGCCCTCCGCGCCGCCGGTGTCCCCGGTATCAAGTATCTGGATCAAGGATCGCGCGCCCAAGCGTTCAAGGTCGATCTTTCGACAAGCAAAGGGCCGTATTCGTCGCAAACGTTTCCAACGATGACGCAGGCGCAGAAATACGCCACAGACAAAGAGGCCGAAGGCTTCAAGACCAATGTTACCGATCAGGGCACCCGCAATTATGTCGTCTTCGACGACAAATTGATTAATATAATTAAAAAGCGTCAAATCGGTGGAAGAGTCAAGCGTGCCTCTGGCGGCCGTGTTGATACCCGCAAAGCCTCGCACTACTCGCCAACGCGCGGCACCGATGCGCGTCACTGTTCCAACTGCACGATGTTCCGCAGGCCGCATGCGTGCACTGCCGTCAGCGGGTTTATTGCAAAGCCCGGTCTGTGTGATTGGTACGAGGGCGGCAAAGAGAAGACAGAAAATTACGCCGCCCCCAAGATCGACACGTCTCATGACGTGCGTTGGCTCTCGGAGATGTCAAAATCAGGAAACGTGTACTATCGCGATCGTTCTTTGCCGAAGCAAATCCTCAACAACGGCAAGTGGCTTCCTATCGACGAACCATTGAAACGCCACGAGGTTGCCGAGTTCAACGCCATCAAGAAGATGATCGAAGAGTTTGAGCAAAAGCATGGCCGCAAGCCCAACGACGCCGAGCGCGAGGTAATCTACCTGAAATGCCATAAGGAGCACGGTGAGGTTGCCGAACACGCCTATCTGCGAGAGAATGGCTACGACGTTAAGGCGTGGGAAAGTTGGTGCAGAGGAAAGTTAGCCCATCTTGAGCATAAGCGCATTGCCAAGCCTGTACCAAACCCGCATGTGAGGCCGTCACCTCACGATCGGCGCCGATTGGAGGCTACGCTGTGATGGCCTTAATCGACAGACAGGAACACGATCCGCTTCGCCGCTGCATTTCCTGCGGTGAATGGAAAGCGCGCAGTGAATTTGAGGTACGTTCTAAGCGACGCGCCAGCCAATCTAAAGAGCGTTCCTCGCGGTGCCGGGAGTGCCTTCAGAAGTTTCGCGATGCACTTGCCCTACGCAGTTCGCTAAAGTAGTCGTATGGTTGTAACGTTGTGGCCTTAATGTCGCTCACGAAGGGACAAGTCAATGATTCACCCAGTCGTTGCCGATCTTAATCATGCCAACACGATAAATTTTACTAAGATTAAATCTGCTGGGATTCTCGGTATCATTCATAAGGCTACGGAGGGCATGTGGCGAGATCCTGCTTACAAGTCCCGCCGATCCGCCGCTGAAGCGATGGAATTTCTATGGGGCGCTTACGACTTTGCAACAGGGGACAGCGTCGAAGCAAACGTAAACAACTTCTTCGATGCGGCACAGCCCGACGATAAGACTCTGATGTGCCTCGACTTCGAGGACAATTCCCACAGCGAGATGTCCGCCGCGCAGGCGCGCGAGTTCCTCGACCGCGTAGACCAGCGGCTCGGCCGTGCGTGCTGGATTTATGGAGGGAATCGCATTCGTGAGCATATCCCCCAGGATGATCTATGGTGGGCACAGCATCCCTTGTGGCTCTGTCAGTACAAGCTGATTGAGGTGGATAGCTTGGAAGAGCTAGACAAGCATATCAACGTTCCCCCGCCTTGGACTGATTACACGCTTCTCCAGTACACGGGAGACGGCTTTGGACCTCGCCCCCATACAGTGGACGGCCTGGAGGACGGGGCTGACCTTAACGCCTATGGAGGCGATTCACTTGCTGACGTATGGACCTCGGCTTTGACTCCCGGGACTGGGGCGTAGACAATGAACGAGTGGATTGCGTGGCTCTTTGGGAGACCATACATGTGGACTGAGCAGGATTTCCAAGTTCTAAATGGCAAGTTGGACGCCATCCTCTCAAATGTCCAGCGCATTCAACAAAAGGAAACATTCATCATGGCACTAGCAGATGACCTCAACAATGCGGTAACGGCTCTCGCTACTGCATCTGCGGCAGAGGATGCCGCTGTCCAAGCGGAACTCGTTGCGCTGGCCGCAGCTATTACGGCAGCAGACCCGGCCACCAAGGCGGCCGTAAATCAGGCCATCTCGAATATTGGCACTATCACAAGCAAGATGGCCGCGGATACGGCAGCCCTCACGGCCTCGATCCCGGCAGCGACTACCGTGCCGCCTCCACCTCCTCCTCCTCCGCCGCCGGTTCCTCCGACGGTGACGCCACCAGTTGTGGCAACGCCTCCGGTGACTGCCCCGTCGGCAGCGCCTCCGAGCGCGCCTCCGGCGAGCGCTACCACGCCGCTTGGTGCTCGGCGGCGATAAGTATACACTGGGGTTTTGGAGTACGGCCTTAAAAGGGGTGGGCGGGGCCGCGGTCCCGCTCATTCTTTTAGGAGGATGACAATGGAAAATGACCCGTCATCAATTGTTGATTATTTGAAATCGCAGAACCAGCCTAGCGATTTCGAATCTCGTAGACGCTTGGCTGCTCAGTATGGAATCGCCCCCTACACGGGAAGCGCCGAACAGAATACCAGACTCCTAGGCATCTTGCGGGGTCCACGAGTAGCGCCGCCGTCCGTGACGCCTGCGCCAACACTAAGCATTTGGAATACGATTTCGAATTGGTTCAAGAGGAGCTGAAGATGAATCAGGCGGCGATTCTAGGGGTACTCCGTGCGGTGGTGCCGGCTTTGACGGCGTGGCTGGCAGCCAAAGGGTACTTAACCGAAGGGTCCGCGGCTGAGATAGGAGCAGGCATCATCACAATATTGTCTGCCCTATGGTCAGCGAACGTCCACACGGACGCGAACGCGCTGCGAGCGGTAGAGGCTATGCCCGATGTCAAAGCGATTATTCCTATAACTGGCGCTAAGGGGGCTGTGGCCGACGCAGTGGCCGACCCTGATAGGCCAAAAGTGATTGATGCATCTCCGGCACCTCCAAGTGCCCCAAGCAAGCCTTCATCGCCAAATATAATGCCGACGAGCGTGAATAATGTTAAATCCATCTAGCGTTGATAGAGTGTATGGCGCTGGTGACTACTACTGGCCTAGCGGGCGCGTCGAGGATCTGCGTCAATTGGTTGGGGAGGGGAAGTCGGCAAGTCAGATTGCGGCAATTCTGAACGTCACTAGAAATTCCGTGATGTCCAAATGCAGAAGATTGGGACTGCATTTGCGGGGGACTAAGCGATGCTCAAGTTAGGAAAGCGTCCGGCTCGCGCTGGCTCTATTAGGCTTGGATTTGCTCAGTTCTTCAGTGCTCCCGATTTACCCAAGCCCCCGCTGGTATTTGGGCGTCCTGGGTTAATCAAAGAGTGGAAGCTTTTTGCCAACGATCGAATCTCGGACTGCCTTTGGGCCGGCGCAGCTCATGAGACGATGCTGTGGAAGGCTTGGGCCGGCGCTCCCGTCCCGCAATTCACCGACCAGAACGTGATATCTGACTACGCCAAGGCTACGGGGTACGACGGCACTGAGGCCAGCGATCAGGGTACCGATCTGCAGGCCGCCGCCGCCTACCGGAAGCAGGTTGGCGTGGTGGATAACAGCGGGACGCGCCACCGGATCGACGCCTACGTTTCACTGCGTCCAGGCAATTTAGAAGAATTGGCGCTCGCCGCCTACTTGTTTGGTGCCGTTGGTCTCGGTTTTGAAATGCCTTCTAGTACACAGGACCAGTTTGACAATGCGGAGCCGTGGGCACCAGTCAAAGGCTCGCCCAATGACGGAGGTCATTACGTCCCTTGCATCGGCCGCAACTCGGCTGGCAATTTCCTGATCGTAACCTGGGGAAGGTTACAAGCTGTTACTCCTGACTTCATTTTGGATAAGATGGATGAAGGTTGTGCATACCTTAGCTTTGAACAGATGCGAGGGAACGTCAATCCACGTGGTTTCGACGAGGCGGGACTACAGAAGGCTCTGGCGGAACTATGACTGAGGCCGTCAACTTCCAAACCGGGACGATGCGAAAATTGCGCAACGCCAGCAACGCAGAATTGGTCGAGGAGGCGCGGAAAGCCGTTCCTCTTTACGGGAACGATCAAGGCGCCTTGCTGGCGATACTCGCCGACCGCCTTGAATTATGCAGCAAAGAAAAAGCGGAACTGTGAATCACGATTATCTCTCGACGGCGTGCTTTCACGGTCTGCACGAGAGATGTAGGCGAACTTGCAAGTTCTGCGATACGCAATGCCGTTGTAGTTGCCATAAACAGGAGAACATCATGGCAAAGAAAGACAAGCTATCTGCGGTGGCAGGGGTTCGGGTAGATCCAGATGAGATACAGGCCGGTATTGTTGCGGCCAAGGAGGCCGCCTCAAACATCACCTATATGGGGATCGACGTGGGGTCGCGCATTACTGACGATCAGTACCGCAGCATTGTAACGGCAATCGTTACAGCTATCGAGAACTACCGCTCTGGCACTAGCATATGAGACCATCCTTGTCCTTACTCAGCAGCGCCTTGATTCTCGTTGTGCTAGTCGCCATAGCGCTGGGCACCGCAGCGGTAGCTGAGCGTATCGCTTACGAGCTGGGATGTCAGACGGGTGCTGATTGGCGCTGTCTAGGGATCGTGCACAGATGAGCGACCTCGGCGGGTTTTTTGACGTACTTCTGCGCAATCGTGCCGATTTGGAGGACGTAGTTGCTAAGTTGGGCGGTCTCGATGCCGCTGTGCGATTCGCGGCCAGCGCAGGCCCTGACCTAATCCGCATCACAGGCACGTTTGCCAAGCATCAGGATCCCGTTGCTGCTGCGGCGCAGGCGCAAGCCATTCTCGCCTACTCGCAGGCGACTGAGGATCGCGTCAAAGCATTCCAGGCCACCCACGGACTCGTCATGGACGGTATTGTGGGTGACCAGACATGGAGTAAGGTAGAAGAACTAATACCAACGAAAGGAATCGCGATATGAACAAGACCGTAATGATTGGCGTCCTCGCCGCATCCCTAACCCTCGCCAATTGTGCCAGCACTGGCATCACGCCTGCCATCATTCAGTCGGCCGTTACCCAAGTGCAGCAGGCGGCCATATCTGCGTGCGGGTTTTTGCCCACCGCGGCGACTGTCTCTGGCATTCTTGCCACGCTGATACCGGGGGCGGCGGCCGTAGAGCAGATGGTCTCTCAGGTTGCACAGCAGATTTGCGCAGCGGTCGCGCCGCTTAAGGGGCGGAAACTAGGAGCGGCATTGGCGGCCCCTACCGTTAATGGTGTTGCCGTGCATGGGCGATTTGTCAGGTAGCTATGCCTCGCGGCCCCCGATCAAAGCATGGCTGACCAATGCCGCGACGTTCATTCGAGGATTTGCTGAGGTCATTGGACGAAATTAGGCCGGACAATCTGTCCGAGCACTGGCCGCTGATTCGCGACGGCATCCGCGACCTAGGGCGGAGGTTCTTACTCTTGGAAGTGATGGGAACCAATAACAACCATCGTCCGCCGAGGCGAAACGCTACCAAGGAGCAAAAGTCGTGAAGCCCAGCATGAGGCGCGACGATAAGATAATCCTCATGCTGGTCAGTGCGGTGGCTGTATGGTTGGCGCTTGGGATTTGGTTTCTGATGTGGGTCTCGTCTTGACCAAGTTAGGCGAATGGGTGGTTGTGGTAATAGTTGTGGCTTTGGCCACAATTGGTACTATGATGCTGGGAGTCATGTTCTTTGGAACGGCTAGCTTTGGATGAAGCCAGACACGGAAGGAATATAAAGTGACGGGGTCAGCCTTGATGGATTTTTTGATCGCCGTGATTGGGCTATGTCTCATCATTTACCTCATCTTCATGGCGCTCGACTTCATCGCTCCCGATGAACGGTTCAAGATGATCGCCAAATACGCCATCGGCGGTGTGGCCTTGATCGCGTTTCTTGTTGCGATCAAGGGAGTTCTATTCGGCGGTGGCGGAGGAAACATCGGCATGACGCCGGTTAACCTCATTGAGTTTGCTATCGGCCTAATCGTTCTGATGGTGGTTTTGTTCATTGTCTACTATGTGATTGATTTTCTTGCGCCGGCCCCGTTCGTTGTCCCAATCAAGTATGTCGTGGGGGCCATCGCACTGATCGTGCTGCTAGTTATCGCCGAAAAGGCATTGTTCGGCGGCGGCATCGGAATCATGCAACTCGGCACAAATCTACAACTGAGAAGATAGGCTGTGAGCGCACCAATTAGCCAGAGGTGAAACCATGAGCCTCCTACTTATCCTTGTAATCCTGATCCTAGTCTTCGGTGTTGGCGGCGGATCGCTCTACACCGGAGGCTGGGGTGCGGGGCCTGTCGGACATGGCGGAAGCCTAGTCGGGATCGTGCTGGTGATTGTCCTGGTGTTGGTACTGCTCGGCAGGGTTTGACCGTAAGAGGTGCGACTTGCGTAACTCAAGCGCAAGGGTGATGCATGTCGGACAATTTGGTTCGTCTACTGTTGGCTGCTCTTGTCCTGATGCTGCTCGTGCTGTTGGTGCTAGATAGATAACCTATGGCATCCATCGGGCCACCGGATATCATGACCCCGAAAGACCTCGGGGAGAAGCTTGTCGTCGCCCTGCGGTCGGTATCCGATCCGCAAGCGATGATGCAGTCGATTTCTGATAGATCAACCTCGACTCTTCGTAGTGAGATACTCACCCAAATTAACTCAATGCAGAAGGCGACCGATCTCTGGCATGAGGATTTGGTCCGCGTTCCGACTGAGGTGCAGAAGGCGGTAAGTAATATCCGAGAGTTTATGGAGCAGACCGTTGCGCGGTCGTCTGCTGAACTACAGGGCAAGGTCGGACGGGAGATTGAGGGACTACTAGGCCAGATCAACACCTTGTCGGAAGTCTCTGAAGAACGATTCAAGGGCATTACGGTACAGTTCAATTTGTTGAAGCAGGCGACTGAACAGCTTGACCTTGCCAATAAGACTGCCATCGCGGCCGCCCTGCAAGCGCAGAAGGAGTCAGCCGGTGAGACCCAGAAGTCGTCCCAGGCTGCCATCGCCAAGAGCGAAACGTCCACGTCTGAGGCCATCAAGGCACTGACTGCCTCATTCAACACCGCCATAGCCGGCATAACCGACCGATACAACGACCTCAAGGGGAGGATGGACAGGGGAGAAGGCAAGACATCCGTCTCCGACCCCGAGATGACTGTAAAATTAGGCTTGATACAGTCGCAGCTTGCGATGCTGACCGCGAATGGCAACGAGGGCGCTGGTCGTCAGTTGGCCCAGAAGGATTATACAACGACATTGATTGCAATCGCGGCTGTATTGGTGGCGGTTTTTGCTATCTTCTGGAAGACACACGGCGGATGAGACATGCCCGCTACTCTCCGATGCGTTGGACCATTGGATGATGAATTGATTGCGGCCGGCCTGACCTGGGGGAGGATACGCGGGGGGTGGGCGTTAGGTCGGACCAGCCGCTAAACATTTGTGGCACTTTCACGCCGTGTCGTCAACCATATGAAGTTTCCCACTTGTCCCACAACCACGCTATAACAAACCCGGCAAAAAGACATACCGGGGCAACGAACACCCAATAGCGCCAGTCATCTATCGTGAGACCAGCACTGTACGCAACTAAAGCACCAGCCACAGCGCTTAACGCATATTTCATGACGCTTCCTTTCATTCCTCTCTTGACCAGCCATAATAGACGCGTCACTATTCCATTGCGAAGCCGTGGAAGGCTTCCTCCCCAACTTGGGCCGAGCAGCTAACGCTCTCGGCTCTTTTTATCTTAATTGTTGACGGTGCGGCAACTGCCAACAGATGCGGTGCATATGTGTTGAGCAGAACAACCGCCTCAGCAATACGATCAGAAACTCGCTGTCCAGCCGGCTGTTGGCGTTTGACCCATAATTCAAGGTTTTCAATGCGGTTATCTGTGCGAACACCGTTTATATGATGAACCGATTCGTCAGAAAGCAACCGGCGCCCCAAATGTTTTTCCATAGTTATACGGTGGGCCATCTTCTTGCCGAGTTTGTGGTAGCCGTACCGATCTATCCACCCAGTGCCATCTGGAGCCTTTTTCCTTATTGGAGACAATTCTACGCCCTTGTGCTTCTGTGCCCAATGTGCCCCACACAAGCCGGAGGCAACAATATTACGTCCGCACCCAGAGAAGGCGCACCTACCATTCCTATCTGCCATACGGTGTCTGATCGGTTCATCAATGTCACCGTTTTTGCGCCTTCTTACGTGGCTAGAGCACAAGAGCAGCCCACCATGGGTGGGACGACCGCAGTTCGGATAAGAGCATGTGCCTTTGATCTCTTTTCTCATTTTCCCCCTCATTGTCCCATTCAAGTGTCAATGTTTTCGGTCACGTGTTGTCACGTTGTTCGTCGTTCATCGCTTCCATAATCTGGGCGGCGATGATGTCTTTGGCCGTTTCGGTTGATGTGCAGGCCCAGCTTGTCATTTGCAGATCGGCAATTTTTGCCAGGGCGTAGCCTGCTCGTTTTAGTGCAATTACGCGTCTCGCATCGTCATCCATTGTTGCCCCTTTTTGCCCTCTTCGTAAACGAGCGATGTGCTGTTGGCCAGGGACGGTTCGGTATTTTACGCTTAGGCCATTTGTGGTTCTTCTCAAGCTTTGCCAGTTCATTAGCCACTATTGGACTGGCGATCCTTCTCGCTGCGTGAAGATCGGCGGCGGCCTTGAGTCGTTTCACCTTGGCAACAATGCCAGAGTCTTTGGCACTCTTTGCACGGTGCAGCTTGATTAGGCGTGGAACAAGATTCCATGGCTCGTCTATTGGATCGATGGCATGTAGGATCGGATAATGGTCCCAATTATAAAGTGACACAATGGCCCGAGCGCTCATCTGCTTGGCATCTTCGTATGGGATATCACCGAGAGCCAAGAGCGTAGCCGCAAGCTTTACTTCCAGTCCAATATGGCGACGCTTCATTTAGAGAACAGATCCATTACGTCACATTCCGCCTCGGTCAGGCGTTCGAAATTGTGTGCGCGTTTGGCCGCCATATCTTTAGGCCATGACAAGCCTGGAAAGCGGACTAGTGAGAGGGCTACGCCGTGGTGCAGCCATTCCCGCTCGATAAAACCGGCGCGCCCGGCACCCTTGCCAGTGATAACGCGCACCCATTGGCGGGTCATGATGGGGCCTTAGCGAGGGCTCGGATGCGGGCGGCCACCCTGTGATCGCCAACTATTGCCGCGCATCGCTCGATAATCGCGGCTTCGACATCTCGGCGAACGGCGTCGAGACATTCCACGCTCATTGTGGTGTCCTCTAGCTCCCGCACGCGGGCTTCGGCGGCCTCGATGGCGTCCGCCGCTTCCTTGATCCGAACGCAATGTATCTCGTGACCGTGGCCGTCCCACATTAGAGCAAATTCGCGTAGCCAGGCTGGCAAGCCACCTCGTTCAAGAGCCAGTCGGAAACAAAGTGGCCAATCGTCCTGAGTGCGCTTCCCGATGCCCTCTATCTCTTTAATGCGGGCTTCGGCGGCCTCGGCGCGTTTGACCATGTTCAAATAAGCTGCATGGCGAAGTCCGACTTGCTTGAAAAGCTTCTCAATCTCCTGCGCTTGCGCATCGAAGGCTTCCATCAAAAACAATTCGGCGGCTTTCGCTTCAATGCCTGCACATAGGCCGCGTTGTTCTGCAAACCTACCAATGGCATTGAGGCGCCCTAGCGGCGTTCCAGGGGTTTCGTCGGCGATCTCCTGCGCTTGCGCGGCGAGGGCTCGGGCAAGATCGTATTTCACTTGATCGGTAATGTTGCCATCTTCATCGATCGATTCCAGTCGCGCAAGCGCGATCAGTTCTGCGGTGCCGGTCATTTTTGTAGGGCAAGGCTCCTGACTAGAGGCTTCGTCCATCATAGTCCGACTCCCTTAATTCTGTGTCCTCGCCCGATGCTTTTACGCGCTGCCTTGAATCCGTAACGGCGCACATGTTCCTGAAGGCCGAGATGCTTGAGTCTCAGTTCGTTGTATGGCGGCAGCGGCGGTTCCTCGAACTGCTTGAAGAACTCGATGACCGCAAGGGCCGTCTTGCGGTTCTCATCTTTGATTGGTGCCAGATTACTCATTTTAGTGCCTCGCTTGATCGGCGCCAAGGAACTTGGTGATGGGCCTTTCGTCGCCGCGGATCAACTCGACGACTGCCGGCAATGCCTCTAGTGATGTGAGGTATTCCTGGCGCAGCGCGTCGTCCTTTACCTGGGCGAGGTAAGTGGCAACGACGTGCATGACGGCGGCGAGGGCTTGATCTGGGCGGACATCGCCGCGAGCGACTGCAGTGTTGATCTCGCGGCGTATGGTGGCGATCAGCAAGCCGGTGCACAGTTGGCTTGTTTGTTCTTTGTTTTTCATAACGTCGATATTCCCCGAGCAATTTTGGCGATGTGGGATAGGCTGTTTGCAGTTGTGCTACCTTCCGCAATCGCCGCAATCTTCTGCAATCGTTCCTCACGTCGGAGGAGCTGCCGCGATAAGACTGCTAAGTCATCGTCCGGATCACCCCAAGGGCGATCCAGTATCTTATTGGCAAGAATAATGACGCTGTCCTTTTCCAACCCAAGTTGGTTGCTCATGTCTGCGCTCCTGATGTGGCCCCCGTCCCGGACGTGGGGGGCGCCGCGGGGGACTCGGCGCCAGCATGGGGGATGCCGTCCGGGACGGGGATGGATGGCCCTGCGGCCTGCGGTACGGGCACGCTGGGCGCGGTTTCTGGGCTGGTGGCGGGGGTGGTGCCGTCAACGGGATCGGTCGCCTGGGCGGCCTTCCGCCGCGGCTGGGGAACCTGTTTGGCTAGTTCGGCGCTGGTAACGCCGATCATGCTGGCTACAAGGTCCAGGACGGCCGTCTTGCTGGCCTGGAAGGTCGTTTTGTCCATAGCGCGTGTTGACTGAGATTTTGCGACGTATACGGACACGACACACCCCTTGGCGACGATGACGGCATGTTCGTTGTAGAGGCCAAGAAGCGTTGCGGCCCTTTTGGCATCGTTTGCGGTTTCATAAACCATCGAACGCACGTCGGCGAAGCCACATTTTATGAGACTCCAACGCCGCAGCGATTCCGCGGTTGGGAATCTGTCTGCAATGTCCTCTGGAAGATTGCGCCATGCTTCATTTAGGCACGAGAAGTAGTGCGCATGTGAAGCATGCGAGCGCTCTTCCTCTTCAACTAACCTGTATACTTGGCCCACAACGTATTGCTCGTTGCACCGCCGATGGAACCGCAGAAGCGGCACCATGAAGTCGCCAGTCCACTCAAATTGAACCGGGATCATGGCGTTGCCTTCAGAGATCGGATTGCGGTGATCGCGACGGACTTCTGGCAGATGTATCCGTTCTCGTCGATGGAATTACAGGATCTGATTGCCGATTCACACCGCTCGATAGTCGCGGCTTCGATGGCACTCATGCGGGCTTCCGCGGCCTCAGCGCGCTGCCTTTGCTCGTACATCCCCTGTCGCTCGTGCGTGCATTGATTGGCTGCCCACCGTTTAAGCCGTTCGATCTCCTGCGCTTGCGCGGCGAGGGCAATCACCATGTCAGCGATCAATTCCCACATATCGCCCAGCATGTATGATCGGTTCGCCTCGTGCAAATCAACCTCATGATTTGCATGCGCGATTAATTCTGCGGTGTCGGTCATCCTTCTCTCCCGATGAGAGTGTTTTGAAGCTTGCCGATTTTGGCGACGTGTCGGTCTATCGTGTGCGCGTCATCCTCAATGCGATTGCGGTCCGCCGTCAATGCAGTTTTAAGCCGTTCGATCTCCTGCGCCTGTGCGGCAACAAGCTTGACAACTTGTTCGAAGCATTCCGTTGCCGCGTCACAGTCAAATTTTGGGGGCACCTTCGCGCCAAGCTCGAACTTATCCCAATCGATCATGAGCTTGATGAAAGCGTTTGCCCGCGCGATCAATTCTGCGGTGCCGGTCATTGCATCGCCCGTATCTTGGCAACCAGTTCGTCAAGCTCTTCGTTGAAGCGTTTCACCGCGACTGTCAGTTCCTTGATGTAGGTTTCGTTGCGCACCATCCGCCTTTCGTACATCGGCATCCCGCGATAAAAGACACCGATGTCGATCCACTCTCGCTCACAGACCCAAAGGGTTCCCTGAAGCTGGGCGATGTGTTCCGGCGGGATGTCACCGTTGAACAAGCGTTCGATCAACAGATGTGGCGCCTGGGTTTTAATTTCTAGGGCACCATCTGTGCCGATGAGAGAGTCCGGAGAACAACCTTTCGGGCCGTTTTTGACGAAGCCGACTCGCGTCAATTCAACATCGTGCATAAGGGCGTAGTAGTCACGAGCCTCTGCTTCCATGGCGTTGCCTCTAGCCATGTAGGCGTTAGTGTAATCCTCTGCCGGTTCGCCAGTAATAATCTCTCCAGCGAGTTTTCGCATGTAACTCAGCCGCGTCTTGCTGGGGCCGCCATCTTTTCCTTTGGCAAGTATGGTTGAAAACTCAGATGCTGTGGGTATACCGATTCTGGCACGTTTCCATGCATCAGAACCCTGCTCGTGATCAAATACCTCGATTGTGCTAGCTTTCTTCGTCATCTCATTTGCCCCCGGATTTTGGCTTTTCGGCCTTCTTGCGGTTCAAGAGGGCTTTTGCCTCTGAGAGCCGTTTCTTGGGAAGGCCTGCCACAGTCTCGATGGCAAAGTATTTCAGGAATTGAGCCAAGTTGGCTTTGGCTTCGGTGATCAATTTGTTGAGATTCTCGGCCTCTTCGTCGCCGATCGTTGGCGGTCCCGAGGCTGCGTTGCCGTCGTCGTCATCCGTTCCGATTGCGATGTTGAAGATCATCAAGAGCAGATAGCGGCGGCCGTAGGAAATGGCGGAACCTACCGCATGTGTCTTTGTCATCACGTCACCGCCCTTGGCGCCCTTGCCATCAGCGGGGATGTCGAGATGGTACTGTCGGCTGAAGCCACTGGTATGTGAGACCTCGCAGAGGACGCGGACACATTGTTCTGTCGGGCATTCACCGGTATCGAACGTCGCAGCGAATCCATGCTTCACGTAGATCGGCCTGATGGCACGATCGAGTGCGGCATAGGAGGCGTACTTGCTACGAGTCTGAGAGTTATTGCTGTCCGTGGCTACCCGCCGCATGTCGGTTTGCGCGCGTGACATGGCCTCGTCGTACAGGCGTTTGGCCGCGCGCTGTTCCATCTGGTCGCGCAAGGCGATCAAGCGTACCATTTTGTCGAGGTCTACTGCAGGATCGCGAGCCGCCCGTTCGATCATCTGGAGAAACGCTGTCGTGTCCGATGCCGTATCCGATGTCGTGGTGGGCGCCGTCAACGCTTCCTCTTGAACGACTATGGTAGAACCGCCTTGCCGCGGCGGCAGTTCAATATCTGGCTGCGTATTCATCACTTCACCATAAGCTTGCTAGTTCGGAAGAACTTGACGCCAGCGAGGGGTTGCCAGTCTTGGCCTTCCGGCAAGTTCTTCGGCGCATTGGCGTTCATGTAGGCGCGGATCGCAGCCTCTTTGTGTTCTCGCTTGACGTAGGGCCAGAGCGGACTGCCCTTCACGGCATCGATTTCGCCGATGCTAAACCCCCATGTGTCTTTGAGGGTACCAAGCGATCCAGTGGTTGACCTCGTGCGGGCAAGGTCTGCTGATTTCGCCTGGGCGGATTGTTCCATGGCAAAGGCGGTAGTTGCCGTCGTGCGAGCCGCCATTTCGGCCTCTGCGGCTTTAACCTCATGCTTGGCAGCAACTTTTGGACGGCTTGCTTCCTCGGCCTTACGGGCTTCCTCGGCGCGGCGTGCGGCTTCTTGGCG
>Ga0210408_10000882_pt1 | contig 33585 bp, 25 predicted proteins | sample IncBWH4MmetaG_FD_155471 | JGI IMG/M metagenome (GOLD analysis project Ga0210408, IMG submission 155471) | Forest soil microbial communities from Barre Woods Harvard Forest LTER site, Petersham, Massachusetts, United States - Inc-BW-H-4-M | ecosystem: Environmental > Terrestrial > Soil >... | reverse complement strand
GTTGCTGTCGAGCCCGATGAGCCACGCGTCCTGCTGCTCGACCACGGTGTGCGCGCCCGTCTGGGTCGGAAGCCCGCCGTCGTAGATCGAGCCGAGCGGCGTTCCGCAGGCGCTGGTGGCCTTCCAGTAGACCGTGACGGCGGACGCCGCGGCCGGACTGCCGCCGCCGAGCTTGCCTGTCTGGCAGTGTCGCGCCGTGAGAATGTAGGGCGTGTCATCGCCCGGCACGTCGTTGATGAGCGTGCCGGTGCACTGGTACAGGTTCTCGACTACCACGGCGACCGTGGCGGCGGCCGGCGTGGAGTTACCCGCGGTAACCTCGCACTGGTAGTTGGTCACGCAGGACGCGTTGTCCGGGGGGCTGCCGCCCGGGACCATGCGCCTGTAGACCGGGTGATCTTCCACGCCGGCGCCGATCGCGCGATAGCCGGCCTGCAGGCTCACGATCCTGAGGTCGACACCCGCACGATCGGCGGCCGCGACCGTCAGGGTGATTTCCAGCGTGTCGCCGGCATGGATGCGGCTCCAGAGCTCGCCCCGGCGCAGCTCGCTGGGCCCGTAGCTCGTCGTGGTCTGCCCGCCTCTGACGAGCAGGGTGGCGCTCCCGGGCAGGGAGGCCGCGAGCGCGTGAAACGACAGCGACACCGCGGTCGGAACCTGGACCGCGTAGCGCCAGACGGCTTGCCCGCCTGTGACCGACCAGGCGCCGGCGGTGGCGGTCGAGGCCTCATGCGGAACCGGCACGGCGAACTGCACGGGCGAGTCGGCCGCTGCGCGGATGAGCGGCTCGAGATTCGTTCTGACGACGAAGGGCGCGGCGCCGGCCGCTGCGGTGTACGTCGACAGAAATATCGCGAGCGCAGCCAGCGCAACGAACGACGGTCTTAGTCCGGAGACGATGACCCCACTCCCTTCTATTTTTTGTGCTCACCTTTGCGGCGAGCAAACCCCTGGCGTCGTCGAGGCCCATTGTGCGCGAACTGGCCGCGCCCCGTGGACGGACTTACCGTAAGACGAACGGCTGCGAGAGAGCCGCGAGCTGCCCGCGCACTCGGGAGATTAAGTCAAGCAATCAGGTATGCTGCACCCATGCGTTACTCGTGTGCGCTGCCGGTGGTCTGCCTGCTCGCGCAGGTCGCCGCGGCGGCACCCCAGGGTCAGGACGCCACTGCCAAGCCCGGCGCCGTCCCGCGAGTGAGCATTCCGGTGTTTCACCGGCTGGTCGCGTTCTCGCTGCCGCCGCACTTCAAGGTGGGGTTCGAGAGAACCACCGGCAACATCTACGTCCGCGAGCACGTCCCGGACGGCGAGAACGTGGACGAGTGGACGCGGATGATCACGCTCACCGGCGTTCAGGGCATGGCGTACAACGCCGAGGCGACGCCGCAGGGATACCTGCAGGCTCTGGCGCGCGGATTCCAGCGCCACTGTCCGGACACCTTCGTCGGCCTCGATCTCGGCCCGCAGCCGCTCGTCAGCGAGCCGTCGTTTGCCGCCGTGGTCAGCTGCGGACGAGTCACCTCGGGTGGCAAGGCGAACAGCGAGACTTCGGTCATGCTGGCGATCAAGGGAAGCGATGACTTCTACGCTCTGCAGTGGAGCGAGCGCGGGCCCGATTCAACTCACCCGCTGGCGCTCGACAGCAAGTACTGGACCGCGCGTCTCGCGCAGCTCGGCCCGGTGAAGCTCTGCCCGATCGTGATGGGCGAGCCGCCGCCCTATGTAAGTTGCACGGGCAAGTGAATCGGCGCGAGCTGACCGGTGTCAGCGGCGCCGCAACGTCAGTAGATCAGCACCGCGCGGCGCTCCGCTGTCCAGGCAGTCTCGTCGGCGCGGGCGAGCGCGTCGAGGTCCGCCGGCGTCGCCGCCGGATCGTCCACCCAGCGCCGCAGCAGCTCGCTGCCGTTGATCACATCGATCGCGAGCTTGCCGGTCTCGTACTCGTAGGGAAAGTCCGCCCACAGCGGGTAGTCGGGCCGCAGCCGCCGCAGCGCCTTGAGCGCGAGCGCAAACAGCCGCCACGGCCGGAATGCCTCGTGCTGATAGAACGCCGCATCCTCCACGTGCATCTGCAGCCCGGCGCACAGTCGGCCCACGTGCTTGTTGAAGGTCGGCTCGAACCAGCAGGGGCGCAGCCGGCAGCCGCGCAGCCAATCGGGAGCGAGCGCGTGCATCTCCTCGAGGAGCGCCGCGACGTCGAGATCCGGCGCGCCGAGCACTTCGAGCGGCCGCGTCGTGCCGCGGCCCTCGGAGAGGTTGGTGCCCTCGAGAAGAACGGAGCCGGCGTAGCAGCGCACCATCCACAGGTTCGGCGCATTGGGGCTCGGGTTCACCCAGGTGCGCTCACCGAGCGGCCAGCCGAAGCCCGGCGCGGCGCGCGGCGCCCAGCCCTCCATCTCAACCACCCGGCAGTCGACGTCGAGGCGCAGCGTCGCGACGAACCAGCGCGCGATCTCGCCCATGGTGAGACCGTGGCGCATCGGCAGCGCCCCGGCGCCGACGAAGCTCTCCCACCCGGCGCGCAGCGTCAGTCCCTCCACCGGCCGGCCCGCCGGATTCGGCCGGTCGAGGATCCACACCGCCTTGCGTCTGGCCGCGCCCTCCTCGAGCACGTAACGGAGCGTCGTGATGAAGGTGTAGATGCGACAACCCAGGTCCTGGAGGTCGACCAGCAGCACATCGAAGGTGTCCATCATTGCCGGCGTCGGGCGGCGCACCGTGCCGTACAGGCTGAACACCGGGAGGTGATGTACCGGATCGGTGTAGTCCGGCGACTCGATCATGTTGTACTGCTTGTCGCCGCGCAGCCCGTGCTGCGGGCCGAACGCGGCGGTGAGCCGCAAGTCCCCGAAGGCAGCCAGGGCGTCGAGCGAGTGCGTGAGATCGCGCGTCACCGAGGCGGGATGCGCCAGCAGCGCCAGGCGCTTGCCGGCGAGCGGCTTGCGCAGCGCCGAGTCTTCGATGAGCCGGTCGATGCCAAACTTCATGCGGTGTGCAGCTCGAGGACGAAGCCGTCGGGGTCGTGGAAATCCGGATTGCCGGGTGCGTGGCGCAACGCCCAGTACGAAAGCCTACCACTGTCATCCTCGACCACCGCCGTGAGCCCGAGGCGCAGCACCGGCACGCGCGCCAGCTCCGCCAGTCCCTCGAGATGCACGGTCGCGGTCAGCTCGAGCTTGTCGGACGTGCGGCGCGCCTGCAGCCCCGGCGCGCGCGCGAGGTTGGCGGGCGTCATGCCCTCGCGGTACTCGCTGAAGCGGTACGCCGCCCATTCGAGCGAGGGCGAGAAGTTGAATTCGTAGTAGCCGGCGGCCGGCTCCGCCGCGGCGAACACCTCGAAGCAGGTGTGCTCCCACAGTCCGTCGGCACGGCGGCCGGTGCGCGCCGCCGGCACCCGCAGCCGGCCGACCTCCCCGTGCAGCGAGTAGTGACACACCAGGGTCGCCGCCGACTCCCACTGCACCTCGGCGCTGATGGTCCACACCCATTCACCGGGGGTGTAGGGATGCGCGAGCAGCCTTGCCCGTTGTGGTTCGCAGCCCATGGCGCCTGTCTTCAGCCCTTGAGCCACTCGAGCAGAGCGCGCGTGACCTCGCGCGGACGCTCGAGCGTCGAGAGGTGCGCGCACTCCGGCACCGTGACGAGCTGCGCCCCGCGGATTCCGTGCGCCATCTCGACGGCGCGGTCGAGCGGGGTGAGCTCGTCCTGCTCTCCGACCAGTACGAGCGTCGGACAGGCGATCGTGGCGAGCGTCGGCCGCGAGTCCGGGCGCCCCATGATCGCGGTCTGCTGGCGCAGAAACCCCTCGGGACCCACGTCCTCGGCCATCAGCTTGTTTATCTCGCGCAGCTGCGGATCGTGGCGATGGAGCGGATGGACCATGCGCGCGAACTGCTGCTCCACCACCTCGCCGAGGCGCCCGTTCGAGGCGAGCGTCATCTGCGCGCGGCGCTGTGCCGTGGCCTCGGGGGTATCGGCACGCGCGGACGTATCGAGCAGCGCGAGCTTCGCGACCCGCGCCGGCGCCTGGCGCAGGATCTCGAAGCAGATATAGCCCCCCATCGAGAGAGCGGCGAGCGCGAAGCGCGGCGGTGCGCTCGCGAGAATGCGGCGCGCGATGCCGCCCATGCTGTCGTCGCGGGTGTGATCGGCAACCATCACCGGGCCGCGCCGCCAGAGCTCGGGGATCTGTTGCGCGTACAGGCGCGCCGAGTCGAGTAATCCCGGGATCAACACGACCGGAAGAGGTTCGCTCACGAGCGGCAGCGTAACATGTGCCCATGCAACACCGTATCGCGCCCCGCCGCCCGGCGCGCGCGCGCCGGCGAGTCGTCGGCCGCTCCTGCGTCGCGATCGCGCTCGCGCTGCTCGCGGCGGCGGCAGCGCCGACCGAAGCCGCGCCGCCCGCGGCAACCCTGGCGCCGGAGGCGGCCGTGCGCTTCGCAGCGCTCGCGCTCAAGTGCCTGCATCAGGAATACCCGAACCACATCAGCCATACGCTCAACAGCGCCGCCGACGCCCGGCCGCCGCACGAGCTCACCCCGGCTTTCTACGGCTGCCTCGACTGGCACTCGGACGTGCACGGCCACTGGCTGCTGGTGCGGCTGCTGCGGCTGTTCCCGGACGCGCCGTTCGCGGCCGAAGCGCGCGCCGCGCTCAACCAGAGCTTCACCACGGCCAACATCGACGCGGAGGCGAGCTACCTGCGCGGCGCCGGCCGTGCCTCCTTCGAGCGTCCCTACGGGCTCGCGTGGCTGCTCGAGCTGTCCGCGGAGCTGCGCCGCTGGGACGATCCCGACGCGCGCCGCTGGTCCGCAACGCTCGCGCCGCTCGCGACCGAAGCGGTGGCACGCCTCGAGAGCTGGCTGCCGAAGCTCCAATACCCGATCCGCGTCGGTGAGCACGACCAGACGGCGTTCGCGTTCGGACTCGTCTGGGACTGGGCGGGGGTCGCCGGTGATCGAGAGATGCGCAGGCTCCTCGCCGACGCTGCGCAGCGCTTCTACGTGCACGATCGCAACTGCCCGCTTGCCTACGAGCCCTCGGGCGAGGATTTCCTCTCGCCGTGCCTGGCAGAAGCGGACTTCATGCGCCGCGTGCAGGCCCCGCCCGACTTCGCGCGCTGGCTGTCGGCGTTTCTGCCGCAGATCCCGCGCAGCGGCGCGCCCGCCTCAGCCACGCACCAAGCGCATCCCTGGCTCGCGCCGGGCGTCGTCACCGATCGCTCGGACCCGAAGCTGGCGCACATCGATGGACTGAATCTGAGCCGTGCCTGGATGCTCGCCGGGATCGCGCACGGCCTGCCGGCGGGTGATGGCCGCATTCCGGCACTGCTCGCCGCCGCCGCGAGCCACGCCGCCGCCGCGCTCCCGGCCGTCACCGGCCAGTACTACGAGGGCGGTCACTGGCTCGGGACCTTTGCGGTGTACCTCACCAGCGAGGCTGGCCTTCAGCCCTGACGCCGCGGGCCGCTCGCGCACGCGGCCCGCTCGTGGGCCAGGCTCAGGGGAGACTTCGCAGGTATTCGTACGCTTGCCGCGCGGCGTCGAGCTGGCTCATCCGGGTGAAGGGCCCCTCCTGCTCGGCAAAGTAGTGTTTGAGCCCGGCCTTCTCCGCGGCGACGAGGATCGGCCGGTAATCGATCATGCCGTGGCCGAGCTCGGCACCCGCAGGAGCCGGTGCGTCGGGGGTGCGCGGCTGCGCGCCGGCCGGCAGAAAGTCCTTGACGTGGATCATGGGGAAGCGATTGGGGTAGCGCGCGAAGTACTCGCGCGGATCCCGTCCGCCCAGCGTCATCCAGCCGCAGTCGATCTCGAACTTGACGAGCCCGGGATCGGTCTCCCGCAGGAGCAGGTCGTAACCGATCGCGCCGGCGCCCTGATCCGCAAACTCGAAATCGTGATTGTGATAGGCGTACTCAAGCCCCGCACGCCGTGCCTGCTCGCCGATGCGATTGGCGAGCTCGGCGGTGCGCCTGGCCTCCTCGAGCCTCATCCCGGTCGGCGATCCCGCGCCGGGCTGCGCGTCACGTTGGATGAGCGCTCGCAGGCTGCCGCTCGCCGCGTAGCGGGCGCCGAGCGCGTGCGCGTCGTCGAACGCCGCACCGAGATTGCGCGGATCGAACTGCAGGTGAGCGCTCGGACACGCGAGCCCGGCGTCATCGAGAAGCCCGCGGAACTGCCTTGCCGAGAGTTGGCCGAAGCCGGCGGTCTCGACCTCACCGTAGCCGATCGCGCGCACCGCGCGCAATGTTGCCGCGGGATTTGCCTGCAGCGCGTCCTTGACCGCGTAGAGCTGGATCCCGATCGGGCCGCCGAGCGGCATCGCCCGGAGCACGCTTGGTGCGGCCTGACCGATGAGCCCGGCGAGACCCAAGGCTCCCGTCCGGCCGAGGAAGGCTCTGCGCGTCGTGGCGCTCATGGGGCCAACGCCTGCTGCAGCTCCCCGATCAGATCCTGAAGGTCCTCGACGCCGACGGACAGGCGGATCAGTCCGTCGTTGATGCCGAGCTGCTTGCGGATCGCCTCGGGGAGCGAGGCGTGGGTCATGATGCCCGGATGCTCGATGAGGCTCTCGACGCCGCCCAGGCTTTCGGCGAGCGCGAACAGGCGGCAGCGCTCGAGCGTGCGGCGCGCTGCGGTCAGCCCGCCGCGCAGCACGGCGGTCACGATGCCGCCGTAGCCGCCCTGCATCTGCCGCCGGGCGAGTGCGTGCTGCGGGTGGCTGGCGAGCCCGGGGTAGTACACCCGCTCGATCTGCGGGTGCTGCTCGAGGAACTGCGCGATGGCGAGCGCATTGGCGCAATGCCGCTCCATGCGCAGCGCCAGCGTCTTGATGCCCCGCAGCGTGAGGAAGCTGTCGAAGGGGCTCGACACCCCGCCGACCGCGTTCTGCAGATACGCGAGTCGTTCGGTGAGCTCGCTCCCGGGACGCACCACTGCGGCGCCGCCAATCGAGTCGGAGTGCCCGTTCAGGTACTTGGTGGTCGAGTGCACCACGACGTCGAAGCCGTGCTCGAGCGGGCGCTGGATGAAGGGCGTCGCGAAGGTGTTGTCGCACACACTGATGAGGCGGTGGCGGCGCGCGAGCGCGGCGACGGCGCTGAGATCGACGACTTTCAGCAGCGGGTTGGTCGGGGTCTCCACCCACACGAGGCGTGTATCGGGACGGAGCGCCGCCTCGAGCGCCGCGGGCTGCGTCAGATCGACGAACGACACGCTGTGGCCCGCCGAGCGCTTACGCACGTTCTCGAGCAGCCGGTAGCTCCCGCCGTAAAGATCATGCATCGCGATGATGTGCGAGCCCGCATCGAGGAGCTCGAGGAGCGTCGCGCTCGCGGCCATCCCCGAAGCGAAGGCGAAGCCCGCGCCGCCGCCTTCGAGGTTCGCGACCGCCGCCTGCAGCGCGTCGCGGGTCGGGTTGCGGCTGCGCGAATAGTCGTATCCCTGATGCACGCCGGGACTCGACTGCACGTAGGTCGAGGTCGCGTAGATCGGCGGCATCACGGCTCCGGTCAGGGGATCCGGATGCTGGCCGCCGTGGATGACGCGCGTGGCGAAGCGCTGCGCGGAATTGTCGTGGCTCATGAGTAACTCATCTGATGATGTTCAGGGGGGCAGCCGGCGGCGCAGCCAGTTGAGCAGATCGATGCGGGTCACGAGCCCCTGGAACTCGCCGCCGTGCATGACGATCGCCACCATGCCGCGCTTGAAGATCTCCATCAGCTGCTCGACCGGGGCGTCGACCGGCACCGTGACCAGATGACTTGCCATGGCGTGCGTCACCGGCTCGTTGAAATGCTGCGGGTTGTCGACGACCTCGAGAAGAATGTCCTCCTCGTCGACGATGCCGACGATGCGCCCGTCGTGCATCACCGGCACCTGCGAGACGTCGTAGAGCTTCATGCGCCGGTAGGCGGCCAGCACCGTCTCGGTGGAGTTCACGGTGACCGAGGCGCGGTCTTGGTGGCGGCGCACGATGAGATCGCGCAGGTCGCCGTAGCTTTCGCGCTCGAGGAAGCCCTGGTCGAGCATCCAGTAGTCGTTGTAGACCTTGGAGAGGTACTTGTTGCCGCTGTCGCACACGAAGGTCACGACACGCTTCGCTTGCTGCTGCGCGCGGCAGTAGCGCAGCGCCGCCGCCAGCAGCGTCCCGGTGGAAGTGCCGGCGATGATCCCTTCCTTCTTCAGGAGCTCGCGGCAGGTGGCGAAGGCTTCCGGGTCGGGAATGCTGTAGGTGGCGGTTACGCGCGAGAAGTCCGCGACCGGCGGCACGGAGTCCCCGCCGATGCCTTCCACCAGCCACGGCGACATCTTCTCGGGGAGCTTGCCGGTGCGCGCGAAGCTCGCGAGCCCCGAGCCGACGGGGTCGGCCAGCACCATCTCGACCCGCGGCGCGGTGCGCGCGAAGAAATGCGACAGCCCCGCGAGCGTGCCGCCGGTCCCGACGCCGCACACGATCGCATCCAGCTTGCCGTCCATCTGCTCCCAGATCTCAGGCGCGGTGGTCTCCTCGTGCGCCTGGGCGTTGACGGGGTTGCCGAACTGATTGACGAAGAAGGCGTTCGGCGTCTCGCGCGCCATGCGTTCGGCCACGTCGCGGTAGTACTCCGGATGTCCCTTGCTGACATCCGAGCGCGTCATCACCACCTCGGCGCCCATCGCCCTCAGGTGAAAGATCTTTTCCTGGCTCATCTTGTCGGGGATCGCCAGCACCAGGCGATAGCCCTTCTGCGCGGCAACCAGCGCCAGGCCCAGGCCGGTGTTGCCCGCGGTCGCCTCGATGAGGACGCTGCCCGGGCGAATCTGGCCGGCGCGCTCGGCAGCCTGGATGAGATAGAGCCCGATGCGGTCCTTGATCGAGCCGCCGGGATTCTGGTTCTCGAGCTTGAGGAACAGCTGGCACGGGCCCGTATCGATGCGCCGCACCGCCATGAGCGGCGTGTGGCCGATCATCTCCAGCACGTTGCCGTGGCTTGAGCGTGACATGTCCGATCCTTGAGTGGGCATCGTGCGGGACGGCACGCGAGCCGCCGCGGGTCGAGGTGGATGGTGGCGGCGATTGTACGGTCAGGCGGGGGCGGCGGCGACCAGCAGCCCGTCGCCGACCCAGCGGGAGAGGAGCGCGGCCGCCGCGAGCGGCGCCTGCTCGGCGCCATGGACCGCGGCGAGCAGCTCGCACAGCTCGCCGAAGCTGCTACGTGAGCGTGCCGCATCGAGCACCGCCGCTTCGCCCGGCTCGAGCGAGCGAAAATACGTCTTGAGGTCCTGCCGCCACGCGAGCCATTCGATCGGCTGCGCGAGGACGCGCAGCTCCGGCCGCTCGGCCTCTTCGGTGAGCGCCTTCCACAGTTGCGGGGCGTTCCACCTGAGAGCCAGGCGCCGCGCGCTCGGGTGAAACTCAAAACGCAGCGCCGCCCAGTCCTCAGGCGTCACGCGCGCGAGCGCCTCCGGCCCCACGGGCTCGGCGTCCGCCGCGTCGAACACCGCACACAGCGTCCACTCCCAGCGCGCCAGCTCCGCCAGCAGCGGCACCTCCGCGTAGTCGGGGTGAGCGCCGAGGAACTCCTCGAGCGCATCGCCGTAATTCCGTATGGAGAAGTACGGCGAGTCGTGGCTGGCTACGTACTTGGCGCCGAGGATGCGGAAATCGTCCTCGCCGAGCAGCGCGGCGAGCGCCGGGTAGCTGCTGCCGAGCGCATCGATCAGGCGGCTGCCGTAGGCGCCCGCGTAGATCCCGAGGCGCGTCTCGATCGATACGCGCGCGCTGCCGGCGACCTGCGCCTCGATTACACGTGTACCGCGCAGGAGATACTCCTGGAACTCGCCCTGGATGCGCGCGAGCTCGCTCACGGCGCGCCGAGTGTGGCGGAGCGCGCGGTGCGCGCGGACGCCGCGAGCGGCTCCGGCTCGGCGAGCGCGCGGCTCGCCAGCGCGCGCGCCTGGTCGAGCTCCCTGCACAGCTCCGCGAGCGGCGGGATGTGGTCGTCGCGCTCGATCATGGTCGACACCGGCCCGCAGCGCCGCAGCGCGCTCGCGTAGAGGTCCCACACCGGGTCCGCCACGGGATGATCGTGCGTGTCGACGAGATAGTCGCCGTGGTCCTCGTGCCCGGCGAGGTGGATCTGCTGCACGCGCTCGGGCGGGATCGCGCCGAGGTACTCGAGCGGATCGAACTCGTGGTTGACCGAGCTCACGTAGATGTTGTTGACGTCGAGGAGAATGAGGCAGTCGGCACGCCGGGCGATCTCGGCGAGGAACTGCCACTCGGTGAGCGGCGAGTCGCGAAAGCTGACGTAGCTCGAGACGTTCTCGAGAAGGATGCGCCGCTCGAGCACCTCCTGTACCGTGCGCACGCGCGCGACCACGTGATCGAGCGCCTGTTCGGTGTAGGGCAGCGGCAGCAGGTCGTGGGTGTTGCGGCCCGCGACGCCGGTCCAGCACAGGTGATCCGAGACCCACTCGGGCTCGACCCGGGCGGCGAGCGCCTTCACCTGGCGCAGATACTCGTGATCGAGGGGCGCCGTGCTGCCGATCGAGAGCGATACACCGTGCATCGCTACCGGAAAGCGCTCACGGATGCGCATCAGGTAATGCAGGGGCTTGCCGCCCGGCACCAGGTAGTTCTCGGTGAGCACCTCGAACCAGTCGACCGGCGGGTGGTCCGCGAGGACCGCCTCGTAGTGATCGACCCTCAAACCTAAGCCGAATCCAAGGGAGGGGCGGGTCAGCATGCTTCGCGCGTCTCGCTGTGGTGCGCGATTGTAGCGCGCAGCTCCTGCAAGTAGACCGGGCGAGGCGCTGCTGGATTACCGGGAGGCGCGCGGGGACGGGCCCGCTCAGGGCAGCGGTGGCGCGCCCAAATCGACTACAATTCACTGGCCCGCGTCTGCCTGACGCATCCCCCGACTCTCTACAGCTGACGGTGAAGGAATGACCGACGCTTCCGGTGACGCCATCCTTGTGCGTGGCGCGCGCCAGAACAACCTGAAGAATCTCGATCTCGACATCGCGCTCAACGAGCTCGTGGTCGTGACGGGCGTCTCGGGCTCGGGCAAGTCCTCGCTGGTGTTCGACACCTTGTACGCCGAGGGACAGCGCCGCTACGTCGAGACCTTCTCTCCGTACGCGCGGCAGTTCCTCGATCGCATGGACAAGCCGCAGGTCGACTCCATCGTCGGGATTCCGCCGGCGATCGCCATCGACCAGACGAACCCCGTGCGCACCTCGCGTTCGACCGTCGGCACGATGACCGAGCTCAACGATCACCTGAAGCTCCTGTACGCGCGCGCCGCGCAGCTCTTCTGCCGGCGCTGCGGCGAGCCGGTGCGGCGCGACAGCGCCGAGACCGTCTACGCGGACCTCGCCGCGCGCGCCCGCGCCGCCGGCGACCCGCGCCTGGTGCTGTCCTTTCCGGTGTCCGTGCCCGGCAACTTCACTGAGGCCGAAGTGCGCGAGCTCCTCGCGCGGCAGGGCTACACGCGCTTCCTCGAGGGAGCCTCGCGGCCACCGATCGCGCCCGCGCCGCCCGCCGCCACCGCCGGCAAGGCGCGCAACCGGCGCGCGCGCGCCAAGGCGGTGGCCGCTCCCCCGAAGATGCTGGAAGTGGTGCAGGACCGGCTGCGCGCGCGGGCCGCCGAGCGCGGACGGGTGCTCGAGTCGCTCGAGGCGGCGCTGCGGGTCGGGCGCGGCCGCGTCAACCTGCACGTGGTGGACGAGGCGGATCCGCCGCGGGTGCTCGCCACCTGGCGCTACTCGAGCGAGCTGCACTGCGCGCATTGCGACCTCTCGTACCACGAGCCGACGCCGAGCGAGTTCTCCTTCAACTCCCCGCTCGGCGCCTGCGATGCCTGTCGCGGCTTCGGCCGCACCATCGGCATCGACTACGGGCTCGTCATCCCTGATGAGAGCAAGTCGCTGCGCGGCGGGGCGATCAAGCCCTGGCAGAGCAAGTCCTACGCCGAGTGCCAGGCGGACCTGGAGAAGTTCGCGAAGCTGCGCGGCGTGCCGCTCGACACGCCCTGGCGCGAGCTCCCCGCCGAGGCGCGCAACTGGGTGATCGAAGGAGAAGGCGCCTGGAGCCGCAAGGTCTGGTACGGCGTCAAGCGCTTCTTCGCCTGGCTCGAGACGCGCGCCTACCGCATGCACGTGCGGGTGCTGCTGTCGCGCTACCGGGCGTACACGCCGTGCGGCGCGTGCGCGGGGGCGCGCCTCAAGACCGAGGGGCTCTTGTGGCGCATCGGCAGCCGCGAGCTCGCGGCGGCGGCGCTCGGCTCGCAGCCGCCCTTCCGCCCGCCGGGCGTCGAGTGGAGCGCGCAGCGGCTCGCCGCGCTCCCGGGGCTGGCGATTCACGACCTGATGCTGCTGCCGATCGAGCGCTCCCATGAGTTCTTCCGCGGGCTCACCCTGCCGCAGCCGCTCGACGAGGCGACCGACCTTCTGCTCGGGGAGATCCGCGGCCGTTTCCGCTATCTGGTCGAGGTCGGCTTGGGATATCTCACCCTCGATCGCCAGTCGCGCACACTCTCCGGCGGCGAGGTGCAGCGGATCAATCTCACCACCGCACTCGGCACCTCACTCGTCAACACGCTGTTCGTGCTGGACGAGCCCTCGATCGGCCTGCACCCGCGCGACATGCAACGCGTCATCGGCGTGATGAAGCGCTTGCGCGATGCCGGCAACTCCCTCGTCGTGGTCGAGCACGACCCGCAGATCATGCTGGAAGCCGACCGCATCCTGGACCTCGGACCCGGCGCCGGCGAGCGCGGCGGGCAGATCGTCTTCTACGGGAGCCCGGAGGAGCTGCGCGCGTGTCCCCGGTCGCTCACCGGCGAGTACCTGAGCGGCCGCAAGGCCGTGGTGCCGCTGCCGCGCCGCGCGGCGGCCGCCGCCCCCCACGGTGCCGGAGCGCGCGCCAGCGCACCTCGCGGCAGCGACGGCGGCGTGGTGGCCGAGGCGCGCTCGAATCGCTGGCTCGAGCTCAGGGGCGCCAGCGAGCACAACCTGAAGAACGTCGACGTGCGCATCCCGCTCAAGCGCCTGGCGTGCGTCACCGGCGTCTCGGGCTCCGGCAAGTCGACGCTGGTCGAGGACGTGCTCTATCCGGCGCTGCTCAGGTACCGCGGCAAGCCCACGGAGGCTCCGGGCCAGTTCGCGGGCCTCTCCGGGGCCGAGCTCATCGACGACGTGGTGATGGTCGATCAGAGCGCCATCGGCCGCACCACCCGCTCCAATCCCGCGAGCTATGTCGGCGCCTTCGATGCGATCCGCGCGCTCTTTGCCGCGGAGCCCGCCGCACAGGAGCGCAAGTACACCGCGGGCACCTTCAGCTTCAACTCCGGCAATGGCCGCTGCCCGGCCTGCAGCGGCAACGGCTTCGAGCACGTCGAGATGCAGTTCCTCTCCGACGTCTACCTGCGCTGTCCCGATTGCAACGGGCGGCGCTACCGCGACGAGGTCCTCGACATCCGCCGCGAGGGCGCCGACGGCCGCCGCGCCAGCATCGCCGAAGTGCTCGACATGACGGTGACCGAGGCGGGCGCCTTCTTCGCCGACGTCGCGGAAGTGGCCGCGCGCCTGGCGCCGCTCGCGGACGTCGGGCTCGAGTACCTGAAGCTCGGGCAGCCGGTGCCGACGCTCTCGGGCGGGGAAGCGCAACGCCTGAAGCTCGCCGGGCACCTGGCGGATGCCGGATCCGTGCTCTCGAGCGCCACCCACAAGGGCAAGCTCTTCCTGTTCGACGAGCCGACCACGGGGTTGCATTTCGAGGACGTGGCGCAGCTCCTGAAGGCCTTTCGCAAGCTCCTCGCCGCGGGGCATTCGCTGCTCGTGATCGAGCACAACCTCGACGTCATCGGCGCCGCCGACTGGATCATCGACTTGGGTCCCGAGGGCGGCGAGCGCGGCGGGCAGATCGTCTGCGCGGGAACGCCGGCCGAGGTGTGCGCCGCGAGCGACTCTCACACCGGCCGGGCGCTCAGCGCCTACCGCCAGGCGCTCACCGCTCAGCGGCCGGTCGCGCCCGCGGTTTCGGACGGCGCGCGTGCGGTCGCCGAGCCGCGCGCACGCTACGGCGGCAACGGCCGCAGCCGCGAGGCGATCGTCATCCACAAGGCCCGCGAGCACAACCTGAAGAATATAGACGTGGAGATTCCGCGCGACCGCTTCACGGTGATCACCGGTGTGTCGGGCTCGGGCAAGTCGACGCTCGCGTTCGACATCCTCTTCAACGAGGGGCAGCGCCGCTACCTCGAGTCCTTGAACGCCTACGCGCGCCAGTTCGTGCAGCCGGCCGCGCGACCCGACGTGGATGCGATCTTCGGCATCCCGCCGACGGTCGCCATCGAGCAGCGCACCAGCCGCGGCGGCCGCAAGAGCACCGTGGCGACGCTCACCGAGATCTACCACTTCATGCGGCTGCTCTACGTGAAGCTCGGCACGCAGTACTGCCCGGACTGCGACCTTGCGATCGAGCCGCAGAGCGCCGGCTCGATCGCCGCGCGACTGCTGCGTGACTACCGCGGCAAATCGATCGCGCTGCTCGCGCCGCTGGTCGTGGCGCGCAAGGGCTACTACACGGACCTGGCGAAATGGGCGGCGAAGAAGGGTTTCCGGACGCTGCGCGTCGACGGCACTCCGCTGCCGACCTCGCCCTGGCCGCGGCTGTCGCGCTTCCGCGAGCACACGATCGAGCTCCCGGTAGCGGAGCTCGAGGTGGGCCCGAAGACCGACGCGGCGCTGCACGCAGCGCTCGCGCGCGCGCTCGACTTCGGCAAGGGGCTGGTGCACGTGCTGACACCGAAGTCGGCGGCGGCCACCGTGTTCTCCACCAAGCGCGCCTGTCCCTCCTGCGGCCGCAGCTTCGCCGAGCTCGATCCGCGGCTGTTCTCCTTCAACTCCCGCCATGGCTGGTGCGAGAGCTGTTACGGCACCGGGGTCGAGATGCCGGGCTTCGATGCCGAGCAGTCGGGCGAGGAGCTGTGGTGGAACGAGTGGTACGCGCGCGAGCCAGCGCCCTGCAGCGCGTGCCGGGGTCGGCGCCTGAACACGATCGCGCTCAACGTGCGCTTCCGCGGGCGCTCGATCGCCGCGCTCGCCGCCGAATCGGTCGCGGGGAGCGCGCGGTTCTTCGCGGATCTGCGCCTCAAGCCCCGCGAGCGACAGATCGCCCGCGACCTCCTGGCGGAGATCCGCGCCCGGCTCAAGTTCCTGGCGCGCGTCGGGCTCTCATACCTCGAGCTCGACCGCTCGGCGCCGACGCTCTCGGGCGGCGAGGCGCAGCGCATCCGCCTCGCCGCGCAGCTCGGCTCCAATCTCCAGGGCGTGTGCTACGTGCTCGACGAGCCGACCATAGGCCTCCACCCGCGCGACAACCGTATCCTGCTCGAGTCGCTCTCCGAGCTCGCCGGACACCGCAACACGCTGGTCGTGGTCGAGCACGACGAGGAGACGATCCGCTGCGCCGATCACGTGCTCGACTTGGGTCCCCAGGCCGGAGTGCGCGGCGGGGAGCTGATCGCGGCGGGTACGGTAGGCGATCTCATCGCCAACCCGCGCTCGACCACCGGGCGCTTCCTGCGTGAGCCGCTGCTGCATCCGGCTCAGCCGCACCGTCCGGTGAGCGCGGACACGGAGCTCCTCACGCTCGAGCGCGTGACGCTGCACAACCTGCGAGGGAGCGACGTGCGCATCCCGCTCGGGCGGCTGGTGGTGATCACCGGGGTCTCGGGCTCCGGCAAGTCGACCGTGGCGCGCGACGTGCTGTTCGCGAGCCTGAAGCGCCTGCTGGGCGCCGCCAACGGCAAGCGGCGCCGGCGCGCCAACGGCGGCCAGCCCGTGGGCTGCAGCGCGGTACAGGGCGTCCAGCACCTGGGGAGAGTCCTCGAGGTCGATCAGACGCCGATCGGCAAGACCCCGCGCTCTTGCCCGGCGACCTACATCGGTCTCTGGGACGAGATCCGGCGCATCTACGCCGGCACCACCGAGGCGCGCATCCGCGGCTACACCGCCAGCCGCTTCTCCTTCAACGTCGCGGGCGGGCGCTGCGAGGCGTGCGAGGGCCAGGGAGTGAAGACCATCGAGATGAGCTTCCTGCCCGACGTCAAGGTGCTGTGCGACGTGTGCGGCGGCCGCCGCTTCAATTCCGAGACGCTCAGCGTGCTGTGGCGCGAGAAGAGCATCGGCGACGTGCTGGCGATGGACGTCGACGATGCGGTCGGGTTCTTCGCGGCGCACGCGCGCGTGCACCGCGCATTGAAGCTCCTCCAGGAAGTGGGCCTCGGCTATCTCACGCTCGGGCAGCCGAGCCCCACGCTTTCGGGGGGCGAGGCGCAGCGCATCAAGCTGGTCGCGGAGCTCTCCAAAGTGCGCGACGGCGAGCCCGGCGGCCTGCGCCCGCCGCCGAAGCAGACGCTCTACGTGCTGGATGAGCCGACCGTGGGCCTCCACATGGCGGACGTCGAGAAGCTGATCCAGGTGCTGCACCGGCTGGTGGCGGCCGGCAACAGCGCGGTGGTAGTCGAGCACAACCTCGACGTGATGGCCGAAGCCGATTGGATCATCGACCTGGGTCCCGAAGCGGGCGCCGGCGGCGGGCGCATCGTCGCACAAGGAGCGCCCGCGCAGATCGCGCGCCGCCGGCGCTATTCGCACACCGGGCGGGTGCTGGAGCCGTTCCTGCGCCAGCGCACGCGTCCCCCGGGGCCCGCGCAGTAGTACCCTAACCGGGATGGCTCATGATCTTGTCTGCTGGAAGTGCGGCGCCCCCCTGGCCGAGCTCAGCCTGCCGCTGCGGCGGCTCGACGAGTGCCCGAAATGCCACGCGGAGCTGCACGTATGCCGCATGTGCGTCGACTACGACACGCGCGTCGCCAAGCACTGCCGCGAGCCCACGGCCGAAGAGGTGAGCGACAAGACGCACGCCAATTTCTGCGACCACTTCAAGCCACGCGCCGCCGCCTATATTCCGCCCAACACCGCGGAGGTCGACAGGGCGCGCTCGGAGCTCGAGCGGCTGTTCGGGAAGCGCTGAAGGTCGGGGTGCCGCGGCGGGTACGGCTTACCAAGCGCTTACGGCTTCTTGACGCGCTCGCTCAAGCGTTCCAGGAGCCGTGAGAACGGCGAGTTCTTCTGCACCTCGACGCGCAGGTGCCGCACGCCGGTGTCGTTGAGGATCTCGCCGCGCCCATCTTCGATGGTGAGCTCGCTCGCGCCGAGAATCTCCAGCGTTTCCTCCAGCGTGGGTCCGCCGCGGCGCTCGCGCATGCCGACCCGGCCGGCGCCGCGGGCACGCGGCTTCGCGGCCGCACCCGGGGCGCGCGCCGGGGACTTCGCGGCGGGCTTGGGCGCGAGCGGACGCGCGGCCGGCAACCGCAGCTCCTCCTCGTCGATGTCGATGAGCTTGAACTCCTCCGCCTCGGCGCGGGGCGCGGCACCGGGCGCGGCCTGCGTGGCCGCCGCCCGCTCGTCGTCGCTGGCGCGGGCGCGCTCCTGCGGGCTCACGGGCACGACCGCCACCGAGCCGAACTCCGAGCGCACGTAGTAAGCGACCTGCTTGGCGGAGATGGCGTCGCTGAAGAATCCGAGACGCAGCCCATACCAGTGGCGGCCCTCGCGGCTGCCCTCGACCGTATAGAGAGTGTAGGCACTGAAGATCGCCAGCGGCGGAACCTTCTCGAGATCCACCGGCTGCACCGACCAATGCAACTGCACCGCGAACCAAACCGGCGCGTTGTTGACGACGGCGTCCTTCAAAGCCCTGCGCGTGCCGGTATCGTCGGGCTTCAGCAGCGGAATGTTGCTCGCCGGGGTGCCGACAGGCCTCTCGCCATCGTCCGGCCGCCGCTCCTCGAGCACCCGCAGCACCTGCGTATCGCTGAGACTCCCGTCCGCGGGAGGAGGGTTGCGCGGCGGCAGAGGCGTCTTCATGAGGCGCGTCTCGCCGGTCGTGCTGGTCTCGCCAAGCGCGGCGAGAACCTCACGCACGTTCGAGTCCTGGAATACGGGCCTCACCGGTGTCCGGCCTGGGGCGGGGGGGCGTGCATTGCCGGCGGCAGTGGCCTGCGGACGAACCGGCGCGGGCGGCCGCGGTCTCGCGAGCGCTGCGGGCGGTCTCGCGGGCACGGGGGCTCTCACCGTCGGAGCCCTGCTCACGGGCGCGGGACGTGGAGCGGCGGCAGCAGGGATTACCGTCGGCGCCCTGCGCACGCTCGCCGGCGGTGCCTGAGCCGTTCTCGCGGCGGGCACCGGCGCCGGGGCCCGGCGCGCGAGGGGCCCGACCGTCGGAGCCGGGCGCGGCGCGGGGCGTGCACTGACGTGCGGGGCAGCGTGAACGACCGGCACGCGGACCGAAGGGGGCGGCCCGGCCTGCGGCGGACGCGGCGCGGGCACCGCGACGCGCTTGGCTGTTTGGGCCGTGTCGAGAGCCCCGCGGGACTGCGGGCCGGCGGCGTGCTGCGCCTGGGCGGCGGCGGCCGCGGCGGCGCGCTCACGGAGCTTGCGGCCGGGGGCTTCGCCGGCCCACGCGCCGGGATAGATCTCGCGCACGACGCTCAGCCACTCCTCGGCCTCGGCCAGCGTCGCGAAGTAACCCATGTGGAGGCGGAAGCGCTCGCGCCCTTCCTCGAAGCGGCGGCTCACGAAGAAGTTGAAGCGCTTGAGCTCGGGCAGCTCTGTCTGCGCCAGCGCCAGCGGCGTGGTCGATGAGCACAGATTGAGAACGAACGAACCCCCCGCCGCGGCAGAGTGCGCCGGTTCGCGTGCAGTGGCGCCGGACATGCCGTCGGCTGCCAGCTCTGGCTGTGGTGTCATAGCTTCCCCGGAACCAACCCGAATCCTTAGATAACGTCCCCGGACATAAAGGACTTTAGGGATTCGCGACGGGGAAGGGAGTGCGAGCGTCGCGCTTTTTAACTGCGCGATCGTGGCAGCCCCGCCGTCCTGGAACCTCAGGTCCGTTAGACCGGTGGCTTTGCGTCCCCGTCTTTCGACGGGTTTGCCCTTATCACGCGCTCAAGTGTCAAAGCGTCGCCGTTTGCAGTCAAGTGCATCGGGCAGACTTTTAACGGAATGGTTGAAATATGGTGCGTTTCTGCAGCGCGCGCAGCTTATGTCTCACGGCGGTGCTGCGCCCGCAGGAGAGCTGTCCCGGAAGCGGCCCGCACTCACCAGACGCTCGCGGTAGTAGCCTTCGGCCAGATCTGCGTACGCGACCGCAACTCCCGCGCGCGGCGCGCCCGGCTCATCAGCGGGCGCGAGCCGGCTTGCGGTCCGGCGCGGGTGCGGGGCCGCGCGGCGGCGTGAGCCGCGCGAGTAAGTGGATACCGGGATTCAGGTAGCGCTGCACGCCCTTGCGGCCCGCGCGGGTCGCGCCGACCATCGCCGCCCCCACGGTGCGCGCGGAGACACCGCGATAGGCGACGCGGCCGCCGACCAGGAACGGATTCACCAGCGGCATGAAAGCCATCGCCGCAAGCTCGAGCGGGCGCATCTCGCGGCGCCAGCCGAGGAGCGGCCCCGGCTGCAGGATATCGAGCGCCGGAAAGCCCACCGCCTCCAGCTCCTGCTCCATCTCACCCTTGGTCCGCAGGTAGAAACTGCGCGAGTCGGGGTCCGCGCCCACGCTCGAGACGATCACGAAACGCTGCGCGCGCGCGGCGAGCGCCGCACGGGCGAAAGCCACCACGTAACCGACGTCGACCTCGCGGAAGTTGTCGCGCGATCCGGCCCGGGCGATGGTACTGCCGAGGCAGCAGAGCGCGACGTCGCAGGTGGAGCCCTGCAGCTGCCTCTCGAGGCGATCGAACTGCACGATGCGATTGGCGAGGCGTGTATGCTCGCGCGGCAGCGGCCGGCGCGTCACGGCGATCACGCGGCTGAAGTCGGTGGCGCCGAGCAGTGCATCGAGCACGTAGCCGCCCGTCAGGCCGCTCGCCCCCGCGAGCAGCGCGACTTTCGTCTGGCCGTTTGACATCGGTATCCCCGCAACCGCGCAGGCGTTCCTCGGGCCTGAGCTTAGCGAGTGCAGGCGCGCCGCGGCAAGACTCGACCGAGCGGCGGCGGCGCCGCCGGCAAACTCTCTTACAAGCCGAGCCGCAGCTGCGCCCCGGCGGGTCCCGGCGGACGAAACAGCGTCGTAGCGAGTGAGCCGCGCGTCGTCGAGTTGAGTTTCAGGCGCTGGCAGGCGAGCTTGAAGCGGCTGCGGAGCAGCAGTGCGTACGGGCCCGTGCCGCGCATGCGCGAGCCGAAGCGCGGATCGTTGTCGCGCCCGCCGCGCATCTCGTGGATGAGGGACATGACGTGCGCGGCGCGCTCGGGATAGTGCTCGGCGAGCCACTCCCTGAACAGATCCTTCACCTCGTAAGGCAGGCGCAGCAGCACATAGCCGGCCCAGCGCACCCCCGCCGCTGCGCAGGCCTCGAGAATGCGCTCCATCTCGTGGTCCGTGATGGCCGGAATCACCGGCGCGACCATCACGCCGCAGGGCACTCCCGCCGCGGCGAGTGCCGCGAGCGTGCGCACCCGCGCCGCCGGCGAGGCCGCCCGCGGCTCGAGCCTGCGCTTCAGCTCGTCGTCGAGCGTCGTGACAGTGAGCGAGACGCTCACGAGATTGTCACGGGCGAGCGACGTGATCAGGTCGAGATCGCGCAGCACCAACGAGTGCTTGCTGAGGATGGCGACCGGATGACGCGTTCGCTCCAGGACCTCGAGGATCGAGCGCGTGACTCTCATGCGGCGCTCATCCGGCTGGTACGCATCGGTGTTGATGCCGAGCATGATGGGCTTGCAGACATAGCCCGGGCGCGACAGCTCGGCTTCCAACACCTTGGCGGCATCGGCCTTGTAGAAAAGGCGTGTCTCGAAGTCGAGTCCGGGCGAAAGGCCCAGGTAAGCGTGGGTCGGACGCGCGAAGCAGAAGACACAACCCGTTGAACATCCGCGATAAGGATTAATCGACCGATCGAATCCAACATCCGGCGAGTCGTTGGTGGTGATGATGCCGCGCGCCTTATCCGGCTCCAGCGTTGTTGGAATGGAGTCAGCCTCCTCCTCCATGTACCAGCCGTCCTCGACCGCGGTGACCTGCTGCGCGTCGAACCGCCCCGGCGGATTGGAGAGTGCCCCGCGGCCTTTCAGGGCCCGTGGGCGGGAATTCATGCGGGTCATGCGCTGACTGTACGCCCATACAGTATCGACGTAAAGCGCGCTAATACACTGATTATAAAAGAGATTATCTTGCGCACAGGGTGCCCTGCAAGCGACCCTGGGGAGCGCTGCCGTTACATCGGAGCGGGCTGACTACTTCACGAGCCGAAGCGAAAACGGATACCGGTAATTCACTCCCTCGCTCGCCCTGATCGCGGCGATGAGGGTCAGCGCCAGCCAGGCGACGAACAGCGCCGTGCCGAGCAGGAAGCCGAAGAACACCAGCGTCAGCACGCCGCAGACGAGCGCGCCGATCGACACCGAGATGTTGAAGTTCAGGCTCTCGAGCGCCTGCTCACCGACGAACGTCGAGCGGTCGCGCCAGCTGTGCCACACGAGCAGCGGCGCCACCACGTTGCCGATGAGCGGCAGGACGAGTCCGGCGAATGCCGCCAGGTGCGCCAGCATCCCCCAGGTGCGCTCGTTCTCGGTCGGCGCCGTGCCCGGCGCCGGACCTGCGCCGGGCTCGCTCATGTGCGCCCTCCCTACTGCAGGCGGGAACGGTAGCGGATCGTAATCCCGTAGCTCCGGCCTGGCTGGGCGAAATACGCAGCCGTCTGGTAGCTGCGGTCGAGGAGGTTGGCCGCTTTCGCTTCCAGTGTCCAGCCGCCCCCCAGCGTCCACTGGGTGAGGAGGTCGACGGTCAGGTAGCCGCCCATCGGCAGCGTGTTGGCGAGGTCGTCGTAGCGCCGGCCTTGCCAACGGGCGACGACGCTGGCCGATCCGTCGACGCTGCCCGAGGGCGCGGTGCGCACGAGGCGGCGCACCGTGAGACTCGCATTCTGCTGCGCGCGGCGCGGCAGCAGATCGTCGTACTCGGCTCCGGGGGAGACGTTGAGCGGCTCGAGGCCCGTGAGCTGCGCGCCGACGACCCAGTCGGGGCTGTGCCAGTCGCCCTGGAGCTCGACGCCGCGGATCCGCGACCTTTTGATGTTCAGCGGAAGGAAGGTCAGCGGATCGATCGAGATCTCCTGATCGATGGTGGTCTGGTACGCGTGCAGCGACCAGCGCAGCGTGCCCTGCTGGCCGTCGAGCCCCGCCTCGTAGGACTGCGAGGTCTCGGGCTTGAGGTTCGGGTTGCCGAAGCCCGGGAAATACAGCTCATCGAAGGTCGGAGCGCGGAACGCCGAGCCCCAGGTGAGGATGAAGCGCACACCCGCGCCGAGCCGGCGGCTGAGCCCCAGATTCTCGGTCCAGTGGTCGCCGAACTGCCCGTTGTCCTCGAAGCGCGCGCCGGCGAGCGCCGACCACTCCGCCCCGTCGGCGTGCAGCTCGCTGAACACCGCCCGGGTCGTACGCGAGGTCACCGCGAACGGGGTGTCGCTGTCGACGTGAACGTCCTCGTAGTCGACGCCGCTGATGAGCCTGAGCACCGAGCCGAGCCTGCCGTCGGCCTGCAGGCTCGCGCTGTTGCGCACCGTGTCGAAGGTGCCGACCGGCGTGGGATCGAGAAAATCGCGCTCGTCGTCCTCGTCGCGTCCCGCCATGAGCTTGAGATGCCAGCTGCTGCCGAGCGCCTGATCGAGGTGCGCGCTGATGACCTTCTCCTCGAAATCCAGCCGGTCGTCGAAGCCGGCGCCATCGAACGCCGTCCACCCGTGGGTGTAGAGCACGTCCGCCGATGCCGTGAGCTGATCGGTGAGACGTACGCCCGCCGTGAGCGAGCCGGAGCGGTTCTGGTGGCCGTCGGGCACCTGCGGGGCGGCCGGGTCGAAGCAGCCGGCGATGGCCGACGGCTGGCACGCGGCGATGCCGGCGGTGGTGAGCACGTCGCCGGACAGGCTCCCCCAGGCCTCGCGGCCGCGCGCCGCGAGATAGCCGGTGAACTCATGCGTGTCGTAGCTGCCGGTCATGGCGCTGCCGCCGAGCGTCACGCCGGGATCGCTCGCCTGGCGGGTGAAGATCTGGATGACGCCCCCGACCGCGTCCGACCCATAGAGCGTCGAGCGCGGCCCGCGCACCACCTCGATGCGATCGATCTGCTCGAGCGGGATGATCTCGAACGGGGCGCTGCCGAGCGTCGCCGAGCCGACGCGCACGCCGTCGATCAGCAGCAGCGTGTGATCGGAATCCGCGCCGCGGATGAACACCGAGCTCTGCTGCCCGAGTCCCCCGGACTGGTCGACGTTGATGCCGGCGAGATCGGCGAGCAGATCCTGCACCGAGAGCACCTGGCGCGCCTCGATGTCCGCGCGCGTCAGCACGGTCACCGAGAAGAACGACTCGTCCGCGGGCTCCGGCGCGCGTGCGGCGGTCACTACCACCTGTTGAAGCTGGTCGGCCGAGCCCTGCGACCGGGACGGCAGCTGCTGGCACCAGGCCGCCGGCATGAGCGAAACCAACACGAGAGCCGCGCACAGCGCTGCGCAGCGCGAGATGAGACCTTGTGACATGGCAAAGCTCCTGAAAAGCACACACCCGTGCCCGCAGGGGTCGTGTCAGGAGCTGGCAGGTCTGCGCCTTGGGGCGCACACCGTTTGAGACCAGCGTCGCCCGCCGCGACGTCCCACGGTGATGCGCGAGGCCGGTCTCCGGGCTCTCGAGCGGAGGCTTGCGCCTCCTGAGTGGATCGCCTTCCCGCACCCTCAACCGGGTGCAGTGGCTCGTGATCCACCTGATCTCGATTACCGTTGCGGGGGCAGCGCCGGGTTTGGACGAATCCGCACCGGACTTCCCGTTTTACTCTGTCCCGCTCGCGCCGACCGCTTTCTCAGGCCGCCGCGCACGGGATGAGCACCTCACGCCGCGCGAAGGGTGCCTGCGCCGCTTGCCCGGCGTCAAGACAATTCATCGCGCCGCGCCGCGTGGCATGATCTGAGGCCGTGGAGCCCCTGGAGCACAACACCGACACCACCCCCGCCCGGCTCGGCACCGCGGCCGAGCTCCTCGGTTATCTCGCGGTGGCGCCGCTGCTCGCGTGTCTGGCCGCAGTGGCGCTGCTCTCGGGATACGCCGGACGCGAGCTCGCGCAACGCGGCGCGATCGCCTGGGGCGCGGTGTTGCTCGCTTTCACCGGGGCGGTGCACTGGGGACTGGCGCTCGCGGGGCGCGTGCCGGCGAGCCCGGCCCGCATGGCGGCGGCCGCGGCGCCCGCGCTCGCCGCAACCGTCGCGGTCCTCATCGGCGGGCAGCGCGCGCTCGCGCTGCTGGTGGTCGGCTTCGGGATCTTCTGGCTCTACGAGCACCGCTCGCTCGGCACGGTGCTGCCGCCCGCCTACCTCGGCCTGCGCCGCAACCTGAGTCTCGCGACCTGCACGCTGCTGGCCCTCACCATGATCGCCTCCGACGCCGCGGGCCTGCTGTGACCGCGCGACCCGCCGCAGCTGCCGCGAACCGCACATGACGGACGATTTCATCTCCGCGCCGTGGTTCCGCCGCCTCATCATCGTCGCGCTGCTCGCCGGGCTGATCCTGCTCGGCTTCCTGGTGCTCGACCCCTTCATCGTGCCGGTGGTGTGGGCCGCGATCCTCGCCTTCGTCACCTGGCCCGGCTACCAGTGGCTGCTCGGCCGGTGCCGCGACCGCAGCGTCATCGCCGCGCTGGTGATGACCACCGTGGTGAGTGCGGCGGTCATCGCGCCGCTCGCCTGGCTGGCCGTGGTGGTGCGCATCGAGCTCGAGCACGCCTACCACACGACGCAGCAGCTGCTGGCCGGCGGCACGCTGCCGCCCGCGATGCTGAAGCTCCCGTGGATCGGCGACCAGCTGCACGATCTGGCGGCGCGTGCCGCCCAGGACCCGCACGCGCTCGGGGCGGAGCTGCGCAAGATCACCGACCACTCCTTCGAGCAGATCGCGCGTGTAGTGGGCGGCATCAGCCGCAACGCCGCGAAGCTGCTCCTGACGGTCGTGAGCCTGTTCTTCGTGTACCGCGACGGCGCGCGCGTCGCCGCGCAGCTCGCGCGCGCGCTCGAGCAGGTGCTCGGGCCGCGCGTGCACAACTACCTCAAGGCGATCGGCCAGACGGTCAAGGCGGTGGTTTACGGCCTGGTGTTCGCGGCGCTCGTGCAGGGTGTGCTGGTCGGCCTCGGCTACTGGCTCGCAGGGGTCGGCGCCCCGGTGTTTCTCGCCGCCCTCACCACGGTGTGTGGACTCATCCCGTTCGCGGCGCCGACGATCTGGGTGTGCGTCACCGCGTGGCTGCTGATCCAAGGCAACACGGTGGCGGGCATGGGGCTCCTCATCTGGGGAGGCGTCGTCATGGGCTGGACGGATCACATCGTGCGGCCGTTGCTGATCAGCCGCGAGGCGCAGATCCCGTTCCTGGTCGTGCTGTTCGGTGTGCTCGGCGGACTCGCGGCCTTCGGGCTCGTCGGGCTGTTCGTCGGACCGGTTATCCTGGCGGTGCTGCTGGCGATCTGGCGCGAGTGGCAGCTCGAGTGCCGCCGGACTGGTTGAATTGGCCGAAATCGCAGGAAGCGATTTCGGCGGACATCAGCTTCGTTGCCGCCGGCGAAAGACGCGACTTTCGCCGGCTACGCCCTGCCAAGCCTCTGCGGCGATTTCGGCGGACATCAGCTTCGTTGCCGCCGGGCCCTTGTGCCGGCCGGTCCCTGGCCGGCGCCCGGCGCTCACGACGACAGGAACATCCGGTAGGCCGGGTTGGCCGTCTCCTCGACGTAGGCGTAGCGCAGCTCGCGCAGGTGCTCGAGGAAGTCGGCCCGATCGGCGGGCGGCACCTGGATGCCGGCGAGCACCCGCCCGTAGTCCGAGCCGTGATTACGGTAATGGAACAGACTGATGTTCCAGCGCGAGCCGATCGCCTGCAGGAACTTCATGAGCGCCCCGGGGCGCTCGGGGAACTCGAACCGGTAGAGCAGCTCGTGCTCGAGGCCGCGCGCATGCCCGCCTACCATGTAGCGCACGTGCAGTTTCGCCATCTCGTCGTCGGTCATATCGGTGACCGCGAAGCCGGCGGCACGCAGCTGCCCTGAGACGGCGTCCTTCTCGGCGCGTCCCTGGGAGAGCGCCAGACCGACGAAGATCTGCGCGGAATCGGGGCCGGCGTAGCGGTAGTTGAACTCGGTGACGCCGCGCTTACCCAACGCCTCGCAGAAGCGCAGGAAGCTCCCCGGCTGCTCGGGGATCACCACCGCGAGCAGCGCCTCGCGCTCGCCGCCGAAGTCGGCGCGCTCGGCGACATGGCGCAGCCGGTCGAAGTTCATGTTGGCGCCGCTGTTGATCGCCACCAGGCGCTTGCCGCGCCAGCCCTCGCGCGCGACGTACTGCTTCAGTCCCGCCACCGCGAGCGCCCCGGCCGGCTCGACGATCGAGCGCGTGTCCTCGAACACGTCCTGGATCGCCGCGCAGATCTCGTCGGTGTCGGTGAGCACGATCTCGTCGACGTGACCGCGGCACAGCGCGAAGGGCTCCTCGCCCACGCGCCGCACCGCCACGCCGTCGGCGAAGATGCCGACGCGTTCGAGCGTGACGCGGCGGCCGGCCCGCAGCGATTCGTACATGCCGGCGGCGTCGCGCGGCTCGACGCCGATCATTTTCACGGCGGGGTACAGGTACTTCACGTACACGGCGATGCCGGCCAGGAGCCCCCCGCCGCCGACCGGCACGAAGATCGCATCGAGCTTGCCGCCGCTCTGGCGCAGGATCTCGACCGCGATGGTGCCCTGCCCGGCGATGACGTCGGGGTCGTCGAAGGGGTGCACGAACACCAGGTTCCGCTCGCGCGCCAGAGTGAGCGCGCGCTCGAGGGCGCTGTCGTAGTCGTCGCCGTGCATTACCACCTCGCCGCCGAGGTCGATGACCGCCTGCACCTTGATGAGCGGCGTGGTCTCGGGCATGACGATGACCGCGGGGATCGCGCGGCGCCGCGCCGCCAGCGCCACTCCCTGCGCATGGTTGCCGGCCGAGGCGCACACCACGCCGCGGCTGGCGCTGGCCTCGCCGAGGTGCGCGATGCGGTTGTAGGCACCACGCAGCTTGAACGAGAACACCGGCTGCAGGTCCTCGCGCTTCAGCAGCACCTCATTGCCGAGCCGTCGCGACAGCCGTGCGGCCGCCTCGAGCGGCGACTCGATCGCCACGTCGTAGACGCGCGCCTTGAGGATTTTCTCGATGTAGGGACTCGCCATCCGGGCGAGCTTAGCGAACGCGGTGCGCTCCTGTCAGCGCTTGTCGCCGGTCCGGCGCACGGCGAAGCGGTACTCCGAGCGCCCGATCGTCACCTGGTCGCCGTCTTTCAGGGTCTGCCGCGCGATACGCCGGCCGTTGACCATCACGCCGTTGGTGCTGTTCAGATCCTCGATGATGGTATGGGCGGGGCCGGCCAGGATCACCGCGTGGTGGCGGCTGATGTACTTGGCGTCGATCTGCAGGTCGTTGTCGGGCGTGCGGCCGATGCTGGTCTTGCGACCGAGCACGTGCATCACTTCGCGCTCGCCATCACTGTGGATCAGCAGGCGCGTCGCACCGTCGGGCACCGGCTGGCGCACCGTGCCTTCGTCGGCGGCGGCGAGCGCGGCGTCGCGCAGTGCCAGGTGGGTGTCGGTGTCGACATGCGCCGCGCGGGTCTCATCGAGAGTGTGGCGCCATTGCTGGTTGGCTTTCTCGAGCTCCGAAACGCGTGCGTTGCGGCCGCGCAGCTGCGACTCGAGCCGCGAGATGGCGTCCTCGGCTGCGCGCAGATCCGCCTCGAGCTCGTGGGTGCGCGCGATGGCGGCGTCGGAAATGGTCTGCAGCGTGCGCAGCATGTCCACCTGCTCCGCCACCCGCTCCTCGAGCTGCTTCACGTGTGCGTCGCCGGCGCTGATGCTGGCCAGGTGCCCGCCGCGCTCGACCTGCGCCGCCCGCACCGCACCGGCCCATTCCTCCATATCCGCGCGCACCTTGGCGAGCTCTTCCTCGCGCTCGGCGCCGCGCTTGCGCTCGGCGGCGAGCTGCGCCTCCAGGGTCGCGACGCGGGCGTGCGCCTCGTTGAGCGCGGCTTCGTGCTCGGACGCGCGCGTGGTCACGGCCGCGCTCGCGGCGCGCGCACCCTCGAGCGCCGCGATGAGACTCGCCTCCACGGCGCGCAGCCGCGCAAGCTCGACTTCGCGCTGCTGCAGCGCGGCGCCGAGCGCGCTCACCTGGCTGTCGAGGTCGGCGATGCGCGCCGCGCGCTGACTCAGGTCCGACTCGAGCTCCCCGGTGCGCACGTCGCGGCCGGCAAGCTCGCGCGCCAGGCGGGCGCGGCCGGTCTCGTGCGCGTCGACTTCGTCCTGAAGGTCCGACAGCAGCCCCTCGAACAGCGAGCGGCGCCGCTCGGCGGACTGGAATGATTCGAAGTAGCTCGCGGCGCGGGCGCGCATTTCCTGCAGCTCGCTCTGCAGCGCCGCCTGCGCCTGGTCCCGGGCGGCCAGCACCTGCTGGCTCTCGAGATCGCGGCCGCGCTGCGCTTCCGCCGCGGCCTCGCGCTCAGTGAGCAGCCGCTGCTCGCCGGCTGCTTTTTCCTCGCCTAGCCGCCGCGCGTGCCGGGCCTCGCGTTGCTCGGCCGCGCGGTGCGCCTGGGCGAGCTCCTCGGCAAGGTCGGTGACCTGCTGACCCGCGGCGGCACGCGCCCGGGCGAGCTCCTCGCCGAGCTCGGCCTCGCGTTGCTCGGCGGCGGTGCGCGCCTGGGCGAGCTCGGTTGCGCGTTGCGCTTCGCGCCGCTCGGCGGCGGCATGCGCCTCGGCCTCTCTGGCGGCGCTCTCGATCTCGCCCTGCGCCGCGGCGGCCCGTACCTGCGTGAGCTCGTCGGTAAGCTGCTCGACGCGCCGCTGCGCGCCGGCACGCGCGGCGTGCGCCTCCTCGAGCGCGCGCTCGATCTCAGCAAGGCGCGCGCCGCGGCTCGTGAGCAGCTCCTGCGCCTCGCGCAGGTTGGCCACGGCGGTCTGCAGTGGATCCTCGCCGCCTTCGGCGCCCGCGCGTGCCTCGGCCCCGACCTCCGCCGGCTGCAGCCCGGGCTGAATCCAGGTGTCGCCGAGGCGCTCCTTGGCCGCAGCTTCATAAGCCCGCGCGTCGAGAGCCGGAAGCTCGTCGGTGCTGTCGAGGTCGGCCCCCGGGGGTGGTGACCCCAGGGGAGGCTGCCGCAGACGCGGGTCCATCAGGAGTTGGCTCCCTGTACTTTTGCTGGGAAAGTTTAGCGCCGTGGCGTCGCCGGGTCTGCGTGCACTGGCGTAATTATGTGAGGAGAGTCGCGAAATCGCCCCCTCTGGGCCGGCGAAAGCGCCGTTCAGTCGCGCAGGAAGGCCCGCACTGCCTCCGCCGCCGCGCCCGGCGCCGACTGAAACAGGTCCGCCCCCTGCTGGGGGAGATCCAGCGTGCGGGCCGCCGACTGCACCTCCCGCACCCGGGCGGTGGCGTCCCACCACTCGTCCCGCGGCCGCAGCACGAGCAGCGGCTGGGAGATGCGGCCGAGCCGCTCGCGCAATGCGTACCCGGCAGCCGCGACGCCGAAGTCGCCGGCCGGCGCAGCCTCAGGTGCCTGCGCGCTCGCGGCCAGCGGCACCGAGACCAGAACCAGGCGGCGCACCTGGGCCGGCCGCGTCAGTGCGAGCTCTGTGGCGAGCACCGCCCCGGCGCCCTGCCCCAACACGTCGACGTGGCGCAGCCGCATGTTGTCGAGAAAATCGCCGACCGCCGCGGCGTACTGCGCGGCGCTCGCGGCCAGCGGCGGCGCATCCGACTCGCCGCACCCCGGCAGGTCCGGCGCGTACACCGAGCGATCGCGCCCGGCCAAGGCGAGAAATCCCTGGAACGAGCGGCCAGAGCTCCGGGCTCCGTGCAGGCAGATGAGCGGTGTTCCCTCCTCGAAGCCGCCTCCCGGAGGAATCGCGTTATGGACGTGCAACTGGCCGTAACGGCATTCGAAGTAGCCGCGCCGTACCCGCGGCTCCGACTCCGCACGCTGTTGCCTGGGGGTCGCCCTCGACATGCGCGACATAGTGCCACGTTCGCCGGTCCTCTTGCGTAAGCAGACCGGGCGCGTAAATTGACCGCCTGTGCGTGTGTTATTGCTGCTCTTGAGCGCACTGCTCGGCGGCTGCGGGCTCACCGAGACCGGCGCGGCGGCGGCGGGCAGCGCCGCAGCCGGGGCGCAGCAGGCAGCGCAGGCCCGGCAAACGGAGGAGCGCGTGCGGCAACAGATCGAGACGACCAACCAGGAGGCGGTGGACCGCGAACGCGCCGCCGCGGACGCCGCCAGTAAGTAGACCCGCGCGTCAGGCCCTTCACGTGCACAATCTCCAGATCCGGGTCAAACGCCTGCCGTTGATGTCGAGCGACTTCGAGCTCGTCGAGGCCGCGCGGCCCGCCCTCACCAACGGCTCGTTCCTCGCGCGCGCTTTGTGGCTGGCGCTCGACCCGTTCCACGTTGCGTCCAACGGCGATGCCAGCGCCGGCGCGGTGCGGCCCGGCGACCTGGTGCCGGCGCGCGGAGTCGGCGAGGTGATCGAGTCGCGCCACGACGTGTTCGGCGTCGGCAGCGTCGTGGTGCTGGATGCGGGGCTGCAGCAGTTCGCCGTGTCGGCTGGCCAGCACGCGCGCTTCGTGCACCCGGGCCAGACGCCCGCATCCACCGCCCTCGGAATCCTGGGCGCGCCGGGCATGGCCGCCTACTTCGGACTCCTCGACCTCGCGAAGCTGCGCCCCGGGGAGACGGTGCTGGTATCGGCTGCCTCGAATGCCGCAGGCTCGATGGCCGGACAAGTCGCGATGTTGAAGGGCGCGCGCGCCATCGGTATCGCCGGGACGCGCGAGAAGTGCGAGTGGGTGACGCGGCACGCGCGCCTGTCGGCGTGCATCAACTACCGCGCGGAGCCGTTCGGCGCGCGCCTGCGGCAGCTCGCGCCGCGCGGCGTCGATGTGTATTTCGACAGCACCGGCGGCGAGCTGCTCGAGACCATCATCGCCGAGCGGCATCTGGCGAGCGGCGCCCGCATCGTGCAGAACAGCCTGAGCGCCTCCGATCCGGGCCCCGCGCTGCTGCGGGCCGGGTACCTGCCGGAGAAGGACGGCATCCAAGTGCTGCGCGCGCGAGTGCGCGACTACGAGCACCGCCGCGGGGAGTTCCTGCGCGAGGCGATCGCCTGGCATGGCGCCGGCCGGATCGCCGTCAAGGATCACGTCGTCGAGGGTCTCACGAACGCCCCGGCGCATCTGCTGCTCGCGATGCGCGGCGACAACTTCGGCCGCCCGCTCATCAAGCTGTGAGCTTCGGGCCCCCGCCGACTCAGCCGGCGGGGGCGCTGTGCTCCGCTGCCGATCTGCCTGGCCTTCAGCGTTTGCGGCGCGCCGTGCGCTTCGCCTTTCTGCGGGCCGGTTTCCTCGCTTTCTTCGCACCCTTGCGGGCGGCTTTCTTGCGTGCCGGCTTGCGGGCCTTGCGAGCCGATTTCTTCGCCGCCTTTTTTTTTGCGGCTTTCTTCTTTACAGCCTTCTTTTTCGCCGGCTTCTTCGCCGCCGCGGGCGCCGTGGCAGCCGCGGGCGCTGCCGCGGGCTTCGGCGCCGCGGGCGCCGCGGGCGCCGCCGGCTTCGGGGCGGGCGCTGCGGCCAGCTTCGGCGGCGGCGCTGCGGCCGGCTTCGGCGGCGGCGTTGCGGCCGGCTTCGGCGGCGGCGTTGCGGGCTTCGCGGCCGCGGCGCGCGGCATCTCCTGCACGGCGAACGCGCCGCCCTGCGGATCCATGAAGAGCGCGATCCAGTTGCCGCCCGGCACCTCCACCGGCCCATGGAGCAGCCGCCCGCCGGCGCCCTTGGCGGCAGCGACCGCGCGGGCCGAGTCCGCGACCTGCACGTAACTCAGCCACGAAGGCGGCGTCGCCGGCCCCTGCACGTTGCACATGCCGCCGACCATCGAGCCGAACCGCTCGAAGATCTGGTAGACGCCCATGGCGCCCATATCGTGGCCGGCCCCCTTGGTCCAACCGAAGAGCTCACCATAGAAGCGCAGCGCGCCGGCGACGTCGGTGGTCGCGAGCTCGTGCCAGGAAAACACGCCGGGTCCGGGCGCCGGGACGCCGCCGCCGCTCGGGCCGGGCGTATAGAGCGCGAACGTCGCGCCCTGCGGATCCGCAAGCACCGCGTAGCGGCCCACGTTGGGAATGTCCGCCCCCGGCTTCACGACCCGGGCGCCGAGGCGCTGGGCGTGCTCAGCCGTGGCGTCGACGTTCGGGGTGCCTATGTAGATCAGCCAATGCGGTGGCGTTCCCGCCGACTCGGGAGGCAATGCCATGAGACCTCCGACCTGGCTCTGGCCGGCCATCCAAATGGTGTAGCCCGGCATGCTCGAGGGCTGGGTCCGCCACGGTACGACCTTGGGGTAGAAGGCCGCGGCGCCAGCCGTGTCAGTCGTCAACAGCTCGTGCCAGATGAATCGTCCCCGGATATCGGCATTGCTCATGGCCTTTCCCTCTTGTTTGCAAACGACCAGTCAGCGAACGACCTTCCACTGTCGACGATCAGCGCAGACGATGAGCAGCACCGCTGCCGGCGAAGTGCGCTGTCGAGGATTAGCGCCGCATTCTGCCTTGATGCGCTTGTCACTGCCATGACTGTTCACGGCCATGACTGTTGGGGCATCGCTGGCGGCGGCCCCGCCCGCTCACGCCAGAGGAGGTAGAGGCCGCTCGCGATCACGATGCCGCCGCCTAAGACTACCCGGGCCGAGGGCAGCACCTGCCACACGACGCGGTCGATGCCGACGCCCCAGAGGAGCGCGGTGTACTCGAACGGGGACACGATCGAGGGAGGCGCCGAGCGGAACGCCTCCGTGAGCAGGTACTGGCCGGTCGCGGCGAGCACCCCGAGCGCGAGCAGCCAGGTCCAGTCCCCGGCCGCGATCGCCACCCAGCCGGGGGCGGCGATGATGCCGGCGAACACCGTCATGAGACCCACCGTCCAGAACACCACGCTCACGGTCGTGTCGGTGCGCGTCAGCACCCGCACCGCGATCGCGCTCAGCGCATAGGCGGTTGCGCCGACGAGCGCCGCCAGCGCCCCGAAGCCGCCGAGCCCTGTGGTGCTGGGCCGCAGCATGGTGAGGACGCCGGCGAACCCCACCAGGATCGCCAGCCAGTTACGCCAGTTGAGCCGTTCCCGCAGCAGCGGCACCGAGAGCGCGGCCACGATCAGCGGCGCGGACAGGAATACCGAGTAGGTATTGGCGAGCGACAGCTCGCGCACCGCGTAGATGAAGCCGCCCAGGACCACCGTCGTGAGCGCGCCGCGCAGGAGGTGCATGGGCCAGCGGCGCGGGATGAGATCGCGCAGCCTCCCGGCGATGAGCATCGGAGCGAGGGTGAAGGGGAGCGAGGTGGCGCCGCGCAGCGCCGCGACCTGCATGGGCGGATAGCGCATGGAGAGGAGCTTCAGGATCCCGTCCATGAAGGAGAACACCGCGACTGCCGCGATCATGGTC
>Ga0210408_10000879_pt1 | contig 33648 bp, 29 predicted proteins | sample IncBWH4MmetaG_FD_155471 | JGI IMG/M metagenome (GOLD analysis project Ga0210408, IMG submission 155471) | Forest soil microbial communities from Barre Woods Harvard Forest LTER site, Petersham, Massachusetts, United States - Inc-BW-H-4-M | ecosystem: Environmental > Terrestrial > Soil >... | reverse complement strand
CATGGATCGTCCATTTATCTGCAAGGAGATCGAGCAGCACGCGGTCATCGCGCACCCGTTTTTCGCTGGAGGACATGGCAGCGGTTACCTCAAGGAAACTAGTACCGCTGCACAGTGATTATGACTCTTTGGCCGAGGGCGTTTTGGCAGGGCTTGACAAGGGGTAGGCGCGGCGCATTTTGGTGCGAGCTTTCTCGGTTGTGAACATCCATTTGATGCGGGCTTTTGAGGCGTTGCGCTGGCGCTCCCAAGCAGCGATCTCGGATACGAGTTGTTTCTGACTGGCGATGCGCCTGTCCAGGCATTGGCCGCGCAGCACGCCGATCTCGATCTCGACCATGTTCAGCCAGCTGGCGTGCTTGGGCACGTAATGGAACTCCAGCCGGCGCAGCAGCCGTCTTGCTTCGTAAGGGGGGAAGACTTGGTAGAGGGCACCAGCCGAATGCGTCGATAGATTGTCCAGCACGACGCGGATGCGTTCAGCCTTGGGAAAGTGAACGTCAGCGAGGTCTCGCATGCAGGCGGCGAAGTCCACTGCGGCGCGGTTCTCAGTGACTTTGACCTTGCGCCAAGGCCGATGCACATCGAGGAAGACGAACAGGTTGGCGGTCCCGTTGCGCTTGTACTCGCAGTCGTAGCGCTCAAGTTGGCCCGGCTCGGCCGGGATCGGCTGGCGTACCTCGCCGATGAGCTGGGTCGGGCTCTCGTCGAAGCAGATCACCGGGCGCTTCGGATCGGGCTCTTCGGCATAGAGATCGAGCACATCCTCCATGCGGGCGACGTATTCGCCGTCGACCCGTGGAATGCACCACATGTCCTTGCGCCAGGGCTTGAGGTCATTTTCGGCCAAACGCCTGCGCACCGTCTCGCGCGACAAATCCTCATGCTCGGTGAGCTTAACCATCGCGCCGGCCAACAATTCCAAGGTCCAGCGCGCGCGGCCTTTGGGTGGGCTCGAACAGGCCGTCGCGACCAGCAGGGCCTCCTCTTTGCCAGAGAGCTTACGATCCGCCCCCGGGCGCGGCTCTTCGCTGAGCGCCGCCTCCAGGTTGCCGAGCACGAAGCGACGCTTGGTCCGGTAGACGGTCGAGCCGCCCACACCGACACTGGTCGCGATCTCGTCGTCACTGGCGCCGGCGTCGGCGGCCAGCAAAATTTGCGCACGCTTGAGCTTGCGCGCCGCGTGCTTGCCGCCGCTCAGCAGAGCAGTGAGTTCGGCCCGCTCGGTTTGGCTCAGTTCGACCCGATAGCGTACATTCATCCATGCCTCCTCATTCGAGGCACGGACCAACAGCTGAATCGGATGGCCGACGTGAGTCGCCCTGCAAAAGCCTTCACACCCAAGCAAGGTCAGTATCTGGCGTTTATCCACCTCTACACACGCCTGCATCGCAGGTCGCCGGCGGAAACCGACATGCAAGAATATTTCCGCGTCAGCCCGCCTTCCGTTCACCAGATGGTGCTGACGCTGGAACGGGCTGGCTTCATCACACGGCAGCCAGGGGTCGCCCGCAGCATCCAGTTGCTCGTTGATCCGGGTCAGCTGCCGGAACTACTTTGACGGGGATTCAACCTGTCAAATTCACTGTGCAGCAGTACTAGCCCTTAATCGGCCTTAGCGCGCCGTTCCTGCTCCCCAGCGGGAACGGCGCGCCGGCGTCGGTTGCCATACCGGCAAGAAGAGTTGCTGCGAATGTAAACTAGTTCACACACGGCAAGGCCGCGACCGCGGTATCCCTTGATGCGATATAGGGTCAGTTCCGCCGCCGTTTTGAACACAGCGCGTTGCATCCTCAATCCGGTCGTTCGAGAACTTGGATTGCGGTAAGACCCAAATGCGATATTCGAAATAACAAGCTCGCCCGGCTGCGAACCGGGCCCGAGCCATACCGAAGCAATTGTCGGATTGTATCAAGCACGCGCCCTACCACGCGCAAGAAAGGTTGCTGTGTACCGAACCATTGGCAAGGAAGTCGGTTGCCAACCATGGCGCATTGTTCGATAGGAGGGCACCGTGGCGGTACCCTCTTTATTGCGATGCTCTGCACCGCGTGCATCGGCCTGTTCGCGAACGAAGCCGGCGCTCAATGTACGGCGCGAGATGTCCTGCAGAACCACTTGCCGCTCAAGAAAACTCCCTCAGCGAATACGCCGCCAATTCCAGTCAGATCCGCCGCCGCGGTTGCGGTGTGGAAGACGATTAAAGTAGGGACGTTTGCAAATTCCTTTGCCCTCCGTAACGCATTGGATGCAGCGGGTTGTGGCAACGGAAACTCGGCTGGCGAAATTCTCGCTCGACCGGCCTTTACCCTTAGCGCTACGAAAACAGACGTGGAGCTCTTTGCGGTGTCGGCGGCTGAGCTCGGCTTTCAGACCGATACTGCGTCTCTGGCGGACATTTATGCCCGCGCTCGACAGCTGGGTTTTGAACTTGCGGCAGCAGAGGTCGCTCCGCAACTGAGGCTTCAATATTTTGATCAACCGATCGGTGAATTTCTCATCGTCGGAATGGAGCCAATCAAGACGTGGAAGGGCGAGCCCGTCATTTTAACCGTGGCAAATGGCGGAGCGGGACTAATCCTCATCGGCCAGGATGGTAGCGCCGACGCAGAAATACCCGTGGCGTCCCGCTTTCTGTTCGTGCGGTCCAATGAAGCCGCAATAGCGAAGGCTGCTCACAGACCCGATGACGCCGCAGCGCTCGTCCATCACTGAATTTCCAAGATCGAACGCGCCTCGGTAGGCACGATGGATCGTCACCGCCACGATAGGGGTTTCGGAGTGGGCCCGATCGTGATGTGATCAAAACGGGTGATGCTGCCCGGTTCAGCCCATAAAGCGATCCGGCCCGCATGCGCGAAAGTCTTATCGTATCCCGTGAAGATCCAGACCCCGTCGAGATAGACCGTAAAGCGGTCGTCTTGCGCTCGAACCGCCAACGTGTGCCAGACATCGGCGGCTACATCCGCATCGACGCCGACGATTTCCTCCTCGAGGCCGTTACTCACCAGCAGAAGCGACGCGCTGTTTCTGAGCGCATCAACCTTGACGAGGTAGTAGTCCTTCGGCGTAGCTATTCGCAGTGCAAGGCCACCGCTTTGACGGGATGCGCCGGAAATTGCCTTGAAACGCAGGGAGAGGTCGCCGTTCTTCAGCGCGGCCGATCGACAAAGTGCAAGCGCTTCTGCCGCTTCGGTCGAGGTTGCGCGAGTGTGTTCGATAGCACTGCCCGACGAGGCCGTCGTGGCGGGAATGACGACCCAATCGCGCCAGGCCGCGCCGCCTCCGCCGCAATCGGCCGGTGAAATTTCGATGCCACTTGCTACAATTTCGGCAGCCGATTGCGAATCTTGTGCCTGGCCAACGCCCGCCGAGTTCACGAGCACGGCCGATACCCAAACAACCAAGATTGTTGCGCGCATTACCGCGGCTCCCGCCTATCAACGGCTGGCGCAATCGCGCCAAACGTCAACCAAAATTGGGCTATCTTTCACGGAGAGCAGTGCGCAACCGCAATGATCGCCGCGGCGGCGCAAAAGAAAATGGAAATTCAAAACGACCTTCTAAAATGCGAAGGCTTTAAAGTGCTCAATGTGAAAGGCACATACCACACTCGACAATGCGAGAATGTGACTTGGCCCACATCCTGTTGAAATTGTTCGTTGGAAAGTGCCCGCGTCGAAGCGATACCTCTCTTGAGCTCTTAACCTTGCGTCGAATTTGGCATGTCCGCAGCTTATCCGGTTAGAGGGGATTCCCGGAGATGCCGTTGTCCGGTTTTGCCGGTTGAACGCTTCAGGGCGCCCAAACCGGAGCCTCGAATTAGCTGATGCTTGTTACATCACTGTAACCAACTGAAGTATCATTTATCCCTCTTTGCATATGGAATAGCCGCATATTTGATATATCATGCATGCAAATCGATGCTTGAAGCCGATATTGGTGTCGTGTAACCATATCTGGCCAGGATCGAGAAGAACGACGTCCATGATCACCGCCAACCAACTCAGGGCCGCCCGCGCGCTGCTCAATATCGATCAGCGGCAAACCGCCGATCTGGCAGACCTTTCAGTTCCGACCATCCAGCGCATGGAAGCAAGCGACGGCGTGATCCGCGCCAACGTCGATTCGCTGATGAAACTGGTTTCCGCGCTCGAGAACGCCGGCATCGAATTGATCAATCCGGGAGTCCCGAGTGCGAGCGGCGGGCGGGGCGTTCGGCTCCGGGAGCATGTGGCAAATCCGAAGACCAAAACTGTCCGGCAACCCAGGTCGTCGTCGCGCGCCATGGAGCGGACGCGATAGCCTCAGGTGGCGAGCGCGCTCGCGTCCACCCATTCGAGCAGCGCCAGCAGACCCTTAAGCATCGCCGTGGGCGTCGGCGGGCAACCTGCGATATGGAGGTCGACCGGGATCACCGCGGAGACGCCTCCCACCACCGCGTAGCTGCCGGCGAAGCAGCCGCCATCGCGCGCGCAATCTCCGATCGCGACCACCCATTTGGGATTGGGGGTCGCATCATAGGTGCGTTCCAGCGCGTCGCGCATGTTCTTTGTCACCGGACCCGTCACCATCAACACATCGGCATGGCGCGGCGAGGCCACGAAGCGAAGGCCAAAGCGCTCGACGTCGTAATAGGCGTTGTTGAGCGCGTGGATCTCGAGCTCGCAACCATTGCAGGAGCCGGCGTCGATTTCGCGGATCGACAGGCTGCGGCCGAGCCGCCGCCGCGCCGCGTCGCCGACCGCCGTCGCAAGCTCGTTCACGGCAGCGTCGTCCAGCGACGGTGCCATCTCGGTGAACGGCCGGCGGAACAGGCTTTGAAAAAGCAGCTTGCGCATTTCAAATATCCTGGCCCGAGTAAGAACAGTTGAACGACTTGTTGCAGAGCGGAAAATCCGCAACGATATTGTTCTCGATGACAGCTTCGAGCAGCGGCCATTGAAACCAGGAGGGATCGCGCAAATGGCATCGTTCGATCCGGCCATCGCGCAGGCGGAGCCAGACCAGAACGTCGCCGCGAAATCCCTCGACGATCGCCATGCCTTCCCGCAGCTCTGACGTCCGCCCGATCGGGGTACACAGCGTGCCCGCAGGCAGCCGATGCAAGATCTGCTCGATCAGCGAGAGCGACTGCTCGACCTCGCGGACGCGGATCCAGACCCGCGCATTGACATCGCCCTCGTTCAGCACCGGTACCTCAAAGCGCAAACCATCATAGGGCGGATAGGCCAGAGTCCGTCGCGCATCGAAGGCGCGGCCGGACGCGCGGCCGATATAGCCGCCGGCGGCATATTGTCTGGCCAGCGCGGGTTTCAGCACGCCGGTATCGACGGTGCGGTCCTGCAGCGAAGCGGTGTTGTCGTAGAGTTCGACCAGGCCGGGAAAGCGCCGGCGGATGTTCTCCAGCGTTTTCTGGATGATTTGTTTGCCCTCATCCGTCAGGTCGTGGGTCATGCCGCCGGGAACGATGATATCCCGCATCAATCGATGGCCGAAGGCGGCATTGGCCGCGCGCAGCACGCTCTCGCGCAACACGCTGCAATGCGCGTGCATCAGGGTGAAGGAGGCATCGTTGCAGATCGCGCCGATGTCGCCGAGATGGTTGGCAAGCCGCTCCAGTTCGGCGAGCAGTGCGCGAAGCCAAACTGTGCGATCGGGCACGACCAGTTCGAGCGCCGCTTCGGCGGCCCTCGAAAACGCATAAGCGTAAGCGACGGTGCTGTCGCCCGACACGCGTCCGGCGAGCTGCGCGGCGCGATCGAGATCGGCGCCCGACATCAGCCCTTCGATGCCCTTGTGGGTATAGCCGAGCCGCTGTTCCAGCCGGACCACGGTTTCACCGCTGGCCGCAAAGCGGAAATGCCCGGGTTCGATGATGCCGGCATGCACGGGCCCGACCGCAATCTGGTGCAGGCCCTCGCCCTCGGCGGCGAGGAAGCGATAGGGCGTTGCCTTTGACAGTGCGTCGATGCGCTTCCCCAGCGGGAAGCGCACACCCCAATGATTGTGATCAAGCCAGGGACGGCTATCGGGCGAGCCTTGCGCCGACAGCCCGAACAGATCGTGCGTCGTTCGCTCCAGCCGAAGCGCCGGCGGGTGAAGCCTGCCGATCGAAGCATAATTGTGATCGGGGCAATCCAGGCTGACGATGGCGATTTCCGCGGTATCTTCTTCCATGATCGCCAGGTGCACCATGGAGGGTTCGCCCCAAAGGCCGAGCATGCTCAGGCGTCCCTGCGCCAGCTCGTTTGCCACAAATCTCCAAAGGTGGGCACCAACCACGGCGCGCGGCCATGGCCTGCGTTGCAGGATCTCGCGGCCTTCCAGTATGCGATCGATCGGCGAGGCCATATCCTGTTGATCCTATCCGAGAAGGCGGGCCACGTGCTGGAACCAGGCGACGAACGGCGCGGGAAGATAGATGCCTGCGACCAGCACCAACGAGAGGTGGGCGAACATCGGAATCAGGGAAGCGTCCGCAGGCGCCGTGCTGCCGCGCGGTTTGCCGAATGCGACGCTCGTCAGGCGCCAGGTCAAGGCGCCGAAGGCAAGCAGAAGCCCGAACACCAGCGCGATCGCAAGCAAGGGGGCGCGGGCGAATGTCGAGCTGACGATGAGAAATTCGCTCATGAACATGCCGAGCGGCGGCAAGCCGGTGATCGCGACCACGCCCGTCACCAGGCCCCAGCCGAGCGCCGGATGGGTCATCGTCAGGCCGCGGATCCTGGAGATCCGCTGCGTGCCCTTGATCTGCGAAATATGCCCGACGGCGTAGAAGATCGCCGACTTGGTCAGGCTGTGCATCACCATGTGCAGCAGCCCGGCAAAATTGGCGAGCGGGCCACCCATGCCGAAGGCGAACACGATGATACCCATGTGTTCGATCGAGGAATAGGCGAACAGGCGTTTGATGTCGCGCCGGCGATACAGCATGAAGGCCGCGAACACCACCGAAACCAGGCCGATCGTCACCATCAGCGGGCCGGGCGCAATCGCCGCGGGATTGGCGGCAAGCAATATCTTGAAGCGCAGCAGCGCATAGAGCGCGACGTTCAGCAGCAGGCCCGACAGCACCGCCGATATCGGCGTCGGACCTTCGGCATGTGCATCGGGCAGCCAGGCATGCAGCGGCGCCAGCCCGACCTTGGTGCCATAGCCGAGCAACAAGAATATAAAGGCCACGTTGAGAAGGGCCGGATCGAAATTCGCCGCGTGCTCGATCAGGATCGTCCACACCATGCCATCCCGACCCTCGCCAACGACCGGCCGCGCCGCCATGTAGACCAGGATCGTGCCGAACAGGGCGAGCGCTATGCCGACGCTGCCGAGGATGAAATATTTCCAGGCCGCCTCGAGCGCGGCGTGGGTGCGATAGATGCCGACCATCAGCACCGTGGTTAGCGTCGCGATCTCGACTGCGACCCACATCAAGCCGATATTGTTCGACACGAAGGCCAGATTCATGCCGAACATCATGATCTGGTACATGGCGTGGTAGAAACGCAGATATCTCGGCGTCAGCCGGCCGGTTTCGAGTTCATGGGCGATGTAGCTGGCGCTGAAGATTGAGGTGGTGAAACCGACAAAGGTGTTGAGCACGATGAAGACGATGTTGAGATCGTCGACCAGCACATACGGCCCCGGAGGCGGACGCTCGACCACGAACAACGAAAGCGCGGCCAAGAATGTCGCAAGGCTCGCGACCACGTTCAAACGCGCGGTCAGGCGGTAGCCCGGCAGCAGGGCTAGCAGCGCCGCCGAGATGTTCGGAATCAAAAGGACCGCCGCGACCGGTTCGAAGGAAGCTGCGCTCATCGCCGCTCGCCCCGGAAATCGTCGAGCGCGGACACATCGACGGAATCGAAGCGTTCGCGGATCCGGAACAGGAAGATGCCGATGACGATGAAGGCGATCAGGATCGAGAAGGCGACGCTGATCTCGACCACCAGCGGCATGCCCTTGGCGCCGGTCGCCGCCAGCACCAGCCCGTTCTCGAGTGACATGAATCCCACGACCTGACTGACGGCGTTGCGGCGCGTTACCATGACCAGAAGTCCGAGCAGCACCACCGACAAGGCAAAGGCGAGATCTTCGCGCGAGAGCGGATCGGCTTCCGCGGTAACCCGCAGCATCAAAACCATCGAGAGGGCGACCAGCGCCATCCCGGCCAGCATGGTCGGGCCGACACCCACGACCGCTTCGATGTCGCGGTGAATGCCAAGCTGCTTGACGATGCGATGCAGCGCCACCGGAATGACGATCGCCTTGAAGACGAGAGCGATTGCCGCCGTGATGTAAAGGTGAGGGGCGTCCTGGACGAAGGCTTGCCAGGCGACGGAGAGCGCAAGCACCAGCGCATGAAGCGCAAACACGTTGAGCAGCGAGTAGAGTCGGTCCTGGTACAGCATCATGAAAGAGATCAGGACAAGCCCGCCGGCGAGCGTGTGGGAGACATCGAAGGAGAGGCTGTGCATCTGCATCAGAAGCTCCTCGACACGAACAGCAACAGTGTACCGAGCAAGCCGAGCATCAGCGCCGCACCGAGGAATTGCGGAACACGAAACACCCGCATTTTCGCGGTCGCAGTCTCGAACAGCGCGAGGAAGAATCCGGCGGCCGCAAGCTTGACGATGTAAGCAGCCGTTCCGATGGCATAGGCCAGCGGCCCGGTTCCGAACACCGCGATCTTCCAGGGCAGGAAAACGCAGGCGATCAGCGAGATATAGAGCAAGAGCTTGAGAAACGCGCCGAATTCGATCATGGCGAGATGGCGGCCCGAATATTCGAGCACCATCGCCTCATGAACCATGGTGAGCTCCAGATGGGTAGCCGGATTATCGACCGGAATCCGAGCGTTCTCGGCCAGCGCCACCATGATCAGCGCGATCACCGCCATGCCAAGCGACACCCGCAGACCGACATAGGACGAGGCCATGAAATTCGCGACCGTCGACAGTTGCGTCGAGCCGGCCACCAGCGCCATGCAAAACACGATCAACAGCATCGCCGGCTCCGCAAGCGCAGCGATCATGACTTCGCGGCTGGAGCCGATGCCGCCGAAACTGGTACCGACGTCCATCCCCGCGAGCGCCAGAAAGAAGCGTGCGCTGCCGAGTAGCGCGACGATGGCGATCAGGTCCGCGGTCCAGTTAAACAAGAGGCCAGTCGCGAAGGTCGGTACCAGCGCCGCGGCCACCCAGATCGCGGCGAAGGTCACATAGGGCGTCACCCGGAACAGCCACGAGGCGTTGTCGGCGAGCACCACCTCCTTGCGCAGCAGCCGTAACAGATCGCGATAGGGCTGAAAGACCGAGGCGCCCTGGCGGCGCACCAGCCGCGCCTTGACCTTGCGCACGAAGCCGGTCAGCAGCGGGGCCAGCAACAGCACCAGCAGCATCTGTATGCCCTGCACCAGGATGTCCGAGATCACGACCATATCGCGAGCACCAGGAGCAGCGACACGAGGGTGGCAAACACCAGACTGAGATATTGCCGGATGGTCAGGAACTGCAGGCGGTTGAGCCAATCGGAGGAGAGGCCGACCGCGCCCGCGATCGGCGCATACATTCCCTCCCAGATCAGATCGTGCAGTTCGATCCGAAGCCGCGCCGGCCGGATGTCTCCGGGCGGCGGCATCTCGACATGGTCGCGGGCGCGGAACACCAGGGTGCCGAACACGCGGCGGATCGGTTGTGCGAAGCTGCCGCCGGAATACTGCGCCATAGGCGTCGGATCGGAGAAACCGCAGCCCCAGGCCGGTCCCCGCCGCAGCGCGCGCGAGGCGAAGCGGTGGATGAAGTAGACGGCGAACGATGCGGAAAACGTGATGAACACCATCACCAGCAATCCGTTATACGAGCTGCGGCTCTCCGCGATTGGCACGATCGAAAGCCAGGGTTCGTTGGTCTGGATCGGCATGCGGCCGCCGAGGATTTCCAGCGTGATCGGCGACAGCGCATCGATCACCAGCCCCGGCAGGATTCCGGCCAACAGGCAAAGCGCAGCGAGGCCGAACATCGCCGCAAGTGAAAATCGGTCGACTTCGTGCGCGGTTTCCGCCGCGCTGCTGCGTGGTCGCCCGAGAAAGCTGACGCCGTAAGCCTTGACGAAGCACGCGGCGACCAGGGCCGCGGCCAGCGCCAGCAGGGCGCCGACCGCGGGCACCATGATCTTCAGCGCCCATTGCGGCAATTCCGGAGACTGCAACATCGCCTGGAAGATCAGCCATTCCGAGACGAAGCCGTTGAAGGGCGGAAGCGCCGATATCGCGACGCAGCCGACCAGGACGACGAAGCTTGTGAACGGCATGCGGTGGATCAGCCCGCCGAGTTTTTCCATGTCGCGCTCGCCGGTCGAGGTCAGGACGGCGCCGGCGCCGAAGAACAGCAGGCTCTTGAAGAACGAATGGTTGAGCACATGAAACAGCGCCGCCGTGAAGGCGAGCGCCGCGAGCAGCTTCAGGCCGTTGGCCTGAAACGCCAGCGCAAGGCCGAGGCTTGCGAAGATGACGCCGACATTTTCGATGGTCGAGTAGGCGAGCAGGCGCTTGAGGTCCTCTTCCATCATCGCATACAGGATCCCCATCGCGGCGGTGATGCCACCGAAAAACAGCACGATCGCACTCGCCGGCCAGGCCGGTTGTCCCAACAGATCGAACACGACGCGGATGAACCCGTAGATCGCGACCTTGGTCATGACGCCGCTCATCAGCGCCGAGACATGACTCGGCGCCGCCGGGTGCGCGAGCGGCAGCCAGACATGCAACGGCACGAGGCCGGCCTTTGAGCCGGCGCCGAGCAGCATCAGGATCAACACCAACGCTGTCACATAGGGCGTGTGCTGGGCCGCGCGAATGGCAGCAAATCCATAATCGCCCGCCGGTCCTGCGAGCAGGCCGAACGCCAACAGCAGCGCCAGCGTGCCGAAGCTCGCCATCACCAGATAGATGTAGCCCGCTTTGGCGTTGTCGGCTTGCCGATGATGCGCCATGACCAGCGCCCACGACGTAAGCGACATGAACTCCCAGCACAGCAGGTAGGAAAACGCATCATCCGCCAGCACCACAAGATTCATCCCCGCTAGGAAGGCCGGGAAGAACGGCAGCACGCGCTGCGGCGCCTCCTCGTGGCGGCCGTAGCCAAGACCATAAAGGCTGGCTGCCGCGCCTCCCAGATTGACGACGACGAGGAAGAACGAGGCCAGTGCGTCGAGGCGGAAATGCGCGCCAAGCCACGGCAGCCCGATCGGCAACGTCGTGGTCGAGGCATTGGCCGCACCGCCGATCAAGGCGTATATCGCGCCAGCCAACGCGACCGCGCAGACCGCCAGCGCGGCGCTGTAGATCACGGCGGTGGCGCGCTTTGAGCGGCTCAACGCGATCGCGAGAATGGCAATGCCGAGCAATCCCGCGACGCAGGACATTTGCAATGCGACAGCAGACATCGAGGCGCCAAGGATCGGGACGGCAGGGATCATGCGCGCGCCCTGGTTCGGCGCGATGCTTTGGATCGAGCAACGGCGAGGGTCTTGGTATCGGTCTTGGCCGGACCTGACCTGATCTTCAGCCGCACCCCGCGGCCCTGCGACTGGCTGACGGCGCCTTCGTCGATCATCTCGATCCCCGCCGCATCGAACGCGGCGATCAGCTTGACGAGCGAATCGACATTGCCCCGCACCATCGTCTCGCTAGCCTCCATGCGCTGAATGGTCGGCACCGAAAGCCCCGACAATTCTGCGAGCCTGCGCTGATCGATGCCGAGAAGCACCCTGGCGGCCCGCAATTGCGCCGCCGTGATCATTGACCTGCCTCAATGTCGGGACCCCAGCCGATATTAGACTTCATCTTTGCATGATAATTAATGATGTCGAAGTGTCAAGAAATGATACTTCAGATATCTAATCTAAGGGATGTTAGCCCGTCCTTTTCAGCCCGGCCGCTTTCATGAACACTGTCGCGAGTTCACGACGATGGTGTCCCGGGGGCATGCTTGATTCACGCCGCAACGTCTTGCTGGCCTGTGCACTCTCGGCGCTGGCCGGCTATGTCGATGCGATCGGCTTCCTGCATCTCGGCGGCCTGTTCGTCTCTTTCATGAGCGGCAACTCGACGCGGATGGGTGTCAGCCTTGCCGAGGGAGCGTGGTCGAGCGCGGCCTTGTCGCTCGGCCTGATCGCGCTGTTCGTGGTCGGCGCGGCCGTCGGCAGCCTGATCGTGCTCGGCCACGGCGCCAATCGCCAGCCTTCCGTGCTGCTGGCGGAAGCCTTGCTGCTCGCCGGCGGCGCGCTTTGCTACACGCTCGGGTTCCCGAACGTCGCGGTCGCGGCCATCGTGCTGGCGATGGGGCTGGAGAACGCGGTGTTCCAGATCAAGGGCGGCGGCGGTCTCGGCCTCACTTATGTCACCGGCGCGCTGGTGAAGGTCGGCCAACTCGCCGCATTGGCGCTGCGCGGCGGCGCGCGCTGGGGCTGGGTGTCGAACCTGCTGCTGTGGGCGGCGCTGGTCGCGGGTTCGTTGTGCGGTGCGGCTGCCTATCACTGGATCAACCTCGCCGCGGTCTGGTTTGCCGCGGGCGCAGCGCTGGGCTTAAGTGCCATCGTCGCCGTAACGGTGCATCGATAGCATTGACAGCACGCGCCGCTTGTCCGATGGGACAGCGATGACCAGCGAAACCAGACCCCGCCTCGCATGCCTGATCGGATGGCCGGCCGCGCATTCGCGCTCGCCGCTGATCCATCATTACTGGCTGCGCACGCTCGGCATCGAAGGCGGCTATTTGATCGAGGCCGTACCGCCGGAAGAATTTCAGGATTTCGTGCTGCGGCTGTCGATCCGCGGCTTTGTCGGTGCCAACGTCACTCTGCCGCACAAGGAGCGTGCGCTCGGGCTCTCGGCGCCGGACGCGCGGGCGCGCGCTGTCGGCGCGGCCAACACGCTGTGGTTCGAGGACGGCGAGCTGCGTTCGACCAACACCGATGTCGAGGGCTTCATCAACAATCTCGACGCCAGCGCCAGCGGGTGGGATACGGCCGAGGAGGCGCTGGTGCTCGGCGCGGGCGGCGCATCGCGCGCGGTCGTGTTCGGATTGATCGAGCGCGGCATCAAGCGCGTGCATTTGGCGAACCGCACCGCGGCGCGCGCCCAGGCGCTGGCGGATCAATTCGGCGCCAGCGTTCATCCGATTTCCTGGGGGGCGATCGGCGAGGTGCTGCCTCGCGCCGGATTACTGGTCAATACGACATCGCTCGGCATGCACGGCCAGGGCGCGCTCGAGGTCGAGGTCGGGGCGTTGCCGTCGCATGCGGTGGTCGCCGATCTCGTTTACGTGCCGCTTCAGACCCCGCTCCTGGCGGCGGCCAAGGCGCGAGGCTTGAAGACCGCCGACGGCCTCGGCATGCTGCTGCATCAGGCGGTTCGCGGTTTCGAATTGTGGTTCGGCCGGCGCCCGCAGGTGACATCAGAACTTCGTGCGCTGCTGGAGGCCGATCTCACAAAAGCTTGAGACGGAATACGACAGAATTTGAATGCGGAATACGATGGAGGCTTCGGGGTCTGTTGCTAGATCAAGCCCGCCCCTCGGAGACTTCTGATGTTCCCCCGCCGTCCCAGCCTTGTCCGTCCGCTCGTCGCCATTGCGATGGTCGCCGCCTCGACCCTCTATGCCATCGCCCAGCAACCGCCGTCGCCGTCGCGGGTTCGCGGTACCATCGAGAGCCTCGACGGCGACGTGCTCTCGGTGAAGTCGCGCAGCGGCGAAGATGTCAAGCTGCATATGACGGCCGACATGCGCGTGGTTGGGATCACCAAGATCTCGCTGTCCGACATCAAGGTCGGCTCCTTCATCGGCACCACCACCGTGCCGGGACCGGAGGGAGTGCCGACCGCGGTCGAGGTGCATGTGTTTCCGGAAGACATGCGCGGCACCGGCGAGGGATCGCGGCCCTATGATCTGCGACCGAACTCGACCATGACCAATGCCACCGTCACCGAATCCGTCGTCGGCAATGACGGTCACACCCTGCTGGTCAAATACAAGGAGGGTGAGAAGAAAGTCGTGGTCACGCCCGAGACCCCGGTCGTCACCTATGTCCCCGCCGACAAGTCCGACCTCAAGGCCGGCGCCAAGGTGATCGCGTTCATCAAAAAGCTGCCGGACGGATCGTTCGAGACCAACCGCGTCAGCGTCGGCCGCGACGGGCTGACGCCGCCAATGTGACGCCGACGTGACGAGAAGCGTCATTCCGGATCTGGTCCTTCGGACCATCCCGGAATGACTGGGCGGCTCCGGTGTTTTCTATTGGTCGGAAGCCTCGGGAGGGTCACCATGCGGAAAATTTCCACACTTGTCGCTTTGCTGGCCGTTGGCTTGGTGTCGACGGCGTTGGCGCAGCAACCGCCGACGGTCCGCATTCGCGGCACCATCGAGGCGGTCGACGGCCCCATGCTGTCGATCAAGTCGCGCGACGGCACGGACATGAAAGTGCGCGTCACCGATAATGTCGCGGTGTTCGGCGTTGCCAAGACGCAGTTGTCGGAGATCAAGGAAGGCTCCTATATCGGCGTCACCGCCATGCCCGAGCCCGACGGCACGCAGAAGGCGATCGCGGTTCATATTTTTCCGGAGAACCAGCGCGGCGCGGCCGAAGGTTTCCGGCCCTGGGATCTCCGTCCCAACTCCACCATGACGAATGCGACCGTCGCTGAAACCGTCGCCGGTACCGACGGCCAGAAAATCCTGGTCAAGTACAAGGACGGCGAGAAGCAGGTCGTGGTGCCGCCGGAGACGCCGATCGTCACCTTCGTTGCCGGCGACAAGTCCGAACTGAAGCCCGGCGCCAAGATCATCATCTTCGGCGCGGCGAAGAAAGAAGACGGCACGCTGGAGGCGGCCCGCGTCAATGTCGGCCGCGACGGGATTACCCCGCCGATGTGATCTGTCTTCCCTCTCCCCTTGTGGGAGAAGGTGGCTTCGCGAAGCGAAGACGGGTGAGGGGTCTCTCTCCGCGGAGAGAACCCCTCATCCGGCGCGGATTACATCCGCGCCACCTTCTCCCACAGGGGGAGAAGGGAAGAAGCCGGGACGACAAGGGAAAATCACACCGCCAGCACTCGGTCGTCGATCTCGGCGATGGTGTTGACGCCGCACAGCCCCATGGTCGTGGTCAGCTCCTTGGCGAGCAGGTCGAGCGCTTTCGCGACGCCGGCCTGGCCGCTGGCGCCTAGCCCGTAAACAAAGGCGCGGCCGATCATGCAGGATTTTGCGCCGAGCGCGAGCGCCCGCATCACGTCTTGCCCCGAGCGAATGCCGCCGTCGAACATGATCTCCATCTTCGAGCCGACGGCATCGACGATCTCGGGCAGGGCCTCGATCGACGACGGCGCGCCGTCGAGCTGCCGGCCGCCATGGTTGGAAACCACCAGCGCCTGGGCGCCGCTCTTGGCGGCCTCCTCGGCATCCTCGACGTCGAGAATGCCCTTGAGGATCAGCTTGCCCGGCCAGATCGAGCGGATCCAGTCGATATCCTTCCAGTTCAGCGTGGTGTCGAACTGCGAATTGATCCAGGTCGAGAGCGCGGTGATGTCCTCGCTGCCCTTGAGATGTCCCATCAGATTGCCGAAGGTGCGGCGCTTGCCGCGCAGGATGCCGGCGACCCAGGCCGGTTTGCTGGCGAAGTCGAACAATTTCGACAGCGACCATTCCGGCGGCACCGTCATGCCGTTCTTGATGTCGGCGTGGCGCTGCCCGATCACCTGCAAATCGACGGTCAACACCAGTGCGCTGCATTTGGCCGCGATCGCGCGCTCGATCAGCGATTTGATGAAGCCGCGGTCCTTCATCACGTAGAGCTGGAACCAGAACGGCTTGTCGACGGCGGTTGCGATATCCTCGATCGAACAGATCGACATCGTGCTTTGCGTGAATGGGATGCCGGCGGCTTGCGCGGCGCGGCAGGCCAAGATCTCGCCGTCGCCATGCTGCATGCCGAGCAGTCCGACCGGCGCCAGGATCAGCGGCATCGCGGCGGGCTCGCCGAGGATCGTGGTGGATAGATCGCGCTTCGAAACATCGACCAGGACGCGCTGGCGAAACTTGATCTGCTGCAGATCGTCGTGGTTGGCGCGCAGCGTGTCCTCGCTGTAGGAGCCGCGATCCGCATAATCGAAAAACGCCTTCGGCACGCGGCGCTTGTGCAACTGGCGCAGATCTTCGATGCAGGTGATTTGCTTCATAAGCGCTCCCAACCCTTCTTGTGCCTTCTTGTATTTTTCGCTTCCAGCGTCATCTAGCATGGTTGGATCATCCGCCAAATCGCGATGGAACCGGCCTGATGAGGAGGGGACGATGACGAGATCAACTCCGAAGCGGAAAAAGGCCGGCGAGGCCGAAAAACGGCGGCTCGATGAAGCCCTGGAAGAGGGGCTGGAGGAGACCTTTCCGGCCTCCGACCCGGTCAACGTCACGCAGCCGCCGCCCACAAAAGGGGATAACCACATTTGGCGGACCGATTAAAAGCGGTTCCGCAGCGTTTGTCCGATCGGCGGTAATGCGTGTCTTAACAATATGTTAGCGGCCGGCTGCCGGGTCGGAACCGGTAATGATTCATCATATTTTTTGAAGCCATTTTAGTCCCGATGGCATTATAACACCCGGCACGCCTTTCCTTGGGCGGGCGCACGGGCTTCGCGCCGGCAGGCTTTGCGAAGTGCCGATAGTGCTGGGGGTCATATGAGCCGCAAATATTTCGGGACGGATGGCATTCGAGGCCGCGCCAACGGTTTGATAACGCCGGAGCTCGCGCTCAAGGTTGGCCAGGCGGCTGGCTTGGTGTTTCAGCGCGGCGAGCATCGTCATCGCGTCGTCATCGGCAAGGATACGAGGCTCTCCGGCTACATGATCGAATACGCCATGGTGGCGGGCTTCACCTCAGTCGGCATGGACGTGCTTTTGCTCGGCCCGATGCCGACGCCGGCGGTGGCGATGCTGACCAAGTCGATGCGCGCCGATCTCGGCGTGATGATCTCGGCCTCTCACAATCTGTTCGAGGACAACGGCATTAAGCTGTTCGGCCCGCAGGGCTTCAAATTGTCCGACGACGTCGAGAAGCAGATCGAGCAACTATTGGATGAATCGCTCGACCGGCGCCTGGCGCAAAGCGCGAGCCTCGGCCGCGCCCGCCGCATCGACGGTGTCCACGACCGCTACATCGAATTCGCCAAGCGCACGCTGCCGCGCGATCTTTCCCTCGATGGCTTGCGCGTGGTGGTCGATTGCGCCAACGGCGCCGCCTACAAGGTGGTGCCGGAAGCGCTGTGGGAACTCGGCGCTGACGTCATTTCCATCGGCGTCGATCCGGACGGATTCAACATCAACAAGGAATGCGGATCGACCTCGCCGGAGGCGCTGATGAAGAAGGTGCGCGAGATGCGCGCCGACATCGGTATCGCGCTCGACGGCGACGCCGACCGGGTGATCCTGGTCGACGAGCGCGGACATCTGGTCGATGGCGACCAGTTGCTTGCGGTGATCGCGCAGAGCTGGAAGGAAGACGGCCGGCTTGCGAAGCCCGGCATCGTCGCCACCGTGATGTCGAATCTGGGCCTGGAGCGTTTCCTTCAGGATCAGGGCCTCGAGATGGTGCGCACGCCGGTCGGCGATCGCTACGTGCTCGAACGGATGCTGGCGAACGGTTACAATCTCGGCGGCGAGCCGTCAGGCCACATCATTCTGTCCGACTATGCCACCACCGGCGACGGCTTCGTCGCAGCGCTCCAGGTGCTGGCGGTCGTGCAAAAGCTTCGCCGTCCGGTATCGGAGGTCTGCCGCCGCTTCGACCCGCTGCCGCAGATCTTGAAGAACGTCCGCTACCGCAGCGGCAAGCCGCTCGACGATGCCGACGTCAAGTCGGCGATCGATGCCGGCGAGAAGCGGCTCAACGGCCACGGCCGGCTCCTGGTCCGCTCGTCCGGCACCGAGTCCGTGATCCGCGTGATGGGCGAGGGCGACGACCGCATCCTGGTCGAGGAAGTGGTCGATGATATCGTCACCGCGCTCGGCCACGCCTCCGCAGCCGCGTGAACTGCATCGCAGCCATTATCTAATGTTACTGGTCGGCGCGGCGTTGCCGTCGTAGGAACAGCGCAATCAATTTGAAAATCCGCCGGGAATAATCCTTTGAACAAGTCCGTCGTCGTCTCCGAAGAAGCACTGGTCGTGCTGGCGCCGGATGCGATGCAAGGCGCCGCGGCCAAGGCGGCCGCCGCAGGAGCCAAAGCCGCTGCCGCGGGCCCCGCCTATATCGTGCTGGCGGGAATCAGCTTCTCGCACTTCCTCAACGACACCATGCAGTCGCTGATTGCCTCCGTCTACCCGATCCTGAAGGAGAGCTACGCGCTCAACTTCGCGCAGATCGGCATGATCACGCTGGCGTTCCAGTTCACCGCATCGCTGTTGCAGCCGGTGGTCGGACATTTCACCGACAAGAAGGCGCAGCCGTTCTCGCTTGCCATCGGCATGGCGTCGACCTTCTTCGGGCTGCTGCTTTTGAGCGTCGCCAATCAATACCTCATCATTCTCGCCGCGGCGGCCCTTGTCGGACTGGGATCGGCGGTGTTTCATCCGGAATCGGCGCGCATCGCGCGTCTGGCTTCCGGCGGACGCTACGGCTTTGCGCAATCGGTGTTCCAGCTCGGCGGCAGTTTCGGTACCTCGATGGGGCCGGTGCTGGCGGCGCTGATCGTCGTGCCGTTCGGCCAGCCCTCGATCGCCTGGTTTTCCCTGATCGCATTTCTGGCGATCGTCATTCTGTGGCGGATCGGCCTGTGGTACCGGCCGCAGATCACCAGCAAGAAGCCGGCGCCGATCCATCTGCATCCGGATGCGCCGAGCGCGCGGCGAGTCAAGATCGCGCTGGCCGTATTGGTGGCGCTGCTGTTCTCCAAGCAGCTCTATGTGTCGAGCCTGTCGAGCTATTACATCTTTTATCTGATCGACAAATTCGGCGTCTCGACCCAGGCGGCCCAGTTCTATCTCTTCATTTTCCTCGCCGCCAACGCGATCGGGGCGTTCCTCGGCGGGCCGCTCGGCGACCGCTTCGGCCGCAAATATGTGATCTGGATTTCGGTGCTCGGTGCGCTGCCGTTCACGCTTGCGCTGCCCTATGCCGGCCTGTATGCGAGCGCCGTGTTGACCGTGATCATCGGTCTCATCATCTCGTCCACAACGTCCTCGATCATCGTGTTCGCACAGGAATTGATGCCGCACCGCTTCGGCATGATCTCAGGGGTGTTCTTCGGGGTCGCGTTCGGCATCGGCGGCCTTGGCGCCGCGGTGCTCGGCAGGCTCGCCGATTACACCGGCATCGGCTTTGTCTATCAGGTCTGCGCCTTCCTGCCGGCGCTCGGGCTGCTCGCGGTGTTCCTGCCCAAAATGCCGAAGCACATGCGCTAAGCGCGCGAGCGGGCCACCGCGTTCCTTCAACACATTGTTAGCACTTTCCCTTCCCGAACTCGCTTCGACGAGCACGCGCAACGGAATATCAACCTTAATAATTAGGGTTAAGTGGCGCTTAAGCATTTGATGGCATCGTCCGGCCGTGGGTTTTTCAGATGTGAGGCTTCATTGCGCCTCACTGGCCAAAAGGACGAAGCTAATGCGTAGCGTTAAGTCTTTCATTGCCGCCGGCGCGGTATCGCTGTTGGCGTCGGGGGCGTTTGCCGCCGATCTGCCTATCGCCGCGCCGCCAATGTACGCGCCGCCGCCGCCCGCCGAGTTCGGCGGCTGGTATCTGCGTGGCGATATCGGCATGACCAACCAGCAGATGAAGTCGCTCAACAATCCGGATCCCAATGCCGTGCTGTTCACGCAGGTCGGGATGGGCTTCGACAGTGCCACGCTGTTCGATCTCGGCGTCGGTTACCAGTTCAACAACTGGTTCAGGGCGGATGTCATCACACAATGGCGCGGCCGCGCCAATTTCCATGGCTCGCAGTTTACCGACGCCTTTGCCGGTTCGGCGCTGGTCGACAATTACAGCGGCTCCAAGTCGGAAGCCGTTGTCATGGTCAACGGCTATGTCGATCTCGGCACCTGGTGGTGCGTGACGCCGTTCATCGGCGCCGGCGTCGGCGCGTCCTACAACAAGATCTCCGGCTTCCGCGATGACGGTTTCGGCGACAGCTTCGGCGTCGCGCGGCCCTCCAGCTTCGTCTACGCGGCCGACGCCGGCAAATGGAATCTTGCCTGGGCGCTGCACGCAGGCCTGGGCTACCACGTCACGCCGAACGTGGCGCTCGAACTCGGCTACAGCTACATGAACCTCGGCGATGCCACCACCGGCGTCAACTCGAACTTCGCCGGCACCGCCACGCCGCAATTCCCGTGGACCATGAAGGACATTACCTCGCACGACCTGAAGCTCGGCGTGCGCTGGTATCTCGACAGCCCGCCACTCTACGAGCCGCCGGTGGTGCGCAAGGGCTGATCGAGCCTCTGATCTCTTAACACTTGCTAACGGCGCGGGATTTTTCCCGCGCCGTTTTGCTTTTCGCGCCGATCGGAGGCCAGCGACAACGATTGGTTAAGGTTAACGAGCGATGATCAGCGCGAAGTCAAAGAGTCCGAATTTGGAGCGTTGCGATGCGTAGGTTCTTGCTGTCGGTTGCGATGTGCGCGGTGGTGTCCGCCGCGCAGGCCGCCGATCTACCCGACCTGCCGATTCTTCGCGGCGCGTACACCGATGGACTCTCTTCCAGGGTCAACTGGCAGGGCGTTTATGTCGGCGGACAAGGCGGCTTCGGCACCTCCACCATGAATTTTAGCGGCGCGACGCAAGGGTTGGCGTCCCGCCTGCTGTTCGACACGGCCATCGAGAATGCCGGCGGCGTCGCAGAGTGGCCGCTGCTCGGCAAGGTGTCGGTCCACGGCAACGGCATCGGCGGCTTCATTGGCTACAACAGCCAATGGGACGACGTCGTCCTAAGCGTCGAGCTCAACTACCTGCACGGCAAGTTCGGCGGTTCACAGACCGACAGCATGAGCCGCATCTTCACCGACGGCACGGGGACTCAAGACACCGTGACGAACCAGAGCTTTGCGTCGGTCAACATTTCCGACATGGGAACGCTTCGGGCCCGTGCCGGTTATGCATGGGGCGTTTTCCTGCCCTATGCGTTCGGTGGTGTGGCGCTGGGCCAGGCCGACATCGTCCGGACCGCTCGCATTTTCGGAAATCAGTTCGTTGCCGGTCCTCCGTCTCAGAACTTCCCGTTCGACGTCAGCGCCACCGACGCCCAAAACAGTCACCTTATCTACGGCTATTCCGCCGGCCTTGGTGTGGACGTCATGCTGATATCCTGCCTGTTCTTGCGGGCGGAGTGGGAGTACGTCCGCTTCACTTCCTCCATCGATACCACCGTCAACACGGTCAAAGTCGGTCTCGGCTATAGATTCTGATCGATTGACAGAGATGGTCCCGCCTGTTGGTCTGTCGTTTCCTTAAAAAACGGCTGCCGACCATGAAAATCCACGGCGATAGCAATTCGGGCAATTGCCTGAAGGTGAAGTTTGTCTGTGATAAACTCGCGATCCCCTACAGCTGGATCGAAATCGACACGGGAAAGCGCCAAACCCGCACCACGGAATTCCTGAAGCTCAATAGCGCGGGCCAGGTGCCGACCGTCGAATTCGACGACGGCCACACGCTCGCGCAATCCAACGCCATCATCAGATATCTCGCCCGCGGCAGCGATCTCATCCCGGCTGACGCCTTCGCCGAGGCCAAGATGGATGAATGGCTGTTCTGGGAGCAATATAGCCACGAGCCGTATATTGCGGTGTGCCGCTTCCAGATGGTCTATCTCGGCAAACCCTCATCCGAGCTCGACCCCGACAAGATCAAGCGCGGCTACGCGGCGCTGGCGCGGATGGAGCATCAGCTTGCCGCGACGCGATTTCTGGTAGGCGACACCGTGTCGCTCGCCGACGTCTCGCTGCTCGCCTATACGCGGCTGGCGCATGAGGGCGGCTTTCACCTCGAAGGCTACGCCGCGTTGCGGCGCTGGATCGGCGAGACCGAAAAGTCTCTCGGCCTTGCACCGGTGCGCTGAGCATCATGGCCGAACCTTTGCAAGTCACGATCCGGCGTGCCAGGTGCGATGATGTCAGCTTCATCGTCGCCATGCTGGCGGACGATGCGCTCGGCAGCGCCCGCGAACGGCTCGATGACCCACTGCCGGAATCCTATTTCAGGGCGTTCGAAACGCTCGATCGCGATCCGAACATCGAGCTCGTGGTCGCGCAAGACGGCGAGGGCACCGTGGTCGGCTGCCTACAGCTCTGCATCCTGCCAGGGCTAAGCTCGCAAGGCGCCTCGCGTGGCCTGATCGAAGACGTCCGCGTCGCCGCGCATTGCCGCAGCCGCGGCATTGGCGAGCAGCTGGTGCAATGGGCGCTCGGGCAGGCGCGCGCCAAAGGCTGCAAGCTGGTCGAGCTTTTGACGCATCACACCCGTCTCGACGCCCAGCGCTTCTATGAGCGGCTGGGCTTTGCGCGCAGCCATGTCGGCATGACGATACGGTTTTGATTTTCTTACACCTCTCCTCGCAAGCGGGAGAGGGAGAAGCGGTAACGGCAGGGAGAACGACCATGTCCGCCATCCATCCTCTGACGGCCATTGCCGTGGTGCTCGCGACCGCCGCCACCGATGCCGTTTACGTGATGTTTACCTCTGCGGTCGTGGCGCGAAAGCGGTTTCCCGCGGCGACCTGGAGCAGCATCTGGTATCTGCTCTCGTCGTTTGCGGTGATCAGCTATACCGAGAACTGGGTCTATGTCGGCTTTGCCGCGGTCGGCTCGTGGATCGGCGCCTATGCGTCGATGACGTTCCTGCACCGCCCGCCCGGCGGGCCGCCGGTCGGCGCCGCGCCGGAGTAGAACACCGCCGCGGGCGCAGGGCGCCACCAATCGCCTGTGAGCCTTGCAAAGTTTTCCTTGCGAAGTTCCTTGACGGAACGGGACGATTCCCATATTTGCAGCGGCGGGACACCTCCCCCCAACGGGAGGCTTACTATCTGGAAGGGTAGATCATGACTGTAGCGAAGCCCGCTCAGCGGCCGACCGTGCCGCATTTCTCCTCCGGCCCCTGTGCCAAGCGCCCCGGCTGGAATGCCCAAAATCTCAAAGACGCAGCGCTCGGCCGCTCGCATCGCGCCAAAATCGGCAAAGCCAAGCTCAAGCAGGCGATCGACCTGACGCGCGAGGTGCTGGAAGTGCCCGCCGACTACAGGATCGGCATCGTGCCGGCCTCCGATACCGGCGCGGTCGAAATGGCGCTGTGGTCGCTGCTCGGCGCGCGACCCGTCACCACCATCGCCTGGGAATCCTTCGGCGAGGGCTGGGTCAGCGACATCGTCAAGGAATTGAAGCTCAAGGACGTCAGCAAGCTGCACGCGGCTTATGGCGAGATCCCCGATCTAAGCAAGGCCGATCCGGCCTCCGACATCGTCTTCACATGGAACGGCACCACCTCCGGCGTGCGCGTGCCCAATGCCGACTGGATCAAGGCTGACCGCGAGGGCCTGACGATTTGCGACGCCACTTCAGCGGCGTTCGCGCAGCCGCTCGATTGGAGAAAACTCGATGTCGTGACCTTCTCCTGGCAGAAGGCGCTGGGCGGCGAGGCCGCGCACGGCATGCTGGTGCTTTCACCGCGCGCGGTTGAGCGCCTTGAGACCTATAAGCCCGCCTGGCCGTTGCCAAAAATCTTCCGCATGACCAAGGGCGGCAAGCTCAACGAAGGCATCTTCGTCGGCGAGACCATCAATACGCCGTCGATGTTGTGCGTCGAGGATTATCTGGACGCGCTGAACTGGGGCAAGTCGATCGGCGGTCTCAAGGCGCTGATGGCGCGCGCCGACGCCAACACCAAGGTGCTCGCCGACTGGAAGGCGAAGACGCCATGGATCGACTTCCTGGCGAAAGATCCGTCGATCCGCTCCAACACCTCGGTGTGCCTGAAGGTGGTGGATCCGGCGATCACCTCGCTCACGTCAGATGCGCAATCCGACTTCGCCAAGAAGCTTGTGGCGCTGGTGGAGAAGGAAGGCGCCGGCTTTGATTTCGCGCACTACCGCGACGCACCGGCGGGCTTGCGCATCTGGTGCGGCGCCACGGTGGACGCCAAGGACGTCGCGCTGTTGACGCAGTGGATCGACTGGGCGTTCGCAGAAACCAAGGCGCAGCTGCCGAAGGCGGCATAAGTTTTCTTGCTTTACCTCGCCCCGTTCTTACGGGGAGAGGTCGGATTGCATAGCAATCCGGGTGAGGGGCTCTCTCAGCTTGTACTTCGCTCGTGGTTGCCCCTCACCCCAACCCTCTCCCCGCAAGAACGGGGAGAGGGAGAAGATGCTCCGAGACATTCACCCACTCCGGCCCGTGGGCCATCCTCCCTTTCGGGAGGCGAAGGAACCAGATCGATGTCCAAACCCAGAGTTCTCATTTCCGATGCGCTTTCGCCCGCTGCGGTGCAGATCTTCAAGGACCGCGGCGTCGAGGTCGATTTCCAGCCCAATCTCGGCAAGGACAAGGACAAGCTCGCCGAAATCATCGGCAATTACGATGGCTTGGCGATCCGCTCCGCCACCAAGGCGACCGCCAAGATCATCGAGAAGGCGACGAAGCTGAAAGTGATCGGCCGCGCCGGCATCGGCGTCGACAATGTCGAAATACCCGCAGCCACCGCCAAGGGCATCATCGTGATGAACACGCCGTTCGGCAATTCGATCACGACCGCCGAACACGCGATCACCTTGATGCTGGCCTTGGCGCGTGAAATTCCGCAGGCCGATGCCTCCACGCAAGCCGGCAAGTGGGAGAAGAACCGCTTCATGGGGGTCGAGATCACCGGAAAAGTGCTGGGGGTGATCGGCTGCGGCAATATCGGCTCGATCGTCGCCAATCGCGCGCAGGGCCTGCACATGCGGGTGATTGCGTTCGACCCGTTCCTGTCGCCGGAGCGCGCCAAGGATATCGGCGTCGAGAAGGTCGATCTCGACGACCTGTTCAAGCGCGCCGATTTCATCACGCTGCACACCCCGCTGACCGAAAAGACCAAAAACATCATCGATGCGGCGGCGCTGTCGAAAATGAAGAAGGGCGTGCGCATCATCAATTGCGCGCGCGGCGGGCTGGTCGACGAGCAGGCGCTGGTCGATGCGCTCAACTCAAAGCATGTCGCGGGCGCGGCGTTCGACGTCTTCATCGAGGAGCCGGCCACCTCGAACGTGCTGTTCGGCCATCCCAACGTGATCTGCACGCCGCATCTGGGAGCTGCCACCACCGAGGCGCAGGAGAATGTCGCGCTCCAGGTCGCCGAGCAGATGTCGGACTATCTGCTTTCCGGCGCGATCTCGAACGCGGTCAACTTCCCCTCGATCACGGCGGAAGAGGCGCCGAAGCTGCGGCCGTTCATCGAGCTTGGCGAAAAGCTCGGCTCGTTCGCGGGCCAACTTACCGAAACCGGCATCCTCAAAGTGCAGATCACCTATGAGGGCCATGTGGCGGAAATGAAGATCAAGGCGCTGACCTCGGCGGTGCTGTCGGGCCTGCTGCGGCCGATGTTGGGCGACGTCAACGTGGTCTCGGCGCCGGCGGTTGCCAAGGAGCGCGGCATGGTGGTCGACGAAGTGACGCGCGCGGCGCAGAGCGATTACGAAAGCCTGATCACGGTCGCCGTCACCACCGAGCGACAGGAGCGCTCGGTGTCGGGCACGGTCTATCACGACGGCAAGCCGCGGCTGGTCGATATCAAGGGCATCCGGGTCGATGCCGAATTCGGAAAATCGATGATCTACGTGACCAACGAGGACAAGCCGGGCTTCATCGGCCACTTCGCGGGCATCCTCGGCGACGCCAAGATCAACATCGCGACCTTCCATCTCGGCCGCACCAAGCAGGGCGGCGATGCCATCGCGCTGGTCGAGATCGACGGCACGGTGCCACCCGAGGTCCTGGCCAAGGTGCAGGCGCTGCCGCAGGTGAAGCAGGCCAAAGCGCTGATTTTCTGAGGCGCGGAATTACCGAGTGACTTACCCTCCGGGGGAGGGTGCGTCAGTATTTTGGTTGCGTCCGCAAAATATCTGTACGAATACGGTGCCAGGCGCCACAATCAAACGATCTCTAAAGGGAGGAAAAAATGCGTGAAGCCGTCATTGTTTCTTATGCGCGTACGGGCTTGGCGAAATCCGGGCGCGGCGGGTTCAATATCACCGCACCGATGTCGCTCGCGGCCCACGCGATCAAGCACGCGGTCGAGCGTGCCGGCGTCGACAAGGATTACGTCGAAGACTGCTATCTCGGCAATTGCGCGCACGGCGCGCCCAATATCGGCCGCCAGGCCGCATTGCTCGCCGGCCTGCCGAAGTCGACGGCCGGCGTGTCGGTGAACCGCTTCTGCTCGTCGGGGCTGCAAACCATCGCGATGGCGGCCAACTCGATCCGCTCGGACGGCGCCGACTGCATCGTCGCCGGCGGCGTCGAGAGCATCTCGATCCCCGGCGGCGGCACGCCCAAGGAATCGATCGATCCGGACCTGCTCAAGACCGCGCCCGACATCTTCATGGCGATGATCGACACCGCCGACATCGTCGCCGAGCGCTACAAGGTCAGCCGTGAGTATCAGGACGAATATTCGCTGGAATCGCAGCGCCGCATGGCGGCCGCCCAGCAGGCCAACAAATTCAAGGACGAGATCGTCCCGATGAAGACCAAGATGAAGGTGGTCGACAAGGCGACCAAGGCCGAGAGCATCGTCGACTATGTCGTCGATCGCGACGAGTGCAACCGGCCCGACACCACGAAGGAGGGCCTTGCCAAGCTCGAGCCGGTGAAGGGCCCCGGCAAGTACATCACCGCGGGCAATGCCAGCCAGTTGTCGGATGGCGCGGCCGCCGTCGTTTTGATGGAAGCCAGGGATGCGGAAAAGCGCGGCCTTGAGCCGCTCGGCCGCTTCGTCGCCTGGGCGTCGGCGGGCTGCGAGCCGGACGAGATGGGCATCGGCCCGATCTACGCGGTGCCGAAGCTTTTGAAGCGCACCGGCATGAAGCTCGACGACATCGACATCTGGGAGCTCAACGAGGCCTTTGCCAGCCAGTGCCTCTACTCGCGCGACCAGCTCGGCATCGATCCCGAAATATATAATGTCAACGGCGGCTCGATCGCCATCGGCCACCCCTTCGGCATGACCGGCGCGCGGTTGACCGGCCACATCCTCCAAGAGGGCCGTCGGCGCAAGGCCAAGTGGGGCGTGGTGACGATGTGCATCGGCGGTGGCCAGGGCGGCGCGGGCCTGTTCGAAATCTATAGCTGAGCTCTTCCGCTGGGCACGGAAATGTCCAGCAACAAATCGTCACGAACCGGCAGCACGGCGCTGATCGCCGTGCTGCCTTTATTATTTGTTTTATCACTTCCTCGCGACATGCGACTTTTTACCTCGCTTCTGTGACACGGCGCACTGTGGTGGCGCCTTACGGATACCTCAATCGAACCCGTTGTTTGGTCGAAGCGTCTAACCGCAGCCGTTGCTGTGACCTTTCGCGCGTGGTCGCACTACCGGGGCGATGTGTTGCGCGCAGCGCGCGAGATATTTGCCGGAGGGAAGTCATGCGAATGATTGCGAACTATCTTGTCACGACCAGCCTTGTCGTTGTTACGGCGCTTGCCGCGGCGCCGGCGCGGGCAGCCAATATGGATGCCGCGTCGGCCATCGATGCCGTCACCGTCTATCCCGACGGCGCCAGCGTCACGCGCGTCATCACGCTCGATCTTGCTGCCGGCGACACCACGCTCGTGGCCAAGGATTTCCCGCTGGCGCTCGATCCGTCGTCGCTGCGGGTCGAAGGTGTTGCGGAGGCGAAACTCACGATCGGCGCGATCGATGCCAAGCCGCCGCGCGCCGCACCTCCGGTCAACCAGTCCGAAATCGACAAGCGCATCGAAGTGCTGAAGGATCAGCGCGACAACCTCCAAGGCGCGATCACCGCCGCCGAGGCGCGCCGCAAATTCGCCGAGCGTTTTGCGGAAACCTCTCCGGCCGGGATTGGCGAAAAGGGCGAGGCGCGTCCGATCGCGGAGTGGCGCGCAGCGTTTGCGGCGGTCGCGGACGAAGTCGCGAGCGCCGACACCGCGATCCGCGACGCCGAACGCAAGCAGCGCGACATCGATCGCGAGATCGCGCGGCTGGAATCGGATCGCGCGATCAAGCCGCCGAGCAAGCTCGAGGTCCGGATCGATCTTGCGAGCCCCGCCGCCGCCAAGGCGATCTTGCGGGTGACTTATGCTGTCCGCAACGCGCACTGGACGCCGCTCTACGATGTCCGTCTCGACACCGGCGCCAAGGACCGCAAGCCGGCGCTCGAACTGGTGCGCCGTGCCGAAATCACCCAATCAACCGGCGAGGACTGGTCGAACGTCGCGCTTGACGTCTCGACCGTCCGCATCGCCCGCGGCGGCAGCGCGCCCGATCTGAATTCCCTGGTCGTGCAGTACCCGCAACCTCCGCAAGCGCCGCGCGGGCTGGCGGGGGCCGTCTCGGATTCGAACAAGTTTCGCTCGATGGCGCCGGCGCCAGCGCCCGAGGAGCCGCAGTCATTCGCAAAGCGCGCCGAACGCGCCGACGAGCAGCAGGCCACGGCCGAAATCGGCGCCTTCCAGGCGACGTTCCGGATTCCGGGACGCGTCAGCGTCGGCGCGAGCGAGGGCACCAAGAGCCTGCGGATTTCCACCGCGACGATTGCACCCGATCTCGTCGTCCGCTCCGCGCCGGTTGTCGATCCGACCGCGTTTCTCGAGGCAAGCTTCGTGCAAAGCGAGGACGCGCCATTGCTGCCGGGCCGGGTCGCGATCTATCGCGACGGCGCGTTTGTCGGCCGTGGCAAGATGGCGGCGGCCGGCAAGGATGAAACGGTGCGGCTCGGCTTCGGCGCCGACGACAAGGTCAAGATCGAGCGCGCGGTGATCAAGCGCAACGAAGGATCGGCCGGCCTGATCGTGACATCGAAGACCGACGAGCGCTCGTTCAAGACCAGCGTGCGCAACGGCCATGATTTTCCGATCAAGGTTGCGATCGAGGATCAATTGCCGGTCAGCGAAAACGAGGACATTGTGGTCGAGATGCTGCCGTCGACGACGCCTCCGACCACCACCAATCTGCGCGACAAGCGCGGCGTGCTCGAATGGGCACTCGAAGCCAAGCCCGGCGAGGTCAAGGACGTAACCTTCGCATGGCGCGTGCGCTGGCCCAAGGACAAGGGCGTCGTCATGATCCCGGCCGGCTGAGCGGGGCGAGAGAGAAGAGAGAAGGACTAGCTGTTCGGGCCGCGGTCCATGCCGACCGGCTGCCAGCGGCGCAGCGTGGTATTTTGCAGGACCGACGGGTTGACGCAGCTGACCGGCCACATGCCCTGAAGCACCAGCGACAATTCGTAGCCGACGCGGCGCTTGCGGGCCTCGTCGAAACGCGCGGAGGCCGAGGCGACATGGGCGGTCAACGTGACATTGTCCATGCCCAGCATCGGGTTGTTGTGGGATGGCGGCTCCTTCTCCAGCACGTCGAGCGCGGCGTGCGCGATCCAGCCTTCCTGCAACGCCTTGATCAGCGCCTCCTCATCGACGGTGGCGCCGCGTCCGGTGTTGATGAAGATCGCGCTCTTCTTCATTTGCTTGAAATGGTTTTCGCCAAGCATGTGATGCACCTCGGGGCGCGCCGGGGCATGCATCGACACGAAATCCGATTGCGACAGCACTTCGGACAACGTCGCCGGCAGCACGCCGTGGTCGGAAATCAGCATCTCCTGGATGAAGGGATCGTAGGCCATCATCCGAAGGCCAAAGGGCGCGGCGCGCTTGGCGACCGCACGCGCCACCCGGCCGAACGAGATGAAGCCGAGCGTCTGGCCCATCAGGCGTGGGATTTTCAACAGCGCCGGACGGCCCTCGGTCCAGCGGCCTTCGCGGACCATCTTGTCCTGCTCGACCAGCCGGCGAAAACCTGCAAGCAGCAGCATCATGGCGTGGTCGGCGACTTCCTCGATAAAGGTGTCGGGGACGTTGGTGACGGGAATGCCGCGCGCGGTGGCCGCCTTGACGTCCACGCTGTCGACGCCGACGCTGCCGAGCGTGATGACCTTGCAGTTCTCGAGCGCGTCGATCACCGTTTTGGTGATCGGCATGCCCTTGGCATAGATGGCGTCCGCGCTCCGCGCGGCGGCAATGAATTCCGCCTCATTGGCCGGCGCCTCGACGATCTCGGCATCGATCGGGTCGAGCGCCTCCTTCTCGTAGGCATAGCCGCCGCCGGCGACCGTGAAGCTTGCGCCTTTCGGCGTCACCACCCTGAATTTCGACATTTGTGGCTCCCGATTTGACCTTTCGGTGTTGGTTGGTTGAGGCCGACGACCGACCGGCGCCGCCGGTTCTTTAGGCATCCAGACGACCTTCGCCAAAACCCCTGCGGTACGGATTTCTATCGAGGGAACATCGTAACCAAGCGCTAAAGATTTTCACTATATCGTGAGACGAATCACTCTGCCAATCGCGCTTGCATCCCCCCGGAGAAGCCACCGTGAACCTGAACAATCTGAAGATCACCCCCAAACTTGGCATTTTGGTCGGCGTGACCCTGTTCGGCCTCTGCGTTGCGGGCGCTCTGGCCGGTTATCTGATGCAGCGCGAGATGCTGGAAGCGCGCATCGACCAGACCAAGGCGATTGTCGAAATGGCCCGCAACATGGCGGCCGGATTGAAGAAACAGGTCGATGCCGGCGAGCTCACCAAGGAGGCAGCACTTGCCGAACTTGGCCGTCGCGCCAATTCGATGACCTACGACAAGGGCTCGGGCTATCTATTCGGGACCACCTATGACGGCATCACCGTCTTGGCGCCCGATCCAAAGCAGGTCGGCACCAACCGCATGGACGTCGTCACCAACGGCAGGAAGCTGTCGCGGGAAATCATGGATGGCGTCAAGGCCAACGGCGAAATCCTGCTGACTTATGAATATATGAAGCCCGGCGAGGAAAAGCCGATCCGCAAGATCGGCTACGCCGTCGCCGTCCCCGGCTTTGACATGTATCTCGGCACCGGCGCCTATCTCGACGATCTCGACGCCAAATTGAAGCCGATCGCCTGGCTGTTGGGGCTTGCCACACTCGGCATCGCGATCGTGGCCGGCAGTATCGCCTGGCTCATCGGTCGCAGCATCTCCAGGCCGCTCGGTCAGCTCGGCGCCCGCATGCATGCGCTGGCCAATGGGACACTGGAAGGGGATATCCCGGGGCTCGGGCGCGGCGACGAGATCGGCGCGATGGCGGCAACGGTTCAGATCTTCAAGGACAATGCAATGCGCATCCGCGGGCTGGAGAAGGCGGAGGCGGAGACCCAGGCACGCGCCGCGGCCGAGCGCCGCGCGGCCATGGAAGGCATTGCCAGCGACTTCGAGCGTAGCGTCAACGGCATCGTCCGTTCGGTGTCGTCGGCGGCCGCAGGCATGCAGACCACCGCGCAATCGATGACGGCGACCGCAAGTGACGCCAGCGCGCGCGCCGCGACCGTCGGCGCCGCCTCCGACAGTGCATCGACCAATGTCGGAACCGTCGCAGCCGCGGCCGAAGAACTGTCGAGCTCGGTCACAGAGATTTCACGGCAGGTGACGCGATCGAGCGAGATCGCCAACAAGGCGGTCAGCGACGCCGAGCGCACCAACGCCACCGTGCAGGTCTTGTCGACCGGTGCCGAGAAGATCGGCGAAGTCGTAAAACTGATCCACTCGATCGCAGCCCAGACCAATCTGCTCGCGCTGAACGCGACCATCGAAGCGGCACGCGCCGGCGAATCCGGGCGTGGCTTCGCGGTCGTGGCCTCCGAGGTGAAGGCGCTTGCCAACCAGACCGCCAAGGCGACGGAAGAAATCTCCGCCCAGGTCGCGGCGATGCAGGCCTCCACCAGCGATGCCGTCAGCGCCATCAACGGCATCACCCAGACCATCGCCCAGATGAGCGAGATCACGGTGAGCATTTCGACCTCGATCGAGCAGCAGGGCGAGGCGACGCGCGAGATTGCGCGCAACATTCAGCAGGTTGCGGCCGGATCGAGCGAGATCAGCGCCCATATTGGCGGCGTCACCACGGCCGCGGCGGCGACCGGCTCGGCGGCCACCGACGTGCTCTCCAATGCCCGCGAGCTCGACAATCAGTCGGGCATGCTGCGCAACGCGGTCGACGGCTTCCTGGCCAAGGTCCGCGCGGCGTAGCGCAAGCTGGTTATTTCTGCGGGCCCGACAGCGAGATCTCGCGCTCGGCGCGGAACACGTTGCTGTAGAGGTTGGCGATCCATTGCCGCCCGCTCGAGGTGACGTTGAGGTAGCGGATCGCGGTCTGGACATGCGGCGCCACGCTGTTCCAGTAAAATTGCGGATAGAGATTGACAAGGTCCGCGGGCGAGGAATAGCCGAGCTGCCGGTTCACTCCGGCTTCTTCGAACTCATGATAAAGCGCATTGGCTTTGCGAATGTAATGGGGATCGCCGAGCTGACCGATCAGATCGGCAGCGCGCAACAGCGCGGCCTCCTCGTCGAACTCCTCTTCTTCACTCGGAAAGCTTGACGGAAATCGCGTCCCCTCGACGGCGCGCGCGATGCGCCGCTTGTCCAGCGCCGCGATGCCTTCGACCCGCTCCATCACGTACATCTTGGAGCGATCGACATGATAGGGCAGCAATGCCGCGTCCGACGATCCGCGCGGCAGCGCAACCTTGCGCCCGGTGGGATCGACGAGATAGCCGTCATGGTCGTCGGCCCGGAACAGTCCGCGGACATAGCCGATGTCGTGGGTCAGGCAGGCGATGATCACATGGGCGTAGTCTTCGGCCGGCATATGGGTGTGCAGCGCGCGGCCGCGCAGGATGTCGTGCCCGGCCAATGTCACAAGCATGGTGTGCTCGACATTGTGATAGAGCGCGTCGCTGTTGCCGATGCATTCGAGGGCAATCCGGGCGATCGACGGCACCATCTCGACGAGATGCGCCTGCGACGAGCCAAAACGGCGGCGCATGTAGTTTGCGAGGAATTCGCCCAATGCGTCGGCTGCAAGCTCCGGCACGGTAATCATCGCGATGGCCCCCGGATATCGCGGGCAACGGCAAGCGGTGGCCCGCACATCGGTCCAGCCTAGCGCGGCCATGTGACACAATCGTTGCAGCGGGCGAGATCGCGTCAGGCCTGGCCCGCGCTGCTCTGCCGCCGCGAGGCGACGAAAACGCCTGATAGTACCAGCGCAAAGCCGATGATGTGAAACGCCTGCGGGTGTTCGCCGAGAAAGACGATCGCCATGATCGAGCCGAACACCGGCACTACGTGAAAGAACGGCGCGGCGCGGTTACAATGTCCTGTGCTTTTCGCGATCAGGGAGAGGTTGATGGGCGTGGATCTACTGAATGTCGAGGGGTTGAAGGCGCTGGACCATCAGGGGCCGATCGTGATGGTGAACCTGATGCGGTTTCGCGAGCGCTCGCTCGACGGCGACGGCAGCGGCTGGGATGCCTATCTTCGTTACAGCGCCCTGACGGTGCCGATGATCAAGGCGCGCGGCGGCACGCTGTT
>Ga0210408_10000878_pt1 | contig 33803 bp, 29 predicted proteins | sample IncBWH4MmetaG_FD_155471 | JGI IMG/M metagenome (GOLD analysis project Ga0210408, IMG submission 155471) | Forest soil microbial communities from Barre Woods Harvard Forest LTER site, Petersham, Massachusetts, United States - Inc-BW-H-4-M | ecosystem: Environmental > Terrestrial > Soil >... | reverse complement strand
CGCGATGTGGCCGGTTCATCACCGTTGAAGGTCTTCTGGACGGATCGACTCGATCTCGCGATCCGAGAATTGACAAGCAAGCACCTCGTCTTTCTCTCCGATAAAGTCCGGATCGACAGACACTTCTCTCGTAGCCCCCGGCTCTTTGCGCTCCGTGCACGGATGTCGGTCCTCAGGGAGTGTTACCAGTGACTCGCGAACTGCCTTCCGGGCTCTGGCCAAGCGTGACATGACGGTTCCTGTCGGGATCGACAATATGCCCGCGATCTCCTGGTACGACATTTCCTCCACTTCGCAAAGCAGGAGGGTTTCCCGATAATGCACTGGCAGATTGTAGATGGCACGCTGCAGCCACTCGGAATTAGAGCGCCTCATTAGAATTGTTTCGGGAGTCTCCGTATCAACTGGCAGTTCATGTCGGTCCTCCCTCGAGTCCATCGCAACGGTCATGCGCCGCTCCATTTTTGAGCACGAACTGAGAAAAGTGTTCTTCAGGATCCTAAACATCCAGGCCCGGAAGTTGGTGCCACGCTGAAATGATGCGAAACTGCGTAAAGCCTTTAGATAAGCTTCTTGCACGAGATCCTCGGCATCGTTCTGATCGTGCACACGCCAGCGTGCGAAGTTGTAAAGCGAATCGAACAGGGGCATGGCCAACTCTTCGAACTCTGGCGACGATTTGTCGTCCTGTGAGGATGAAGTCCCGAATCCGATACGCCTCATTTGCCTTCCCCCGAATCAGTTCGAACCCGGTCCCAGCTAGCTGATTTCCTTGTCTGCGAGCAAAACTCAATGACCTTTCCGCCTTGCTGCGGAGGACTCCGCTTTAACGGTTTCCGGAAATTCTTCGGTCCGCAAACCGAATCACCTTTGCCCTGACAATCTTCTTGATCTTGTGGTCTCTGCCCAATCTGACGCGCCGGTCCTCAGGCGTCAATTAACTGCGAAAGTACTTCCGTCCCAAAACCCATGATTCAGCCCTTTACCTGGTCGCTGACAATGATCGCCTCTGTGGTGGTCGGCTTGTCTTCCTCTTTCATGGCTGACTTGAAGCCGCGAATCCCTTCGCCGATTCCTTTGCCGAGCTCGGGAAGCTTCTTCGGTCCGAATACAAGCAAAGCAATTCCGAAAATCACCAGCAAATGCATCGGTTGAAACAGACCTTCAAACATAAGTGCTCCTTAAGTGGGGCGATGAGCGCAAGTGAGCTCAAAGTGGCTAGCGGTAATAGTGCAGGCGCTGCGACCGTAAACCGGTTACAGCGCCTGCCAGTGGAGCAGGGGAGAGCACACGACAATTAAAACCCGCGTTCGACCGAGTCTGCAGCGACGGCCAGCTGCATCGATAACTGAAGAAATGCAGCCGATTGACCGATAAAGAGCCCGTCGTCCGTGAAAGCTTTCACAGTGGCCACCGCACCTCCATTCTGCGTGGAGGTCGGTCGGATTACCGAACACCGCGGCAGACTCTTGCTGATGAAATTGCATGGCTCAGGCAAGATCTTGTTGGTCTGAGTCAGCTCTGTCGCAGGATTGTTCAGATCCGGGAACGTTAGGCCGGTCACGGGATCGACCACACCGGCCAAGGGTTGCGATACTGCGTTGCCGCCCTTGTCGTGCCACAGCCCGAAGTGATCAATTTCGACTCCGCCAATGCTAACCAGGATTCGCAGGACAGTTGGGTCGGTTGCCTTGAAAGCCAGCGTTGGATAGAGGCTCGCACCCCCCTGCTCAATGAACGCAAAGTGAAATCCGGCAGTGTTGGCGATCGCTTGTAGGCGCTCGGCATCACGACCTGTGATGGGAATCGTTGGGTTGGTTGCAGGGGGAGTGTCCGTATCGTTGAGTGGAATCGCGGGTTGGTTCGTGATGACGAAGGGTCCCTTGAACGCCGCACCTAAGTCCGGGTTCTTTCCACTGCGATACCGGGTGTACCAACTCAGGTCCACGTTCAGGTTCATGAGGTTGGTGATCCGCTTGATTTGACGTGCCCCGGTCGCCTGACTGCTCGGCAGAGTTCGAAACGGCTCCAGGTCGAGAGGTACTTCGCCTCTCGACTTCAAGAAAGCCGTCAGGAAGGCGGCGTGACTCAGTTCATCATCGGTGTTGTCGGTGATGTACTGTGGCATGTCGCCGTCCAAATTTTCAAGCGCCAGCGTATAGGCTGGATTTCCTCCGATGAATCCCTGGAACTCCTCGCTCGCTTGGGCTGCGCCACCGCCCGAAGGTCCGACCCCGCCGAGTTCCGCGTACTGTGTCCACAGATCACTCTCCACAATTTCGGCCCACGCCGCGAACTGCAGGAGTGCAACATCGCCAGGAGAGAGCCTGTCATTGCTCGACCTGCCTTGAGCCCTGCCTTCCGTCGCGAGTAATGTACTGGCGGACAACGTTGCCCCCGCCATGCCGAGCCCCTTCAAGAACGAACGTCGCTTAACGACGCCCTGCCAATGGCGTTGAACGTCGTCGCCCGTCGAAGAAGGAGCTGTTTCTGGTGAACTCACCTCAGGTACCACCGTTGATGGGAGATTCTCTTCTTTCATGCACTACGCTCCAATTCTGGTCTGATGACTTGCCGTGCGGTCCTGCTACTCTGTGGAACTCGCGCGGACCGGAAATATTCCCCAGCCACGAAAATTACTTCTCTCCGAAATAACGATGCTGGCTTTTTACGCTGAAGACTGTGATCTGCGGGCGGGGGGAAGAGCGGAACGCATCAAACACGCAGCAGTTGTCTCGTTCTCAAGTCCAAGTCTTGGACAACTCAGTCCTGGGACGACGTTCTGCGCGACTTCGCCGTTCCGATCGCATTCTCCGGCATGTTAACTCACTCGGGTTCTGGAGTCTTGGGAACGATTTACTAGCCACGCGACGCCGATGCTGACAGCGTAGAGCGCGATCATGGGAGCCGCGAACAGGCACATATTCAGGATGTCCGAAGTGGGCGTGACGATTGCTGCAACGACAAAGATGGCAAGGATGGAATATCGGAGATTCCGCCACATCCAGCGGGCCGTCACTACACGCATCAGAGCAAGAAAGAAAATGAGGATTGGCATTTCGAAGATTAGTCCGAGACCGACGATGACCGTCAAGAACAGCTTTGTGTATTCCCCAATCGTGATCATCGGCTGGAAGCGCTGACTGTAGCCGATCAGGAAATCAAGCGAGGCCGGGTAGACCATCCGGTAGCCAAACAGGCCTCCCGCCACGAACAATCCGACTGTGCTGATCAAGAATGGAAGGATATAGCGCCTCTCGTTGCGATATAGTCCAGGAGCGATGAACACCCACAGTTGATAGAAGACGAATGGAGAAGCCGCAAACAGCCCAGTGACGAAACCGACCTCCAGATAGAGATTGAAAGGTTCAGTGGGATTGAGATACACCAATCCGCCCCCGAGGCCGTGATGACGCAGCGCATGAATAATTGGCTGCTGGATCAAACCGAAAATACGGTCAGCCAAAGACCAGCAGGAGAGAAACCCAACGAGCACGCCTACAACCGACCAAATGATCCGCTTCCTCAACTCCTCCAAATGCCCAAGGAGTGGCATGGACGGTGCGCGTGGTTCCAGGACGACAGCATACCCATCAGCCATGGGAAACCCCTTCCGGTCCTCGTTCACGCAGCAGACTATTTGCGTCGGGACTGCTGGGGCGGCCTAGAGCAGTGGACGTCATTTGGAGTGACGGGGCGAACCGGGGTAGCCCTTCCCTCCGAGAGAACTCTGTCTGCGATCGATTTACCAATGCGGCTCTCCGCAGCAGGTTGATGGCATTCTCGTCAGCGAGAGTGGGTGAGCGATTCGCCCGCATGGCAACTTTTTCCTCAACCCAGACAAAACAGAAGGCTGCCACCAGGATTACACACAGGGCGATTAATCCGTAACTAGTCGCTTCCAGCATACTCGCGTCTCCGTTTCCTTTGGGTTTACGCCTGGCGGCTCGCTGCGTCTCCTGCGATCTTGGTGTATCGCTACGCGAAAGGGGCTTACATACCACGCATAGTACGTCCCCACTCCGGTTACGACTACAATCGCCCAGGGCACCGCCTTCGCCCGCATCCAACGCTTCCAATGCGTGAAACACAGCCATTGCGGAAGGAGGTTCGTGCCAGCCACGATGACTATATAGAGTCCCAGAGCCTCGGCCGTTATCCCAAGGAACGCGTGTATCGTAGCCGCGGCATAGTACAACCTGTGAAAGACATTCGGAAGTGCCGGCCTCAACTGTTGCTGAAAAGACGGCCCCATTACGAGTCCGATCATTAACAGATTGACGAGCAGCACGGTCGTCTGACAAATCCCGTGAGCTCTGAAGCGCTTGTGTTTCGCGAAAAACACACCCGCGATCAGGGCTGCTCCCAGGATGAGCTGCATGACAAGGTTGAAATCTGCCGCGAATGGGGCGCCAGTGCCCAGAAATCCTTTTACGGGAAAGAGGGACATCACAATGGGTTGTCAACTCCATACCGTCGCTTGATCATGCTTAGTAGCCCGCGAACTCTTCTGTCCGAATGTCGTCTTCATCCACTCCGGCATTGACGAGCATTCGGCGCATCCCTGCAAGCATAGCCGGTGGCCCGGCAATGTAAAAGATCGGACCGCGCAGATTGCTTACGTGTTTGGAGAGCATCTCCGGTCGGATATGGCCAATCTCACCCTGCCATCCCCGCGAAGTGCCGTCGACGCGCGTGAATGTTGGGACAAAACGAAAGTTTGGACTAGAGCTCTCCAAGTCCCAGAGAGCGTCCATAAAGGCTGCATCTTCCAAGTGCCGGTTCGCATAAAAGAGAACGACATTGTGCCGGGTTTTGTCCACGGCAGCGGAGAAAAGCATGCTGAGAAATGGGGCGACTCCGATCCCTCCAGCCAGAAAAACGGCTGGCTTGCGAGCATTGTGATGCAAAGTAAAAGACCCCATCGGACGGCTTAGGTTCACATTGGCGCCTAGCGGCAGAATGGAAAGCGCCCGCTTGAATGCCGAGTCCCGTATGCGGGTAGCGACCAAGATCTCTTCGGCAAAGGGAGAACTCGCAATCGAGAACGTATGGGTAAGGCAGTCCGAACCGTCCGCTCTACCTCCCCAGAGAGTCAGATCAACAGACTGCCCCGCCCGGAACAGAAAGTTCTGCGGTCTTTCGAACCGAAATGCCACGGTATCTTGCGCGACCTCTGTGCGGCTCAGTAGCCTGCTCGCGTACCCGAGCAAGGGAGAACCTTCTTGTTGTGACAACTCGACTTGTGCACACACTTTTCACCTCACCTCGTACTCGCCGAAACTTCCGGACGATGTCCGTCGGCAGTTGGACTTCGAGGCGCCGAGGCGCAGAACTCGCTCCTCAACCTCAGAGGAATCGCTTGCACCAGCCCTGGCCGCCTCATCTCTTTGTCCTGGCGCGCAACCGTGCCGATGAATGACCTTCGCCCTATCAGGGTAGCTTCGTTAGGACTGGACGATGATGCTGCCGGTCATTTTCGGATGCATGCGGCAGTAGTAGGGGTATTCTCCCGGCTCCGTGAAGCGGAATTCGAACTTCTGGTCCGTGTCCAGCGCCGCCGATTTGAACTTGCCCTGCGTACTGTCGACCGTGTGCGGAATGTCATCGTTGTTGATCCAGGTCACTTGCGTTCCACGTTTGATCGTGATGGACCCAGGCGTGAAGGCAAAATTGTCAATCTTCACTTCGGGTGCTGAATCGGCCGAGGGCGCGCCCGAGGCCATCGCTGCCATGTCAGTGCCGCCGCCGTTCCCGGACATTGGGGAACTCGAGCCGTCAAGTGGCGAGTCGATGATTGCCAAGCTTCCACCGCTGACCAGGTAGTTCACATCTGTGATTCCCAAAACCCGTTGCAGTTGGTCCGCCGGTACTTTCATGGGTCCAGCAGATGGAGCCGTTCCGGGTGCAGGCTGAGGAAACGCAGTGGACATGGCCGTGTGAAACGAAAGCTTGCCTTCGATCTTCTGCATCACCTGGTGAATATGACCGTTGAGCACCGTCACCGAACCGAAACGCTTCACATACGACAAGGCTTGTTCACTATCGTCGGTCCCCCAACCCCAGTCCGGATAGATCGTCCACAGCGGAATATGTGCAAAGAGCACAATGGGTGTGCTGGCAGAACGGCCCTTCAGATCATCCTCCAGCCACTCCAGCTGCTCGTGACCGAGTGATCCCAACCCCCCAGCTTTCAAATTGACGACATTCACCAAACCGACGAAATGAACGCCTTTGTGGTCAAAGCTGTACCATCCGGCCCCCTTAGTACCCTTCCCATAGCGCTGAAGATATTGCTCGCCGTTGTCGGTCAACATGTCATGCTCGCCCGGCACGAAGTAGGTCTGCTTCGGAGAAGCTCCCCTTAGTACCTGATCGAGTGTGTCGAACTCACTGGGCTTGGAGAGCTGGCTGAGATCGCCCGTGTGAATGAGAAAGTCCGGTTTGTGAGGCATTGCATTGATCTTGTTGATCGCGGTCTGCAATGTGGCCGTGACATCCGGATTTGCGGGCTTGCTAAAACCGATATGGCTGTCGCTAATCTGGACAAAGGTAAAGTCAGCACCCTTACCGGCACTGTGACCGGTGCTCTGGGCGAATGCTCGCGATACCGGAATACCACCGCTCATGGTCCACACCAGCCCGGTACCCGCCCACGCCATGCACTTCAGAAATCCGCGACGGTCGACACCGTCGTTGTTGAGGTCCTGCAACCTCTGGTCAATCAAATCTTTCTTTTTGCCTGCCATTTGCCCTCCTCATTGGTAGCGTTCGACATTGATAACTGGCGCCGGCCGCTTTTATTCCATTCAACCCAAGGCAGGGACCACTTCCCTGCCCTGGTACGCTGATCCCGGCGCTTATCCGGGAATGTTCACGCCGCTCAGGAAGCCGCCCAAGTGGCCGGTCACGGCAACGACCACAATTCCCAGAAGCTCGATGGGAAGGCGGTAACTGGGTAACGCTTTCGCCGTGCGCTGCGCGCGGAAATGTAACCACCAGGCCAGCCAGATCAGCACCGTCGAAACGCCTGCAAGGAGTAGGTGCATCAGCAGTATGCCTTTGAGTTTCTGCCCCTCAAGTTGGAACTGCCACGCGAGGATACCCGTGGCAAGAACAGGGATCGTCGAAAGGGCTGCCACTAAGAGGTTGTAGTAGACTGCCTGCGTCAAGGCCTCTCCCTTCTTCCAGTGGGCAGCCAAGTCGAAGACCACTGCCGTGATGAACAGCGCGATCGGAAAATGGATAAGCACCACGTGTTGCGAGTGCTTTGCGAACAGCACGGTCTTCGGATCAAACGGATTCAACCCAATCCGCAGGAGCGCGAACGTCATGTGGATGACCTCAAGCGAATAGAACCGATCATTCCGGGAAATATTCCCGCGGTCTGACGTTAAAGCAACGAAGATCCCATGGGCACCCCCGGGATTTCGACGTTTAGGCGAAATTTCGTCGATTTCCTTCCCGGGTCGGGGACGGGCTGGCGGCCGGGGGCACAGTGTTCGCCGTTTGCGAGCTAAGGAGGGTGGCTCGCATGTCGTTGACCGCCTAAACAGTTCTTCAGGAATTATTTGGGCGTGTAATGGAATAGAGTGACCCGATTGCGGTTTACCACTTTGACGTGTCAGGTGTGGATCCCCAATCCGGTTCGTTCGAAGAACTGGCGATGCCGCTCTTCGATCCCTTGTACAATTTTGCCCATTGGCTGACCCGTAATCGTGATGAAGCCGAGGACTTGGTGCAGGAAACCTACCTCAAGGCTTTGAAAGGATTTTCGTCCTTTCAGCCGGGTACTAATTTCCGGGCATGGATGTATCGCATCTTGCGCAACACGTTCCTGACCTCCTGCGCTGGACTAAGAGCAACAGCGACACTATCTCTTGGTGATCCCGAGGACGATGAAGGCCCCGAACTGGCGGTTGAGTTCGTTACGCCAGAGACGGTCCTGATCGAGCGTTCGAACTCTGATCTGATCGAGAGAGCGATCGATGAGTTGCCCGTGCACTCCCGCGAGGTCCTCCTTCTGTGTGAGGTGCAGGAAATGTCATATCAGGAGATTGCGGAAACGCTTTCGGTTCCGATCGGTACGGTAATGTCGCGTTTGTCCCGTGCCAGAAAAACGTTGCGCGATCGTCTGCGGCAACAGTGGAATCAGGGATTGCGACCTGCCGAGACGGCAGTGAAAAGCGGAATGACTTATGGTCTGTAAGTTGAAAACCAAAATCGATACCTACATCGACGGGGAGCTCACCTCGGAAGAGATGCGCGCCTTCGATCACCATGCGCACACCTGTCCGACCTGCGGGACCGATGCGCTTGTACGGGTCCAGCTGAAGCGCAGCATTCAAGCGGTTGGAAGACGATTTTCTCCCCGACCCGAGTTTCGGAAAAGGCTACAACTGCGAATTCAAACAAAACCGCGCCGCAGCGGCTTCGGTATTGCATGGATGATGGCATCCGCAGTCGTCGCTGTTCTGGCGGTTGTCGGCTTGGCGACGACCTATCGGGCACGAGATAGCGCCGACACGGAACACGTCTACAGTGAGGTAGGGGACCTGCATGTGGGGATGCTGGCTAGCTCGGCCCCGGTGGATGTGATCTCCACCGATCGGCACACGGTGAAGCCCTGGTTCCAGGGAAAGATCCCGTTCGCTTTCGATTTGCCGGAACTCCAGAACTCCGAGTTTTCTCTGCTCGGGGGCCGCATGACCTACCTCGGACAAACGCCGGGAGCGCACCTCGTCTATGAAGTACCGAACCACCGGATTTCCGTATTCGTATTCCAGGAAGGATCGTTGCGGGTCCGGATAGACGAGAACGTTCCCGCGACAAAGAAACTCTCGTTCAACGTGGAAACCTGGAGTCACGGCGGCCTCCGCTATTTTGTGATCAGTGACGCGAGCGCCCTCGATGTAAGCAAGCTGGCTGAATTACTGAAGCGCGCCGCGGCGTAGACAACCAGATTTGTGGAATACTTGTTATACCATTCAAGCAAACCCACCGAAGTCGGCGTCCGCTACGTCCGCATACTTGGTGGCGAAGATCAAATTCTGGTTCGCGACCAAGGCGCATGAGCGCACCCCGCTGAGCAAGCAACTGTCGCAACACCAGCACATGAATGATCACTTTCGGCCACCGATCCCGAGTGTTTCCTCTTCAGCTACTAAGATGGTCGGGGCTCCTCCGGAAGAGATTGAAAACGCGTGAGCGATCGTCTGTTTGCCGCCCTCAGAACCTGCGCATGCTTCGAGATCCTTCATTGAGGGAAAGTGCACCTCCGCGATCCGGTGAAAGGGTGGCGTTCCTTGGGGAGAACCAAGAATCCGGGTTCCAACCATTTTGGTTTTACCTTTCAGCTTTGCCATAGCCATCGGCACATGTTTCTCTCGATAGGCTTTTTCGAAGACTTCAATGTCTGTTGGATGGGGGTACATTACGATTAACTTCACTGCCATTTCATACTCCTGAAAAGCGATTGGGTTAGAGAGATGTGAGTTGCAGCGCTGATTTGCCACAACTCACAAAGTGTTAACAGTCAGTTTGCAGCGATCCCGTTGAAACCCGCTGCTTCGGATAGACCCTCAGCGTCGCGAAGCTTGTTAAGGGTTCCATCCGACTGGATGGCGAAGACGCCGATCGTGCCGGTTCCTGAATTCAGCGTGTAAAGGAATTTGCCGTCAGCGCTGACCGCGATGTCAAGATTCGTGCTTCCGCTGGGATTGGTTCCTACGACTGTTCCGCCCAGCGGCGTCAAGACACCCGTGGCGCTAATTGCAAACCCCGAGATTGTGGATGAGGCAGCGTTCGAAGTGTAAACAAATCGTCCATCCGGAGTGATCGCATTCCAGCAGTTTGCATTTCCCAACGTCGGGACGCCGACGCTGATAGGAGAAAACGTCCCGTTCGCCGCGACTGAGAAGGACGAGATAGCCGAGGCATCGCTGCCCCCAGCGGGGCCCGTTTCAGACACGAGTGCCGCGCCGTTGGGAGCGAACGAGACGGAAAATGCCCCCGGGTCTGGACTCAGGTTAACCACGATCGGTGCCAGCATGCCGTCGGCCTGGACACGAAAGGCATCGATGTTGTTCGTTGCCCGTTCAGTAACCAGCAGGAACTGGCCATCCGGACTGAAGGCCAGCGAAGCAGCCTCCGAATTGTTGGTGGTAAGAAAACGGATCGAATTGGGGATCCTCTGAAGTTGTCCACCAACGCTTAACGTAAAGCCAACCACATTGCTGCTACCGCCAACATTCAATACGTACACCAGGTTTCCGTGTTGGGCGACCGCATTTGGCTCGCCGCCTCCGGAGATCTCTTTGTCTACCAAGGTCAACTGGGAACCACGAACCTGAAACACAGAAATCTCTCCACTCCCCCCGTTCACGGCGAACAACAACGAGTGATCCTGGCTCAAGGTGAGTGAGCCTTGCGATTCCAAGGGGTCGGTTACCCCCCCGGTTCCTCGACCACCGGTTGAAACCTTCCGACCCTCATGTAACGAGCCATCCGCCGCCCGCCTAAAAGAGATGACAGCGTTCCGGTCAGCCGCATTCGTCATGACGAAGACTGCGCCCGTACCGATCGACTGTTCGTCCTGTGCAGAACTCCGGGTTGCTGAAACCACGCTGGTTGACACCGCAACTAACAACAGAGTGCGAACTACCTTTCGCATTTCTTGGCTCCTGTGCTCGATGAGATGCGCGCCGCCGAGCAGAGAGGCTCAAACGGAGCCCACGTCCTTGGTCTCGGCGTTCACGTACTTACTGGGAGAGAGCAGACAGGAAAAAGTTTCAGACGTGGCTAAGAATTTCGCCTTGATGGAAACATGCCTACATTCGACATAACGCCGAATGCTAATTGCGCTCTCTCCATATGGGCGTCGACCACACGTGTCGAATGGCGCAAGAATTATTTTTAGCTTTGGGGAATATTCCACACGTGACCAGAGTTACACATCTTGCACGGAATGTAATCTCGACACTCATCGGGCCACTCTCCGCGCGACTCAACGGTTTCACTCCATTTGACACTGCAATGTGACGGAGGGAAAAGATGTACCTGAAGACAATTTCTAGATCGTGCACGACGTACTCTCTTACGATTGCCGCCGTGCTCACTCTTGGCGCGCTGGGAATGGCACAAGCCTACCAACAGACCAACCTTGTTTCAGACATTCAGGGCCTCGCTCAAAACGCGCCCAACGGCGAGCCCGATGCGCAGCTTGTGAACCCTTGGGGGCTTACTGCGACTTCTACGAGTCCGTGGTGGGTTTCGGACAACAACGCCGGTGTTTCGACTCTCTACAACGGACAGGGAGTCAAACAAGGACTAGTCGCAAACATCCCGTCTGCGGTGAATGGGGTGGCCGGCACACCCACGGGAGTGGTTTTCACGGGAGCCTCGGGGTTTACGTTCCAAGCGAAGGGCACTACGGCGACTGCAGCTTTCACCTTCGTGACGGAAGATGGAACCATCGTAGCCTGGGGCCCGGGAATCAATCCCCAGGACCTCTCCAATGATGCGTTCGTGGTCGTAGATAACTCTGCCAATCCCACCGCCACGACCGGTGCCGTTTACAAGGGGGCGACCATCGCGCAGATGACGGCTGGCGGGTCGTTCTTCCTCTACGTCACGAATATTCGCTCTGGGCGCGTCGAGGTTTACGACACGAACTTCAAGCCGGTGAATCTTAGTGGCCAGGACGATGGTGGCCCAGCGTTCGTTGATCGCACAATCCCACATGGCTTTGCTCCCTTCAACGTGCAGGAGGTCAATGGGAATCTCTATGTGACCTATGCCAAGCAGAACGCCACGAAGCACGACGACCTTGATTTCCCAGGTTTTGGATTCGTCGACCAATTCTCTCCCAAAGGCAAGCTGCTGCAGCGACTGGAGAACGGTCCGTGGCTGAACGCGCCCTGGGGTGTGGCGCTGGCACCGACGAATTTCGGCTTCTTCAGCAAGCACCTACTGATCGGCAATGCCGGAAGTGGGCAAATCGCTGTGTACGACGTCGACAGCGGGCGCTTCGATGGCCTCCTCCGCGACGCCAACGGACATGCGATCCAAAACGACCGGCTGTGGGCGCTGCGCTTTGGCAACGACCATGCCGCTGGACCCAGCAATTGGCTCTACTTCACCGCCGGTATAAGCGATGAGGCTCACGGCCTTTTCGGGTTCTTTGCGCCTGCGGACAACAGCGCTCCGGAGCGCAAATAGGCCACAGGTGCCCAAGGAGTCTCCTGCACCCGATCAGGATCCTCAAGCGGAGCAGATCGGGTGGGTTTCTCTAAGTGACACTTTTTTTGTAAACGCCAAATCGAGCGCGGGCTGGCCTGCGCGAATCCAGGGAGTATGTGATGAAACTGCTGAAAATCAGCGCGCTGCTGGGTGTTCTGAGCCTTTCGAGTTTGTTGTTCTCCCAAACTGCGGGATCCATCGCCGGCACGGTGACAGATCCCACCGGGGCGGTCGTGCAGGGCGCGACGGTCACCGCCACCAGCCAAGCCACCAATGCCGCGCGAAGCGCTGACACTAATTCTTCTGGAGCCTATTCGATCACTAACTTGGCCCCGGGGGTGTACACGGTGGTTATGGAGAAGTCGGGCTTTAAGATGATGAGATTCGATGCCACCTCTCTGAGTGTGGCACAGGCGCTGGTCCTGAACGCTCAGTTCACTGTGGGATCCGTGCAAGAAATCCTGCAGGTAAACGGAGGAGAGACCGCGCCCATCGAAACCGAAACCAGCCAGCTCAGCACTCTCGTTGATAGCAAGACGATGAATGATCTCCCGCTCCTGACGCGCAATGCCTACGAACTGGTCTTGTTGTCTCCCGGTGTAATTCAGCCCAATAACGGCAGCAACGGTTTTGCGGTGAACGGCTCTCGCGACCGCAACAACAATTTTCTGCTGGATGGAGTGGACAACAACGACACTTCGGTTCCGGGCGCGGGCACCGGTGTCCTCGGTATCAACCCAGACTCTGCTCAGGAATTCCGGGTCATTACCAACAATTTCAACCCTGAATTCGGCCGGAACACGGGAGCCATCATCGACGTGGTCACACGAGGCGGCACCAATAACCTGCATGGAGATGCCTACTGGTTCGGGCGCTACAACGCGCTCGGAGCGCGCGACTTCTTCAATCGGGCGCCCACTACTGCCAACCCAGCTCCCGATCCTCAGAATCCCTACGTGCGCAATGACTTTGGTTTCTCGGTGGGAGGGCCGATCGTCAAGGACCGTACCTTCTTCTTCATTAATAACGAGTACCAGAGGTTCCGAACCACGCTCACCGCGACCTCAATCGTTCCGACCGCAGCCTACAGGTCAGGACAGTTCACCGCGCCTGATGGCACTCAAGTTGATCTCCGGACTCCAACCTCACCCGGCAACCTGACCGGGCTCAGCGTCGATCCGACAATCAGCAAGCTCCTGAACCTATTCCCTGCTCCCAACGCTGGCGATGTTATCCCAGGAGTTACGGGCCTGCTCAACTTTGCCAGCCCCGACAATCTCAATGGCTACACCTGGACGGGAAAGATAGATCACAAACTGACGAATAAGCATCAGTTAGCCCTGCGCTACGCGTTCAACCGGTCGGTGGATTCCAATCCATTTCATAGCGAGACGGCTCCAGGAATCGATGTGATAAGCTCTCCGGCCTATTCTCACGGTGTTTGCGCGGGCCTGACTTCGACGCTGAGCAACACCCTGGTAAACGATTTTCGCTTCGGCTGGAACAAGAATTACGCCGCATTCGATAGCAACTGCGCCGCCACCTTCGATCCCATCACGGGAACAGACGCGTTGGGTAACGGCCGGGACTTTACCATTCCAGAAAATAACCTCGGGGTGGGGCCGTTGTTTACGCTTGGTTGCAACGGTCTGTTTGACTCCAAGGAGCAGGCTAGAAACACCGGGACCACTAGCTTCACGGACACCATCACCTGGGTCAAAGGAAATCACACGATCAAATTCGGAGGGGACTTCCGCGATGTCCGTTCCACGGGCGACGTGAACTTCAACTCGCGCGATGATCTCGGATTCAACCGCTTTCAAAATTCAGGGGGAACTAACCTGGCGTTTAGTCAAGCCGCACCCGATCAGGCCACCCAGGATCTGGCTTGGTTCCTGGTGGGCGGAGTCAGCACGCAGTTCCAGGCACAGTTCTTTAACAAGGGTGCGGCTCGAGTACCAACCGATGGAAAAACGTTTCGGCAGCATGAATCCGACGGTTTCATCCAGGATAGTTGGAAGATCAAGAGCAACCTGACGCTGAACTACGGACTGCGTTACCAGTACAATGGAGTTCCTTTCGAAACGGGAGGGAATTTCTCAAACCTCTTCCAGAATGCGGACAGTTCCGCGACGTCCTTCACCTTTACCGAGGTCGGCCCGGGCACCGGCCACGATCTCTATCACAACGACTACAACAACATTGAGCCCCGGGTCGGGTTCGCCTGGGATCCCTTCAAAAATGGCAAGACCTCGGTTCGTGGCGGCTACGGAATCTTCCACGATCGCATCTTCGACAACCTCTTCGGCAATGCTCGCGGGAATCCGCCGTTCCAGCAGACGGTATTCAATTCCTTCTCAGGAGCAGACACGCCGGAGACAGTTCCGTTCGCTCAAAGCACCCCGCCTGGTTTGACCTTTGTGAACGGGCAGAACCAGGTGGTGACGTTGCTGGATCCCAATCTCAAGATGCCGGCCAGCCAAAACTGGAATCTCGGGATACAACGGGAACTGGGGGCGAATCTCGTTCTGGAAGTGGACTATGTGGGGGCGCACGCAACCCGGGTCATCCGGTCTCTCGATGCGGTTCCGCCCGATCCCGTTCTTGTCCAGCAAGCCATCGCCGCATGCGTTGCCGCGGGATCTTTTGCCAACGGGGGTTGCGATCCGGGAGATCCGCAAGGAAGGATCAGCGCCGGAGTGCTCTACGGGGGGATTCCCCAAATCGGGGTACCGGTATCGGTTCGAGAAACCGCACTGCAGACGGGATTCAATTTCCCCGTTTCGAATATCACCCGAACCAATGCCGACGCGCATTACGACGCCTTGCAGGCGAAACTGACGAAGCGGCTCTCGAAAGGATTGCAGTTTGGCGCCGCCTATACGTGGTCCCATGCCACCGACGACTCCAACGACCCGTTAACACCAGAAGCCGGTCAAGGGAGTTTTCCGGTCGATTCGCGCAATCCCAACCTGACCTTTCGAGGGAACTCGGATAACGATATCCGCCACCGCGGAGTCGTTGACTTCTCTTACGAGTTGCCTTTCGGCACGGGCAGGCAATATCTGAATGCCGGAATGCTCGGAAAAGCCCTCGAGGGGATCGCCGTCTCGGGAATTGTGAGCGCGCAGACCGGGCATCCTTATTCTGTATTTACACAGCTCGACAATGGACGCACCGGGGTCGCCAGCTTCTCCTGGCCGGACGTGCTCGGCGATCCAAACAATAACCCCGGCTCGCGCATTCAGGGTGCTGGTGTCAAGACTGGGGTGAACTTGAATGCATTCAGTTCCGCCTTCCTGGGACACATTGGAAACTCGGGCCGGAACCAGTACTACGGTCCACACTACACCGATGCCGACATGGTGCTATTGAAAAATGTCCGCGTCAGCGACCGCTTCCGGATGCAAATCCGCTCCGAGTTCTTCAACCTGTTTAATCACCCGCAATTTCGTCAGCCGGGCAACGTGATTGAGAACCCGGGAACCTTTGGATTATCCGCTCAGACCCTCACCCGGCCGGACGGAACCACATCCGCACGGCAGATCCAGCTAGCCTTGAAGCTGAATTTCTAGCAGGAGCGAAGCAGCGTAATGTGGAACAGCGTGTGGGATCGCTTGCTGCCGTAGGGGGGAGTTTCAGATAGGACACTGACGCAGGCATGATCAGACCGGCGTTTGCGCTTTCTGCTTGCTCGCGGACACGCTGTCGTCGAGTGGGAGAAACGGCCATAACGCCGCAATACTGACGATCGATCATGATGCCAGCTCCTCGGCTCTCATACCCCCGTAGGGACTCGCACAGGAACAAGAAAGTTGCTGGCGAGGAGATAGGCGAATAGATGTCCGAAAGGCGGGGCGTGACGCAGCTGGCTGGCAGAAACCCATCCATTCGTCTCAGTCCACTCCCAACCGGTACTGGAAGAGCTCCTTAGCCATTCCCGCAGATCCGTGACGGTCATCGGATAAACGTAGATGCGGACATTCTGGGCGAACAGACGCGCGAGGGCCTCCAGGCGTCTGCCTTCCAGATTCTCGTAAGCGTCTTCAGACGCTCGAATCATCAGGGAAAGGCCCACAACGAAACGCACAGGTGCCTTCGTATGCCGGTTTACGAGAGCCGTCATATGGTAGAGCTCGGGTTGGCGAAAAAGCAGCACGTTGCCGCCAGCGGTGAGAAGCGCATCGATGCGGCGAAGCAAGTCGGGAACTTCCGGAGCCGGTTCGTTCGGCATAAAAGCGGCAACTGTCAGACAAAAAAACCCGGCGGTGTCCAAGCTCGTTTCGCCAAGTTCTTGCTGAAGCTCCTGAATGGCAGAAGCCAATAGTTGCAAATGAACTTGCGAGTGGGCTGCATCCGTGTGGGAAAAAAATCCCGGCGCAAGAACAACGGCTTTCTTATGAAGTATTTCGGTAGGAGGAACGAGGGAGCCCGTGGAGGAGAAAAATACAGCCTCTGCGAGTCCCGCACGCACTAAGTGGACTTGGAGTATACGGCGATTCCAACTCTCAAATGCTGGCCCGCGAAGATCTACATAGTCGATCTCAATTCGCTCCGCGACAACGTCTTCTGCCAAGCCTTCCAGAAACGATTCCTGGGTTTGCACTTCATAGAATGCGGCATAAATAAGGTTAACACCCAGCATGCCGATGGCTTGCTGCTGGAGCACATTGGAAACATCGCGCATATTGACGTGGAGCAGGACATCGTTGTGAGGACCTCCGGGCTGCAACTGAAACCGGAGACCGATCCAGCCATGCGCGTCGTTGGTTCCGGCAAAGTTACGGGCGGAGACGGTATCGACAAAGCAGAAGAAACGAGTTCGCTGCCCACGGGTTTTGCTTAATTGCGTGAGAAGTTGGTTCCATTCGTTGTCCAGCATCGCCTCGAGCCGTTGTTTGGATACGTAGCGCGATCCGGAACCGTAGAGATCATCGCTGACTTCCTTGTCGTAAGCGGAAATCGTTTTGGCCACAGTGCCGGATGCTGCTCCGACGAAAAGGAACCAACGGGCGACTTCCTGTCCGGCGCCGATTTCGGCGAAAGAACCGAAAGTGGATGGATCGAGGTTCACGGTAAGCGCTTTGTGGTGAGTGTCGAGTTTTTGAGGGGAGGGCATAGTCAAGATTCAGTCATCACGAACCCGCAGGTGCGGTTAACCGCAGAGACGATCCGATAGCCGCCTGATAAACCAAATTGTGCAAATCGGTGGACGCTATGGCCCAAAGTACGGATAGCTGGGCCGCGGCGTCCTCGTCACTGAACACGTTCAGCGGCCAGTCATGAACTGTCGTTCCTCGAAGATGAGGGTGGTGGAAGCTGCCTCCGAAATAGGCTTGGAGCACGATCGGCTCTATCCCGGCTGCCTGCTGTTCAGGCCAGCTCAAAACCCAGGACGCGGTCAACCCTCCATCGGCTATACGTCTTGGTCCCGTCTCGGTGAGTTGCCCGGTGTCGAGCAGCAAGCCCGTGTTCATTTCGTTGAGAACCTGGCGGGCGACGGGAGCGAGCAGTTGCAGTGCCTTCTCGAAATGGGCTTCCTTTTCCTTGCGACTTGTGGAGCCGCCGTGCGTACCTTCGCGAAGATCCTCGAAATGGCGGATTAGGCTGGTGATATATGCGGGTGTCGCGGTTTCCGGCATTTGCCTGCCTCCCTAAGAATAGTAATGGTGCTTGTACGCTTCCTATCAGTGCCCATCGACTACTTCCACATCGTATTAGAGAATCGCCCTCACGACACCGCCATCTACCCGCAGTGCTGCCCCGTTCGTCGCTGAAGAGACCTCGCCAGCCAGGTAGATCGCCATCGCTGCGACTTCATCCACGGTAGCAAAGCGCTTCAGCAGGGACGATGGTCGCACATGGTCAAAGAACTGCTTCTCTACTTCCGTCTTCGATTTGTTTTCCTGCTTCGCCATCGCCTCGACAAAGGCGCCCACGCCTTCCGACTCCGTCGGTCCAGCAAGAATGCTGTTCACCGTCACGCCGGTTCCGGCTACCGACTCAGCGATCCCGCGCGCAACGGCAATCTGCGCAGTCTTGGTCATTCCGTAGTGCACCATTTCCGCCGGAATCTGCACCCCCGATTCGCTCGATACGAAAAGGATACGGCCCCAGTTCCGTTCCAGCATGCCTGCGAGATAGTGTCGCGAGAGCCGCACTCCGCTCATCACGTTTATCTCGAAGAGGCGGTACCAGTCCGCATCGGAAATCTCTGCAAACGGCTTGGGCTCGAAAATGCCCACATTGTTCACTAGTACATCCACCGCTGGGAGTTTCGCAATCACGGCCGCTGCCCCGGCTGAACTAGAAAAATCCGCCGCAATGCCATCGACCCTGGCCCCTGCGGCATGCGGTCGGATTGCCGACGTGGCCGCATCTACGCGGTCTTGTGTACGACCGTTCACGTAGACATGCGCACCTTCGCTAGCAAGCGACTTGGCGATCGCAAACCCGATTCCTGCCGTCGATCCTGTCACCAGCGCGATCTTGCCAGTAAGTTTTAGATCCACGTCATTCTCCTGTAGAAAGCGCGTGCCCCCTGGTCAGGTTGTTGTTGGCTCTGCCTCGTGTGGGACCTGCTGTCGCTCTACCCCCATCGTTTCCCATTTTATCCACTTTAGATCCAGTACCAAGATCGAGTAGAAGACCGGGACCAAGAGCAGGGTGATAAAGGTAGCGACTGCGAGTCCGCCGATCTGGGCATAGCAAAGGGGTTTCCAGAGCGGGCCACCTTCGAGTGCGAGAGGAAACAAAGCAAGGATGGTTGCGCCAACCGTGATCATTACGGGTCGAATACGTTCGATGCCGGCATCCGGCAGAGCACGGTCAAGCGGTTCGCCCTTTTCGTGCATCTCCTCAATGAAGTCGAACAGCACGATGACGTGGCTGACGATGACTCCGATGAGGCTGGCCACTCCCAGAAATGCCATGAAGCCAAAAGGTGTACCCATGATGGCCAACGCGATTAATGCTCCAATCGCTCCATAGGGCGCAGCCGCAAAGACCAACAACGGCTTGATGGCATCATTGAATTGAACCAGCAACGCCAAGTAGATACCAACTAGAGAAATGAGAAGAACGACCGCGAGATTCGTGAATCCGTCAACTTGCTTTGCCTTTTCCCCGCCGATCTGCAACTGATAGCCGGGTGGAAGACTTTTTTTGAGAGCAATCAGGTTAGGTTCGATTGGTGCGAGCACTTCTGATGCGAGGACGCCGGTGGCGGGAAAACACAGGATTGACAAGGTACGAAAATGTTCGCGGCGCAGAATTCGTGCCGTCTCAAGAGTATCTTTCAAAGTTGCGATCGAAAGCAAAGGGACTTTGACGTCCTCTTGCGATGAGCTGACGTAGAGATTTTCGATCTGTGAGAGCCGTGCCCGATCCTGCGGGCGAAGGCGGACAACAATCGAGATGTTCTTGTTCCCCTCCTTATAAATACCCACCGGGTTTCCACTGATTGCGGCGGCGGTGGACGTTGCGACGTCGGCGTTCGTAATGCCGACCAGGTTGGCGCGATCGGGATCAATTTCGATCTTCATCTGCGGGCTGTCGGGACTCCAATCGTCCCGCAACACAGAAATTCCGGGCGCTTGCCGAACGATGTCCATGGCTTTAGAAGCGATGACCCGAAGGGATCGGATATCCTCGCTCTCTGTTCGCGGGTCGGTGTCGGCCTGGCCTGAAATAAGGACCTCGACCGGAGTTTCGACTGGATTGGTTTGCAGCTGTCGCACCGTAATCCATGCTCCCGGGACCTGCTTATTGAGTGAATCTTGAAGGGGTCCGATCAGCTTTGGAGTGGCCTCCTTGTCGCGCACCTGCACGATGACCTGCGCATAGTTGGTCTGAGTTGCTTCGGGAGCAATGGAAAACCAGAAACGTGGTCCACCACCTCCGACAAAACTTGTCATGGAAGTCAATAGGTGCTCTGATCCTATGTCCTTTGTCACCTCTCTAGGAGCTCCTTCAATAACCTTGCGCACAACCTGCTCCGCCCTCCTTGCGGTGTCGTTGGTCGCGCTCAATGGCACGTCATTCGGCAACCAGATGTCGAGGTAAAACCAATACTGGACATCTTCAGGAAAAAATTGTGACTTGAGGTGTGAACCGGCGAAGCTGCCGATCAGCAAGAACACGAAGGAACCGGCCAAAACGGACCATCGGTGCTGAATCGCCCGGCCCACCAGACGGTTGTAGAATCCATAAAAGCCTCGCTCACGCTTCTCTTCTATGGTGGACTCTTTTCTGGCTGGCGATCGCTGGATGTAGTAACCCAGCAGTGGAACAAACGTCATGGCAACTACCAATGCACAGAGCAGCGCCGTGGTCATAACGATGGGGAGACTCTTGAGAAACTCCCCGGTGTTGCCGCGGAGCAGGAGGAAAGGAAGATAGGCAATGATGTTCGTCAGGGTTGCGTAAAAGATGGCCGTGGCCAGCTTGGTCGGACCCAGCCATGCGGCTACGCGACGGGGCAGTCCTTCCGCAAGACCGCGCTTGATGCCGTCACCAGCTACAACTGGCACATCGACCAGCAGACCTAAGGCGATGATGAGCGTCGCCACCGACACTTGCTGCAAGTCGATGCCCAACATGTATGTAACGCCGAATGTCATAGCGAGTGTGATCGGAATCGCCAACGCCATGATGAGCGCGAGACGCCATTCCCAAAATCCAATCAACGACACGCCGACGACTAGAATGATCGCTTCCAGCAGAGCGCGTAGAAATAGATGGATGTTTTCCTTGACCTGCAAGGGCTGATCAGAGGTATGCGCGATGATGAGATCCGTCGGAAGAATCTTCTTAAGCTGCGCAAGCTTCTCATCGACCGACTGACCAAACTGTGCAATCTGTTGCTGATCGCGCATATAGATTGCCAAGGTGACTGCCCGGCTGCGCTGCCATTGCCCAGTTGGGTCTTGCCACGTGTAATAGTTCAGATACTTGGCGGGGCTTTGGTAGCCGGGGAAAATCTTGACGAGATCGCGGAGATAAACAGGGGCTCCGGTCGAAGTCGCGGCTACTGCAACACCCCCAATCGCGTCCCTGCTTTCGAATTGACCCGAAGGATTGATAATGATCTCTCGCTGGCCCGTCTCGAATGCGCCTCCTGGCGCAATAATATTGCGGGCGCGGAGAAGTTGCCCGAGAGCTGCCGGCTGAAGTCCGTACTCGGCTAGTCGATCTTGCGAGTATTCCAGGTAGACCACTTGCGGCAAAAGACCTCGCCTCTCCACTTTTGAGGTTTCTGGCGCCCCTTGCACGGTTCTCCCGATCAGATCGGAGAAGTTGTCGAGATCGGCATAGGTATACTTGTCACCCGCGACATCAGTCAGCTTCGCCCGAACGTCGTGAGGATCACGGATGATGATTGGCGCCCAACCGTCCGGAGACAAATCGGACCGCTGCAATTGCTTCTCAAAGAATGCTTCCACGAAGTGATGGATGCTCTCATCATCTTTATCCGAAGCACCATCCACGGCGATGAAGCCGCTCCTTGAAACGATTTGTGGTGCACGCAGGATTGCCTCTTCACTTGCCTGCCGCTCGAAGAGCTGGGCCGCATCGAGCATAGTGGTTGAGGAAATGGACCGAGGGAATGAATAGACAACCGTGACCGGCACACCATGTTCTGTGTAATTCCTCCTAGCCCGGACGGATCGGATTGCAGCCTGGATGGCTTGCGCACGAATACTGATTTCCACCGGGTCTGCCTTGGGACTGGCGATCGTTAGCATCAGTGCAGCTGTATCCCCAAAGTCGCTCTGGAACGAGATCGGGCCCGCGCCTTGCGGAAGTTGGCTGTTCAGCGCGTCCAGCTTGAGATTGATGTCGCTGAATTGCCTCTTGACGTCGGAGACATTCTCGGCGAGCTGTACGTAGACGTAAGCAGCACCCGGTAGGGAGACGGACCTAATTCCGTAGTCTGAAGCCGTACTGGGGTGAATCGACTTGTTCTCCGCGACGACATCCTCGATTGGACGAGTGACCAACTGCTCGACTTGTTGCGCTGTGGCACCTGGCCAAGGACAGAAGGCCACCGCGACCCGAACCGGAATGTCGGGGTCCTTCCGCTGGGGCATGTTGTGGTAGCCAAACCAACCCCAAACGAGGACGCCCATCAGCAGCACCCATGAGACTTGTGGATGTTCCACGAAGAACCTGGGGAGGTTGTGGGTTTTCTCGATTCGATCCTGGTCGCTCTTGTATGCCATGACTCGTCTGCTTAAGGAATCTCTTGGATGGGGTCACCATCTTGCAAAAGCTGTGCGCCGACCGAGACAATTCGCTCTCCGGGCCGGACTCCTTCAACAGCAACTGAATTGTCGTGGGTCGTCCCCAGCTGAACTTTTCGCAAGTTTGCCACCAGCGTACCGGCGCGGTCCTGCGCTACCATCACCGCGAAATGTTCCGGTTCTGATGGGAACGGAACGATGGCGCTCAGTGGGATCGAGATGGACAAACGAGGAACTTCCCCGAGACTGACCGAAGCGATCATGCCTGGCTTCAAGTGACGGTCGCGATTGACGACGGTCGCTTCAACCGCGAAGATTCGGTTTCGCGTATCGGCAGCTGGGGAGATGCTTGTAACCCGCCCCTTCACAGGAGCGGCATCATTCTCTGTCTGGATCGTCAGTTCCTGCCCTAAACGTAGACGACTTAGAACATAGTCCGGAGCGCCAAAAGCGACCTTTACTCGACCGATGTCGGCGATCGTAAAGGCATTCGTGGACGGAGATACCAGACTCCCTAAATCTATGTTTCGGCTTAGGATGTAGCCGGAGAAAGGAGCCTTTAGGTCGGCGTCTCCAAGCGTCAATTGGGATTGAAGGAGCGCGGCCTTGGCATTGTCCGTTGCAGCGCGCGTTGCCTTGAAGGCTGCCTCCGACTGATCGTAGTCTGGCTTGGTGAGGCTCTGTGTCGCATAGAGCGCTTTCGCGCGCTGGAAGTCTTGATCGGCCTTGGTGTGTTGCGCGGTAGTTTGATCGAATTGGGCTTGCGCCTGCGCCACTTGATTCTGCAGGTCTTCCCGTCGAATGTGCGCAAGATCGAGGCCTTGTTCCACGTAATCTCCGGTTCCGACGTTGCGAGTTCGCCCATCTGCTCCTCGCACCTGCTTTACATTCGTTACATAGCCAGATGATCGAAACATGAGGTCTACCTGCGCGTAGGGAAGAATGGACGCGGAATAGCGCAGTGTCTCTGCGTTCATCTGGGGTGCCGTGACGGTCGCGAGCCGGACCGCCCTTGGCGGCTGCGAGGGTATGTGCGACTCGTGACTACATCCGCCCAACACTCCCGTCACCGATAGGACAATGAGGGCTAGTGGTGTGTTCAGTCTGTGACGCGGAATCGTAAAAGGCTTCACGGCTCTACTCCTCACCCAGCGATTTCTGGAAATCAGCGCGCGCCCTCCAATAGGCGAGAACCGCCTGATGGTATTGGCCCTCCGCGTCTGCCAGCGAAGACTGCCGCTTTAGCAAGTCGCTGAGTAGGATCGCTTGCTGGGAGTATGCTTCTTTTTGGTTCCGCATCTTCTCGATCTCGGCATCACGGATTGCCTCTGCGACTGCAAGGTGCGAGCGCGCCTCTCGGAGATGCCTAAACTTCGAATTCACATCAAGAAGAATCTGTTCACGTGTGTCCTCGAGGGAGAGTTCATCCTGCTGCTCTGCAAGAGCCGCTTGTCGAACCTTATGACGTTTCTCTCCCCAATCCCACGGTTGCCAGGTAAGCAAGGCGCCAACGGAGCCAATGTTCTGGGGCAGAAAATTGATGTTTGCCGGGCTGAAGTAGCTCGCCTGAATAGCAATATCGGGGATGTAATGTGTTTTCTCGCTCTTCGTCACCAGATCGGCCTGACGGACACGATTTGCCGCCAATTTCACTTCCGGCCGATGTTCGAGTGCAGTAGCCCGGGCGGCAGAAAGATCCTCTTGCTCAGGGAACGTCGCTGGAACGGGTTCTACCGAAAACTCCGTCTGCATGCTGCGACCCAAGAGGTGATTCAGAGCATCTTTGCTGTCTGCGAGCGCGTCTTCGATCGTGGTCAGCTGATCACTCGCCTTGGCTAGTTCTGCTTTGACACTTAATCTGTCGGCTTTGAGAGCAGCTTGTTGGTCGAAGCGACGGTTCGTGAGTTGCAGCAACTCCTCCAGATACTTAACCACCGATTGTTGGGATTCATACTGGATCTGCGACTGAAGAACTTGATAATACGATTGGCGAACATCGTCGACTAGCTTTTGTTCCCGTTGGTCGAAGGACAACTGCGCCGCCTCAACCTTGAGCCGTTGGTCCGCGATGGAGAGATGGATGCGAATGAGTTGTGTAAGCGGCTGGGTTGCAGTGACCGAGGCAATCGCGATTGGACGGGCAGGCGTATGAAGATCGGTGTTAGATCCTGGGATCGGCCCCGTTCCCGAGAAAGTACCGAACTGCCCTTTCTGTATTGTGAAATCGAGCGGAGCCAGCAACTCGGCCGCAAGCACGGATGTATCAAACCGAGGATACAGGTGCGCCTTTGCCTCGCCCAATACTTCTCGCTGTTTGTCTACGTCAAGTCCAAACTCCTTGAGATCTCTATTCTTGGATTTGGCCAATTGGACCGCTTCGTCGAGCGTGAGTACCCCGCCACCGCTTGCTTGCGCGCTCGCATAAGGCAAGAGGCACAGCGTTCCGACGAGTACGCAGGCCACCTTTAGCAGCCATACCTCCATCACCGCTCCCATTGACCGCTTGTCGCTCATAGCTGCTGATCGATCGGCAAAGTGAAAGACAAAGTGCGAGCACCCTCAATATCGAACTGTGGCCTCACGTTGCTCATGGTTTATGGTTTCTATATCAGTCGACTCGCCTCGTTGCGCCGCGCGACGGTCGAGCTCGCGTTCGGCTTGCAGCCAATCATCAAGCTCCTTGCCAGGAAGGCTGCCGCGTTCCAGATAGATTTCATATGCGCGGAGCCTGATCTCTTCACTACTCGGTGTGTGGTTTCCGGAAGTATCACCTGAGTGAGACTGGATCGGTCTTGCCCCACATTCCGAAGCTCCATTTCGCTTGCCCCTGCCCCGCGATGTCATATTGACCCGAATCCCTTCCCTTAGTCGTTGACTTGCCCCAGTTGACAAACAAGCTCGCGTATGAAGTGACCTGTGATCACCGAAACTACCTCACTCACAGGCATGCTCCCTCGACCTATGATCGTGTTCTTGTCTGTGATGTACCTGCTAACTCTGTCCTCGTTCTTTCTTGATCCACTCGCGGATGTATGCTGGGCAATTCTTGAGCTGAATGCTGTCGACTTCGCAGCGCGCTAGAAAACTGACAGTGTCTTGATCTACCAGGGTTAGGTCTCTAAGGTCCAACATTATGCTGCAACCGTTCGCTTCCGAACTGAGCAGCGTTTTCAATTCGGCCAGGTGTTCAGCGTCCATTCGGCCACTCACTGTGAAGATCACTTCTCCGTTCGTTGCCCTCGTGATCTTGAGCATTTGCGCTGCGCTCGCTTGATGTTTCTTGCTCCGCCGGTGTCGCACGTACTGTTATGGCAATCGCAGTTCCAACCGCATAATATTGAACCTACACGTCTTAGGTGTCGGTGGAATGTCGGGGGCTTCGTCAATTGCTGGAATTCCCTACAACAGGTCTCGGAGGCGACTGTGCTGCGGATGGGTCGAAATGCGCTAGCTGACTTTGAAGGAATTTGCAGTTTTGAAGCGATACTTGTTGATCTTCAGTGACGCGATCTTCGATTCTAACGTTGATCGATGAAGTCCCAGCTTTGCAGCTGCCCCGGATGGACCGGACACTTGCCCTCGGCTTTCGCGCAGGGCAGCCTCAATCATCTCTTTCTCCTGGGCAGCAAGCTTTTGAGATAGTTCGGACTGACTTTTCGGTTCGTTTGCAAGAGACTTCCGTGATAACCAACTCTCATCAACTGAGAAATTCTCCGTTTCGCATACAATGACAGAACGTTCCACGACGTTCTGCAACTCCCGAATATTACCTGGCCAGGGATAGGACAGAAAAAGGTTCAGAGTCTCTTTGTTCATCCCGCGGATGCTCTTTCCTGCCTTTCTTGCGAAACGGTCGATGAAGTACTCGACCAGTAGGGGAATGTCTTCTTTTCTTTCCCGCAGGGGAGGAATCTCAATCGGAAAAACATTTAGGCGGTAAAACAGATCGCTCCGAAATTTACCCTCAGCGATGGCGGCCTCCAAGTCGCGATTGGTGGCGGCGATGACCCGCGCGTTCGCTCGGATAGACTGATTGCCGCCCACACGCTGAAACTCCCGCTCCTGCAGAACATGCAAAAGCGTAATTTGAGTTTCCGCGGGTAGCTCACCGACCTCGTCGAGGAAAATGGTGCCTTCTTCCGCCAGCTCGAACCGACCCAGGCGCCGTTGCGTTGCCCCCGTAAAGGCCCCCTTCTCATGACCGAATAACTCCGATGCAATCAAGGAAGCAGGAATTGCAGCACAATTCACACTGACGAAGGCACGGGACGACCGCCGAGATCTCTTGTGAATTGCGCGCGCGATCAACTCTTTGCCAGTGCCCGTTTCACCCGTGAGTAGAACGGTGGAATCCGTGGGCGCAACCTTGGATACGCGAGAAAGCACAGCTCGCAGAGCGGGAGAGACCCCTACAATCTCTTCGAACATGAAGGCCTGATCGATTTGCTCCCGGAGCGCCACGTTCTCGTCTTGAAGGCGGTCTTTCAGGTCCTTAATTTCTTCGAAAGCTTTCTGCAGTTCGGCCCGAGCCTCTTCGATTTGGCGATAGGCCGTGGCGTTCTCTACCGCGATGGCTACCTGGTTCGCCACCTGCGTAAGAAACCCAACATCGACTCGGCTGAAAGGATGGTCCTCGCGGCGGCCAAGCGCCAAAACGCCGAGAACGCCATTCCGGCTAATAAGTGGCAGGACACAGCCGGTTTTGAGACCCTCGGCAATGGCCGGCTCATTCATTAGTCCCGACTGAAGCAGGTCTGAAGCATTGCCCGCCCATGGTTTGCCAGTCCGGAAAACAAAACCGCCAAGCGACCCCTCTATCGAAATAAGCTCCTCTCGAATTAATCCTTTGCCGTCTGGAAAATCGATCACGAAGGTTTGCAAACGTTTCATCTCTGAGTCGGGGAAGCAGACACTCACCAGATCGCATTGCATGACGCGGCGGACGCTAGCCGAGATTGCGCTTAGGAGGTCGCTGAGCTGCAAATTCGAGACAACTTGATTGGTGACATCGAGGAGCAACTGCAACCGTTCTTCTGCCTGTTTGCGATCGTCAATATCCGTCCGAAGGGTATACCAGCGGATGATACGTCCGTCCGTGTCCCGCCAGGGGAGAGAGCGTACGTGGAACCAGCGGTATACGCCATCGGCACGTCGGATACGGTACTCAGACTGGTATGGATGCCCAGTTTCCACCGAGCGCCTCCACGTGGCGAGCATGCGAGGAAGGTCATCTGGATGAACAATGTTTGAGGTGGTCCAACCTTTCGATTCCTGAGCCTTCAATTTTTCAAGAGTGGTGCCAAAATAATCCAGGCACTGCTGACTGACAAATTCGAACTCGCCTTCCGCCGTCGTGGTATTAACGAGCCCGGGGATGCTGTCGACGATCAGGCGAAAACTCTGTTCGCTCGCGCGCAGGGCCTCCTCGGCATGTTGTAGAGCGTCGAAGTTCAGCGCGTCATCTACCGCCAGCGCCACTTGGTTGGCGACGAACGAGAGAAAGTTTACTTCCTCCTCGTTATAGGCATCAGCTTCTGTGCTGCCGAAAGCGAGGCCTCCGAGGCGCCGATGTACCGTCGTCAATGGAAGGGCGCATACCGAACGAACCCCGCGGTTCTTGAGCATCTCGGCTACCGCTGGGAATCGCGTCTCCGAGTCCAACGACGGAATTATCAACGGCTGTTGATGGTGGTACACCCACCACGTGAAGGTTTCTTCCGGAGCGAACTTTGGAACTTGGAGGGGATCGCCTGGCTCGCCGTACGACGTGAGACGTATTTGGTGCGCACCCGCGTCATAGATGCCGACGCCCATGACATAGAACTTCACCACCGCGCGCAATTCGCGTGCGAGAAACCGGAAGAGTTCCTCCGACGAACGAATTGAGATGAGATTTCGCGAAACGCGCAAGAGCGCTTCGTATCGCTCAGTTACCGCACACTCGCCCGCGCCTTGAACTCTGCCGGTAACCACTGTCCGGCGGCTCGATTTTGACAACATTTCACACCTGTCTCAGCCCAGGGGAGCGCAAAAACAACGCTGTCAGAATTTCGGGCTGTCAACAAAATACACCGGTCGGACGCCGACGTCACTCAGCAACAAGCAGCTGTCCGTCCCCGAAATCTTTCACACAGCTGGCACACCCGATCGAGAACATTCCCAGCAAAACCGAGCACGCGGTAGTCACTTTCGTTAGCGGGTCCGAAGCGCACACGCGCTTCCGCTTCCATTCAATACAAATCCTTACGTTTCTCTCACACATTCCTATCGAACCGCATAACAAACCGACCTAACTTCCAGAGAACGGGATCAGTTGCAAGAGTTCTGCTCCGGCTTGAAATCGATTTATGCAATCCTGAGTTTGCGGGAGTTTGCTAATACCTATCTTCTGAGGGCCGCCGAGCGATGTTTCGCTCTAGAGGAGCAGGGTCGCTTCGCGGGCCTCATTCCCCCCCCACGACGTGGGCAGCATACCGCGCGACCGTTGGAACAAGACTCCTGTGCGTGAAGCCATGCGCCCGCTAAAGGGCTTGCACGTCATCACTCCCGACACGCCAATTCTGGATGCGCTAAAACTCGTGACCAGCAAGGATGTCAACCCGTTGCCGGTGGTTGCGAATGGTACTTTGCAAGGGGTCGTCTCCCGTTCTCAGCTGCTGCAGTTACTGCAGGTTCGTTCGGAACTGCAAGTCCCGGCTGCCATCATCCGCCGCCAGATCACGAGAACGTGAGCGAGAAACCGTCATCAACCCCTGTGGCATAAGCTTCCTTCGAATAGCGGGCATGACGTGTTCATCATTGTGGTGTATCGAAAATATGTTAGGGAATTGCCTTCTTACCCATCGCTACGTACAACGCCTCGGAGAAACCAGACAAATGTTCTTGATGAGACACGACAAAGAAATCGATGTCCTTTTACCGAGATCGTGAAATTCCCATTTTCCCTTAACAGAGGGTCCCATCCAGGGGTTTCCGTTTCCCCGCCAAACAAATGACCCTCGATCGCCTGCTCATAGACCCTCTCGTGCGTCGCTCTTCTTGGGTCGACGTAAGACAACGATCGATCTCGGAGCCACTGTACATTTAGTCTGCTCCAGAGGCACTCCACGCTCCGAGAAATCGTTTGGGCTCGGCAAGGCTGTGTTCACGATTCTCCACCACTCCGGTGCTGTTCCCTCCTGTACATGGAACTCCAGCTCTTCCCAGTACGCATTGATCATCACGTAGATGTCATCGTCGCCTTGAGAATCTCCATGCAGACAGAATGCCAGGCTGTGGGAATCGTAAGACAAATCGACCGTGGGACCGACGCCGTACCAGGAGACGTCCTCCCGCCAGAACCTGCTCCGGCCCAGCGAGGGATGATTTTTCCGGAACGCAATCATATTCTTGAAGAATCGGAAAATGTCCTCATTCAACCGGAGTTGATTCCAATCAAGCCATCCAATTTCGTTGTCTTGGTTGTAGGGATTGTTGTTGCCAAATTGCGTGTTCAGAAACTCGTCCCCGGCCCGGAACATCGGTGTACCGTTGGACAGCAAGAGCAGGCAGCAGAAATTCTTTACCTGCTTCCGGCGCAGTGCCTGGATCGCCGAGGGCACGCCTTCATCCCCGTCCTGCCCACAATTCCAACTGTAGTTTTCGTCCGTGCCGTCCTGATTGTCGTTCCCGTTTTGCCAGTTGCGCTTGCGGTCATAGGAGACGAGATCGTACAGCGTGAAGCCGTCGTGGGAGGTTATGTAATTCACACTCTGAAACGCGTGATAAGCGTCTGCGCGGCTGTCTGGAAACAAGTCATCGCTGCCATAGAGACGTCGCATCACCTCAGGAACCATCCCTGGGTCACCCTTCACAAAACGGCGAATGTCGTCGCGAAACCGTCCGTTCCACTGGAGCCAAGCCATGCCAGGGAATCCGCGTCCGAGCTGATAAGCAGCTGTGTCCCAAGGTTCTGCGATCAAACGTACCTGTCCCAATTCTGGATCAGCGGCAATTTCACTGAAGATGGGAGCGTCACCCCAATTGAGAGACCCATCCGCGTTGCGGCTGAATACCGACGCCAGATCAAAGCGGAAGCCGTCGATATGCATCTCTCGTTTCCAATAACGCAAGCTGTCAATCACCATCTTGCGCACGTGCGCATGGCCGAAGTTCAGGGTATTACCCGTACCGGAGTAGTTGGCGTAGGGGTTTGCCAGATCGGAGGACAACATGTAATAGCCGGCGCTATCGAGACCCTTGAAGCTGTAGATTGGCCCCCTGTGGTCGCCCTCGCAAGTGTGGTTGTAGACGACGTCGAGCGCTACATCGATACCAGCCTGATGAAAAGCCTTCACCATATTTCTAAACTCAATATGCTGCTCGTCAGCACGGCGGGTGCTCGCGTACTGCGCATGCGGTGCGAAGAAGTTCAGAGGCATGTAGCCCCAGTAGTCGGCTTCCTGGGGATCACGCTGAAAAATCGGCATCAACTCGACAACCGTTATCCCGAGCTCCTTCAAATATGGGATCTTCTCCACCAGCCCGGCGTACGTGCCGGCACGTGATGGATCTACGCCTGAGTTCGGGTTCTTCGTGAAACCCTTCACGTGAAGTTCGTAGACGATCGCATCAGACTCATGATGCGGTGACCGATCCTCTGCCCATTCAAATGTCGAACGGTGACCGGTCAGCACTCCCAAAGGCGCCCGGCCTGCGTTTGGTCCTTCTCGCATAGCCAAGTCGCGATCGAAACCGGGCGGGAAGAAAATGCATTTCGCGTACGGGTCGAGGAGAACCTTCTGTGGGTCAAAGCTATGAAGTTGAGGAATGGTCTGCCCCGATACGGAGTATGCGTAATAGCGAGCGTCACCAATCTTTGTGATTGGGATTCGGCAGTGCCAAATCCGTCCTGACTTGTTATGCAGAAAATCGAAGCGAAACGTCAAAAGGGGATTCACCAGATCGGCGGAGGAATACAGTAGTAGAGTGACGCTCTCGGCATGTTCAGCGTGAACGGCAAAGTTGAACGCCAGCTCCTCTTCGATCCACTTGACCCCCAGCGGCAATGCACTGCCCTCAGCCTGCTCCCATGTCGGACGTTTCGTAAGCGCCTCCGCGTCGGGGTTGGTGGTGTCGGCTGGACCGTCCACTTTGGCGAACACGTCAAGACTTGAATTGTTCACTTTAGCTCGCTTTCACGCACTGGCCTGTCAAACATCCGGCCGCCGCACGATCAGCGAAAATCACGGCCCGACCCTGTCGAATCCGTCCAGCGGGAAGCGACCGATCGCCCTTGCGCAGGCGGACCAGCACGTCGACTTTCTGACTACCGGTCACGAGCCAAAGTATAACGGTCAGCCCGATGACGGATAGGTCAATGTCATTTGCCGCCTTTTTGATAGACAACAGACAACGGTCACAGCCACATCCACATCGGTGACGTTGAGTAGCGGTTCTCCAGGCACCAAAGAGGCAGTATGTCCGTCCGGCCCAAGGCCGAGGTGGACCAGGGTCCGGGCTCGGCGGCAAACCAGCGATCCCACGATCGGAGACAGCGCGCCACGACCAGGAAAATACGCTTGACCCTTGAATTACGGGCCAACCTTCCGTCCTAGTTTCTAGATCTGGGATGGTGTCGCGCTTTCCGGGGCCAGTTGCACCCTAACGGATATGGCAGGGTCGATTGAACGCTTTGAGCTCTCCGTCAAATCCTGCAGCCATTGAAAAGCCTGAGAGGACAGCATGTCTTCTCGGACGCGCCAACGCCAGTTCCCATCGGCACGACCAGGCACGTTCATACGAGCTTCGCTGCCCAAGTTGAGCAGATCCTGCAAAGGAGCAATCGCGAGCGCCGCTGGTGACGACCATGCCAGACGCATCAACGCGGGAGCAGCTTCCGCACTCTGGCCCGGCGCACGCTTGAGATAATTCCACAAATTCTGCCCCTGGTAATCGGGCAATTCCTCATACCATTGTCGAGTCGTGGCATTGTCATGCGTACCGGTATAGACGACCGTGTTAGAGACAAAGTTGTGCGGAAGATGCGGGTTGTCTGGATGGCCGTCGAAGGCGAATTGCAGAACCCGGGTTCCCGGCATTTGGAATTGGTCGCGCAACGCCTGCACGTCGGGCGTAATCAGACCCAAATCTTCCGCAATAAACCGTAGGTGGCCCAGTTCTGTCTGCACTGCTTGAAAAAAGCTGGCGCCCGGACCCGGCACCCATTGCCCGGACTGAGCCGTTGGCGCTGCGGCTGGAACGTGCCACGCAGCTGCGAATCCACGGAAGTGATCTAGGCGAATGACATCTACGTGAGCCAGCAGAGCACGCAGCCGATCGATGCACCACCGATAGCCCGTCGAACGAAGGGCAGCCCAGTTGTAGACGGGATTGCCCCACAACTGCCCCTGCGCGCTGAAATAGTCGGGAGGAACCCCGGCGACGAAGCGTGGCCGACGCTGCTCATCGAGCAGGAATAGATCAGGGTTCGCCCAAACATCGCTGGAATCTGGTGAAACAAAGAAGGGCAGGTCGCCGATCAAGTTCACGCCCCTATCATGAGCATACGCCTTGAGTTGATCGGCTTGGCGAAATAGCAGGAATTGCGAAAAGCGAACCTGATCGACTTGACGTGCTAACTCGTTCCGCGCCTCGGCGAGTGCACTCGGGCTGCGCTGAACCAACTCGGCTGGCCACTCGAGATAGTAAGCACCGTGATACTTGGCTTTCAGCGCCCGGAATAGAGCATAGTCTTCCAGCCAATTCGCTTGCCTGGCGCAGAACTCATCGTAGGCAGACCGCAGGTCTTTGTCTTTGCGCTCCCCGCCTTTGAAGTTTGCCCACACCCTTTCGAGCAGCCGTTGCTTGAACGGAATAACGGAGTCGTAGTCGACCGCGTCCCCGGGGAAGTGGGACTGACCATCGCTCTCCTGTAGCAGGCCCTCCGAAATGAGGGAACCGGGACTGATCAGCAGCGCATTGCCGGCAAATGACGATAGCGATTGATACGGCGAGTTTCCGTAACCAGTCGGACCGAGCGGTAGCGCTTGCCACCACCTTTGACCGGCATCGTGGAGTCGATCAACCCATGAGAACGCGGACGATCCCAGATCGCCGACGCCATACGGCGAGGGCAGAGATGTGACATGCAACAGCACGCCGGAAGCGCGATATTCTGGCGGAAACGGCGGACCATTCGTGAGCCCCCCGTTGCCGCTCATGGCCGGCCTCCGCCCTGAGGAACGACTACGGAGGAACTCAGCGCATTGTTCACCATCTCCTGGGCCTCGCTTAAAATCGCGGTGAGGTGGGTTTGGCTTTTAGAGCTCTCGGCGTAGA
>Ga0210408_10000877_pt1 | contig 33804 bp, 39 predicted proteins | sample IncBWH4MmetaG_FD_155471 | JGI IMG/M metagenome (GOLD analysis project Ga0210408, IMG submission 155471) | Forest soil microbial communities from Barre Woods Harvard Forest LTER site, Petersham, Massachusetts, United States - Inc-BW-H-4-M | ecosystem: Environmental > Terrestrial > Soil >... | reverse complement strand
CAAAAGGATGTGGCGCAGCGTCTCATCGCCCGCTATCTTCGCGAAAAGATGACCCCCGGCGATGCCAACGATTTTGCCAACAGAATTGTCGACGGGATCGTTTCCAACATGCCCGCTGCCGGGCGTCCGGCTCTCCGTGGCTTTCGGATGATACCGGAGCACCCGCCCGAGGATCTCACGTCGAAGATCGCATCGGCGTATCGATCAATCCGACCACAAGGCAAAACTGATTGGGCACTTGCGCGCGATCTGTGGGAGATTGTCTACAAGTACGGGCAGGCTTTGCCGGACGATGTGGTGATCTAGATGGCTAGCGCATGACTAATACGCTGGCGAAATCGATCTAAGTCATTGATTTCCTTGGTAGCGGGGGAGGGACTCGAACCCCCGACCCCAGGATTATGATTCCCGTGCTCTAACCAGCTGAGCTACCCCGCCACGGTCTTCGCTGGCGGCCGTTTCAAAGAATTCAGCGGCCTGCGAACGCGCGGCATATAAGGAGCAGCTCCTGGGCCTGTCAAGCAAAGGCCGCGAGAAGATCCCGTCGGCCTGCAGGCTGGCTCGCGCGGGTTTCCCGGGAGCGCTTTCGAGCAAAAACCTGTCCCGGACCTGATCCCGGATATGGCTGACCGGTTCGCGTGAAGACGCATCGAAAAGGAGCATCTCGAGGCCCTCATTCCGACGCCAATCGGGACGGAGGAGTTTTAGGTTTTCCGGTAGCGGATCAGAGAGAAATGGCCCATCGGCGGCATCGGGCGGCGCTCGGCCAGGCTGACGCCGCCGTGAATTGCCGCCCATCTGACGAGGCGCTCCCATGGAAATTCCGGCCGCCAGCCGAGCCGGCGCGCCAGCGGCGCAAAGGCGAGCTCGAAGGCGCGTCGCATCCCGCCCTCCGCGCCGATGTGATTGACCAGGATGAGCTCCCCGCCCGGTTTCAGCACCCGGACGAAATCATCCAGCGTCGCCTCGGGGTCCGGCACCGCGGTGATGACATATTGCGCGACCACGGCGTCGAACGAGCCGTCGGCGAAGGCGAGATTCTTGGCGTCCATCACTGCGAGCGTCTCGACATTGTCGAGTTTGAGCGCGCGCACCCGGCCCTGCGCCTTGCGCAGCATCGGCTCCGAGATGTCGACGCCGCAAAGCCTGGTCGACCGCGAATAATCCGACAGCGACAGGCCGGTCCCCACACCGACATCGAGGATGCGCCCGCCGATGCGGTCGGCTGCTGCGATGGTCGACTGCCGGCCCTGCTCAAACACCTTGCCGAACACCAGATCGTAGATCGGCGCCCAGCGGCCATAGGCCTTCGCGACACCCTCGCGGTCGATATCGTCCATCGCCCCCAACGCCCCGAACGAACTTACCCGCGGATCGCCTCGACCAGCGTGCGCCGGCTCGCCGCCACGGCCCCCCTCGCCGCTGCGCTCTGGATGAAGCCGCCGCCCAGAACGCGCGCCTGTCCCGAGGGCGCGTCGTAGAACACGCAGGCCTGGCCGGGAGAAACCCCCTCCTCGCCGGCAACGAGCTCGACGTCATAGTGCCCGTTCGAGCCCCGCAGCCAGGCCGGCTGCGGCTCCCGGGTCGAGCGCACGCGCACGAAAACCTCGAGCCCCCCGCGCAGCGCCGCGTCGAGTGCGCCGTCGCCGATCCAGTTGACGTCGCGCAGCGTGATGCAATCCATCCGCAACGCCTCGCGCGGGCCGACCACGACGCGACGGTTCGCCGCCTCGAGCCGCACCACATAAAGCGGCGTGCCCGACGCGATCTTGAGTCCGCGGCGCTGGCCGACGGTGAAGTGCGCGATGCCCTGGTGGGTGCCGAGCACATGGCCGTCGAGATCGACGATATCGCCTGAGGTCATCGCGTTCGGGCGCAGCCGGCTGATGATGTCGGTATAGCGTCCCGTCGGCACGAAGCAGATGTCCTGGCTGTCGTGCTTGTCGGCAACCGTCAGTCCGAAACGCCGCGCCAGCTCGCGCACCTGCGGCTTGCCCATGTCGCCGAGCGGAAAGCGCAAGAAGTCGAGCTGCTCGCGCGTGGTGGCGAATAGGAAATAGCTCTGGTCGCGATCGGCATCCGCGGCGCAGACCAGCGCGCGCGATCCGTCCGCGAGCCTGCGCGATGCGACGTAATGCCCGGTGGCCAGCGCCTGCGCACCGAGCTCGTGCGCGGTTTTCAGCAGGTCACGGAACTTGATGGTGCGATTGCACTCGATGCACGGCACAGGCGTCTCGCCGGATGCATAGCTTGCGGCGAAATTGTCGATCACCTGCTCGCGGAAGCGGTCCTCATAGTCCAGCACGTAATGCGGAATCCCGATCCGCTCGGCCACATCGCGCGCATCGTGGATGTCCTGCCCGGCGCAGCAGGCGCCCTTGCGATGGGTGGCCGCGCCATGGTCGTAGAGCTGCAGGGTGATGCCGACGACGTCGTAGCCTTCCGACTTCAACAGCGCGGCGGTGACCGAGGAATCCACGCCGCCGGACATCGCAACGACAACCCTGGTGTCCTGCGGCCGGCCTTCAAGATCCAGACTGTTGCGCATGGCTACGGTCAACTGTTGCGGTGATCGGCCTGCCGTCAACGCGTCACGCGATTCGGGCAGCCTGGTTCTCGGGGACGCCGGCTCGGCGGTTGCCTCGCGCACGCGCCCGAAGAAGCCGTCCATTGGGCTCGTCGGGAAGCGGGTTGCAAGGCCTTGCCTTTAATATAGGCCGTATTCCGGGGAGGCAATCAGGCCCGTCCCCTTTTAACCCGCGACAAACGGCAAATCTTGCCGGGCAGGCAGAAAAAGCGGGTCTCGCAGCCCGGCCGCGCCCGTCGCGTAACCACACAACCAATTGATTTTATTTGTCTTTTTTTATTCATCCGAAATGGCCCGCTCCTTGCTCAGGGGAACCCACAAGTTTTGATGGTGATGAGGCCGACCGTGGTGAGTGTGACGTCAGATGTAACCGCCAGCGTGTCCTTCCAGGCCGCGCCGCCGAAACCTGCCCGGTTCGATGCTGCGCAGGCCAGCACCAGCTTTGCCGCGCTGGTCGATGCCAACACGCCGAGCGACACCCCAGGCCCAGCCCCCGCCCCTGCACCCCAGCGACCCAGCAACGATAATGCTGCGGCGCCCGCCGATAACGCCCCTTCCAACAATTCGACAGCGACCGACCAAGGCCCTGTCCGCAATTCAACCGACCAGACGGCCGATCCCGGACAGGCGGCCGATGCCAATCCCGCCACAGGCGGTCCACCCGCCAAGGGAAAGACGGATGGCTCCGCGCGCAGCGACGGCAAGAGCGCTCAAGGCAAGACCGGCGACACCAAATCGACCGACAAATCCTCCTCGAGCGATGCGTCGTCCGATCAAGCCTCTGTCACGCAGGCCACCGGAACGGTCCCGACAGCTCCGAGCGCGGTTGCAGCCGCCATTTCCGTCGCGGTCGTCACCACGGATGCTCCGACCGCGACGCCGGGCTCGGGCGATTCAGCCTCCAAGCCGCTCGCCATTGCTGCGGCGGCCATCGCCGCGACGGCCGCAGTCGTGGCGGGCGCAACGACGTCACCGAGCACGCTACAAATCGATCCCGCGATCGGCGGTCCGGGCGTAACAATGGAAGGCGCCACGGCGAAGGTCACGGCGCAAGTCACCGCCGCCACGACAGCCACAAGGCAGGCGGCAGCAGTGGCCTTGACCACATCGTCGCAGGCGGCCGCGCCGACCAATGCCGCAAGCGCGACAGGCGCGTCGCTGGCAACCGCGATCGCCGCTCCGACGCCGCTGGACACGAAGACGACCTCGACCAAGGGCGCCGGCACGACGCAATCAAAGGCTTCGGGCCTGGTCACACCCAATGGCACGACAAGCTCGGATCCTTCGACACAGGCGACCACCAACGCGGTCGCGCACACCACCACGGCGCCACAGCCGACCCCGACCGACAAGCCGGACACCGGCGACGCCATCGCACCGGCCGCGGTGAAGGCGGACGAATCCAAGGGCGCTCCATCGGCCTCTGCAGGTGCTCCGTCGGCGCATGACACCGTCTCGGCCATTGCCAATGGGCCGGCCGTGACGGCCACGCCCGACGTCAACGCGCAGGCGGCGCTTTCCGCAGCCCCGCAAACCACCGCCGCTGCTCCGGCCATTTCCGCGACCAACCTGACGGCCACATCAGCAACATCCGCGGCCGTGCCGCTGAGCGGGCTTGCGGTGGAAATCGCGGCTTCTGCGCGCAGCGGCAAGACCAGTTTCGACGTCCGTCTCGATCCGGCAGATCTCGGCCGCATCGATGTTCGCATCAATGTCGACCGCAATGGCCAGGTGACCTCGCATCTGACCGTCGAGAAGCCGGAAACGCTGGCGATGCTGCAGCAGGATGCGCCGCAGCTGCGACAATCGCTCGACGATGCCGGCCTGAAGACCGGCAACGGCGGCCTGCAGTTCAGCCTGCGCGACCAGTCTTCGTCCAACCAGAACAATGGCAATCAGGCGAACGGCAATGCCCAGCGGCTGGTGATCAGCGAGGACGATGCGGTGCCGGCCGCGGTCGCGGGCCGGTCCTATGGCCGCATGCTCGGATCGAACGGCGGCGTGGATATCAGGGTGTAAGGAGGCAGACATGACCGACGCAGTCACCGGAAGCGTGCCCGTTTCGGGCACGACCCCGCTCCCGGCCGGATCGAGCAGTTCCTCGATCAGCTCGAACACCGGAGCGACGCTGGCCGGAAATTTCCAGACCTTTCTGACGCTGCTGACGACCCAGCTGCAAAACCAGAACCCGCTCGATCCGCTTGACACCAACCAGTTCACGCAGCAGCTGGTGCAATTCGCATCCGTCGAGCAGCAGCTCAAGACCAATGACGAGCTGTCGAGCCTGGTGTCGCTGCAGCAGACGACGCAGGCCACCCAGGCGCTGGGCTTCGTTGGCCACACCGCCGTCGTCAACGGAACGACTGCCTCCCTGAGCAACTCGCAGGCGACCTGGGATCTCAATATTCCGTCGAACGGCAACCTGACCGTCACGATCGCCAACGCCAACGGGCAGAACGTCTTCAGCAAAACCTACTCGGTCACTGCCGGCAACAACCAGCCGTTCGCTTGGAACGGCAAGGGCACCGACGGCACGCAATGGCAGGATGGCCAGTACACGCTGACCGCCACTGCGACCGACAGTTCGGGCAACTCCCAGGCCATCACCACCTCGATCCAGGGCGTGGTCTCCTCGGTCGATCTCACCCAGACGCCACCGTTGCTTACGATCGATGGCCAAAGCTTCACGGTGAATCAGATCCAGCGCATCCTGAACTGACGTTTCCGCGCCCAAAGGCCCGCAAGGATTAACATTTCGTTGACGCAAGATCCCACCCCGACGCCTCCCAGCGGCGCCGGGGGTCGATGCATGACCAACATTTTCAAGGAGAATTTCATTCAAGCTCCCGGCTTAGCCAAATTTTAAGTCGACCGGCGTAGGTTTCTACCGTGAGTTCAGTGGTTAAGTGTTTGTGAGTACGCCATGACAGAACCCCATCGCCCGAGGGTGAAATACGTCATCGGGCCTGACGGCAGCCCGCTTACCATCGCCGACCTGCCCGCACCCGGAACCAAACGGTGGGTCATCCGCCGTAAAGCTGAAGTCGTTGCCGCAGTCCGCGGCGGCCTTCTTTCCCTCGAGGAAGCATGCAGCCGCTACACGCTGACGGTCGACGAATTTCTTTCCTGGCAGTTCTCGATCGACCAGCACGGTCTCGCGGGCCTGCGCACCACCCGTATCCAGCAATATCGCCAATAGCACGTTCATTCGGACATATCCGTTCGGATCGGCCTCCCCATCGCGGAGGCCGATTTTTCTTTGCGCCCGTATTCAGGCCGCTTCTTAACCTTCGTTAACCAGATCGAAACCATCGCCTAGGCAATATTTGCCCAGTGGTCCGATTCCGGCAGTCGCGTCGGTCATCGATTTTCTGGGGCAGTTGGTTTTGCAGGGTCTCGTTGACTTCCTGAAGGGGCTCGGTGCCTCGCGTTTGATGGCGATGGTCGCGGTGACAGTCGCGCTGATCGGCTTCTTCGCGTTCGTGATCATGCGCGTCACCACTCCGCAGATGACCACCCTGTTCACCGACCTCAGCATGGAGGACTCCTCCTCCATCATCAAGGACCTGGAACGCCAGGGCATCCCCTTCGAGCTGCGCAACGAGGGCTCGATCATCATGGTGCCGAAGGACAAAGTCACTCGCCTGCGGATGAAGCTCGCCGAAGGCGGCCTGCCCAAGGGCGGCGGCGTCGGCTATGAGATCTTTGACAAGTCCGACGCCTTGGGCACCACGAGCTTCGTCCAGAACGTCAATCATCTGCGCGCGCTGGAGGGCGAGCTGGCCCGCACCATCCGGGCGATCGACAGGATCCAGGCCGCGCGCGTCCATCTGGTGCTGCCGGAACGGCCGCTGTTCTCCCGCGAGACCCCCGAACCGTCGGCCTCGATCGTGGTGCGGGTCCGCGGCACGCTGGATGCGGCACAGATCCGCGCCATCCGCCATCTGGTCGCCTCCGCCGTCAACGGACTGAAGCCGCAGCGGGTGTCGATCGTCGACGAGACCGGCCAGCTGCTCGCCGATGGCTCGTCCAGCGACATCGAGCAGGCGGTCGGCGACGAGCGCCGCCTGGCGTTCGAGAAGCGGCTGCGCAAGCAGGTCGAGGACATCGTGTCCTCGGTGGTCGGCCAGGGCCGCGCCCGCGTCGAGCTCTCCGCCGACTTCGACTACAACAAGATCACCCAGACGTCGGACCGTTTCGATCCCGAAGGCCGCGTGCTGCGCTCGACCCAGACGCGCGAGGAATCGAACGTCTCGGCGGACACCAACGGCCAGGTCACGGTCAACAACGAGCTGCCGGGCAACCAGCAGAACAACACCGGCCTTCCGGTGCGCGACCAGAGCAAGAAGTCCGAGGAAACCAACAATTACGAGATTTCGCGCACCACCAAGACCGAGGTGACCGAAGCCGGCCGGGTCAATCGCATCTCGGTCGCCGTGCTGGTCGACGGCATGTATTCCAAGAACGACAAGGGCGAGATGGTCTACCAGGACCGCGGCAAGGAGCAGCTCGACCGCATCTCGGCACTGGTGCGCTCGGCGATCGGCTTCGACCAGAAGCGCGGCGACCAGGTCGAGGTCGTCAATTTGCGTTTCGCCGAGGCGCCCGCGGTCGCCCCGATCAACGAGCCGACCGGCCTGCTCGGCCTGCTGCAATTCACCAAGGACGACGTCATGTACATCATCGAGCTCGGCGTGATGATGCTGCTCGGCCTCGTCGTGCTGTTCATGGTGATCCGTCCGCTGGTCAAGCGCATCCTGGCGACCGAAGAGATCGCAGCGCTCGCGGGCGCGGCGGTGCCTGCCTTGCCCGAGCCGTTGCAAGGCGCGGGCGGCGGCGCGCAGGCGATCGCCGGTCCCAACGCGACGGCTCATCTGATCGATGTCGCCCAGGTCCAGGGCCAGGTCCACGCGCAGTCGGTGCATCGCGTGGGCGAGCTGGCCGATCGCAATCCAAACGAGACGGCAGCCATCGTGCGTCAATGGCTGACCGAACCCGAGGCAACGTGATCCCGACATGGCAGCGCCGCAAAACAGCCAGAACAGCAACGACATCACGAACATCCTTGCGACGCTTTCGCAGCGCCAGCAGGGCAAGGCGAAGGCGCCGCCGATCAGCGGCCCCAAGCGCGCCGCGATCCTGATGCTGGCGCTCGGCGAGAAATATGGCGGCAAGGTCTGGTCGCTGCTCGACGACGACGAGGTGCGCGAATTGTCGCTGGCGATGTCGACGCTCGGCACCGTCGAGGCCGAGGTCGTCGAGGACCTGCTGATCGAATTCGTCTCGCGGATGTCGGCCTCAGGCGCGCTGATGGGCAATTTCGACGCCACCGAGCGGCTGCTGCAGCAATATCTGGCCCCCGAGCGCGTCAACGGCATCATGGACGAAATCCGCGGCCCCGCCGGCCGCAACATGTGGGAGAAGCTTTCCAACGTCCAGGAAGAGGTGCTCGCCAACTACCTGAAGAACGAATATCCGCAGACCATCGCCGTGGTGCTCTCGAAGCTGAAGCCCGAACACGCCGCGCGAGTGCTGGCGATCCTGCCCGAGGACATGGCGCTCGACGTGGTCGCCCGGATGCTGAAGATGGAGGCGGTGCAGAAGGAGGTGATCGAGCGGGTCGAGCAGACCTTGCGCACCGAATTCATGTCGAACCTGTCGCAGACCCGCCGCCGTGACGCGCACGAGGTGATGGCCGAAATCTTCAACAATTTCGACCGCCAGACCGAGACCCGCTTCATCACCGCGCTGGAAGAAGAAAGCCGCGAATCCGCCGAGCGCATCAAGGCGCTGATGTTCACCTTCGACGACCTGATCAAGCTCGACTCGGCCTCGGCGCAGACCTTGATGCGCCATGTCGACAAGGACAAGCTCGGCGTGGCGCTCAAGAGCGCCAACGAGGAGGTCCGCACCTTCTTCTTCTCCAACATGTCCTCGCGCGCCGCCAAGATGCTGCAGGACGACATGTCGGCGATGGGTCCGGTCCGGCTCCGCGACGTCGACGAGGCGCAGGCGCTGCTGGTCAACCTCGCCAAGGATCTCGCCGCCAAGGGCGAGATCATGCTGACCAAGAACCGCGCCGACGACGAACTGGTGTATTGATGGCCGCGCCCGCAAAGTTCATGTTCGATACCGATTTCGCGGCGCCCAAGGCGCGCGAACGGGCTGCGACCGACGCCGAAATCGCGCAGAAGGTTGCGGCCGCGGAGGCGCGCGCCTATCGCGACGGCTTCGATGCCGGCCAGCGTGAGGCCAAGGCGGAAAGCGATCGCCGCGCGGCGCTGGCGCTCGAGGAGATCAGGATCGCGATGCAGGGCATTGCGGCGCGGCTGTCGAACGTCGAAGGCCGGATGGAAACCGAGGCTGTCGACGTCGCGATCGCGGTCGCCCGCAAGCTGTGTGCGGAATTGATCGCGGCCGAGCCGCTCGGCGAGATCACGGGCCTGGTGCAGGACTGCTTCTCCCATCTCGTCTCGACGCCGCATCTCGTGGTCCGCATCAACGACCAGCTCTATGAGTGCGCGCATGAGCGGATCGAGCGGCTGGCGAAACAGTCCGGCTTCGAGGGCCGACTCGTGATCCTCGCCGAACCCGAGGTCGCAACCGGCGACTGCCGGATCGAATGGGCTGACGGCGGCGTCGTTCTGGAGCGCACGGCGATCGAAGCCAAGATCGACGAACTCGTCTCGCGCTACATGGCGTCCAGGACCGACGCACAAGGCAACAGGAGGACCTAAATCATGAGCGACACCGACGGCCAGGTTCCGCTTCCCGACTTGAACGCGCCGGGCACCGCGCCGATCAACGACGTGGGCTACAACGAGGACGAACAGGCCGCGCGCATCGCCGCCGACCTCGAGGCCGTGTTCGACGTGCCGGTCCAGGTCTCGGCCGTGCTCGGCCGCTCGAAAATGGATGTCGGCGAGCTGTTGAAGCTCGGCCCCGGCACCGTGCTCGAACTCGACCGCCGCGTCGGCGAGGCCATCGACATCTATGTCAACAACCGCCTGGTGGCGCGCGGCGAGGTGGTGCTGGTGGAAGACAAGCTCGGCGTGACCATGACGGAAATCATCAACGCGGACCGCGGTTAGCAGCGTACGACGGACTTAACGACGCGCGCCGGAATGGCGCGAACACACGAATAGGAGATTGACATGCGGCTTCTCATCGTTGGCACCCTGAAGGGGCAATTGACGGCAGCCACCAAGATCGCGATGGAGAACGGTGCGACCGTGACCCACGCCGAGGACAACGAGCAGGCCATGCGCGTGCTGCGCGGCGGCAAGGGCGCCGACCTGATGCTGGTCGATGTCGGCCTCGATATCCGCGACCTGGTGATGCGGCTGGAGGTCGAGCACATCCACGTGCCGATCGTCGCCTGCGGCATCTCCTCGGACGCGCGCGCCGCGGTCGCCGCCATCCATGCCGGCGCCAAGGAATATATCCCGCTGCCGCCGGATCCCGAGCTGATCGCCGCGGTGCTCGCCGCGGTCGCCAACGACTCGCGGGAGCTGGTCTATCGCGACGAGGCCATGGCAAAAGTCATCAAGCTCGCGCAGCAGATCGCGGGCTCGGATGCCTCCGTCATGATCACGGGCGAATCCGGGACAGGTAAGGAGGTGCTGGCGCGCTACGTGCACAGCCGCTCGGCGCGCGCCAAAAAACCCTTCATCTCGATCAACTGCGCGGCGATCCCCGAGCACCTGCTGGAATCCGAGCTGTTCGGTCACGAGAAGGGCGCCTTCACCGGCGCGGTCGCGCGCCGCATCGGCAAGTTCGAGGAGGCGACCGGCGGCACGCTGCTGCTCGACGAAATCTCCGAGATGGACGTGCGGCTGCAATCCAAGCTGTTGCGGGCGATCCAGGAGCGCGTCATCGACCGCGTCGGCGGCACGCGGCCGGTCGCGGTCGACATCCGCATCATCCCGACCTCGACCCGCAACCTCGGTGAGGCCGTGCGCGAAGGCACCTTCCGCGAGGATCTGCTGTTCCGTCTCAACGTCGTGAACCTGAAGATCCCGCCGCTGCGCGAGCGCCCCGCCGATATCCTCGAACTGGCACAGCATTTCGCGAAAAAATATTCCGACGCCAACGGCGTGCCGCTGCGTCCGCTCGCCTTGGAAGCCAGGCGCGTGCTGACCACCAACCGCTGGCAGGGCAACGTCCGCGAGCTGGAAAACACCCTGCACCGCGCCGTGCTGATGGCGCAGGGCGACGAGATCGGCCCCGACGCCATCATCACGCCGGACGGCGACCGGCTCGATCTCGCCAAGACCGCGCCGGCGGTGGCGCACGCCACCATGGCCGCCGAGCAGGTGACGCGCGCGCTGGTCGGCCGCACCGTCGCCGACGTCGAGCGCGACCTGATCCTGGAGACGCTGAAGCATTGCCTCGGCAACCGCACCCATGCCGCCAACATCCTCGGCATTTCGATCCGCACCTTGCGCAACAAGCTGAACGAATATGCCGACGGCGGCGTGCCGATCCCGCCCGCCGGCAACGGTGACTTCCAGCGCATGGCGACGACGGGATAGCTCGAGCAGCCGTCATTGCGAGGCCCGCAAGCGCCGAAGCAATCCAGAGCCTCGCCGGGGCGACACTCTGGATTGCTTCGGTTCGCTCGCAATGACGTCGCCTTGCTAAGACACGGGTCCTCATTCTCGCAGCGAAAACGGCCCGAGCTTTGCATCGAATGTCCCTCCGGAAATACAGAGGGCGCAGGGAAGGCCGGGTGGCCACGGCACCCGCGGCCCCGTGCGTAAGAAAAACACGGGGAAGGAACCACAGGTGAAGGTGGAATCATCCGGCCTTCCCTGCCCACGGCGTCAGGTCTTCTTGCTCTTGGCCACTTTCGCGCGCTTTGCCGCCGGTGCTTTTTTCTTCGATCTGGCCTGATTGTAAGCAATGGCGGCGCGGACGAGATTCTTGAGCGCAGGCGCGTTGACCTTGTCACCCTCGAAGAAATCGATCGCGCGCCTCTGATTGCCCTCGAGGCCCGCGTTGAAGAGCTTTTCAGGATCCGGAAGGCGCGCGCCGTAGTCAAAGGTGAGCTTGACCTTGTCCTTGTGGGCGTTGCCGACCGCGATGATCCCGTCGCGAGACCACACCGGGCTCCCCATCCACTTCCATTCCTCGATGATCTCCCGGTCGGCCTCGAGGATGCTCTTGCGGACGCTGGCGAACGTTTTGCCGCGCCAGTCCGCGATTCCTGCGATCAGCTGGTCGATTCGTTCCGATGGATTCATGGGACCTTGATGCCTCGCGTGATGGCCGGTCGCTCCGAAACAAATCGTCGAACGACATGGCCTTTCCACATCCATAGCCCCGAAAGCAGCATGACAGGAAGGAACACGAACCGGGTCGCCGGGGCGTAATTCGGAATGACTTCGAACGGACTGTAGATATAGCCGATGATCGGAATGCTGCAGATGATGTGAATCCAGCGGAAGATCGAACGCGTCGTGGCATCTTTCATGACCGGTCTGTACTCCATTTGTCGGCGATCGGTGCGTCATGGACTCTGGCCCGGCTTTGCAGCCGCGCCGGCATCATTCGATGCGCGCCAAGGTCTGCTCCAGGCCGGCAAAGAACTTCTGCCAACCATATTTGGCGCCCTGGTACGCCTGCTGCTGGTCCGGCCGGAAGCCCGACTGCTCCATGCGCAGATGGGTTCCCGTGCGCGTCGGGGTCAGAGTCCAGGTGACGACGCTCTCGAGACCGAGGGCCGCCCATGTATAGGACAGCGTCTTGCTCGGCTCGACGGCCACGACCTGACAGTCGACGGCACCCCAGTCGCCACGCAGATTGAAACGGTGGTCCATGACGGGCGTGAAATCGTTCTTCATCAGCCACTCCTCGATCAGGTGTGGTTGCGTGAGCGCGCGCCAGATCTTTTCCGGCGGATGAGCCATCTCGCGTTCAACGACGACGGAGCGCTTCTCGATCGATGCTTCGTTCATTGGTCCATCCTTTTCAGTAGGTCCTCGAGGTCATCGAACCGGCTCTGCCAAAACCCCGCCATCCGGCTCGTCCAGTCGACCAGAGGGGCAAGCGCGCCGAGCTGCGCGCTATAATGCGTCTGGCGGCCTTCGTGACGGTCGCGCACCAGCCCGGCCTGCTTCAAAACCCCAAGATGCTTGGAGACGGCCGGTTGCGAAACCCCAGCCCGCGCCGTCAGGGCTCCAACCGTCAACTCGCCGTCGCGGCACAATCGCTCGAAGATCGCCCGCCGGGTCGGATCGGCCAGCGTTCGGAACAGCATATCGTGGGCATTCGGCATCTGCGATCAATAACCCGCTGGCTATTGATTGACGTATAACCGCTGAGATATTCGAGAGTCAAGCGGGAACGGCCGCAATGTTTGAAAGTCGAATCCACACGGGCCGGAGCCTGCGCGCTGCGAGATCGTCAGATGGCACGGCTGGATTTAGCATATCCCGTTGATTATGCGATCGACAGCCATCTTGCTCCACGACGACATCCGGGGCCAGCACACGACGAGTAGTTCGGCGCGTCCGGCTTGCGGAAAATGTGAATCGGATCTCCCGGCGAAAAATCGTCCCCGGACAGCACCGCATAGGCGTAAAGCGCGAGATAGAGCATCGCGAGCACGCCGACCGCATAAAAGGCAATGGTACCGATCCGTTTCATCGTGCGCTTTTAGAGCGCCGATCACGAAAACACCAGCCTGTGAGACGTTCGGGTCAGCGCTTGCGCGTCACGTGCGGAGCGGGAAGGCTGACGTCCGCGAGCCTGGCGGCGTCCTCGTCCCGGTCGAGCGCAACATATTGCCCCTGCCAATAGGCGAGCGCCGCGCCGGGCTGGGAAAGGACGAGATCGAGTACGCGACCGATCACGAGCGCATGGGAATGGCGCTCGACGATATCCTCGACCTCGCAGTCGATCGCCGCCAGCGCGCCCTTGAGCAGCGGCACGCCGGAAGCAAGCTGCAGCCATTGCGCGCCGGTAAAGCGATCGGCGCCTTTGAGCCCGTTCCGGCCATCGAACCGCTCGGCGATCGCGATCTGATCGGCCCGCAGGATGTTCACGCCGAAGCAGCGGTACCGCTCGAGCAGCGGCCAGGACGACGATGCACGATTGATGCTGACGACCAGCGACGGCGGATCGACCGCGAGCGAGGCGACCGAGGTCACCGTCATGCCGCTGGTGTCCTCGCCCCGCCCGACCGTGATGACGCTGACCCCGCCCGCGAGCTGCCGCATCGCGCCGCGGAATTCTCCGTCGGTCACTTTGAACCTGATGCCGCGGACGATCGGGTTCATGGCGTCCTCACTCTATTCCTCTAAACCTCTAACCCTCACCGGCGCGCAACAGCTCGCGCAGGATCGACCCCTCCAGCGCGGCAAGCTCGGCCGAGCCACGCTGCCGGGGCCTCATGATGTCGACATCGATATCGTGTGCGATGCGGCCGTCTTCAAGGACCAGCACGCGATCCGCCAGGGCGACGGCTTCCGCAACGTCATGCGTCACCAGGATCGCGGTAAAGCCCTGGTCGCGCCAGACCCGCTCCAGAAGTTGCTGCATGGCAAGCCGCGTCAGCGCATCGAGCGCCCCCAGCGGCTCGTCGAAGGCAAGCACGCGCGGATGAGAGACCAGCGCGCGCGCCAGCGCTACGCGCTGCTTTTGTCCACCGGACAGCGCGGCCGGCCATTGCGCGCGCTTCTCCGTCAGCCCGACCTCGGCCAGCGCCTGTTCCGCGCGCGATTGCGCATCAGTGGATTGGCGCGCGCGGCCGAGGCCGACCTCGACATTGGAGAGCACCCGCGCCCATGGCAACAGCCGCGGCTCCTGGAACATGACGCGGATGTCCTCACGACGCGCGGCTTCGCCGAAATCGATCAGTCCGGCATCGGGCCTGTCCAGCCCGGCGATCAGCCTGAGCAGCGTGCTCTTGCCGCAGCCGCTGCGGCCGACGATGGCGACGAATTGTCCACTGGGGATATGGAGGTCGATGCCGCGCAATACCTCGTTGTCACCGAAGGATTTGCGAAGACCATGGACGGTCAGCGGCAGCCCGCGCGAGACGCCTGGGCCACGGCGCAGCAGGCGCGCCTGCTCGATGATGTCGGTTCGCGCCAGCGGCTCTGCGGCGGATGGAAAGCGAATGGCTTCCTGCATGTCCTGTCTCAATCCTTCTGGAAGGCGGGATGCCAGGCGAGCGTCAGCCGCTCGAGCAGGCGCGAGGCCGAGTCGGCGAGCTTGCCCAGCAGGGCATAGATCAGGATCGAGAGCACGACGACATCGATCAGCATGAATTCGCGCGCCTGCATCGCCATGTAGCCGAGCCCTGAGGAGGCCGCGATGGTTTCGGCGACGATCAGCGTCAGCCACATGATGCCGAGCGCAAAACGGATGCCGACGAAGATCGAGGGCAAGGCGCCCGGAAAGATCACCCGGCGGAACAGTTCGGCATCCGTCATGCCGTAGACGCGCCCCATCTCGATCAGCTGCGGGTCGACGCTGCGGATGCCGTGCAGCGTGTTGAGATAGACCGGGAAGAACACGCCGAGCGCAACCAGAAACAGTTTTGCCGTCTCGTCGATGCCGAACCAGAGGATGACCAGCGGAATCAGCGCCAGATGCGGGATGTTGCGCACCATCTGCAGTGTGGTGTCGGTCAGCTTGCTCGACAGTTGCGACAGGCCGTTGGCGAGCCCGAACGCGAAGCCGATGCCGCCGCCGATCAAAAAGCCGACGCCGGCGCGACAGAAGCTGACGGCGATGTTGCGCGCGAGTTCGCCCGAGAGGAGCAGCTTCCAGCCGGCCAGCGCCACGTCGCTCGGCGCCGGCAGCACCCGCGCCGGCACCAGGCCGGCGGCGCTCGCGGCCTGCCAGATGATGAGGATCAGGAATGGCACGATCCACGGAATCAAGCCGTCGGCTCCGGGCACGCGAACGCTGCGCGCCCGCGAGAATGTATCGATCAGGCTCATGATTGTGATGCCCTCTGTAGCGGCCGGTATTCACCTGCGATGATCTCGCCGAACGGCCCGGTATTGGCGTGCAGCCGCGCGACGTTGCCGGGCTGCTCCAGCGCGAGATGAGGAAACACCAGCTCTGCGAAGCGATAGGCTTCCTCGAGATGCGGATAGCCGGAGAGGATGAAGGTGTCGACGCCGATGTCCTGATATTCGCGGATCCGCGCCGCCACCGTCTCGGCATCGCCGACCAGCGCGGTGCCCGCGCCGCCGCGCACCAGGCCGACTCCGGCCCACAGGTTCGGGCTGATTTCGAGCTTGTCGCGGCGGCCGCCATGCAATTGCTGCATCCGCTGCTGCCCGACCGAATCCATCCGCGCGAAGATCTTTTGGGCGGAGGCAATCGTCTCATCGGTGACGTGCTTGATGAGATCGTCGGCGGCGGCCCAGGCCTCTGCATTGGTCTCGCGAACGATCGCGTGCAGGCGAATGCCAAACGACAGTTTCCGCCCGCGCTTGTCGGCAATTCGCTTCACCCGCGCGATCTTGTCGGCGACCTCTGCCGGCGGCTCGCCCCAGGTCAGGTATTTGTCGACGGTGTCGACCGCGACGTCGATGCCCGCATCCGACGAGCCTCCGAAATAGAGCGGCGGACGCGGCGACTGGATCGGCGGAAACAGCAGCCGCCCATCCTCAATACGGATGTGCTGGCCCTCGAAGTTCACGGCCTTGCCGGCCAGCAGATCGCTGTAGACCGCGAGAAACTCCCGCGTCACCGCATAGCGCTCGTCGTGGGAGAGGAAGATGCCGTCACCCCTGTTCTCGACGGGGTCGCCGCCGGTGACGACATTGATCAGGAGCCTGCCATTGGAGACGCGGTCGAGCGTCGCGGTCATGCGCGCCGCGACAGCAGGCGATTGCAGCCCGGGGCGCACCGCGACCAGGTAGCGCAGCCGCTCGGTGAACGGCGCAACGGATGACGCCACGATCCAGGAATCCTCGCAGGAGCGTCCGGTCGGCAGCAGCACGCCGAAATAGCCGAGCTGGTCGGCGGCCTGCGCGATCTGGCGCAGGTAACTGAAATTCACCTCGCGGCCACCCGTGGTGGTACCGAGATAGCGGCCGTCACCATGGGTCGGCAGGAACCACAGGATGTTGGCTTTGGACGCCGCAGTACTCATCATCATGATCCTGATTTGCGCTGAAGAGCGGACACGGTGATCGCTTTCGGCAGCAGGCCGAGCGCGACAAAGGTATCGGCGATGCGCTGCTGGCTTGCGATCACCTCGTCGCTGACCGGGCGAATGCCATAGGACTCGCGCTTCAGCGAACTGGCGAGCACACTCGCCGGCAAGCCGACCGACGGACTCAGTTGCGCCGCGACCTCGTCGATATGGTTCTTCGTCCAGTCATCGGCCTCATTGAGCGCATCGAGCACCGCGTCGACGGCCTTGCCGTTGTCGGCAAGAAACGTCTTCGACGAGAAATAGAATTGATGATTGGCGACGAGGCCCGTGCCGTCGGTGAGGATGCGCGCGCCGGTCGAGGCTTCGGCTGCGGCCTCATAGGGGTCCCAGATCACCCAGGCGTCGACCGCACCGCGCGTGAATGCGGCCAACGCATCGGCCGGCGCCAGAAACACCGGCTGGATGTCGGTGTATTTCAGCCCCGCCTTCTCTAGTGCCTTGACCAGGAGATAATGGACGTTCGATCCCTTGTTCAGCGCGACCTTCTTGCCGCGCAGCTCGGCAACCGATTTGAGCGGGCTGTCCTTCGGCACCAGGATCGCCTCGCCTTGCGGCGCGGGCGGATCGTAGGCCAGATAGACCAGCGGCGCGCCGGCGGCCTGCGCAAAGATCGGCGGGGTTTCGCCGGCGATGCCGAAATCGATCGAGCCGACATTCAGCGCTTCCAGGAGCGGCGGCCCGGACGGAAATTCGGTCCAGGTGACCGTGTAGCCGAGCGGCTTCAGCATGTCTTCGAGCGTGCCGCGGCCTTTCAGGAGCACGAGCTTGCCGTATTTCTGATAGCCGATGCGGACGACCTTGCCGTCGCCATAGCATGCGCTGACTGTCGCAGCGACGAGGCTGATCGCCAGCACGGCATGAGTGATCCACCGTTGGACAAAACGTTTCATGTTGCGTCTCTTGGTTTCGGAAATCTGAATTCAGGCGCCCGGCGTCCATGTCCAGACGATGTCGGACACATTGACCGCTTTCGGGATCAGGCCGACGCGTATGAAGCGGTCTGCGATCGCCTGCTGGCTCTTGATGATCTCATCATCGATCGGGACGACCTGATAGTTGGAGCGATCGACGAAGCGTCTGACAGCTTCGATATCGACGCCGGTCGCGTCCGACTGCGCCTTCCCCACCTCGTCATGATGCCCATTGGCCCAGGCGCCTTCGGCCGCGAAGCTGCGGTTCAGCCGGCTCACCAATTCGGGATATTTCTCGACGAAATCCGCGCCCGCGATGTAGAACGAATTGGGGTGATGGATGTCCCTGTCGAAGACGATGACGCGCGCGTTCTGCTTCAGCTCGGCGAGCGCCAGATAGGGATCCCAGATCGTCCACGCGTCGACCGAGCCCTTGACGAAGGCGGCCGTCGCATCGGCGGGCGCGAGCGGGGCGGGCGTGATGTCGCTCCATGACAATCCCGCTTTCTCGAGCGCCGCGACCAGAAGATTGTTCGCGCTCGAACCCTTGGCAAAGGCAATCCGCTTGCCCCTGAGATCGGCGAGTGTCCTGATCGGCGAATCCCCGGGTACAATGATCGCCTGCGTATTGCCGTCGGATTTGACGGCGGCGACGTAGCGGATCCGCGCGCCCGCGGCCTGAGCGAAGATCGGCGGCGTGTCACCGACATAACCGAAATCAACGCTGCCGACATTGATGGCTTCAAGAAGCGGCGGCCCGAACTGGAAATCGACCCACTTGATCTCGATGCCGAGCGGCTGGAACGCATCCTCCAGCGTGTGGCGCTGCCGCACCGCCGGAAAAAACCCACCCTTCTGCGTACCGATCCGGATCTGTTTCGGCGCGCCTTCCGCGCGCGATTGTTGTGACCACGCCGTTGTGGCGGCGATCCCGACCGACAGTTTCAAGAATTCCCGGCGCTTCATTGCCATCTCCGATCAGCATGCGCGCACTGGACGCGTTCATGCGATGGCGATGATGATGGTGCGGCGCAGAAACTCTGTCGAGGGAGCTCAGAAAATAACGATGCCCACGCTAATGCGCATGCGTCAGGCGTTGGATTTTTTTCGCGAACCGGAATCGCGACAGGACGTTTCTTTCACCACGCAAATGTGACCGCGCCCATCGCGGCGAAAAGATGATCAACCGGCCGCCGTCGTCGCCGCCGGCGCAACGTTGATCGCAAGCTTGCCGTAACGATCGGTAAACGCCGCGGTGTCGATCTCCTCGAGCTGGATCTCCCCACCCATTACGCCGGCCTTCCAGGCGTCGTGCTCAGGGTCATGTTCGAATTCCGGCAGCACCTCTTTTGCGAACAGCTCCAGCGATTCACAGATGTGCTCGTGGCTGTTCTTGCCGGCCTGGTTGAGCAGGATGACCTGGTCGATACGCGATAAGCGGAAACGCCGGAGCTTTCGGCGGATGGTTTCGGGCGAGCCGATCAGGCCGCCGCGCAGCGCCCGCTCCTGCGCGTCGGGATTGTCACGCTTCCACTTGTTGTACTCGTCCCACATGTTGACCGTACCCGGCGCCGGTCGCTGGCGGTTCTGCGAGGCGCCGTAATAGCGCAGCGCGAACTGGAAGAAGGTCGCGCCATCGGCGCGTGCGCGCGCCTCCTCGTCGGTGTCAGCACACATGAAGAACGACACCAGCGCCATGTTCGGATTGATCTCGTAGTCGGCGAGCTTGTCGAGCCGCTTGGTGATGGCGTTGTAATAGGCGTGCACCCAGGCATGCGCGGCATCGGCGCTGACGAACTGGAAGCCGAGCGCGCCAAAACCGTTGCGGCCCGCGCGCTCGATGGTCGGCAGTTGCGAGCAGGCCATCCACAGCGGCGGATGCGGCTTCTGCACCGGTTTTGGCACGACGTTGCGCAAGGGAATGTCGAAATACTTGCCGTGATGCTCGGTGCCGACTTTGGTGAACATCGGAAAGATCGCGCGAACAGCCTCCTCGAACACCTCGCGCTTGGTCTCCATGTCGCGGCCGAACGGCGTCAGTTCGGTGATGGATGCGCTCTCGCCCATGCCGAACTCGCAGCGGCCACGGCTCAAAACGTCGAGCACGGCGACACGCTCGGCGACGCGCGCCGGGTGGTTGGTGGTGAGCTGCAGGATGCCGTGGCCAAGCCGGATTTTTTGGGTGCGCTGGCTCGCGGCGGCGAGAAAGGATTCCGGCGACGGCGAGTGCGAATATTCCTCGAGGAAATGATGCTCCACCACCCAGGCATAGTGGTAGCCGAGTCGGTCGGCGGTTTCGAGCTGCGTCAGGGCATCGTGATAAAGCCTGAGCTCATCGCCGTCCCGCCAAGGCCGCGGCAGTTGCAGCTCATAGAAGATGCCGAACTTCATGACGCGTCTCCCGACGGCTTGTTGTTCGCGGTATTGTAATGGCCGTGGGCGCGGAGTCCATCGGCCGCCAATTCCGCATCACGGGAGATGCGCCGGCGATGGCGATGCAAACCCCATTGATTCAGATTAACGCAAGCCTGGGCGTACCGCCCAATATGACTGCAGGCGACGGCCCGGATGCCGTCCACTCCCAGAAAATTCCGAAATGAGACCGAACATGTCGGCCCTGGGCGACGACACGCCTGGGTGTCCGCGCCGCAAGCGCATGGAAATCTTCGCGTTCCTGTTCCTGACCGCAGTCGTGATGCCGGCCCTCGCGGTTGCGACGGTCGGCAGCTACGGGCTCGTCGTGTGGGTCTACCAGATGATCGCCGGTCCTCCCGGACCACCGCCCGCCGCGCATTGAGTTCAACTGCATCAGGGATGTCAGCCTTGACCCACCATCGCGCCATCGACCGACGCGCCCTGATCACGGGCCGTGCTCTCAACCCCGAGCGCGTCATCGCGTCGCCTGGCGGCGAGATCGCCTCCATCCTCGTGCAAGCGCGCCCCGACCGCCTCTGCGAGGTCGAAGCCGCCGTCGCACGGATGCCCGGCTGCGAAATTTTTGGCCGCGATCTGCGTGGCAAGCTCGTCGTCGTCATGGACGCGCCCGATGCCGGCACGCTCGGCAGCATGCTCAACACCATCGCGCTGTTGCCGCATGTGCACTCCGCCTCCCTCGTCTTTCACGCCATCGACGCTGGCCAGCCCTGAAGTTGTGCGCGGGAGAACCTGAGATGACCGAACCGAAACTCGACCGCCGCCAGATGCTGAAGCTCGAGGCCGCCGCGTTCGTCGACAAGCGGCTGGAGCTCGCGCTGCACGAATGGGCGCGCTTCAAGGCCAATGATTCGCTGGAGTGCCGCAACTGCCACAGCGCTGAGTCGATGGACATCACAAAGCAGTCGCCGCGCGCCGCCGTCGCGCATCAACGCTTCCTGTTCACGGCCGAGAAGACCTGCATCGACTGCCACAAGGGCATCGCCCATCATCTGCCCGACATGCGCGGCGTGCCGGGCTGGCAGTAGCAGGCGCCTCTTACCTCTACCCGCTTGCGGCGAGAGGTCAGATCGCATCTTCAGATGCGATCCGGGTGAGGGGGGCTCTCCACGCGGGCGCTGCTAGAGGATGCAAAGAGCCCCTCACCCCAACCCTCTCCCCGTAAGAACGACGGCTGGGACGGATATCCGTCCTCCAAGCCGCCAGGGGCGATCACCTTCAAACACGGCCTGGAAGAGTTCCATGCTATCGTAAGAACGGGGAGAGGGAGCAGACCGCCATTCCAGCTTGATCTATTCCGATGAGACCTTAGTTTCCCGGGATCCCCGAGTCGCCCCCGGCGACCTTCCGCAAGCTCCCTCATGCCCACATTCTCCCCCCACCAGGATTCCGCGCTGAAAGCCGTGGCCGATTGGCTCAAGGCCAGGCCCGGCAAGACCGGCACTCCGCAGGTGTTCCGTCTGTTCGGTTATGCCGGGACCGGCAAGACCACGCTGGCGCGGCACATTGCCGAGGGCGTCGACGGCAACGTGAAATTCGCGGCCTTCACCGGCAAGGCGGCGCTGGTGATGCGCAACAAGGGCTGCGACGACGCCTCCACCATCCATTCGCTGATCTATCGCGCGCGCGAATCGGGCGTCGAGCAGCCGAGCTTCGAATTGTGGGATGACGCGCCGGCCTCGAAAGCCAAGCTGATCGTGATCGACGAATGCTCGATGGTCGATGCCGAGATGGGCCGCGACCTGTTGTCGTTCGACTGCCCGCTGCTGGTGCTCGGCGATCCCGCGCAATTGCCGCCGATTCAGGGCGCGGGCTTCTTCACGGATGGCACGCCCGACGCGATGCTGACCGAGGTGCACCGCCAGGCGCAAGACGACCCGATCGTGCGGATGTCGATGGACGTGCGCGAGGGCCGCGACCTCGACATCGGCCGCTATGGCGAAAGCGAAGTAGTGGCGCGCTCCGAGCTCGATCCGTCGCGCGTGATGGCCGCCGACCAGATCCTGGTCGGGCGCAACAACACCCGCCGTGCCTATAATGGGCGGATGCGGCAACGCCAGAACATCGAGGACCCGCTGCCGGTGGCCGGCGACAAGCTGGTCTGCCTGCGCAACAACCGCAAGAAGGGCCTGTTCAATGGCGGGCTGTGGCGGGTGAAGTCGCGCAACGCCTCGCGCGCGAAAAGCTCGCGCATCCTCAGCCTGCGGCTGTCGCCCGACGAGGAGTTCGCCCACAAGGTCACGAAAGTCTCCGTGCGGCAGGATTGTTTCGAGGGCGGCGTCGATACGATCCCCTGGGAGCAGCGAAAACCCTATGACGAGTTCGACTTCGGCTACGTGCTCACCGTGCACAAGTCGCAGGGCTCGCAATGGGACGACGTCGTGCTGTTCGACGAGAGTTTTGCCTTCCAGGACGCCCGTGCGCGCTGGCTCTATACCGGCATCACCCGCGCCGCCAAGCGCCTGAGCATCGTGGTGTAGTTCCGTCTACGGAATGGCGTCGCGCAGCGGCCGCTCGCGATGTCCCGTCATCATCCCAGCACCATTTTCTCGAGTAGGGCATTAGTAATACTTTCTGTAGACAACAACGTTCGTATGTATTGACATTCCGAGAAAAATTTAAACCGAGAGTCGCAAACCGAACGGACACACCGCATTGCATCGGGCAATGTGAGTTCAAGGGCAGGATTTAAAGCTCATCGAACAAAGCGCATCGGACATGGAAAGCGGGACAGCTCCCGCCTCCACGACGTTCTTTGTGCCCGAGCAGCATCTCGGACGATGATTTCACTCATGAAGGGTATTGGTGTGATGACTGAAAGTGAGACCAAAGCGGGTGCGACCGTCGCGAACGGTTTCGGAATGCCGCCGCTCCGATTCAAGCTCGCGTTTCCCGGCGTGTTCGGCGACCTGCTGAGCGAGACCTATTCGAGCAGCGCCAGGAGCGCGACCGATTACGGGCTCAAGGTCATCGAGATTTCGAACGCCAATACCGCCTCCGCAATCGATTTCTTCGCGCATCTCCTGGGCAGCAAGTCGGTCACGGACGTCTTCGCCTTGTCCGCCGTGCAAGCGCGCAAGGGTTTCGACACGGCGTCGGCCCAGAACAAGGAATTGTGGGCGCTTGCCCAGAAGCTTGCGGTGGACACGGGCGAGCCGGTCAGGAAACGCGTCGCCAAGGTATTTCAGAAGGTCAGCTAGAGCCGATTAACGCCCAAGGTCGAGGAGGGATCCGGCCGGTTGGAACAAGCGCCCCCGCTCACGAACATGCATCCCCCATGCTCGATGAAGCAATGCCAGGTGCATCGCCCCCCAAGTCGCACCGATAAGAGAGGTGCAATCCAACCGGCCGGTTCTTTTTTTCATTCAAAGAACAACGCAACTTTCATAAATTTCAAAGAGCGACACGGGTTTCAAAAAATGACACAGCAGAATCCAAGGGAGGCTCACATGGGTATGGTCATGATCAAATGCCCGCAGACCGGGCGCGCTATCCCGACCGGCATCAAGACCGATCGCGAGAGCTTTCGGCGCAAGCCGGTGTTTTTCGCGCGCACGCGTTGCCCGAACTGTCACATCGACCACACCTGGTTCGCACGGGAAGCCTGGGTTTCCGAGTTTGGTGCGAGAGCACTGCTGGAGCAGGCTTGACGTTCGCTGTTCGCGATGGAGGGGGAGACCATGACGCACCTGCAGACCTTGACTGAAACGTCCACCTGGCTGATACAAGCCAAGGAGTTTCTCGTCGAAGCACGACGACTGAAGCCCGGCCCCGCGCGCAACGAGATGCGCGAGGTCGCGGCGGTGTTGCGCGAGCTGGCGAAGCTCGAAGCGCAATCCGAGCGCGAACCGGGCTTCGATCAGCCGCAGCGGACCTGATCCGGGCCGCCGAGGCCGTTACAGAGTACTGCCCGACCCAGCCCTGCATCATCCTCCAAAGCCCAAACGCGGGATCGGGGGCGTATCCATCGAGAAGACTTCCTCGATCTCGCGGCGCATGTTGCCATGGCATTCGCACGTCGCCGCCGCAAGCCGCGAACGGTCGATCTCGATCTGCCCCCGACGGTCGGACCGGATCGCTCCGGATGCGCGTAGATTTCGCATCAGGAGAGTGATCGTCGTTCGTCGCACACCGAGGATTTGCGACAACGCCTCCTGGGTCAGCGGGAGAACATCCTGGTCGACGTGGTCGCGAAGCTGAAGCAGCCAGCGTGCCATACGTGCTTCGACTGGATGCAGCGCATTGCACGCCACGCCGTGCTGAAACTGCGCCATCATCGCCCTGACGTGAATCTGGACCGCGTGCCGAATCGCCGGGCTCTGGTTGAAAGCGGCCCGGAAATGCGATGCGCGGATGCGCGAGCCGACGCCCGCCGCGCGGACGATGGCGGTATTGCTTGCAGGCAACGGCCCTAGAACGGCAAGAATGCCGACGGCCCCCTCGCGCCCGACGGCAGCAGTGGCAACCGTCTGCCCGCTCGCCATATCGATCATCAGCGAGATGGAGCCACTTTCGGGAAACAGAACATGCTCGATCTGGTCGCCGGTTCGCGAAACGACCGCGTCCTGATCGAGCGCGACCGTCTCCAGTTCGGGCGTCAGCAGTTCGAAATCCGCCGGCGGCAGCGTTGCCAGGAGGCGGTTGGCAATTCCGCCGGGAGACGTCACTGCGAGTGATCGGCTGTGATCCATCCGCCACCTTCGGGGTTCCGAGCGGAGCGGAACGGCGGCTTCAATATTTGTCCAAGTCTTCTTTTAAATCTGCCTTCGCCTCGCGTGTCGATTTCCAGTTCGTCGACAAATGCCATCGCTCTCAATAACGTGCTCCAAATGCTCGCGGCCGCGAGTGTTGCTCACGGCATCGCCACGATTTACAGGATTTAATTGTCACCACTTAAATGGCAACTGCGCCATCGGATACAACTGCAAAATACGTATGGGTAATACCGTACGGAACTCACACTGCGCGGTCGCATGAGTTCCACTTTCCAGTGTGCGGCAGACTATACTGCGATTCGCAAGATCGCAGATGACCAGGCGGTGTTCCTGCACAACAACCGCAAGATGACCTTCTCATGGTGCGCGGGGACACGCGAGGTACCCATCGCGCGAACTCGTCGCGCATCATCGGCAAGTGGCCATCGCGCGAATTCGCCCCAATCCCAGCCGCTACGCGATCACAGGGCTCAGCAAGGCGTCGAGTGTCGCCTTGAAGGCTGTGCCGTCGGCACACGGGCGCAGCGGCGGGCGGACGCGAAGCCAACCGGCGTCGCCGGTCTGTGCGGCAAGGACGGCCTTCATCGTCGCGGTGAAGGATGGCCCGGCAACGACGACATCGATCGCCGCCTGCATGCGCGCTTCCGCCTCGGCGCTGACGTCGATCATCGCCTTGACCAGCTGGGGGACGATGTTGGCCATGCCGCAGATCGTCCCGGCGCCACCCTCGGCGATGGCGCGGGCGATATCGGTCTCGTTGCCGATGGTGATCGCAAGCTCGGGAGCGGCGGCACGATAGCTGCGGAACTGCTTGAAGTCGGCGCTCGAGTCTTTCACACCGGCAACCAGGGCGCCGTAGCGCTGGCGCAGGTTTGCCGCCACCGAAGCCGGCACGGCAACGCCCGAGACCTGCGGGATATTGTAGAGCGTGGCGCGAAGGCGGTCGTCCGCCACGCCGTCGATGACAGCGGCAAACGCGTCCTCGATTCCATCGGCGGTGACACTGCGGTCGAAGTAGGGCGGCAACATCAGCACATGCTTCAAGCCGAGGCCGAGCGCCGATCGCGCCAATGCGATGGCGTCGCTGATGGCAGGAAAGCCGCCGCCAAGCCCGATCCGATCGGCCGCCACGCCGGATGTGAGCAGCGCCTCGACGGTCGCAAGCCGCTCCGCGATGCTGAAGGATGTGCCCTCGCCGGTCGTGCCGAACAGCACCACGCCATCGACGCCCTGCTTGAACAATCGCAATGCATGGCCTGCGAGTTTTGTGTGGTCCACGGCTCCGGCGGCCGTGAGCGGAGTGGCCGACGCCACCCAAAATCCGCTGATTGCGTCGGTCATCCGATCTCCTCTTCACGTCCCAATGTGGGGCGCGAGCCTTAATATCCCAGTCTGTCTTGACTTGCCTTGTACCTTACATACAAGCTCGTCGCAATCCTCCCGCGAACCGCAAAAACGCATGACACGCGGCCGGAGTTGCAACACAGGCAAACGCCATGGATATCACGACGTCAGTCGAAAGCCCCGACGACCTGCTCGCCGCCTTGCGGCAACGGCTTGGCCCGCAGGCCGTGCTGATCGGCGCCGAGGTTCCCGCGCGCAACTGCAACGACTGGAGCGCAACCCTGCCGCGGACACCGCTCGCGGTGGTGCGCCCGACGGATGCGGCCGGCGTCTCGGAGGCGATCGCGACCTGCCGCAAGGCCCACCTGCCGTTCGTTCCGCAGGGCGGACTGACGGGCCTGTGCGGCGGCGCCGCGCCGGAGGCCGGCTGGGTCGCTATCTCGCTAGAGCGCATGGTCGGCATCGAGGAGATCGATCGCGCCTGCGCCACCATGACGGTGAAGGCCGGCACGCCGCTCGAGGCGATCCAGAAGGCGGCCGACGACGCCGGCTTCTTCTTCCCGCTTGACCTCGGATCGCGTGGCTCCTGCGCGATCGGCGGCAACCTCTCGACCAATGCCGGCGGCAATCGCGTCATCCGCTATGGCATGACGCGCGAGCTCGTGCTCGGCCTCGAAGTCGTCCTGCCCGACGGCACCGTGATCACCAGCCTCAACAAGCTGTTGAAGAACAACGCCGGCTATGACCTGAAGCATCTCTTCATCGGTTCGGAAGGCACGCTCGGCATCATCACGCGCGTGGTGCTGCGGCTATTTCCAAAGCCACGTTCGACCATGGCCGCGCTCTGTGGGCTGAAGGACTATGCCGCGGTCGTCGCGCTGCTCGACGCGGCACGCGGCGGACTCGGCCCGCTCCTGTCGGCGTTCGAGGTGATGTGGCCGGACTATTGGGAGGTGATCACGACGCGTGCCGGCGTGCGGGCGCCGGTCGGCGCAGGCCATGGCTGCTATGTGCTGATCGAGGCGCAGGGCACCGATGAAAGCATCGATGCGCCACGGTTCCAGAGCTGGCTCGAAGCGGTGATGGAGCGCGGGGAGCTGGCCGATGCCGCCGTCGCGCAGTCGCTGGCGCAGGTCAAGGCGTTCTGGGCGGTGCGCGATATCTGCGCGGATTTTGGGCAGGTGCTGGGCCCGCACATCGCCTATGATATCGGCCTTGCGGTGGCGCGGATGGATGAGTTCGTGACGCGGTGCAAAACCGCGCTCGCGGCTGATATTGCCGGATGCGAAAGCGTCTATTACGGCCATATCGGCGACGGCAACCTGCACCTGGTCGCCTGGGTCAAGGACCTGCCTGTCGAACGCCAGCCGAAAGAGACGATGGATGCGATCATCTACGGCCTGGTGCGGGAGATCGGCGGCAGCGTCTCCGCCGAGCACGGCATCGGCACGCTGAAGAAGCAATGGCTGGGACACGCGCGGAGCGAGGCCGAGATCGCACTGATGCGCACGCTGAAAAACGCGCTTGATCCCGATCACCTGCTCAATCCCGGAAAGGTGATCTGATTGACAGGGCGCGGACTCGGCACCAGATTCCAGCAAGGCCAGATTGCTGACAGGGGGCGCAGCACGGGAGGGCCGATGAAATCTTTAAAGCTCGATGCGCCGAAATCGCTGTCGCAGCGAGTCCTGCTGCGGCTGCGCCAGGCTATCATCGACGGCGAATTTGCGCTCGGCGCGCCGATCTCGGAAGAGATGGTGGCGCAATCCTTCGGCGTCAGCCGCACGCCGGTGCGGGAAGCGCTGGGCCAGTTACAGACGCAGGGGCTCGTGGTGATCAAGCCGCAGGTCGGCAGCTTCGTCTTCACGCCGAGCGCCGCCGACATCACGGCGCTCTGCAGCTTCCGGATCATCATCGAGCCCAGGGCCGCCGAGTTCGCTTATCGCCATGACCGTGCCGGCACCGTCGCCGCCATGGAGGCCGCGGTCGCCGACATGAAAGAGGCGCTGACGACCAAGGATAACGTCGCCTATGGGCGCGCCGACAGCGCGCTGCATGACGCCTTCTTCGCCCACTGCGACAACCGTTATCTCGTGGAATCCCACCAGCTGGTCTCGGGACGGGTCGCGGCGCTGCGCACCAATCTGAGCTCGCCGATCGACGTCCGCACACCGGCCTCGTTCGACGAGCACCGCAGGCTGCTCAGATGGTTCGAGCGCGGCGACCTCACGGCGTTCGAGACGCTGCTCACTCAGCACATCACCAATTCGGGCAGGACCTACGCACAGGCGCTCAAGGTGGCGTGAAAAGGTTTGCGACCTGCGACGGCGCGATGAGTTAAGGTTCGATGGTTGCCGCGTCGGAAGTGCGCCCCCTCTCCCCGCTTGCGGGGAGAGGGTTGGGGTGAGGGGAAGTCTCACGGGAACTGAGCTTGTGGAGAGCCCCCTCACCCGGATCGCATCTGACGATGCGATCCGACCTCTCCCCGCAAGCGGAGCGAGGTGAACCGCGTCCGCGGAGACAGCGATGCTACGCCGCCTTCTCCCGCCCGTAGAGCAGCAGCATCAGGATGATGACCGCGCCATAGATCAGCTGGCGGCCGGCCTCGGTGATCTGCATGACCGACAGGATCGACTGCAGCAGCGTGATCAGGATGACACCTGCGATGGTACCGAGATAGGAGCCGCGGCCGCCGAGGATGTGCGTGCCGCCGAGCACGACGGCGGCGATCGAGGGCAACAGATAGGCATCGCCCATGGATTGCGCGGCCTTGGAGGCGTAGCCGGCAAGCAGCACGCCGCCGAAGGCGGCGAGCCCGCCCGAAGCCGCGAACGCCAGCATGGTGACGAGACGCGTGTTGATCCCCGAAAGATAGGCGGCGCGCTCGCGGTTGCCGATCGAGTAGACGGCCCGGCCAAACGTGGTCCGCTTCAAGATCCAGACCGCGAGCACGCCGATGACGGCCCAGGCCAGAACCGCGTTTGGAATGCCGGGGATGACGCTGCCGGTTGCGAGATAACGCATCGCTCGCGAAGCTTCGTCCTGAGGCGAGAAGCCGCCGGTGTAGACGACCATCAGGCCCTGCGCGACGGCGTTGGTCGCGAGCGTGATGATCATCGAGGGAATGCGCAAATACGCGACGCCCAGGCCGTTCACGACGCCGATGGCAACGCCGCACAACACGCCGAACGGGATCGAGATCCATAGTCCCGGCGCGCCATGCCCCGCCGCGGCGCAGGCCATCATCGCGCCCGTGGTGACCACCCAGGGCACCGAGAGATCGATCTGCCCGAGCAGGATGACCAGCATCATTCCGGTCGCGATCACACCGAGAAAGCTTGCGACCTTCAACTGCTGCAAGAGATATTCCGGCGACAGGAAGCTGCGCGAATACAGGCTGCCCAGCAGCAGGAGAAGCACGATGCAGCCGAACGCAGTGGCGACGGCGGGATCGAGACGGCGGAGGAATGCGGGTATCCGGATGACCAGCCGGGGTGCGGTGGCGTCGCTCATCCGAACCACTCCAGTCGGTTGCGCACCTGGAACAGCCCGAACGCGCCGATCGAGACGGCGAGCATCAGCACCACGCCCTGGAACAGCGGCTGCCACAGCGGATCGAAATCGAACACGAACAAGAGGTCACCGATGGTCCGAAACGCCAGCGCGCCAAAAATCGCGCCGACGGCGCTGCCGCGTCCGCCCATCAGGGAGACGCCGCCCAGCACGACGGCTGCGATCGAAAACAGCGTATAGGCGTTGCCGCTGGCATAGGCCGCCTCGCCGGTATAGGAGAAGAAGGTGAGGAAGAGTCCGCCGATCGAGGAGAGCAGGCCTGCCAGCGTGTAGGCTGCGAATTTTGCGCGCTGGATCGGCACGCCCGACATATAGGCCGCGGTCTCCGCGGACCCCGTGGCATAGGCGGCGCGGCCGAGCACCGAGCGGCTGTAGGGGACCCAGATGACAAGGACCACGAGCGTCAGAACGACGAGGCTCGCGGGAAGAAATCCGAACAGCCGGCCGGTCAGCGCGTCGGCCAGGGTCTCGTTGACCGATCCTCCGGGGTTCGGGCGCAGGAACAGGGCTGCGCCGTAAAACATCGCGCCCGTCGCAATCGTGGTCACGATCGGCTGCAGCCGGCCGAAGATGACGACCGCGCCGTTGATCGCACCGCATGCGAGCCCCGTTGCGAGCACGCCGACGACACCGAGCGCGGTCTCCGCCGCCGAGCCGACCACGATCCAGGATGCAAGGCAGTTGGTCAGCGTCAGCATCATGCCGACGGAGAGATCGATGCCGGCGGTGATCACGACCAGCGCCTGCGCCATCGCGACAAAGGCGAGCAGGACGGCCTTGTTGGCGGCGGTCTGCACCATGTTGACGCTGAAGCCGGCCGGATGGTTGGTCGCGTAGATCACGAACATCACGACAAAGATGCCGATCGCGGTCAGCGTGCCCTGCTGTTCCGAGAGCCAGTAGCGCCAGTCCTTCATGGCCCGATCTTGTCCAAAGTGTCGGCAGATCCATCCTGCACGTTCAGCGCGCTCGACACCAGCGCCCGTTCGGTGATGTCGGCTCCGGCCAGCTCCCTGCTCACCGCGCCATCATACATCACGAGCACGCGGTCGCAGCAGCCGATCAGCTCGTCATAGTCGGTCGAATAGAACAGGATGGCGGCGCCTTCGTCGGCCAGGCGCCGCAGCAACCGATAAATCTCCTGCTTGGTGCCGACGTCGATGCCGCGGGTCGGATCGTTGAGCAGGATGATGCGCGGCTCGTTCATCAGCCATTTGGCGATCACGACCTTCTGCTGGTTGCCGCCCGACAATGCGCCGACGGCAATGTCGGGCGAAGCGGCCTTGATCTCGAGCAGGCGGATCACCTGATCGACGAGCTCGGACTGCCGCTCCTTGTCGATGACACCAAAGCGCGAGATGCGGCCGAACGCGGCCGCGGACAGGTTGTCCTTGACCGACATCGGCAGCATCAACCCTTCCGTCTTGCGGTCTTCCGGGATCAAGGCAAGCCCGATCCGCGCCGACTTCGCCGCACCCGGGCTGGTGATCGTGACCTTCGCGCCATCGACCAGAATGTCGCCGCGGCACTCACGCAGGACGCCGAACAGCGCGAGCAGCAGCTCGCGCTGGCCCTGGCCGTCGAGGCCGCCGAGACCGATGATCTCGGTTGCGCGCAACGCGAAGGAAATGTCCTTCAAGCGTCCATTCCAGTTCAATCCCCGGCATTGCAGCGCCGGCGGCCTGCCGTTGTCCTTGACGCCGGGCTTTGCGGGAAACACGTGGGCATATTCCCGGCCGATCATCAACTCGATGACCTGTGCGTCGGTCTTGCTGTTGGCGGCGAAGGTCGCGATCTTGCGGCCGTTGCGGAACACCGTGCACTCGTCGGCAAGCTCGGCGATCTCGTGCATCCGGTGCGAAATGTAGAGCAACGCCAGCCCCTCGGCGCGCAGGCGCTTCAGGACCGCAAACACGCGCGCGACATCGGACGCCGTCAGCGCCGACGTCGCCTCGTCGAGGATGAGAATTTTCGGCCTGCGGGCAAGCGCCTTCGCGATCTCGACCATCTGCCGGCGCGACAGCGGCAGATCCTTCACCAGCGCGCGCGGATGGATGTCGTCGGCGCCAGCGCGCGCCAGCGCCTCCTCGGCGAGCTTGCGCTGGCCGTGCTGATCGATCATGCCGAGCCGCGTCGGCGGACGGCTGATCAGGATGTTGTCGGCCACCGAGAGGTCGGGGATCAGCGACAGTTCCTGGAAGATGCAGACGATGCCGGCATCGCCGGCGGCCGCGGGGCTCGAGAACGCGACGTCGCTTCCCCTGAGCGTCATGCGCCCTTCGTCAGGCGCGACCACACCCGCGATGATCTTGATCAGCGTCGACTTGCCCGCGCCGTTTTCGCCGAGGATGGCGTGAATCCGCCCCTCGCGGACGTCAAGGTCCGCCTTCTCGAGCGCGACGACGCCGCCGTAACGCTTGGAAACGCCCTCGACACGAAAGAGCGGCGCGGCCGCGTCCATGCTTCCTCTCAGGTCTCATCGGCTATCCGCCGCGCGAGGCGCGGCCTCGCACGGCGGATTGTTCAGACAAAGACTACTGGTTCTCCTTGGTCTGCCCCATGATTTCCTGCGCAGTGAAATTGATGCCGCAGGTCGGGAAGGCGTTGCCGACGAAGAAGTTGTTGGACTGGTCGGGGAAGTAGTCCTGATCCTTCTTGAAGTTCGGATCCTCGACGATGGCGAGCGGCAGCTTGACCGACTGCGGCACCACCTGGCCCTCAAGCGCCGCCAGCGCGACCTTGATCGCAACCGCGACTTGCGCGGGTCCGGTGCCGGCCGAGGAGCATTTCAGGCCATCGCCGGCGTGGGCCGCACAGAATTTGCGGAAGCCGTTCTCGGTTTCGCCGCCGAACGGCACCATCTTGTGCTTGGCATCCATCATCGCTTGCACGATGCCGGTGTCGCCGCCCTGGCCCGTGATGCCGTCGAACGGCCCGTTGGTGGCGATCGCGTCCGCGGTGGCCTTCTGCGCCACGCCGTCATCCCACTTGCCGACCACCTCGGTCACCTGCCACTTCTTGCCCGAGGCGTCGAAGGTCTCGTGAATACCGTTGTGCCGGTCGGTGTCGACCGAGGTTCCGGCGACGCCGCGCACTTCGAGGATCTTGCCGCCATTGGGCACGTTCTTGATCAGCCAGTTGGCCCAGAGAATGCCGAGCCCTTTCTGGTCGACATTGACGTTGATGGCGTCTTCGGTCGCCAGAATGTTGTCGAAGGCGACCAGCACGACGCCGGCTTCCTTGGCGCGCTTGATCACCGGACCGAAGGCGGTCGGGTTCTGCGCGTTGACGACGATGGCGTCGTAGCCGGAATCGATGAAGTTGTTGATCGCCGAGATCTGGGCCGGCACGTCCTCGCCGGTCGAGACGACCTTGAACTCCTTCAGCTTGGCCTTGACCTCCGGCTGCGCCGCATAGGCTTTCGCAGTCTGGATCATCTGGATGCGCCAGGTGTTAGCGATGTAGCCGTTCGCGAGCGCAATCCGGTACGGCGCCTTCTTGGCCGGGAACTTGAAGAACTTCGTCTCCTGGGTCCATGGCTCCATGCATTTGGGATCGGCTGCCGGGCCCTTGACCACCTCGGGCGCAGCTTGGGTCTGACCCGCCATTGCCGCCAGCAGCGACAGTGATGCGCATGCGCCGAGCAAACGCGTTGTCACAGACTTCATCTGTTACCTCCCCACTTTGTTGTTACCGCTGATCTGAGACGCCCGACCGCGATGTTGCTTGGTCCGAAGTCCGTCGCACGCCGGGCGCGGCCATCTTGACGCCGCAAGCGTAACTGGCGGGAGTCAGCACTGTCAACGAGATGCACGGACGCAAGCAAAATTGATGCACTGCGCACGTCATTTGAGGTGGTGGCCCTCCGGGCAATGCTGACGACACGTGGCGTTGCCTTGACGATCGATGAACACGTTTTCCCCGGCACGATCGTGATTCGAGACCAGTCCAATGACCGCCGGACACCGGATTTCGGCGGCGCGGCCATGCGCCCAATGAAGCCGGCGAACAGCCCGCGACCACGCCTCGCCCAGGCGCTCCGAAACCGTCCCAACT
>Ga0210408_10000876_pt1 | contig 33829 bp, 28 predicted proteins | sample IncBWH4MmetaG_FD_155471 | JGI IMG/M metagenome (GOLD analysis project Ga0210408, IMG submission 155471) | Forest soil microbial communities from Barre Woods Harvard Forest LTER site, Petersham, Massachusetts, United States - Inc-BW-H-4-M | ecosystem: Environmental > Terrestrial > Soil >... | reverse complement strand
GTGCGGGGGATTCGGGGGGCCGGATGATAAATAAAGTGGACAAAGCAAGCCACCAAGGCGATATTCGCGCCCCTCTTGTCTAAGATCCTAAACACCATGAGCATCGATGTCGGCGCGCGGCTGCGCAGTGTCCGTACCAACTTCGGGGTGTCGCAGCGCGAGCTGGCGCGCCGTGCCGGGGTTACCAACGGACTCATCTCTCTCATCGAGCAGAACCGGGTGAGCCCGTCCGTCAGCTCCCTCAAGAAGGTGCTCGATGGCATTCCGATGTCGCTCGCTGAGTTCTTCGCGCTGGACTTGAGCGCCGCGCCGCAGGCGTTTTTCGGTGCCGAGGAGCTCGTGGAGCTCGGTAACGCCGAGGTCTCGCTGCGGCTCGTGGCCGCGCAGCGCTCCGGGAGGCAGCTCACGTTGCTGCACGAGCGGTACGCCACGGGGGCCGCCACCGCCGAGGACAGGCTGGCGCACCGCGGCGAGGCGGCGGGCGTCGTGATCCGCGGGCGCATCGAGCTCACGGTCGGCGGAGCCACGCGCGTGCTCGGGCCCGGCGAGGCTTATTATTTCGCCAGTCAGCTACCCCATCGCTTTCGCAATGTCGGGCGCGAGGCGTGTGAGATCATCAGCGCCTGCACCCCTCCGACCTTCTGAAGGACTCGCGGCCGCCATGAACGCACAACCCGCCCCGCTCTCCTGGCACGAGCGCGCCCGCGCGCTCAGCTTGCGCACCCAGGCCTTCATCGACGGGCGTTACGCCGACGCCGCCTCGGGCGCGACCTTCGATTCGATCAACCCCGCGACCGGCAAGCTCCTGGCACGCGTCGCGTCCGGCGACGCCGAGGACATCAACCGCGCGGTGAAAGCGGCGCGCACCGCATTCAACGCCGGCGGCTGGGCGAATCGCGCGCCCGCCGAGCGCAAGCAGATCCTGCTGCGTTTCGCCGAGCTGATCGTCAAGCACGGTGATGAGCTCGCGCTGCTCGAGACGCTCGACATGGGCAAGCCGATCACCGACAGCCTGAAGGTCGACATCCCGGGCGCCGCGCGCTGCCTGCGCTGGTATGCCGAGGCCATAGATAAGGTGTACGACGAGGTGGCGCCCACCGGGCCGGCGGCGCTCGCGCTCATCACCCGTGAGCCCGTCGGTGTCGTCGGCGCGATCGTGCCGTGGAACTTTCCGCTCCTCATGGCCGCGTGGAAGTTCGCGCCGGTGCTCGCCACCGGTAACTCGCTCGTGCTCAAGCCTTCGGAGAAATCCCCGCTCACGGCGCTCAAGGTGGCCGAGCTGGCAGTCGAGGCGGGCGTTCCGCCGGGCGTGTTCAACGTCGTGCCCGGCCTCGGGCAGACCGCCGGCAAGGCGCTCGCGCTGCACATGGACGTCGACTGCATCGCCTTCACCGGCTCGACCGCGACCGGCAAGCAGGTCATGCAGTACGCGGGTCAATCGAACCTGAAGCGCGTGTCGCTCGAATGTGGCGGCAAGTCCCCTAACATCGTGCTGGCCGACTACCCGGATCTCGACCGTGCCGCCAAGGCGGCCGCGTTCGCCATCTTCTTCAACCAGGGGGAGATGTGCTCGGCGGGCTCGCGCCTGCTGGTCCACGAGAGCATCCGCGACGCGGTGCTCGAGAAAGTGCAGGCGGTCGGCCGCAGGCTCCAGCCGGGTGATCCGCTCGATCCCGCCACGCGCCTCGGCGCCATCGTCGATGAGACGCAGATGAAGCGCGTGCTCGGCTACATCGATTCCGGGCGGCGCGACGGCGCCCACGTGCGCTTCGGCGGACGCCGGGTGCGCGAAGAGAGCGGCGGCTACTTCATCGAGCCCACCGTGTTCGACGGCGTCGAGCCGCGCATGGCGATCGCGCGCGAGGAGATCTTCGGGCCGGTGCTGTCGGCGATCACCTTCAAGACGGTGGAGGAGGCGGTCGCGATCGCCAACGACGTGGTCTACGGTCTCGCCGCCGCGGTGTGGACCCGCGACATCACGACCGCGCACCGCGTGGCGCGGGCGCTGCGCTCGGGCACCGTGTACGTCAACTGCTACGACGCGGACGATCTCACGGTGCCGTTCGGCGGCTACAAGCAGTCGGGGATCGGCCGCGACAAGTCGCTGCACGCGCTCGAGAAGTACACGGAGCTCAAGTCGACGTGGATCGACCTCGCCCAGGAGTGAGTCCGTCCCGGGGAATTGCCCGGCCCCGCGGGGTTGATCGCCCCAGGGCCGGGTGACTCAAGCCGCGCTCAAGTTCCTCGCCAGCTCGCCGCGCGGATTGGGCGATGTCCTCGCACGTGAGCTTAGCGCCTGCGGCGCCCGGGAACTGCGTGAGCGCGCGACCGGAGTCGCCTTCACCGGCGCGCTCGAGAGCGCCTACCGTGCCTGCCTCTGGTCGCGAATCGCGAACCGCGTGTTCCTCGAGCTCGGCTCTTTCGAGGCGCGCGACGCGCAGGAGTTCTACGCCGCGGTGCGTCGCATCGACTGGACGGCGCATCTGCCGCCGGGAGCCACGCTGGCGTGCGACTTCAGCGGCCGCCATCCGGCGATCACCCACACGCACTTCGGGGCACTGAAGCTCAAGGACGGAATCGTCGATGCCATGCGCGAGGCGACCGGCACGCGCCCCGATATCGCCGTGGAGCGCCCCGCAGTGCGCGTCCACGCGCACGCGCACGGCACGCAGCTCACGGTCGCCGTCGATCTTGCGGGCGAGAGCTTGCACCGGCGCGGTTATCGGGGCGCCGCGGGCGAGGCGCCGCTCAAGGAGAACGTCGCCGCGGGCGTACTCATGCGCGCGGGGTGGGATGCGCTCGTCGCGAGGTCAGCGCACGGGGAGGCACGCGCCGCGCAAGGCGCGGAATTCCTCGACCCCCTGTGCGGATCGGGGACCTTGGTGATAGAAGCCGCGCTCATCGCCGGCGATCGCGCGCCGGGGTTGACGCGCGAGTACTTCGGCTTCCTCGGCTGGCGCGGCCACGATGCGCCGCTGTGGGAGCGGCTGCGGGCGGAGGCGCTGGCGCGCGCCCAGGCAGGCGATGCGAGCCTCGCCACGGTGCGCGGCCGTGACCGCGAGACGCAAGCGATCCGTGCGGCGCGCGAGAACGCCGCCCGCGCAGGCGTCGCGGGGCGGGTGCACCTGGAAGTTGGGCAACTTGAGCGTGCCGCGCCGCTCGCCGGGCGCAGTGCCGACGGGCAAGGACTCCTCTGCACCAATCCGCCTTACGGCGTGCGGCTCGAGGACCGGGCCGGCGCGCGCGCCGTGTACCGCGAGCTCGGCACGGTACTGCGCGAGCGCTTTGCCGGATGGAGCGCGGCGATCCTCACGGGCGCACCTGAGCTTGGAATGGAGCTGGGGCTGCGCGCCTATCGCACCCACACCCTCTGGAACGGCGCGATCGAGTGCCGGCTGCTGCGGATCGAGGTGGGACCGGAGAGTGAGCGCGAGCCCGGCACGCTCGGCAGGGGTGTGGCGCACCTCAAGGACACAGCCGGCGCGCACATGTTCGCCAACCGGCTGACGAAGAATCTCAAGCGGCTGCGCGGCTGGGCCGAGCGTGCCGGTGTGTCGTGCTACCGGCTCTACGACGCCGACATGCCCGAGTACGCCTTCGCGATCGATCTCTACCGCACGGTGGACCCGCCGGAAGATTGGCTCTACGTGCAGGAGTACTCAGCGCCCGCCGAGATCGAGCGCGAAGCCGTGCAGCGCCGCCGCGGCGAGGTGCTCGCGAGTCTGCCCGGCGTAACGGGAATTCCGCCCGAGCGCATCCGCGTGCGTACCCGGCGCCGCACGCGGCGCGGGGAGCAGTACGGGAAGGTCGGCGAGCGGGAGCGCTTTCAGGTCGTGGCGGAGGGGGGGCTCAAGTTCCGGGTGAACTTCGACGATTACCTCGACACGGGACTGTTCCTCGATCACCGTATGACGCGGGCGCGGCTGCGCAACGCCGCCGGCGCCGGGAGCTTCCTCAACCTGTTCGCTTACACGGGCAGCGCCACGGTGTACGCGGCGGCGGGAGGCGCGCGCGCGAGCACTTCGGTCGACCTGTCGCGCACCTACCTCGAGTGGGCACAGGGCAATCTCGCGTTGAACGGGCTCGCGGATCCACGCCATGGCTTCGTGCAGGCGGACTGCCGCGAGTGGCTGGCGAGCGCGGCCGAGCGAACGCAGCGCTACGATCTCGTCTTCCTCGATCCGCCGACCTTCTCGAACTCCAAGCGCATGGAAGGCGTGCTCGATGTCGCGCGCGATCACCCGCAGCTGATCGATGCCGGCGCGCGGCTGCTCGCCCCGGGCGGACTCCTGGTGTTCTCGACCAACGCGCAGCGCTTCAAGCTCGCCGAGGAGCTCGCCGCGCGCTACCAGGTCCTCGACATCTCGGCGGCGACCCTGCCCGAGGACTTCGCCCGCAATCCGCGCATTCACCGCAGCTACGAGATCAGGACGCTGGCAGCGCCTTAGCGCGCGGCGCTCTCGAGGCGGTAGATCGCGTTGACGACCGTGGCGAGCGGGATCGTCGCGGGAACCAGCGCCTGGGTGGCGGAGGGGGGTCTGTCGAATCCCGCCCTGGGGCTCCTGCCCTCCAGATCCTGATAGTGCATGTCCGCGCGCAGCAGGCGGTCGCTGATCTGTCCGAACGGGTCCTGGGAGACGGCCTGCACCGCGCCCAAGCGCTGCCCGAAGCCCGCCGCGATCAGCTCGGCCCGATGCTGCGCGTCATGCGCGGCGGCAGTGAGGAGCTCGGCCTCGAGCGCCTTGCGGTCGGTGCGATCGAAATGCGCGTCCAGGTCCTCGATGTTCTGCATCCCGAGCAGCTTCGTCCCGATCGCGGGCCAGGCCGCCAGCTTGCGGATCGTTACGGAGAAGGAGCGCGTCACCTCGTAGCGCAGCAATGCGGCGCGGGGCGTCCTGACCGGCGACTCGCCTGAGTCCCGCTCGAAGACCGCCGCCTTGCCGACCTCGTGCGCGTCGATGTCGGCCGCTGCGACCCCGTTCGCGGTCAGCACATCGAGCACCTCCTGGGTGCGCGCGGCGACCGTGCTCGCGGCGGTGTCGGCACTTATGTCGCGTGCCTTGACGTTGAAGCTGACCCGGGCGAGGTCGGGAGCCACCGTCCGCGTGGCGAAGCCTGTCACATTGACGAAGGGAAACTCCGGCAGATCGGTCCCCCAGGCCGTGGTCGTGCCCGCGAGGGCCAGCAGCCAGCCGAATCGATGTCTCATGACACTCCTCCACCCGAACCGGACTCAAAGCTCCGACTTTGCGCCATTGTGCTTGGTTCCGCTTTACAGGGCGCGGCCGCTCAGGTAGGAAACCCTACTGAATTCTGGTCGCAGGGAGAATCGAGCATGGCTCCTCAGGCGCGCGGCAAGCCGCCGGTCGTGGCGATCGTCGGGGCCACCGGTGCGGTGGGCATGGAGATGATCGGCTGCCTCGAGCGGCGGCGCTTCCCGCTCGCGGAGCTGCGGCTGTTTGCCTCGGCGCGCTCGGCGGGCAAGACGCTCAAGTTTCGGGGCGAGCCGCTCGCGGTGCGTGAGCTCACCGAAGCCAGTTTTGCCGGCGTCGACCTTGCGCTGTTCTCGGCCGGCGGCGCCATCTCGAAGAAGTTTGCGCCGCTCGCCGCGCGTGCCGGCGCCATCGTGATCGATAACTCCTCGGCATTCCGCATGGATCCGCAAGTGCCGCTCGTGGTGCCGGAGATCAACCGCGAGGCGCTGCGCGAGCACCGCGGCATCATCGCCAACCCCAACTGCTGCGCCATCATTGCGATCACACCTCTCTGGCCGATCCACCGCGCGAACCCGATCCGCCGCCTCATCGTCGCGACCTATCAGGCCGCCTCGGGCGCGGGTGCGGCGGCGATGGAGGAGCTGCGCGAGTCGACGCGCGCCTACCTCGAGGGCCGCCCCTACGCGCCTCGGGTACTGCCGCACCCGTACGCGTTCAATCTCTTCAGCCACAACGCCCGGGTCGATCCCGCCACCGGCTACAACGACGAGGAGACCAAGGTCAGCCAGGAGACCCAAAAGATCTTCGGCGACTCAGCCATCCGGGTGTCGGCGACCTGTGTGCGCGTGCCGGTGTTGCGCGCGCATGCGGCGGCGATCAACTTCGAATGCGAGCGGCCGATCACGCCTGCGCAGGTGCGCTCGCTGATCGACGGTGCGCCAGGCGTGAAGCTGGTGGACGATGCCGAGCGCAACTATTTTCCGATGCCGCAGGATGCCACCGGCCAGGACCCGATCCTCGTCGGGCGCATCCGCCAGGACCTGAGCGATCCGAGCGGGCGCTCGATCGCCCTGTTCGTCGCGGGCGATCAGCTCTTGAAAGGCGCGGCGCTCAACGCGGTACAGATCGCCGAAGCATTGTGAAGGGCACGAGCGCCGGGACCTCCTCGCTGTACTTATCGTACTGACCCGGGAAGGTCTCCTTCATGAAGCGCTCCTCGGCGCGCAGCTTTACGATAAACGCGGCGGCGATGATCACCAGCCCGAGAGCCGCGCGCAGCGTGCCGGAGCAGATCGCCGTGCCGATCGCGCCGGTGAGGATGCCGGTGTAGATCGGGTGCCGCACATAACGGTAGGGACCGGTCCGGATCAGCTCGTGTCCCTCCTTGACGGTCACGTTGCCGCTCCAGTTGCGCCCGAGATGCACGCGCGCCCACACCGCAACGCCGAGCCCGATGATGAGCACCGCGAGACCAATCCAGTAGACGATCAGGGAGCGCGGCCAGATCCGCGAGCTCAGCACACCCGCCCACGGCTCACTCCGCCAGGCAAGCAGCACTCCGCCGGCGACCAGCGGCAGCAGGTACGCGAGGCGCGCGCCGAGCGGCTGGCGGCGCTGCGTCGCCTTGGTGCCGATCGCCGCGATGAGCCAGTACAAGGCCCACGCTGTCCACACCCATAAGACAAGGTGACGCAGGAGGAGCGGGTCGTGCGGCATCAGGCCATCCTTAAGCGGGCGCACCCGCAGCGTTACAGCAGGTCCTTCATCCGGAAATACAACATCGCGAGGACGAGTGCCGGACGGCGCAGCGCAGTGCCACCGGGGAAGTTGCCGTGCGGGATGCGCGCGAACACGTCGAAGCGCCCGCCGGTGCCCGCGATCGCCTCCGCCACCAGCTTGCCGGCGATGCCCGTGAGGGCGATGCCGTGCCCCGAGAACCCCTGCAGGAAATACACATTCGGCGCGAGCCGTCCGAAATGCGGGGCGCGGTTGAGCGTAATGTCGACCTCGCCCCCCCAGGCGTACTCGATGCGCACGTCCTGAAGCTGCGGAAAGACGCGCAGCATGCGGGCGCGCGTCGCCTTGGGCGCGTCGAAGGACTTGAGTCCCGAGTAGTTGACGCGCCCGCCAAAGAGCAGGCGGTGATCGGCCGAGCGCCGGAAGTAGTCGAGTACCCAGTTCATGTCGCAGGCCGCGGCGTTATTGGCGATGAGCTCCCGGGCGCGCGCTTCCCCCAGGGGCTCCGTGGCGACGATGTAGGTCGCGACCCCCATGATCTTTGCCGCGAGCGCCGGCGCTGTGGCGCCGAGATACACGTTGCCGCAGAGCACCAGGTGCCGCGCACGCACCTCGCCGCGTGGCGTCGCGACCCGCACGCGCGCGGCGCCGGCGGAGGAGAAGCTCACGGCGCGGCTGCCTTCGAAGATGCGCACGGCGAAGCTTTCGGCCGCCCTGGCGAGGCCGAGCGTGTAGTTGAGCGGGTGCAGGTGGGCGCTGTTGGTGTCGTAGAGGGCACCGAGGTAGCGCTCGGTCGCTAGCTGTGTGCGCAGCTCCTCCCGCGGGACGTAGCGCACGCTCCGATAGCCGTAGCTCGCGGTGAGCTCGGCGACCTCGGCGCGCAGCGCCCGCTCATGCCGCGGCTTGACGGCCGCGAGCAGGTAGCCGTTCCGTAAGTCACAGTCGATGCGGAAGCGCTCGATCAGCGAGCGCAGGAGCGCGAGCGCCTCGACCGACACGTCCCAGATGGCGCGCGCGTCCGCGGTCCCGACCAGGCGCGTGAGCTTGGCCTGCCCGGCCGCGACCCCGAAGATCGCCTGCCCGCCGCTGCGCCCCGAGGCGCCCCAGCCGACCGCGTGCTCCTCCAGCAGCACGACAGACAAGCCGCGCTCCGCCAGGTGCAGCGCCGCCGAGCAGCCCGCGATGCCGGCGCCGACGACGCACACGTCGCAGTCGACCACGCCGTCCAGCGCCGGCCGCACGGGTGCCTCGTGCGCGGAAGAGGCGTAGTAGGAGTTGTCGTAGGCCTGCCTTCCCATCGCGGGGGCTCCACCGTGTTTAAGATATTTTGACGCGGCCCGGGACGCGCGGGCTGCGCAGGATAGCGAGCCGCGGGTGGAACGGGCAAATCCTGAGTGCGCCACGCCCGGGCCCAAAGCCAGCTCTTATGCCCGCGCTTTGGCCTTTACCGCAGTTGCGGGTGCCTGGCAACCTGAGGCTTCCGGCCCTCGCCTGTGGTCTAATAGCGCTCATTCCGGAGGTTCCGACGGCGGGGTTTGTTTAGAATATTAAACACCTGCCGGCAGCAAGCCGTCATGGCACCCGCCCGCCCACTCATTGGTATTCCCGCCGACCGGCGCATGGTTGGCGCGCATCCCTTTCACATGGTCGGGGAGAAGTACGCCCGCGCAGTGATCGATGCAGCCGGGGCGGCGCCAGTGCTCATCCCCTCGCTCGCCGAGGAGCTGCGCTTCGGGGAGCTGCTCGAGCGGCTCGACGGGCTGCTCTTCACCGGCAGCCCCTCGAACGTCGAGCCCCACCGCTACGACGGCCCGCCGAGCGCTCCCGGCACGCTCCACGATCCGGCACGCGATGCGACCACGCTGCCGCTCATCCGCGCGGCGGTCGAGGCGGGAGTGCCCGTGTTTGGCATCTGCCGCGGATTCCAGGAGATGAACGTGGCCTTCGGCGGCACTCTCCACCAGAAGCTGCACGAGTTGCCGGGCCATCTCGATCATCGTGACGACGAGACGCAGCCGCTGGAGGTGCAGTACGGGCCCGCACACGATGTGACGCTCGAGCCGGGCGGAGTGTTGCGCTCGCTCGCCGACGGCGACCGCATCAGGGTGAATTCGCTCCACAACCAGGGCATCGACCGTCTGGGGGAGCCGCTCGCCGTCGAGGCGCGCGCTCCGGACGGCGTCATCGAGGCGTTCCGTGTGCGCGCGGCGCGCAGTTTCGCGCTCGCCGTGCAGTGGCACCCGGAGTGGAAAGTGATGACCAATCCGTTTTCGCGCGCGCTGTTCGCGGCCTTCGGGCAGGCGAGCCGCGCGCGCGCCGAGTCCAAGTGAAAGGCGCTCCCATGGTGAGTGAGATCCGGCAATTCTTCCGCGATCACGGCATCTCGGAGGTCGAGGCGATCATCCCCGACATGGCCGGCATCGCCCGCGGCAAGATCATGCCCGCGGAGAAGTTCGCCGAGGATGGCGGCATGCGTCTGCCGGAGAGCGTATTCCTGCAGACCGTGACCGGCGACTATCCGCCCGAGACCGGCGACGCCATGAGCCCCGCGGAGATCGACATCATCCTCAAGGCGGACCCGAAGACGGTGCGCCGGGTGCCGTGGGCGGCCGAGCCCACCGCGCAGGTGATCCACGACTGCTTCTATTCCGACGGCCGCCGCGTGTCGATGGCGCCGCGCCACGTGCTGCGGAACATCCTCGAGCTGTACGCGCAGCGCGGCTGGGATCCGATCGTCGCTCCCGAGCTCGAGTTCTATCTGGTAGAGCAGAACAAGGACGCGGACTATCCGCTCAAGCCGCCGGTGGGGCGCTCCGGCCGCGCCGAGCCCGGCCGCCAGTCCTACAGCATCGCCGCGGTCAACGAGTTCGATCCGCTGTTCGACGACATCTATCAGTTCTGCGAGGACCAGGACATCGAGATTGACACCCTGATCCACGAGGACGGCCCGGCGCAGATGGAGATCAACCTCATCCACGGCCCGCCGCTCGACCTCGCCGACCAGGCATTCCTCTTCAAGCGCACGGCGCGCGAGGCGGCGCTGCGCCACAAGATGTACGCGACCTTCATGGCGAAGCCGCACGCCAAGGAGCCCGGCAGCGCCATGCACATCCACCAGAGCGTGGTGGACACGAGGACGCGCAAGAACATCTTCAGCAATACCGACGGCACGCCCTCGACGCTGTTCTTCAATCACATCGGCGGGCTGCAGCGCTACATGCCGGCGGCGATGGCGCTGTTCTGCGCCAACGTGAACTCCTACCGGCGCCTGACGCGCTACCTGTCCGCGCCCATCAACGTGCACTGGGGCTACGACAACCGCACCGCAGGGCTGCGGGTGCCGATGTCGGATGCGCAGGCGCGCCGCGTCGAGAACCGCGTCGGCGGCGCCGACGCCAACCCCTACATCGCGATCGCCGCCTCGCTCGCCTGCGGCTACCTCGGGATGATCGAGGGCCTCCAGCCCTCGGATCCGATCGTCGGCAGCGCCCACGACCTGCCGTTCGGCCTGCCACGCTCGCTGGATGAGGCGTTGCGCGAGCTGCGCGCCAGCGAGCCGTTGGTCAAGCTCCTCGGGGAGCCCTTCGTCGAAGCGTTCACCATCGTCAAGGAAGCCGAGTACGAGGTGTTCCTGCAGGTGATCAGCTCCTGGGAGCGCGAGCACTTGTTGCTCAATGTCTGATTGGCGAAAATCGTCTGCGGCGATTTCCGCGGGCCAAAGCACGCCGGTGCCCGCGGGCAACAGGCGTGGCTTTGGCCCGCTGAGCAAGTTGGCGGTACTGCTCGCGGCCGTGCTGGCCGCCGGCGCGGGCTGCTCCGGACCGCAGGCGCATCCGGGCAAGGCCTCCGAGTCGGAGAACGTACTCAACGTCGACAACTGGTCCGACTACATCCAGCCGAGCGTGATCACGGACTTCGAGAGGGAGTACGGCATCCACGTCAACTATGACGTGTTCGACTCCAACGAGATCCTCGAGACCAAGCTCCTCAGCGGACACACGAACTACGACCTCGTGGTGCCCTCGGCCGCCTTCCTCGAGCGCCAGATCCAGGCCGACATCTACCAGAAGCTCGACAAGTCGCAGCTGCCGAACCTGAAGAACGTCGATCCGGACGTGGCGCGCGCGGAAGCGCTCTACGACCCGGGCAACCAGTACAGCGTCGACTACATGTGGATCACCTCAGGCGTGGGCTACAACACGGCGGAGATCCGCGCCCGCCTGCCCGATGCACCGGTCGACAGCTGGCGCATGCTGTTCGATCCGGCGGTGGTGGCGCACTTCAAGGACTGCGGCATCTCGATCCTCGATGCGCCGTCGGAAGTCGTCGCCACGGCGCTGCTCTACGTCGGCAGGAACCCCAACAGCAATTCGCCGGACGATCTCAGGGCCGCCGAGGCCGTGCTCAAGGCCATGCGCCCCTACGTGCGCTACGTCGACTCCTCGCGCTACATCGACAACCTCGCCAACGGCGACATCTGCCTGGCGATGGGCTGGTCGGGCGACGTCAAGCAGGCGCACGATCGCGCCGCGGAAGCCGGCAAGGGCGTGGAACTCGCCTACTCGATCCCGAAAGGGGGCGCCATCGCCAACTACGACGTGCTGGCGATCCCGGCGGACGCGCCGCACGTGCGCAACGCGCACCTGTTCATCAATTTCCTGTTGCGTCCGGACATCGCGGCGCGCAACTCCAACCTCATCAAGTATGCGAACGCCGTGACCCCCTCGATCCAGCCGCTCGACCCCTCCGTGGTGAGCGATCCCGGGGTCTACCCGCCGGCCGAGGTGCGCGCGCGGCTCACTCCCGAGCGCCCCCGTCCCCCCGAATACCAGCGTCTGCTCACGCGCATGTGGACGCGGTTCAAGACTGGAAGGTAACTTTCCCCCGTGAGCTCGCAACCCCCGCCCGCCGCTCCCCACCCCGCGGCCTCCGCCCCGGACTCCGCCTACGTCCGTATCCGCGACGTCAGCAAGAAATTCGGCGATTTCACCGCCGTCGACCATGTGTCGCTCGACATCCGCCGCGGCGAGATCTTCTGCCTGCTGGGCGGGTCGGGCTCGGGGAAGACGACGCTGCTCAGGATGCTGGGCGGATTCGAGACGCCCACCACCGGGAGCATCGAGATCGACGGGCAGGACTTGAGCAACGTGCCGCCCTACGAGCGGCCGGTGAACATGATGTTCCAGTCTTACGCGCTCTTTCCGCACATGAGCGTCGAGAAGAACGTCGCCTTCGGCCTCGAGCAGGAGCGGCTCGGGCGCGATGCCATCCGCCGGCAGGTGGGCGAGATACTCGAGATCGTGAAGATGAGCGGCTACGGGGCGCGCAAGCCGCATCAGCTCTCCGGTGGCCAGCGTCAGCGTGTCGCCCTGGCGCGCGCGCTGGTGAAGCGCCCCAAGCTGCTGCTACTCGATGAGCCGCTCGCCGCGCTCGACAAGAAGCTGCGCGAGCACACCCAGTTCGAGCTCCTCAACATCCAGCAGCGTCTCGGGGTCACCTTCATCGTCGTGACGCACGACCAGGAGGAGGCGATGACGCTCGGCGCCCGGCTCGGAGTCATGAACCATGGCCGGATCGTGCAGGTCGGCACGCCGTCGGACATCTACGAGGCGCCCGCCACGCGCTTCGTCGCCGACTTCATCGGCTCGGTCAACATGTTCGAGGGCCAGGTGTGCGCCAACGGCGCCGACGGCCTGTGCATCAACAGCGCCGATCTCGGCTGCACGGTGCGCGTCGAGCGCGCCGCCGCCAGCGCCCACGGCGCCACCGTTTGGGCCGCCATCCGTCCCGAGAAGATCCAGATATCGCGCGCGCCGCTCGCCGGCGCCGACGCTGCGGCGGGCGAGAACCTCGTGAGCGGCACGGTGAAGGAGATCGCCTACATGGGGGACATGTCGATCTACCTGGTGCGCATCGACTCCGGCAGCATGCTGCGCGTGACGCTGCCCAACGTGCTCCGCGGTGCCGAGCGTCCGATCGCCCGCGAGGAGCGCGTGTGGCTCACCTGGCATGGCTCGAGCCCGGTGGTGCTGACCGAATAGGGAATAGCGGTGCGTCTGTCACAAGCAGCGGGCCGGCGGCTGATCACGGGGATTCCGACGCTCTGGCTGCTGGTGCTGTTCCTCATCCCCTTCATCATCGTGTTCCGCATCTCGTTCTCCGAGGTGCGCCTGGCGATCCCGCCCTACACGCCGCTCCTCAGCTGGCTTCACGGCTCGCCGCACCTCGAGGTGCACTGGTCGGCGTACTCGTTCCTGTTCACGGATCCGCTGTATCTGAGCTCGTATCTCTACTCGCTCAAAGTGGCTGCGGTGTCGACGCTCTGCTGCCTTCTGATCGGCTATCCGATGGCCTACGCGATCGCGCGCTCGGGAGCCGCCACCCGGCCGCTGCTCCTGATGCTGATCGTGCTGCCGTTCTGGACCTCGTTCCTGCTGCGCGTGTACGCCTGGATCGGGCTCTTGAAGAATAACGGCGTGATCAACAACGTGTTGCTCTCGCTCGGGATCATCCACCACCCGCTCGCGCTGCTGCAGACCGACTTCGCCGTCTACATCGGCATCGTCTATTCGTACCTGCCGTTCATGATCCTGCCGCTGTATACCAACCTCGAGAAGCACGACGAGGCGCTGCTCGAGGCGGCCGCCGACCTCGGCGCACGGCCGCTGCGCGCGTTCCTGCGGATCACGCTGCCGCAATCGCTCGCAGGGATAGCCGCGGGCTCGCTGCTGGTGTTTATCCCGGCGGTGGGCGAGTACGTGATTCCGACGCTCCTCGGGCGCACCGACCAGCTGATGATCGGCCGGGTGCTGTCGGATGAGTTCTTCGAGAACCGCGACTGGCCGGTGGCGAGCGCGGTGGCGACCCTGGTGCTGCTGGTGCTCGTCGTGCCGATCATGCTGTTCCAGCGCGTCGAGCGGCGGCAGCTGGAAGACGCGCGATGAAGCCGCGCGGCCTGTTCGCGCGCGTCGCGCTCGTTCTCGGCCTGGTGTTCCTCTACGCGCCCATCATCTCGATGATCGTGTTCTCCTTCAACAACTCGCGCCTCGTCACCGTGTGGGATGTGGCGCATTCGCCCACCCTCAAGTGGTACGCGGCGCTGGTGCACAACGAACAGATCCTCCGCGCCGCGTGGCTCTCCATCCGCATTGCGGTCATCGCGGCAAGCTGTGCGGTGGTGCTCGGTACGCTCGCCGGGGTGGCGCTGGCGCGCCTCGGCGCGTTTCGCGGCCGCTTGCTGCTCGCCGGCATGGTCACCGCTCCCATCGTCATGCCGGAGGTGATCACCGGGCTCTCGCTCCTCCTGCTATTCGTCGCCATGGCGCAGCTCATCGGCTGGCCGAAGGGAACCGGGGCGGTCACCATCGCGCTCGCCCACATCACCTTCTGCATGGCCTACGTGACCGTCGTGGTGCAGTCGCGCCTCGCCGGGTTCGACGAGTCGCTGGAGGAGGCCGCCATGGATCTCGGGGCGCGGCCGCTCAAGGTGTTCTTCCGCATCACCCTGCCGCTCATACTGCCGGCGATCGCCTCAGGATGGCTGCTGGCCTTCACACTCTCGTGGGATGATCTGGTCATCACCCAGTTCGTCGCGGGACCTGGCTCGAGCACGCTGCCGATGGTGGTCTTCTCCAAGGTGCGCTTCGGCGTGACGCCGGACGTGAACGCGCTCGCCACGATCCTCGTGCTGCTGGTCGCGACCGGCATTGCGGTCTCCGCTGTATGGATGCGTTACCAACAGCGGCGGCGCGAGCGCGACCTGCAGCTCGCCGCTGCTGCCAATCTGTGAGGAGTGCCGCCCGTGACACGCAACGTCCTCGGAATCGATGTAGGCGGATCCTCGATCAAGGCCGGCCTGGTCGACGTCGACTCCGGACGGCTCACCGGCGGGCTCCTCTCGGCGCACACCCCGCAGCCCTCGGCACCGAAGGCGATGATGCCGGTGCTCGCCTCGCTCGCGGCGCGGCTGCCGGGAGCCGTCGGCGGAGTGGGTATCGCCTTCCCGAGCGTCATCAAGCAGGGCACGGCGCGCACCGCCGCCAACGTCGATCAGGGGTGGATCGGTACCGATGGCGCAGCGCTCGCCGCCCGCGCCCTCGGCCGCCCGGCGCTGTTCCTGAACGATGCGGATGCGGCCGGCATCGCCGAGATGCGCTGGGGCGCGGGCCGGGGTTTCACTGGCACGGTCATCATGGTGACGCTCGGCACCGGGATCGGCACGGCGCTGTTCTGCGACGGCAGGCTCTATCCCAATACCGAGCTCGGGCACCTGGAGCTGAACGGCAGGGACGCGGAGAAATGGGCCTCGGCCCGGGTACGCAGCGCCGAGAAGCTCGACTTCCCCGAGTGGATCGCGCGGGTGAACGAGTACCTGAAGCGCCTGCACGAGCTCCTGTGGCCCGACCTCTTCATTCTCGGCGGGGCGGTGAGCGAGCGCTTCGCGGAGTTCGCGCCTTTGCTGCGCTCGGAGGCGCAGCTGCGCCCCGCGCATTTCGCCGGCCAGGCGGGCGTGGTGGGCGCCGCCATGGCCGCGGCCGAAGCCGACATTTGAGCCGCGGCGGCGGCGAGCAGCAGTGAGACCCAGCAAGCTACCCGAGGTCGGCACCACGATCTTCACCGTGATGTCGCGCCGCGCGCGCGAGCTCGGCGCCCTGAACCTGGGCCAGGGTTTTCCCGACTACGACATCGATCCGCGCCTCACGGCCCTCGTCGGCGCCGCCATGAGTGCCGGCCACAACCAGTATGCGCCCATGGAAGGCTTGCCGGAGCTGCGCGAGCGCATCGCGCTGAAGCTCGCCTCCTGCTACGGCCTCAACGCCGACCCCGAGAGCGAGATCACCGTGACGCTGGGTGCGACCGAGGCGATCTTCTCGGCCATCCAGGCCGCGATCGGCCCTGGCGATGAAGCGATCGTTTTCGATCCCGCTTACGACTCCTACGAGCCCGCGGTGCGGCTCGCCGGCGGGCGCTGCGTGCGCCTGCCGCTCGCCCCGCCCAGCTTCCGCTACGACTGGGACCGGGTGCGCGCGGCGATCAACGAGCGCACTCGGCTGGTGCTGTTCAACAGCCCCGCGAACCCGGCCTGTACCGTGGCGAGTGCCGCCGATCTCGATGCGCTCGCCGGGAGCATCCGCGACCGGAACATCCTCGTGCTGTCAGACGAGGTCTACGAGCACGTGGTGTTCGACGGCGCCTGCCACCACTCGGTGCTGACGCACGCCGAGCTCAAGGCAAAGAGCTTTGCGGTGTTTTCCTTCGGCAAGACGCTGCACGCGACCGGCGTCCGCGTCGGCTATTGCGTCGCGCCGCGCTCGCTCACGGGCGAGCTGCGTAAGGTGCACCAGTTCAACACCTTCAGCATCGCCCACCCGCTGCAGCACGCGGTCGCCGCCTACCTCGCCGCGAAGCCCGAGGGCTGGCGCGAGCTCGCGCCGTTCTTCCAGGCCAAGCGTGACCGGCTGCGCGCGGCGCTCGGGACTACCGGCTTCCGGCTGCCTCCCGCGCAGGGCACCTACTTCCAGCTGCTGGATTTCAGCGAGTTCGCGCCCCCCGGAGATCTGGCTTTCGCCGAGCGGCTGCTGACCGAAGCCGGCGTGGCGACGATCCCGCTGTCGCCCTTCTACGCAGCGCCCCCGGCGCTGACTTGCCTGCGCCTGTGCATCGCCAAGCGCGACAGCACCCTCGATGAGGCGGCGACGCGGCTCAAGTCGTTCGCCGTGCGGCTCGGGAGGAGCTGAAGGCTTTGACCCAACTGCGCGTGACACTGGTGCAGCAGCCGCTCGCCTGGCACGACCCTGGTACCAACCGCGGGCGCTTCGCGGCGCTGCTCGCGCCGCTCGCCGGCGGCACCGATCTCGTGGTGCTGCCGGAGACCTTCACCACCGGTTTCAGCATGGACGTCGAGCGGCTGGGCGAGCCGGCCGGCGGACCGACGACTGCCTGGCTCGAGGACCTCGCCGGCGAGCTCGATGCCGCAATCACCGGGAGCGTCATCACGCTCGAGGACGGCCGCTACTACAACCGGCTGCTGTGGGCGCAACCCGGCGGCACACCGCCGCGCCATTACGACAAGCGGCACCTGTTCCGCATGGGACGTGAGCACCGGCATTTCACGGCGGGCGGGGGTGCCTGGACCGTGCCGTGGCGCGGCTTCAACGTCTGTCCGCTGGTGTGCTACGACCTGCGCTTTCCGGTGTTCAGCCGCCGCCGCGCCGCGCTCGACTACGAGCTGCTGGTGTACGTCGCCAACTGGCCTGCTGCGCGCGCCTACGCCTGGAGACAGCTGCTGAGCGCGCGCGCCATCGAGAATCAGGCCTATGTCGTCGGGGTCAACCGCGTAGGTCCTGACGGCAACGGCGTCGCCTACCAGGGCGACAGCGCCGCCATCGATTACCTGGGTCAGCCACTCGCGGAGGCTGGAGCCGAGCCCGCGCTCATCACGGTCGCGCTGGACGCCGCGCGGCTGCACGCGTTCAGGGAGAGATTTCCGGCGCACCTCGACGCCGATCGCTTTACGCTCGAGCCCTGAGTGAGCGGACCGAGACCCATGAAAAAGCCCACGCGCGTCAACCATCCTCCCAAGGTCGAGCTCCCGCCCGGCAACCGAGCGGTGGTGGCTCCGATCTACCAGAGCGTCAAGTTCGAATTCGATACTCTCGAAGAGACCGAGCGATTCCTGCGCGGCGAGCGTCCGGGATTCTTCTATACGCGCTCGTCCAACCCCACCAATCGCCAGCTCGAACAGCTGCTGGCGGAGCTGCAGGGGCGCGAGGACTGTCTGGTCACGGCCACGGGTGTCGGCGCCATCGCCCAGACGCTGCTCTCGCTCACCCGTCAGGGCGATCACATCCTGTGCTTCGTCGAGACCTACAACCCGACCCGCTATCTGGTCCGCCGGCTGCTCGGGCGTTTCGGCGTGGCGCATACCATGCTTTCGATCGAGGACACCGCGGGCATCGAGCGCGTGCTCGGTACGCAGCCCGTGCGCCTGGTGTATTTCGAGAGCCCCACCAATCCCGTGACCAAGATCGCCGACATCGCCGCGATCACGCGCGCCGCGCGCGCGGCCGGCGCGCTCACGGTAATGGACAACACCTTCGCCGGCTTTCATCAGCACGGCGAGTACGACGTGGACGTGTTCGTCCACAGCCTCACCAAGTACGCCTCGGGCGCTGGCGATGTCATGGGAGGCGCGGTGATCGCGCGCGCGGAGCTCATACGCGGCCTGCATACCCACTTCGGCGCGCTCGGCGGCACGCTCGATCCGCACGCTGCTTTCCTCATCCTGCGGGGACTGAAGACTTACTTCCTGCGCTATCCGGCGCAGTGCGCGAGCGCGCTGCGCATCGCGGAGCTCCTGACCGCCCATCCGGCGGTCGCACGCGTGCACTACCCGGGGCTGCCCACGCACCCGCAGCACGCGCTCGCGGCGCGCCAGATGCGCGAGTTCGGCACTATCGTCAGCTTCGATCTGCGGGGAGGGGAGGCGGCTGCGAGGCGCTTCGCCGACACGCTCGAGCTCTTTGTGCTCGCGGCGAGCCTTGGCGCGGGTGAATCCCTGGCGCTGACCGCACAGGTCATGGGCGCCCGTGAGCTCGACGCCGAGCAGCAGCGGATCTCGGGCGTAACGCCGGGAACGGTGCGGCTGTCGATCGGTCTTGAGGACATCGAGGATCTGATCGAGGATGTCACCCGGGCGCTCGCGGCTGCGGGGACGTGAGCTAGGAGGTGCCGATGGCGCGGGTCGTGCGCACGTTCGCACACGCGGTGTGCGCCGCCGGAATTCTCGCGCTGCCCAATGCGCGGGCTGCGCCGCCGATGCGCAACCCCGGGCCCCCGGTCATGACGGCTCCGCAGCAGCCTTTGGCGCCGGCGTTCCTCCTGTCGCAGCCGCTGCCCCGGACGCCGGCCGCAATGCCCGCACCCGCGCCGGTCGCGCCTGCCACGGGTGAGATTCCCCTCGAGGTGTTCGCCGCCGGACCCGAGATGGCCGAGCCGCACCTCTCGCCCGACGGCGGACAGCTTGTCTACGTCACCACCGCCGCGAACCGGCTGCACATCGCGGTGCGCGACCTGCGCACCGGGCGCGGGCGAACGATCCTCAACGCGGCCGCGGGCCCCTTCTCGGTGACGCACTGCGAGTTCAAGACGAACGACCGGCTGCTGTGCCACCTCGAGGGCGTGGCGCGCGGGGGTGATCCGCAGCGGCTGTACCCGGCCTCGCGGCTGTTGGCGGTCAACCCCGACGGCAGCTTAGTGCGAGTGCTGTTCCGCAACAGCTTTTTCGCGCGCCTGCCGCCGGCTGCGCATTCGCAGTTCCAGGATCGGATCGTCCACTGGCTGCCGGACGATCCGTATCACGTGCTGATCGAGCTCGGCGACGAGGGCAGCGTGTTCCCGGCGGTCTACCGCCTCGACGTCTATCGCGGAGATCTCAAGCTCGAGGTCGCAGCGCAGCCGCCGGTGATGGATTGGACCGCGGACCCGGCGGGCGTGGTGCGCTTCGGCTACGGCTTCCGCGACGATAAGGGGGTCTATGTCGCCCGCAACGGGCCGGACGCGCCGTGGCGCACGCTCGAGGAATTCAAGCGCTTCGACCGCACGCGCTTCGATCCGCTGGCCTTCGGGGCGCAGCCCAACGACCTGCTGGTGTTCGCCCCATACCAGGGGCGCGCCGCGGTCTGGCAGATCGACCTGAATGCCTCGAGCGGCATGCAGCTCGTCTTCTCGCTTCCCGACGTCGACGTCGGCGGCATCCTCGAATGGCCGCTCGACCGGCACGTGGCGGGTTTCGTCTACGAGACCGACCGGCCGCACACTCATTTCATCGACCCGCACGCGGCCGCGATCGATGAGTTGCTGGAGCGCTCGCTCCCCGGTGCCTACCACGTGGTGGTCGATGCGAGCCGCGACGGAGCGAGGCTCGTCACCGTCTCCTTCAGCGACGTGATGCCGCCGCGCTATCACCTGCTCGATACGCTGAGCGGCAAGGTCACCGAGCTCGGGCGCCAGGGCGCGGGCTTGAGCGAGGCGCGGCTTGCGCCCATGAAACCCATCACCGTCACGGGTACGGGCGGCATCGTGATCCCCGGGTACCTGACGCTGCCGTCCGGCGCTCAGCCGGGTCAGCGGCTTCCCGCCGTGGTGCTGCCGCACGGCGGACCCTATGCGCGGGATCACTGGGGCTACGATCCGCTGGTGCAGGTCCTGGCCAGCCGCGGCTACGCGGTGCTGCAGCTCAACTTTCGCGGCTCGACTGGCTACGGCGAGCAGTGGCGCGACGCCGGACACCAAGCCTGGGGCACGATCATGCACGATGACATCACGGCCGGAGCGCACTGGCTCATCGACTCCGGTGTGGCCGATCCGGCGCGCATGTGCATCGTCGGCTGGAGCTACGGCGGCTATGCGGCGCTCACCGGCATTGAAAAGGAGCCGGAGCTCTACCGCTGCGCTGTCAGCATCGCCGGAGTGTCTGACATGTCGCAGATGGCCATCGACGACGAGCGCTTCTACGGAGGTAAGGACTCTGCGGGGGACGCGATGGGCACGGACCCGGCGGCGCTGCGGGCCGAATCGCCGCTGGCGCATGTCGAGCGCATCCGCGTTCCGGTGCTGCTGGTGCACGGCGAGGACGACTACACCGTGCTCGCCGAGCAGAGCAAGGCGATGGATCTGGCGCTGTCGCGCCGCGGTGTGCCTCATGAGCTGGTGCTCATCCGTCACGGTGAGCACAGCCTGGTGCGACCGGAGATGCGCCTGACGCTCTACCGCAAGGTCACGGAGTTTCTGCGCGCCAACCTGGGTCCCGGCGGGCCGTGACTTCCTCAGGCGGCGGCGCGCCGCTCAGGCGCTGCTCGCGACCCGCACCCGGTGCGGATGGTACGGCAGCACCTCGAGCACCTCGCCCTCGCGCAACCGCTGCTGCACGTCGCGCCAGAACTTCGCGGTGAGGATCTCCGCGTGGGCGCGCAGCAGCGCTGCGCGCTCGGCCTCGCCGAAGGCCAGAAAACGCATGAAGGTCTCGGGGAAGACGTCGTTCTCGGCGACGTAGAACCAGGCCTCGGCGCGCATCTCGTCCTCGGGGTTCTGCGCCGCGGGGAGATCGCGAAAATTGCAGTCCGTCACCCGGCACAGCTCGTCGTAGTCATAGAAGATGACGCGCCCGTGGCGGGTCACGCCGAAATTCTTCAGCAGCAGGTCGCCGGGAAAGATATCCGTGGAGGCGAGGTCGCGGATACATTGGCCGTAGTCGAGGGCGGCGCGCGCGGCCAGCGCGGTGCTCGCGGTGCGCAGATAGAGATTGAGCGGGGTCATGCGCCGCTCGACGTACATGTGGTCGAACACGAGGTCCGCGCCGTCCTCGTGCACGGTGTGGGCGGCCTCGCGCCGCAGCTCCTCGAGCAGCCCGGGAGCGAAGCGCGCCCGCGGGAAACGCAGGCGGCGGAACTCCTGCGCGTCCACCAGGCGCCCCGCGCGGTCGTGGATGAAGACCATCCGGTACTTCGCCATCACCTCTTCGCGCAGCACGGTTTTGGGGTAGGGGAAGCGATCACGGATCACCTTGAAGACGACGTCGAAGGAGGGCAGGGTAAAGCACACCATGACGAGTCCGCGCTCGCCGGGGGCGTGCGTGAACAGATCCTGCGTGCGCTCGAGGTGGCGCACCAGCTCCCGGTAGCGCTCGGTCTTACCCTGCCGGGCGCGTCCCAGAACCGTGAACAATTCGCTCACGGGTTTGCGCGGCATGATGGAGCGCAGGAATACCACCGCCTCTGCGACGCGCTCCAGATCGACATGGAAGTAGGAGCGCGTGTAGCTGAAGACGATGCTGACATCGTCCTCGGCGAGCATGACGGCATCGACCAGCATGCCGCTGTCGGTGTTCCTGAGCGCGATCACCAGCGGCACCAGCAAGCCTCGCCCCACGACGCGGCCGATGATGTAGGCGCGTGAGACCTGGTAGAACACCGGGCGGATGACCTCGACCTTGTCGACGGCACGGCGCTCCGCTTGGGCGTCGAGGTAGGTGCGCACCTCGGAGGCGACGTGCGCGATGCTCTTGTCGAGGTCGCGCCACGGCGAGCGAAAGGGCACGTCCCCCAGCAGGTCCTCGAATAAGAGCGGCAGCGAGCCGTGGTTGCCGTAGCTGTTGGTGCCGACGCTCGAGTGAATGTTCGCGAGCGGATCGAGATCGGTGGCGACGAACTCGATGTCGGGCGCCACACCCACGGTGCCGAAGAGTCTGCGGGTGACGGAGCTGAAGAAGGTCTTGGTGAATTCCGGGTCCGGAAGACCGTCGATCAGCGCGGCGAACTCGCCGCGGATGTCCCGCCAGCGCTGGCGCTCGAGCGCCTGGCTTCCGAGGGCGGCGCGCAGCTCGGCGACGGTCCGGTTCACGAAGCGGTCGTACAGCTCGATGCGCTCGACCGCATCGCGCTGACTGCCCTTCCAGTCGCGGCTGTCGAAGCGCAGCGGGGCGCGGCGCGTGATCGCGCGGAACTCCGCGTTGTAGTTGGCGAAGGCCTCGACGAGGTGGCGTGCGCAATCCATCTCACCCGCCGCGTGACGTCAGTCGAAGTCGGTCGGGAGCGCGCGGTTCAGCTGATGCTGATACAGACGCTCGATCTGGGAGGCCAGGACGCGGCCGGTGGAGAGCTCAGGGAGCGCCCCCACCGGAAAGAACCCCACGGCGTCGGTCTCGTGGCCGGTGGCCGCGCTGCCGCCGGTGAGCTCGCACAGGAAAAAGAGCTTGTAGATATGGTGCACGCCCGGCGGGTGTGGATGGCGGTTCTTGTCGACGAGCGCGGCGAGCTTCACCGCCCGTGCGTGGTAGCCCGACTCCTCGAGGATCTCGCGCGCCACGGCCGCCGAGGGCGCATCGTTCACGTCGACCCACCCTCCGGGCAAAGTCCAGCGGCCATCGCTTCTCTCGCGCACCAGCAGTACCGCATCGTCCTGGAACACGCCGCCGCGCACGTCGACCTTCGGCGTTGCGTAGCCGTGCTCGGCCTCCCAGAACGCGCGCACCGTGGCGAGCGGGGCGTCGAGCTCCGTGCTCAGCATCGTCGCGGTCAGGCGCTCGAGCTGCTGGTAGCGCTCGCGGTCGAAGGGGTCCTTGCTGAAAGTGAGCCCGTTCTGCGCGATCGCCTGCACCTTGCGCGCCCACTCGAGGATGGCGGCGGTGCGCGATCGCGTGCTCACGGCATCGCTACTCAACGGCTGCGGGCGCCGGTGCGCACCGGGCGGCGCGCCTCCGCGGCGCGCGGCGGCCAGGCCGCGCGCGCCGCCTTGCGTACCACGAGCTTGAGTCCCGACCAGGTCTCATCCACCGCGCACACCTTGACGTCGACCAGCGCGAGCGGCAGGGCGAGCTCGCGCACCTGATCCTCGCTGAGCTCGCTCGCGAGGCTCGAGGACCTCTTCGGCCAGCTCACCCACAGCGCGGCGTCGGCGCGCATGGCGCTTGAGGCCAGGCGCAGGGCGCGCTCGAGCTGCGCGCGGCGGGTCGCAAAGAGGTGAATGACATCGGTGTCCGCGCCCACACGCCGCATCAGCCGCACACCCTCGGGGAGCGGCGCGACCAGCGCAGCGTAGTTCCGCGGCGCGTCGCGCGTGTACAGGCGGCAGCCCGCCGCGATACCGAGTTTTTTCGCGAGCGGCGTGCCCGAGTAGCCGCTCGGGGCCGCTGGGCGGCTCGGGCTCGGCATGGTAAGCGCGGCGCGCGCTCAGAGGTTGCGGATCAGCGCGTCGGCGAACGCGCTGGTCGTGACTTCCTTGGCCCCATCCATGAGGCGCGCGAAGTCGTAGGTGACGATCTTCTGGCCGATGGTGCGGTCCATCGCGGTGATGATGGCATCCGCCGCTTCGAGCCACCCCAGGTAACGGAACATCATCTCGCCCGAGAGGATTACCGAGCCGGGATTCACCTTGTCGAGATTCGCGTACTTGGGCGCGGTGCCGTGGGTCGCTTCGAACACCGCATGTCCGGTGAGGTAGTTGATGTTGCCGCCCGGGGCGATGCCGATACCGCCGACCTGCGCCGCGAGCGCGTCCGAGAGGTAGTCACCGTTGAGGTTCAGCGTTGCGATGACGTCGAATTCCTCCGGGCGCGTCAGCACCTGTTGCAGCGTGATGTCGGCGATCGCATCCTTGATGAGGATGCGGCCGCTGCTGCGCGCCGCATCCAACTCGGCGTTCGCTTCCTTCTCGCCCTTGGCCGCCTTGGTGCGCTCCCACTGCTCCCAGGTGTAGGTCGCGCTGCCGAATTCGCGCTCGGCGAGCTGATAGCCCCAGTTGCGGAACGCGCCTTCGGTGAACTTCTGGATATTACCCTTGTGCACCAGCGTGAGGCTCCTGCGCCGGTTGGCGATCGCGTACTCGATCGCCGAGCGGATGAGCCGCTCGGAGCCTTCCTTGGAGACCGGTTTGATGCCGATGCCCGAGCTTTCCGGGAAGCGGATCTTGGCGTAGGCCTTGGGAAAGGCCTGGCGGAACAGCTCGAGGAATTTCTGGTTGTCGGGCGTCCCTGACTCGAACTCGATGCCGGCGTAGATGTCCTCGGTGTTCTCGCGGAAGATCACCATGTCGACCTTCTCGGGGTGCTTCACCGGCGAGGGCACGCCCTTGAACCAGCGCACCGGGCGCAGGCACACGTACAGATCGAGCATCTGCCGCAGTGCCACGTTGAGCGAGCGGATGCCACCGCCGACCGGGGTGGTGAGGGGTCCCTTGATCGACACGAGATACTCGCGGCAGGCCGCCACCGTCTCGTCCGGCAGCCAGGTGCTGAAGAGGCGATTGGCCTTCTCGCCGGCGTACACCTCCATCCAGTGGATACGGCGCTTGCCGCCGTAGGCCTTGGCGACCGCGGCGTCCATGACCCGCACGCTGGCGCGCCAGATATCCGGTCCGGTGCCGTCGCCCTCGATGAAGGGGAGGATCGGGTTCTCAGGCACGGCGAGCTTGCCGTTGCGGATCGCGATCTTCGCCCCCTGGGCGGGCGGCGCGACCTTGGGGGTTGCGGCTGTGGACATGGCTTTCTCCGCGGGAGGCTGGCGGACGCAGGTCCCGCCGGGCGCGCCATGCTAGCACAGCCCTTTTACCCTGCGGGCCGCGTGCCCCGCGGGGCGCGCGTGTGAGAGACTCATCCCGCGCTGCGCCTTCAGGGGGTCATGCGGGGAGAGTATGTCGAGCGCTATTAATAAGAGTGAGGGCGGGGCACCCGCGCGGCCATCGCTGCTCAGGCAGCTGCTGGCGGTGCGGCCGATCGACCCGGTGCCGCCGGGCAAGAGCCGCCTGAAGCAGGTCTTGAGCGCGCCGGCGCTCATCGCCATCGGCCTCGGGGCGACCATCGGCTCGGGCATCTTCGTGCTCACCGGCACGGTCGCCGCCAACCATGCCGGGCCCGCCATCACGCTCTCGTTGCTTGTCGCGGCCTTCGGCGGCGGGCTGGCGGCGCTCTGTTACTCGGAGTTCGCGGCGTTCCTACCCGTGCCCGGCAGCGCCTACAGCTACACCTACGCGACGCTCGGTGAAGCGCTCGCGTGGTTCATCGGCTGGAACCTGCTGCTCGAGTACGCCATCTCCGCGTCCGCGGTAGCGGTGAGCTGGTCGGCCTACGTCGTGAGCCTGCTCGCCGACGCGCACATCCAGCTGCCGGCGGCGCTGGTCAATGCGCCGCTGGCACTCGACGCGCACGATCACGTGGTCAGTACCGGCGCCATTATCAACCTGCCCGCCGTGCTCATCATCGCCGCCATGACGGCGCTGCTCTACGTCGGCGTGCGCGGCTCGGCCCGCGCCAACACCATCATGGTGGCACTGAAGGTCGGCATCATCGTGATCATCGTCATCGCGGGCCTCAAGTACATCGATCCGTCGAACTGGACGCCGTACGTGCCGGCCAACACCGGCAGCCGCGGGCATTTCGGCTGGAGCGGGGTGCTGCAGGGGGCGGGGATCATCTTTTTCTCCTACGTCGGCTTCGACACGGCCTCGACCACTGCGCTCGAGGCGCGCAATCCGCAACGCGATCTGCCGCTCGGCATCATCGGCGCGCTGCTCATCTCGGCGGTGTTGTACGTCGCCATGTCGACGGTGCTCACGGGTATGGTGCCCTTCCAGAAGCTCGACTCCGACGCGCCGGTGGCCGTGGCGCTCGACGCCCATCCGCAGCTCGCCTGGCTCTCCTGGTTCGTCAAGGCGGGCGTCATCGCCGGCATGACCTCGGTCATTCTCACTTCGCTCCTCGGGCAGCCGCGCATTCTCCTGTCGATGGCGGACGACGGTCTGTTGCCCGCCTACATGAGCCGCTGCCACGCGCGCTTCAAGACCCCGCACGTCGCGACCGTCATCACCGGCCTGTTCGCGGCGGCGATCGCCGCCGTGTTTCCGCTCGATCTGCTGGCGGATCTCATCTCGATCGGCATCCTGCTGGCCTTCGCGGTGGTGTGCATCGGCGTGCTGATTCTGCGCAAGACCCGCCCGGACGCCTACCGGCCGTTTCGCGTTCCGTGGGCGCCCTTCACGTGCGTGCTCGGCGCGCTCTGGTGTCTCGGCATGACGCTCACGCTGTCGACTCCCACCTGGGCGCGCTTAGCTATCTGGACCATCGTCGGCATGTCGATCTACGCACTCTACGGATTCAGACACAGCCGCCTGCGCCGATGACGCGCACCCTGTCGAGCACCCCAGCGGCGGACGGCTTTGCGATGCCGGCCGAGTTCGCGCCGCACGCCGGCTGCTGGTTGCTCTGGCCGGAGCGGCCCGACAACTGGCGTGAGGCGGCGCGGCCGGCGCAGCTCGCCTTCGCGCAGGTGGCCGCCACGATCGCGCGCTTCGAGCCGGTCACGGTCGGCGTGTCGACGGCGCACTATGGTGCGGCGCGCGTGCTGCTCCCGGACAGTGTGCGCCTCGTCGAGATGGCGCACGACGACGCCTGGATGCGCGACGTCGGACCGACCTGCGTGGTCGACCGGCGCGGCACGGTGCGCGGAGTCGACTGGCGCTTCAACGCCTGGGGCGGTTTGCAGGGCGGCCTGTATTTTCCCTGGGATCAGGATGAGCAGGTGGCGCACAAAGTGCTCGAGATCGAGCGCCTCGCGCGCTACCGCGCGCCGCTGGTGATGGAGGGAGGCGCGCTGCACGTGGACGGCGAAGGCACGGCGCTGGTCACCGAGGAGTGCCTGCTGAATGCCAACCGCAATCCGCAGCTCGGGCAGGCCGGGATCGAGTCACGGCTGCGCGAGTATCTCGGCGTGCGGCAGGTCATCTGGCTCGGCAAGGGCGTGGTGAACGACGAGACCGGCGGCCATATCGACAATCTCGCCTGCTTCGTACGCCCCGGCGTCGTGTGCCTCACCTGGCCGGCTGACCGGCGTGATCCGCAGTACCCGATCTCTCTCGATGCCTCCGAGCGGCTGCAGGATGCGCGCGACGCCCGTGGCCGGCGCCTCAAGGTGGTGCGGCTGCCCAGCCCCCCGCCGCTCGCGATGAGCGCGCGGGAGGCGGCCGGCGTGCTCCGCCACAAGGGAACCCACCCACGCGTCGCGGGCGAGCGTCTCGCCGCGAGCTACGTGAACTTCTATACCGCCAACGGCGGCATCGTCATGCCGCTGCTCGATGCACGCACCGACAGGCGGGCCGCGGCGGGCCTGAAGCGCCTCTTCCCGCGGCGGCGCGTAGTTGGCGTGCCGGCGCGCGAGATCCTCCTCGGCGGCGGCAACATCCACTGCATCACGCAGCAGATTCCGCTTGGGCTTGGCGCAGGGCGGAAGCGCAGCTGATGTCCGCAAAATCGCCGCAGGCGATTTTGCCAATTAACTGGCAGCACGCTCCGAGGTCGGACGCGCTACAGGAGCTTGCGCGCCGCCTCGAGCCATTCGCGCTGCGCCCGGCGGTAGTGTCCCGGCGCGATGCGCGCCTGCTCGAGCAGCTCGCGCGCCACCTTCTGTGCCTCGGCGGGCTCGCCCTCTGCCTCGAGCAGCTGCGCAAAGCGCACCGAGGCCTCGGCGCCGGGGTAAGAGGGCGCCAGCGCGCGATACTCTTCCAGCGCCTTGGCTACGTTGCCCTCCGCGGCCAGCGCCCGGGCGTACAGCAGGTGCCCGTCCGGCGAGCGGAACGTGGGGTTTTGCCGGATGAGCTCATCGAGCGTGGTGCGGGCGGCGCGCGCCTCGCCCTTGCTGAACTGCGCCTGCGCGAGGCCCAGCATGAGATTGGGGTCGTGCTCGTAAAGACCCGTGAGCGCCTGCGTGTACTGGGCGATGGCCTCGTCGTAGCGCGCATGACGCGTGAGCTCCTCGGCGTAGCGCTGGCGGCTTGCGACGTTGCCGGCGACGCGCGCCTCGTTCTCGTAGCGGCGCAGATCCGCCCCGGGGTCCATCGCCTTGCGCAAGCCGCGTGCGGTACGGCGTGCCGTGCGGCTGCGGAACAACTCCGGCAGGATCTCGACCGCCACGTACGCGACGCCGCCCGCGAGCGGCAGGAACAGCAGCACCCAGATCCACAGCTGGTTGCGCCCGGTCCTGATCACGTGGACGATGAGTCCCGCCTGGATCACAATCGAGATGATCAGGAACAACATGCCGGTCGCGTCCTCCTCCGCGATTCTTCAGTGCGGCGCGTTCGCGCGCGCACCCGCCGCACCCGGCGGCAGGGCAAATGCCACGACGTAGTCTCCGCGCGGCGTGCCGAGCACGCCGTGGCCGCCGGCACTGATGACGATGTACTGTCGCTCATCCTTTCCCGCACGGTAGGTCATCGGGGTTGCCTGGCCGCCGGCGGGGAGCTTGTACTTCCACAGCTCGCGGCCCGTCTCGATGTCGAAGGCGCGCAAGTAGCTGTCCATCGCCGCGCCGACGAACACCAGGTCGCCGGCCGTGGCGATCGGCCCGCCCATGCCGGGCATGCCGAAATTGCGCACCAGCGGCCACGGCGTGAATCCTTCGGTCGAGCCGAGCGGCACCTGCCAGACGATGCGGTTGCGCCGCAGATCGACGCTCACCAGCGTGCCCCAGGGCGGCGCCGTGCACGGCAGTCCCCACGGCGAGAGCAGCGGCTCGCGCCGCATCGCAAAGGGAGTGCCCGTCTGGCGGCCGAACTCGGACTGCGGGTAGAGCCGCGAGCGCTCCGCACTCTCGAGGTCCGTGGTCGGTATCAGCGTTACCACCATGGGCATATCGTTGACGGCGGCGATCACGCGCTCGCGCTGCTCGTCGAAGACGACGCCGCCCCAGTTCACACCGCCCGCATAACCGGGAAACATCAGCGTGCCGCGCGTGTCGGGCGGCGTGAAGATGCCCTCGTTGCGCAGCGCCGCGAGCTTCTCGCGGCACTTGCCGCGATCCCAGAAGGTGAGTCCCCAGGCGTCGGCGGGCTCGACCCGGCGCTGCGGCACGAGCGCGGGCAGCGCGGAGAACGGCTGGGTCGGCCAGGCCTGCTCGCCCGCCACGAGACTCTTCGGCACCGGGCGCTCGGTTACCGGGAAGAGCGGCGCCCCCGTGGTGCGATCGAATACATACAACATCCCGGTCTTGGTCGCCTCGATCACGGCCGGCACCGGCGCGCCGCGCACGTCGAGATCCCCGAGCGCCGGCTGCGCTGCCAGGTCGTAATCCCACAGGTCGTGGTGCACGAGCTGCTGGTGCCAGACCAGCCTGCCGGTGCGGGCATCGAGCGCCAGCAGCGAGTCGGCGAAGCGATTGGACCCCAAACGCGTGCCGCCGTAGAAGTCGGGGCTCGCCGAGCCGGTCGGCACCAGCACCAGCGCGTGCTCCTCATCCACCGACATGACGCCCCACGCGTTTCCCGCGCCCGTGCCCGCGGCCTGCGCGAGGTTCCATTCAGCGGCCGCGAGATGTGCCGGCGAATCCGGCAGCGGATCGAAGGACCAGACGAGCGCGCCGCTCAGCGCGTCGAAGCCGCGGATCACGCCGCGCTCGGAGTCCGCCGCGCGGTTGTCGCCGATCGAGGAGCCGACGACCACCACGTTGGCGTAGATCGCCGGCGGCGAGGTCACGAGGTAGGCAGGTCGATCGCGGATGCGAATGCCGCGGGTGAGGTCCACCTGGCCGCCGCTGCCGAAATCCGCGCATGGCTTACCCGTGTCGGCATCGACCGCCAGGAGCCGCGCGTCGATCGTCCCGGTGAACACGCGCCGCGCGCACGGGCCGGTCGAGCGCGGGTCGGTGCTCGCCCACACGCTCACGCCGCGCGAAGTGTTCTCGGCGTAGCGGCGCGTGCGATCGACGCGTGGATCGAAGCGCCACTGCTCCCGCCCGGTCACCGGATCGATAGCGATCACAATGTTGGTGCCGGTCGCGAGGTAGAGTCTCCCGAACGCCAGCACCGGGGTCGCCTCGAAGGTGAGGCGTCGCGCCTGCGCGTAGCCGGCCCCGAGCTCCCCGGTACGGTAGGTCCAGGCCACGGTGAGGCGCTTCACGTTGCCGCGGTTGATCTGATCGAGGCTGGAGAAGCGCTGGCCGAACATGTCGCCGCCGTAGTAGCCCCAGTCGCTCGCCTCGGGCGACTGCGCCGGCACGTCCGCAGCCGCGCCGAGCGCGAGCAGCGCGAGCGGCACAACGGCCGCGCGCGCACGCCGGATCCCGCGGGTTAGGGTCCGCGCACGCGCGCGTCGGGTGGGCTCGGTCATGTCCACATTATCCGCGAGCGCGGCGCATGAGTGCGAGCCGCAGCGCGTCGCCGGGCGCATACTGGTATTCTTGCCCGTCGTGAGTTCACCACGGGCGGTCATGTCCCGCTTCGGGACATTGAGGTTGCTTCTCGCAGTTCAGTGCCTCGCGATCGCGGCAGCCGCGAACGCCCTCGCTGCCGACGACCCGCCCGCGCCGGCGCAGCCGCCCGGCGCTCGTCCGCGGGTCGGCCTGGTGCTCTCCGGCGGCGGTGCGCGCGGCGCCGCGCACGTCGGCGTACTGAAGGTGCTCGAGCAGATGCACGTGCCGGTCGATGCGATCGCCGGCACCAGCATGGGGGCGGTGGTCGGCGGGCTGTACGCGAGCGGCCTGAGCGCGCGCGAGATCGAGAAGATCATGACCTCGCTCAACTGGCAGGTCGCGTTTCGCGACCGGCCGCCACGCGAGGATCTGACGCTGCGCCGCAAGCAGGAGGACGAGACCTTCCTGGTGACATTCCCGCTCGGGGTGCGTGGCCACAAGATCGTGCTCCCCAAGGGGCTGATCGAGGGGCAGGGCCTGAGCCAGATGCTGCGCCGGCTGACGCTGCCGGTGGCGCGCATCACCAACTTCGACGAGCTGCCGACCCAGTTTCGTGCGGTGGCCACCGACCTCGAGAGCGGTGAGCCGGTGATTCTCGGCTCCGGCGACTTGACGAGTGCGATGCACGCCAGCATATCCGCGCCCGGCATCTTCGCCCCCGTGGAGCGTCAGGGGCGCCTGCTGGTCGACGGCGGCATCGCCAACAACGTCCCGGTAGACGTCGCGCGCGCGATGGGCGTCGATCTGCTGATCGTGGTCGACGTCGGCTCACCGCTCCAGCAGCGCAGCAAGCTCACGGACGTCACGGCCATTTCCAACCAGATGCTGGCCATCCTGCTGCGGCGCAATGCCGAGATGCAGCTCGCCACGCTCAGCCCGAGGGACATTCTCATCGCGCCGCCCCTCGGGGACGCTTCATCGTTCGACTTCGGCGCAGTGGCGCGCTACATCGGCGTCGGGGAGGCTGCGGCGCGCAACGCCGCCGCGCAGCTCGCACCGCTCGAGGTCAGCGACGGCGAGATGCAGCACTACCAGCAGCGCCGCGAGGCGCTGCGCCTGCCGCCGCCCGTGATCCGGTTCGTGCAGGCCGACGGCGGCTCGGAGGAATACTCCCAGTCGCTCGACCGGCTCTTCAAGGACATGGCGGGCAAGCCCCTCGACCCGGACGCGGTCGCGCGGCGGGTGACCGCGCTCTACGGCCTCGGCGGTCTCGATACGCTCGACTATCGCGTGGTAGAACACGAGAACTACTACGGGCTGGCGCTCGATGCGCACCCGAGCTCGATGGGCCCGAACTACCTGCGCTTCGGCTTAAGTCTCCAGGACGATTTCGAGGGGCATGCCACCTACGCAGCCGCCGTGCGCTTCGTCATGTCCGACATCACGCGCAACGCCGGCGAGTGGGTCACGGACCTCCAGGGCGGGACCACCTCGCTCGCTTCGACGGAGCTGTTCCTGCCGCTCGCGCAGTTCTCCGGCTGGTTCGTGATGCCGCACGTGTCGGACCAGGCGCGCGAGGTGTACGTGCTCCGCGGGCAGAGCCTCGAGGCGGAGTATCGCCTGCACACGTTCCAATACGGGTCCGACTTCGGCTACCAGCTCGGCAACTGGGGCGAGGCGCGCATCGGCGCGCAGCGGCAGCAGGGCCACTACGTGCTCGAAATCGGCGACCCGACCGACCCGAACCTGCCGGTGCAAAGTTTCACGCCCTTCAACCTGATCAATTACTTCGCGCGCTTCACCTACGACCGGCTCGATGACATCAATTTCCCGCACAGCGGCCAGCAGGCGACGCTGCAGTGGAGCGCCAATCGCGACGCGACCGGCCTCGGGCAGTATTCGGACCAGGTCACGGCCAGGTACCTCGGCGCATACTCCTTCGGCCGCGACACCTTCTCGTTCTCCGCCGCGGGCGGCACGACGCTGCAGGCGAACGTCACCGACCTCAACCTGCAGTATCCGCTCGGGGGCTTTCTGAATCTTTCGGGGCTGCGCGCGAATTCACTCCTCGGACCCAACTTCGGCATCGCGCGCGTCCTTTACTACCGGCAGATCGGCCGCGGCGGCCCCGGCTACTTCGACGTGCCGACTTACCTGGGCGCCTCGCTCGAGGCGGGCAATGTCTGGCAGAGCCGCGCCGCTGTGAGCTTCGGCAACACGCAGAAGGACGCCAGCATATTCCTCGGTATGGATACGCTGCTCGGACCGCTGTATATCGCCGCGGGTTTCGACCAGCACGGCAACCAGGCTTTCTACCTGTTCCTCGGACGGACGTTCTGATCCGCGGTACCGGCCGCGGGCGGAAATCTACAGCTCCCTGCGGTAGACGATGAATCCCGAGCGCTTCGCGACGGCGTCGTAGAGCCGCATTGCGGTGTGATTGGTTTCGTGCGTCAGCCAGTAGAGGCGGGTGGTGCCCGCCGCTCTCGCCCGTTCGGCGACTGCGCCGATCAGCGCCCGGCCGATCCCGGAGCCGCGTGCGCTCTCGGCCGTGTAGAGGTCCTGCAGGTAGCAGACGAGCTCGATGCGGATCGTGCTGCGATGAAACAGGTAGTGGGTGAGCCCGAGGAGCTGTCCGGCGCGCTCGGCGACCAGTGCGTACACCGGCTCGGCGGCGTCGAGGAAGCGCAGCCAGGTCGTCCAGCTAATCTCGGCGGGCAGGGCCGTCGGGCCCGCGCGGCCATAGAAGGCGTTGTACCCCTCCCAGAGCGGCAGCCACTGCGCGAAGTCGGCCGCCGTTACGGGGCGTACGATCAGCTCGCCGGTCTCCGCGGTCATGCGTCGCCGGTCGGGACGATCGCGGCGGTCTCCGCCATGAGGATCACCGTGCGCTCAGGCGCGCGCGTGCGGTGCAGGACGCCCTTCGGAACTACCAAGCCTTCCCGGGGCTTCAGCTCGATCGAGCGGCCTTCCAGATCGACGATGAATCGCCCCTCGAGCACGAAGAAAAACTCGTCGTCCTTGTCATGCTTGTGCCAGTGGTACTCGCCCGGCTTGAAGACGCCGAGGCGTATGACCGAGTCGTTCACCCGGCAGAGCGTCTGGTTGTACCAGGGGTGCCCGACTTGAGCGACCAGCGCCGGGACGTCCACCACGGAGAGAGGCGCGAACTTGATGTCGAGGTGCGTGTCGTAGGGGTAGCTC
>Ga0210408_10000875_pt1 | contig 33832 bp, 28 predicted proteins | sample IncBWH4MmetaG_FD_155471 | JGI IMG/M metagenome (GOLD analysis project Ga0210408, IMG submission 155471) | Forest soil microbial communities from Barre Woods Harvard Forest LTER site, Petersham, Massachusetts, United States - Inc-BW-H-4-M | ecosystem: Environmental > Terrestrial > Soil >... | reverse complement strand
CCGCCATTTTATGCCGCATGTGGGAGCGGTTCGCTCCGGCAAGACAGGGGCAAGTCGCAAGCCATGCGGCATAAAACCGGATGCGGTATAACACCGCTTATGCCGCATGCGGCATAAGCGGTGAGTCGACTCCATCCGAGGCCGACATCAAGATCACCCGTGACCTCATCCGAGCTGGTCAACTTCTTAAAATCGAAGTCCTCGACCACATAATCTTGGGGAATCCTAGCCATACATCGTTGCGATCGTTGGGTTATTTTTTCTCCTAGCCGATCACGGCTTCTTCCGAACAGGGGAAACCCACTTTGTGCCGCTATCGCTTCCAGAAATTTAAGCGGCATCTTGACAACGCGTCACGGCAGACCCGTTTATCTCATGGGCCTGGAAAGGCAAAATCGCCTCAGACTCGTGCCCAACCACCCCTCGAACCTTCTGACACGTTGCTGAACCTCGTCGAACAGCCACTCAGTGCCGGAATCTTCACGCAAGCTGGATTCGAAGGCACCCGGCAGAAAAGTGTTGTAAACCAATCCGCTGAGGTGGCCAATATATCAGCATGACGGCTCTCCCTGATTTTAAGACGCCTATTGCCGCCGCCGATTTCGCAAAATATGCGGTCGAGGCGATCATTGCCTCTGCCGAGCCCAAGACATGCGAGCATTACGAAGAGCTTTTTGCTGCCGAAGCAAGGCGTTTGGCAGAACAGCAAAATTACGATGGTTATCAGATTGTCCGGTTGTTGTCCGCAGCTTGCTCGTTGGTGCCGCAGTTCGGAGATATTAAGCATCCCTTCCGACCAAAGGTCGTGGATTATGTCCAGAAGTGTTCCACTCCCGGCGTTGAACATTTCACAGATGAACAGTGCGCTGCATTCAAGGAAACGCTGTCCAAAATCAGTGATGGACGAGTTACAGCGCGGCTTGCCGACCTGGTGATTCTTAACAAATTTGATCACTTGGTGGTCACAACCGCTGCCGAGGCTTACTTGAAAGCAGCACTCTCGCTCCTTTCGAAGGACCGCTGGTTTCCTTGCGTAGAAAGGTTGAGACGTGCCTGCTGGCTTTCATCTCGTCCGGGGATTAACAAGGCCGTCCAAGCCAAGACCCTCGATGAAATTAAAAAGCTCATCACCAAGCTCCACCAGCAGGAGAATGGTCTTTTCACAGCACACCTGATCTCACTTGTTTTAGTGTTCGATGCTGCGAGCGCGGCCGGCTATGTGGAAATTGCGGGCACGCTCGCCAACAGGGCGAGAACGAACAGGCATTGGCACGTGGCACGTAGTTACTTTGAAGTGGCACACAATATTCATCGTGCTGTCAAACCGCCGGACGAAGAAAAAGCAATCGCTGCCGCCGTCGAAATTGCGGAGACGTTCGCACTGGAAGCTGAGAATGCAGAAAAAGCAGCACCGCCGGAACTTGGGAAGGCTTGCCATTGCTACGAAGAGGCGCGCAACGCCTACGCGGGAATCAAAGGGCGTCAGGAGAGACGAGGAGAACTTTACAAAAAACTCTTGATTTGTCAGGAGAAAAGCATTTCTGAGACGACTTTCACTAACCTCGCCGACGCAATTCCAACACCGGATTTATCTCCGATGATCAATTCCAGTAAACAGGCGGTCGAGGGCAAGGCGTTCCTCGAAGCCGTTTTGACGCTGGTTAAATTATTCGCCTCTCCCAATTTTGAGGAAACGGCAAAACAAATTCGCAGCCCTGACGATGGTTCGTCTGTTTGGTCCGACATTATTCCGACAAGCCGGGTTGACGTACACGGCAAAACGAAAGCGTACAAGGAATCGGTCTTGGCAGAGAGTTTTGATGAAGCGTCGCGGTTTGATTATGCGTATTGCCAAAGCCATGCCAAGACGCATTGGTGGTTGGCCGTATCTGGGATCATCTTTCCAGCATTGCAACAAATCTCCGCGGAACATGCGATTCGGTTGGAGGATGTCGCATTTATTACCGAAAATAACAGCCTGGTTCCGTTGAACAGGATAAAATTGATTTCCAGAGGCTTGTACTATGGATTCCTCGGCGATTTTGCGCTGGCCTTGCATTTGCTGATTCCACAATTTGAAAACTCCCTGCGGTCTGTCCTCCACCAGAGAGGCGAAGTGGCATCAGCAATGGATTCGGAGGGCATCCAAGACGAACGGAACGTCAACACGCTTCTGCGTGAACATGCGGCGTTGGAACGAATCTTCGGCAAGGACCTCATGTGGGACTTCTGGGCATTACTTGTCGCCAAATGGGGTGGAAACATTCGTAACCATATTGCGCACGGGTTGACCGCTGACGACGATTGTTTTAACCCGGAGTCAATTTACACCTGGGGGCTTCTGTTAAAATTCTATTGCCTGCCGCTCTTAGTTCAGCGGCAACCTGAGTCACCCAGTACAGAGCCGGAATCGTAAACACGATTCACATTAAACCGACGAGAACAAACAAGTTCAACCGTGTCGCAAAGATGATCGAGCGGAGAACTGGATTTCACCTTGTTCAGTTTGAAATTCTGGTCATGAGGCGCCTATAGCTGGTATTTCAGTGAGATTCCGCCAGACCATTTGCCGGATTCACTTCGGTCACGGTGATCTCAAGAATCACCGGCTGGCCTTCCGTGATGAGATTCCGTTGGCTGCTTGGCAACTTGGCGAGCAGCGACAATTCGAGCCTTTGCATTGTCGTTTCGATTCGTCGCAAGTGATGACCGCGAACGGAAACCTCGTGCGTGGCGAAGACCAGCTTGAGGTTTTGCTCATCGCCGCCACCGGTCAGTTCCGCGAAGATGAATTGATCGTGCGGCAACAGCAGCGAACGCCCCGGCGAAACCTCAATGCGTAATCCCTTTGTTTGTGGGTCGCTGGCCCAACATTCGGGTGACTTTGTGCTCATGTTTTTGTGTGGGTTGATGGTGATGACGACGTGCCAGTTTCAGACGGCAAATGTTGTCGGCGGCTCGACGACCGAATCGAAGAAGATAACCATGCAGCCGATCCCAAAGCAGCAAGCGTCCGCGAGGAACAAAGCCCGTCGCAAATTCCATTGCCAGTGGCCGATGACCGGAGCGGGTAACATTCTCGCGAAGTTGTTGCTTGTCCGGGGTAAAGATGCGGATGCCGCGCCGCCCGCGCGAAATGGTCACATACCACTGCTGCGCGTTCGTCGCCGGCTTGACGGTCGAGTCGGAGAACAGGACGTAATCCACCGTCTTGCCTTGCGAACCGTAGGACGTGACCGCGTAGCCGGGAAGAAACTCGCGGAAAGATTTGTCCAGGACGCGGCCATCGGTCAGTTCAACTCCGCCATCTGCACGGACAGATTTTACGGCGACGAGTTCGCCGTTGGTAACACGCCCGCCCGCCGCCAGCTTGCGATTTGCCTTGAGATGGAGCCGGTCGCCATTTGCGACGGAAAGCTCGCGGGCCTGGCAGACCGTGAGGCGGTCGAGCAATCGGTTCGAAACCGTCACGAACTTTCCACCGACTTCAACGAGCACGCTTGATTTCAAAATCCCCGCCAGTTTGCCCTTCGCGCCCGGTTCGGCATCGCGGACTTTCTGATTGAAGACAATCACGGCATTTGGCGGATAGAAACGCTCATCGCGTTTTTGCGCGTTTGTGAGGTCAATTCTTTCCAATGCCTGAACAGCCGAGTCTGCCGCGCCAAGCAATCCTTTTCCTTTCAGCGCCTCACGCACGCGCGAGTTGACACGATGCACTTCTCCCCACGTTTGCGAGACGACGACCGCCGAAGCATTTTGCTCCGCAAGCCGGAGATATTCGTCGGCGAGCTTGTCGGCTTGTTGGCCGATGCCACACGCGACAATCGCGCCCATTTTGTCGAGCCGCTCAAACGAATCACCCAACTTGCCCGCTGCTGCCGACTCGACCGCTTTCCGATACAGCCTGATGCGCTTGCGTTCGTCGTGATCACGGCCGAGCGCCGGATCTTGCCGACGAATCTTGTGCAGTTCGACCGGCCTCACTCCGGCATGACGTTCAATTGCCAGCAGAGCATCCGAAGCTTCAACTGCTCCATGTTGCCGCGTGTCGCCCGAGAGAACCAGCCGTCCGTGTCGCTCATGGATCAAGCGGACAAGCTCCAACATTTGCCGTCCGCCAATCTGACCCGCTTCGTCCACCACGACGACTGCGCTGTCAGCCAGTTCACTCTTGATCAGAAAATTGGCGACCGTTGTTGGCGACGGAAATCCGGCCTTCACCATCTCCGCGACTTGCTGACGTTGCGGCGCAAGAACGACAACGTCCCGGCCAGACTGCCGAAGCTGCTCCACCAGCTCGCGCAGAACAAAACTCTTGCCCGTGCCCGCGCCGCCGCGAAAGACAGAAACGCCGTTTGTCGAACGGAGCAAAGCTTCGAGAGCCTTGCGTTGTTCATTGTCGAGTTGCGGACTCGCCGGACGAGGATTCGCGACCAGCGGGAGACAATCCCCGATAGCCTCTTTCGCGGTCTGAACGATTTCCCATTCGCGCAACAAGACTTCCCGCAGCGTCACTTCACCTGGACGCGCTTTGTCCCGAATGTAACCGCGCCGTGCGGTGAAATCCTTGAGTTCGGAGACTGAAAAGCTCTCGCCGCGCGCCCGGCCCAATGCCTCTTGCCACAACTGACATTCCAGCACGACCGAGTTTCGGTCAAACAGATGCTCTTCTGCCCATTGAACGGCTTCGCCGACCGTGACGCACATTTCCTCCTTCACGTCTTTGCCCGGCGAATTTGTAAGCTGCCGCAGAGCAATTTGCTCAGTCCCGTTCAACTGCGCTTCCCACAGTCTCCGAAGTTCATCACGACTCAAGGTTTTCTGTTTTCGGGATCGCTCCGTCGTGGCCAATTGCTCGCGCAAATCCTGGAAATTTTCGCCAGTGAGTTCCGGCTTATCCGCGAGCAGCTTGGCAAGTGCTTCGTCAATCTGTGTGTGCCGCTTGGAAAACCGCTCGCACAGTTCTTCGGAAACACCCTCGATTTCAAAATCACCCCGCGCCCGATTGCGAACCCGATAGCCAAAAGCTCGCAGTTCACGAGAAAGTTCGTGATAATAAGCGTTCTCGGCAAACTTTCTTGCGCGCAGTAACTCGTAGTTCTGGAGTGCCTTCCAGCGATTCTCAACGGCGTCAAACGTTGCGTTGAACACGATGCAATGCGTGTGCAGATGCGGGTCAAGCGTGCGCGACGTGTCATGCGTGAACAACGCGGTCACGAAGTTGCAGGTCAAACGGTCACTATGTGCTCCAGCGGCGCGGACGCGCGTCGCCGCAAACGCCTCGAATTCTCCCAACGCCGACCGCACAGCTCGCGCGTGCGCCTCAAAAATTCTTTTGTCCTTCCCCAACAATGCCGCGATGGAGACTGACTTCGGTGGAGAAAAAGTGAAGTCGTAGAATATCCGGCGATTGGCTGTGCTCTCTCCACCTTCAGTCCGCGTTGTATTCAACCGCTGTGTCAGCGTTTCGCCGGTGGCCGGATGTTGATTCTCGCAGAGCCGCAAGAAATCTTCGGCGCGGACTTTCCCGGACAAATCCAGCCGTTGCCCGCCCAACCCAATCCACTCACCGGCGATGCGCTGACCTTCATCGTAGTAGTCGCCAACCGCCAGGTGTTCTTCAAAGTATTCCTCTGCGTTCTTGAGGTTGTATTGCGTCTTTGCCGTGACCACACAGCGGACACTACACGGACTGTCAGCGCATTTTGTGTATCAGATACATCTTCGCAAACGCGACCTGTGGTGAACTACGGGCATGAGCACGAATGTGACTCCGAGGCCGGGCAGTCAACTGTGGGGCATCTACCACACCGACCGGGAATATGCCCGCGAGTTGGGTGATCCACTTCGCACGGTCGTCGAAGCGCCCAATAAACTCATCGCCGAGGAAACCGCTGCACGACTCGGCTTTGATGCACCGTGGGCGCATCCGGTCACACGCGAGCAAGCAAGGCGGGCGCAATGGCTTCACAAACGCCGCCACGGACACCGCCAAGAACTCGCCCACAAACCCTCACGCGGCATCCGTATCTGATTATGCACTCACCCACCACCGCACAGTTGCGCACCGCCATCGAAGTGCTCAATAAACTTGGCGAGCGCCTCAACACCGAGGCCGCACATTCCGTAATTCAACTGCCGGAATCACAACTTGGCGCTCACTACGCGGGCAGCATTGAAGTGCGGGCGATTGAACAAACCGCCCGCATTGAAACCGTCACGGAGCAATTGAGGAACTGGCGCGATGAATTGTTGGAGCAAAGGAAACAGTGTGTTTGTCATCATGTTTAAGACAGGGCACGCCCTACCCCTTCGCGAGCGAAGGACTTGGTGTCCGCGAATGAGTCGCGGCTGGCACCCGGAATTTCCGCGCAACATAAGCCGTTCGTGGACATGGCATCGGCCAGTCCACGGGCTTGATTCAGCCAGGAACGGGACGCGGACGGGAACTTTCCGTGTCCGCGAACAATCTGTGTCCGCGTTCAGTCCACGCCAACAATCGTGTCCGCGAACAATCCATGTCCACGCAACAGGCAACGGCCTCAATCGTCCGTGAACGCGCAGCGGCAACGGACGTAAATTGTCCCCAGACAGTCCGCAACCGTGAACACTCCACGTCCGCGAACTGGTCACGGACGCAATTTCACCGCGCCCCTGGACTGGCAAAGAATTATCCGCACCGTCGCATTGCCGTGTCCATCTTCCCGTCAATCCATTTCCCGGTTCACGTCCGAATCATTCCGGCCCATGTCCTCATTTGACCCAGCCACAGTCCGTCAGGCGGTAGCGGAATTTACGCCGCTCCGTCCGCAGAAGTTCCAAGACTTGATTCCCGCGAAGGATGTCATCATCGAGTTGCGCCAAAGGCGCGCTTCGTATCGGGCGATTGCCGTTTTGCTCACGCAACATTGTCTGCCGACGAGCAAGACGGCCATCGCCACTTTCTGTCATCAGATTCTTGGCGAAGTTGTCCGCCCACACCGCCGGCCAGGACGCAAGCGCCCGCCGTCTTCTGCCGAGCCAAATGGCCGAGTGGCTGCACCGGTCGAATCAGAGCCAGCGGCTCCCCATCCGTCGCAAGAATCATTGGCGGACTCCAATGGCGACGAAACTCCGCAAATCCGCAGTCGTGGCCCACGCATCGCACAAGTGCGGATGCTCAAACCTGAAAGCACATGAAACGTCTCGACCTCATCCTCAATGGCAAAGGCGGCGTCGGCAAAAGCTTCTTCGCCGTCAACTTCACGCAGTTCTTAAAAGATGGAGGCATTGCGCACGTCGCGATTGATAGCGACAACGAAAATTCGACGTTGAAGCGGTTTCATCCCGACACCCGCTTTCTCGATTTGAATAACTTGCGTGAACTCGACGGAATCTTTGCCGCGTTGGAAAAAGCGAATCTGGTAGTCATGGATTGCCGCGCCGCATCCACCGACCTGTTCATCGATTACTTCACCGAAATTGACCTGCCCGCCGTGTTGTCCGAACTCGCCGCGGCACTCACGCTCGTCATGCCGGTGAACCACGAGTCGGACAGCGTGGACCAAATTCAGCGCCTCGCTGACCAGTTCGGGAAGAAGTGCGGGTATGTTGTGGTTCGCAACGCCGCGCACAGCGACAGCTTCGCCTTGTTTGAATCGTCAGAGGTGCGGGCAAAACTCAAAGACAAACTTGGTGGACGCGAAATTACCATGACCCGGTTGCAAGATTGGCTGGTTGAGTCGCTCAACGCCGAAAACTTGACCATCACAGCGGCGAAGAAGCATCCCGCCTTCAGCCTGCTCGACAGGCAACGGCTTCAAACGTGGCAGCGAAAGCTCTACGCGGAGATTGAATCCGTCGCTGACTTGCTCTTGCCGCCAAAATAATCCCATGCCGACCAACGAACAACCCGACTTCGACGAAGAGTTCGCCAAGGCCGTCGCCGAGTGGCGCGATAAACATCGGCTACGAGACGACGACGCGGTGATGCTCCTCGTGGAGTTGTTCCGAATCCACCAGCGGCATTGGGATGAAATCCGCCGTCGCGAAATCCCATCCTTTGAGCAGTTCCGCACGGACATGACGAAGCTCGTCGGTGCGGCGCAAACATTTCAGCAGCATTCATCGGCTTTGCTGGAAGCCTTGCGCAGCCAACCGTCCGCTTCCCGCGTTGCGAGAATTACTCGCGCCGCCGCGATCTTCGCCGCACTCGCCGCATTGCTGGCCGGCTACCTCATCGGGAGGGCGTGGTCGTGAAGTTCGGCCTCATTCCCTTCGGGCCGATAATGCCGCCGCCAGACCTGCTGCTCGCATTGAGGCATCCACAATACTTCTTGGCTTCTGGAGGAATTCTTCTGGCGTTCGTCGCGGCTTGGCTCTTGTTGACTTCACCACTCAAAAACCATGTGGCGAAGCTCGGCGGTCTGAAGTGGAAGCGCAATCAGTTTTGTCGTGGCTGGCTCATCACCGGCGACACCGGTTCTGGCAAGACGAGTTCCGGCATCAATCAACTCGTTCATCAAGTTTTTCAGAACGAGCCGACGTGGGGCGGCCTGTGCATTGACGAGAAGGGCGTCTATTGGGAAACCCTCTCGGCAATGGCGCGACACTACGGACGTGAACACGATTTGATTCACCTGCAAATCCGCGCGAACGACACCGACGCGCAGTGGACGCCACCGAATCTCTACAACCTGACCGGGGACCGCAGCATCCCGTTCACGACCTACGCCAAGTTCATCGTGGACACTGCTACGAGTCTTGGCCAGGGCGGAGACAAGGGCTTTTTCAAAAGTCAGGCACAGACGCACATCGCCCACGCGCTTGAAATGCTGTTCGAGTTAAATCGTCCCGTCACGTTGATTGGCGCTTACGAGTTGCTCTCCGACCGCGAGCTTCTCGCAGAGGAAATGGAGAACCTTGAGAGCCTGCTCGAAACTCCCCGCCGCGCTGCCGTTTACGCGCACTTTGGAAACCGATTCCTCACCCAACCCGAGGAGCAGCTTGGTGGCGTCCGCGAAACCATCGGCAACTATTTGCAATACTTCCTGACGCCCGAAGTCGCTGAGGTGTTTTGCACCGGCGAAAGCACGTTCGACTTCGCCGCGATTGACCAAGGAAAAATCATCCTGACGACCATGCCGCAGAAATTCCAGACCGAGCGACGGTATGTGAACACGTTGCTCAAGCTGCTTTACTACAATCACGCGTTGCGTCGCTTCGACAAAGCCAAATCCGACCGCGCCAAAAACAATTTGCTCATCCTCTGGGCCGACGAAGCACAGCGATTCATGACGGCCAGCGAAGACGGCACAAGCGACTACAACTGCGTGGATGTGATCCGCGAAGCAGGCGCGACAATCGTCGCCGCCGCCCAAAGCACTACATCATTCGTGCCGCCACTCGGCAACGACAAATCAAAGGTACTCACGCTGAATCTTCGGAACCGGATGATCTTCCGCGCCGCCGACGAAGGAGATGCCGTTCAAGCTGCTGATTTTCTTGGCAAGAAACGCGTGGTGAAGCGCTCTTGGGGATTCAGCGCTGGCAAGCGCAACGTGAACTATTCCGAAACCGAGGAGCACAAAATTAAGCCTCACAAGCTGCGGAGTTTACGCGACCATCAATGCATCGTCGTCCACTGTGAAAAGGGCTTTCGGAGAACCGTTCTTCCGCCGCTTGAGCCAAATGGAAAAGTTTCGTCCTGGTTCAAACGTCAGTGGTTGTGATCGAGCAAAGCAGACTTTTGCCCACACGTGTTCCATGGGGACTCTTTCCTGAGGTGATCGTCCATTCTTCAATTCATAAACTGAAGACCTGCTTTGGGTACTTTGCGGCCAAAAGAGGAAACCATCGCACCGCATTTAAAATCGCACGTGCGCTCGTGAAACAGCCGAAAATCGATTTGCCCATTGATTTTGTTGTGCCCGTCATCCAGGTAGATCAAGGCCATTACAACGCGCTTCCCGTGGCGTTCGCTGCAGTGTTGGCCAAGCGTCTGGGCGCCAAACTATGGCTGGATGTTTGTCAGGTCAACAAAGTCAACCACACCGCAGCAGACGCGGTGGAAAGATTGCGAAACCAGCCGGTGTTTGGTGGAACCATTCCGGACGGAAGGTGCCTCATCTGCGACGACGTAGTGACGTTCGGGGCATCATTGGCAAATCTCCGAGGTTTTCTTGTCTCCTCCGGTGCAGAAGTCGTGGCTGCAACCGTAATTGGAGCAGGTTATGGCTCGACAAAGCTTGCGCCCGAAAGTAGTTTGATTGGCAGGTTGCGAGAGCGTTATGACCGAGAACTCGAAACACAAACCGAAACGCTCGGATTCGGAAGCGAATGCCTCACAGCCCGAGAAGCCCATTTTCTCGCAGGGTTGCGGACCGCTGATCGATTCCGAAATTGCCTTGCTCAAGAAGTCGGCACAACAGACCGCTCGCGAGGCGCAAGATGCCGAATTTGAAGAGTTGAATCCCCGCGGGTGTACCTAGGGACCGAGGCTTTGCACCTTCTGGTTAGCCGCTACCGTGGAGTCACTCGGTCGGCCGAGGAGTGCGTGTGTAGCAACCACAAAGGACATCGTCTCCACTGGAGCAGCTCCCTTGAAAAGGCAAAAGATTGCACCGAAGGCGAAGACCGTCCCCACCGCTAACCGTATCCAAACCTCAGCTTTGCGCGTGGAATTGCTATCATTCGCGCATCCATGTGTTGAGATTTCCAAGGGCGCAATCAGCCGCTTCTCTTTGGCTGCCCCGGGCGTGCTGGCAACTTGTGCTGTCATGATTCGTTCCGCTTCAATTTGAAGCAGAACACCAATATGATGAGGTCAGTAACTGTGCTTTTAATGCGGGTAAGTTGGCAGCAGGCCTTTCTGCGGTAAGGACGCGAACCGGAGATTGTCCAAGATCCGGCGATAGGAGGTAAACGCCTTGGACTTCGCGCCGCCCCGTTCCATTTCCGCCTGCTCGAACACTGCGATAGCAGATAGCCAATCTTCCCAACGCCCACGGGGTTTGGAACGCGGATAGCGCCTCTGTTCCTCGCGATAAGTTTGCGCCAACAAATGTGCCGCTTTCTCATGGGTTAAATCTGGCGCCACGGCGAAAAGCCAGTGCCCCTGCCGGTGAGCAGAAACAGCACTTCCCACGAAGGCTGCTTCCAGCTCATCGTTTGTGATTGGATTCTCGGCTAGATGATTGACCACAATCTGAATAGATTTTTTGAATGCTCCCGGATCAACCGGCACGACGACATCCTCATCCGAATCCTTTGCCCTTCCAACCCAGAATTGTGAAGCCTTTCTGTCAAGTTTCAGAGCGAGACGGCGCTTGTGAATTACGTCGCACAGCGCCGCGCTTGTTAAGGACCAGCACTGCTCAAGAGAAACGCGGCAATCAATCCCCTTCATATTGCCCGCGCTCATCTCCCAGTATTCTTGACTCTTCCAATCGAGCGTTGGCCATGACCTGAGGCCGATGAGACAAAGACAATGGATTGCGTTCGGCTCCTGTCCAAGGTCGTCGAAGGCTTCGGATGCCAACCTTTCTTTTGCCGCCCCGGCGAGTGGCGCACGTAGTTCTTGACCATACCAATTTGCATCGCGCAACCTGCGCCGTAACTCGCCGATCCGTGGGTGTCGGCGCGCGAGTTCGTAAAGTGCCGCGACAGGCTTAACGTTTTCAGACGGTTTTCCCTTCCACCAGTCAGACCGGTCGAATTCGCCCTTAAAGGGCGGGCGCAAATGCCAAGTGTATCGCGCCCGCCCGGCCTGCCAGGTCTCCTTTGAGGTCCTGGGTTTTTGCTTTGTGTTCATCGCTTGCCGTCAGACATAAACTTCGCACAACCCGGATTCAAGCACTTCACGGATTGCGGAGCATCTCATGGTTCGCTCCAAACGCTCCATGCCGCTCCAATCCGCTTCAATTGGATTTGTTCTCGTCTTCCCGGACAAATCCGCTAAACTCGGGCCGCTCAATTTGGGGCTTCCGCACCCGACCACCCTTGGCCGGGTTCGGACACGAATGCTTATGCACGAACGTTGGCTGTCGGTCGAAGAAATTGCGGCGCATCTCGGCGTCAATCCAGAAACGATTTACAAATGGGTCGTTCGCAAGAAGCTACCCGCGCACAAATTGGGTCGCCTTTGGAAATTCCTTGCTTCGGAGGTTGACGCCTGGATCAAAGCGGGCAAGGCGGGAGTGGGCGGCAACTCTCCGGCTTCCCAGCGCAAACGAGCGAGAAAGGCGTCCTCGAAGCGCTGACTTTCGTGCAGCCAAGTCCTCGTTTATGAAACCCCTTGATCTTCTGAGACCTGAAGGCTGCTCTGCGGACCTGCCCAGGCACCCCGTGCGCGTCCTGGGCATCGACCTCGGTACCACCAATTCCACCGTCGCCGAGATCATCTGGCAGCCGTCGCAGCCGGATGTCAAAGTCCGATGCCTTGAGGTGGACCAGGAAACCCTTTTCGGCACCTACACCCACCTGCTCGTGCCATCAGCCGTTGCCATCCACGACGGCAAAATGATTGTCGGCGAAGGCGCCAAACGACTGCTGGCCCGGGCCGCTGAGCTCGGCCTCGAACGCGACAAAACGCTCTTTCTGGAGTGCAAGAACGACATGGGTGTCCGCCGCACGTATCACAAGGCCCCCGGCGGGTTCCGCTCCGCGGCCGAAATCGGCAGCAAAGTCCTCTCCTTCCTGAAGGAGGCCGCCACTACCCAGGACCCAACCCCCGCCGCCCGAACGGTCGTCACCGTTCCCGCCTCCTTCCAGGCCGCCCAGCGCCTTGACACCGTCAAAGCCGCAAAGCTTGCCGGCATCTGCATTTCCGGCGGCGACCTAATCGACGAGCCCATTGCCGCGTTTATCGACTACCTCATGTCGAATCCCGGCGAGATTACCAACGCCCTCCATTCGCCTAAGAAACTCCTCGTGTTCGACTTCGGCGGGGGCACCTGCGACGTGGCCGTGCTCCAGCTCGGTCGGCACCAGTCCGGCAACCTGCAAGTCTCGCCCCTTGCTGTCTCCCGTTACCACCGTTTGGGCGGCGGCGACATCGACCGCGCCATCGTCTTCGATGTCCTGTTGCCCCAAATCTTGGAGCAAAATAGCCTCAAGCCCCACGACCTGTCCTTTGAGGACAAGAAGAACTTCATTGAACCGGCCTACCTCGCCGTCGCCGAGGCTCTCAAAATCGGCCTTTGCACTGAAATCAGCCGCCTAGACAGCTTTGGCCAGTACGCCGAAGCCGACAAAACCACGCTCGTCAAAAAGCAACCCGGCCTCCACGTCTGCCAGCTTAATGGCCGCACCCTCCAACTCCACTCCCCATCTCTCACTGCCGCGCAGTTCGAGACGGTGCTGACCTCCTTCCTTGAGCGCGAACTCCTTTATGCCCGCGAAACCGAATATCGGCTCACCTGCTCGATATTCGCCCCCGTCCAAGATGCCCTCGACCGCTGTGGCCTCGCGCCGGAGGACCTCGACTTCGTTCTCCTTGTCGGCGGCAGCAGCCTGATACCCCAGGTTGCCAAAGCTATTGCCCGGTTCTTCCCCAAAGGTCGCTCCCTTACTTACGCCGACCGCGAATCGCTCCAAGTAGCCATCGCCCGCGGTGCGGCCTGGCACTCGCTGGCGCTCGCTCTCTTTGGCCGCAGCCTCTTCCAGGTGGCCACGCACGACCGCATCGCCATCCACACTTCTTCCGGCGCTTACGAGTTGGTCCCCAAAGGCTCACCTCTGCCGTTCCCCGACAACAAGGGCTCCTGGGCAAAGACTTACCGCTTGGCCGTGCCCAAAACCTCGCTCATTGAGCCCGTGGACCTGCTCGTCGAAATCCTCGCGAGTGAAGCCGATCAAGAACGCACCCTCGCCACTGCGACTTGGAAAATGCCCGCCCCAATTGCCGAAGGGGACAACCTCTGCCTGGAGTACCGCATTGACGAAAACCAGGTCCTCGAATTCAAACTCACCCTGGCTGCCGCCGACGACGATAATCCGTTCGTCTGCCGTATCGAGAATCCCCTTTCCAACGTGGTCAATCCCCACGCCACTCGTCTCAAGATCCAGCAGGCCGAGGAGGATCTCCGCACCGGCAAAGTCGCCCCGGAGCACGTTCACGACACCATCATCCAGGTCGCCCGCGATTACGCCGAATTGCAGCAGACGGACAAAGCCATCTCCTACCTCCAACGCGTCCTGCTCATGAAAAACCAGCCCGACCCGGAAGCTCTGCTTCTCCTCGGCATCTACTACGGCGAGCAGGGCAATGTGGAGAAACAGGAAAAATGCTACCGCGAATGCGCCCGCACATCCAATTGGGCGGGACCGCTGTTCAACCTGGCCCTCGCCCAAAAGAGCCGGCGGCAGTTCGCCGATGCAATGGAGACCATCAATGAATGCCTCCGCCGCCGCAGCGACGGTCCGACGCTCACTCTCAAAGCCACCATCGCCGAAGGCCAAAATTTCACCCAGGAGCGTGATGACACTCTCGCCAAGGGTCTCGCCTGTTTCTCCGGCCCCCGCGCTATGTCCGATTGGGAACTCGGCTGGTATGTCACCGCCGCCCGCATGGCCGGGGACAAGACCAACCTGGAGGAAGCCAGCGCCGAACAAAGGCGCCGTCGGCAACTTTCCGGCCAGCCCGCTCCCGCAGCTGGTCAACTGCCCGATCTCTCTCCCACGCTTTCTGCACGATGAGCTGGCTCATACCACGCAACGAATTGACGCCCGACCAAATCCGGGCCATCGAGCTCAGCCCGGCTGAAAACCGCGCCATCCTCGGCGGCCCCGGCTCTGGGAAGACTCAAATCCTCCTGCACCGCGCCCGCTATCTCGCCGATCAGTTCCGCGTTGGCCCCGACCGCTTCCGCATCTTCGTTTATACCAACGTCCTTAAAGACTACATCAAGTCAGCCCTTTCGCTCCTGAACCTGCCAGACGATGCCGTCCTCACGTTCGACCACTGGTGTCGCCTCTTTTACCAGCAGCACGTCAACAGCCGCATGCCTTGGGACGCCGCCAAGAAGCAGCCGGATTTCGACGCGGTGCGCCGTGCCGTCTTCGACAAGATTTCCAGCGGCCAGATTACACTACCGCTTTATGATTTCGTCCTCGTGGACGAAGGCCAGGATCTGCCGGATGAAGTCTTCACGATACTGTCCCGCATCACCCGCCACGTCACCGTCTGCATTGATAACAAGCAGCAGATTTATGACAACGGCTCCACCGAGGAGGCCATCCTTTCCAAGCTGGGCCTGAAAAAGCGCAACCTCAACCTCATTGAAGCCTTCCGCGTGTGTCCCTATCTCGTCGAAGTCGCCGCTCCTCTCATCCCCGACTCCGCCGAGCGCGAAGCCTTCCGCCAGCAGAAGCGCACCGTCCAAACCGAGCGCCAGACGCCCTTGCTTTATTTCGCCCGCAATTTCGAGGAGGAAAAGCAAATGCTCTATCAAATGGTCCGCGAGCGCCAGTTGATGAATGACCGCATCGCCATTTTGTTCCCGCAAAACCGCCAGGTCTTCGGCTTCGCCCAGGGACTAACCGAAGCCGGCATGGAAGTCGAAGTTCCCAAGCAGCGCTCCGGCAGCAACGCGCTCCCTACGCACGACTTCAACAGCAGCCGTCCCAAACTCATGGCTTTCCACAGCGCCAAAGGACTGACCTTCGATTCCGTCCTCATGCCCCGGCTCGTGTCCAGCTCGTTCCAGCGCGTCACCCCCGACCGCCTTGAACGCCTTGTGTTCGTTGCCCTCACCCGCGCCGCCAAGTGGGCCTACTTCAGCACTACCGTGGACGACTCGCTCCCGCTGTTCCAAAAGCTCCTGCCGCTGGAGCAAACCCGCCAGCTCACCGTGCGCCGGGGTGATCAGGCTGGCACACCGAAACCCGGCCCGGTCGCCGCGCCGACCACATCCGACAACAAGCTCGATTTTTTATGACCATTCGAAGCAAACCAACGCACGAGCTCGGGCGGCTTTGGAATCTCCTCGCCTCCGAGGCCGACCAGTCGGTCAAAGGCAATCTCGAGGCACGAGAAGCTTGGAAGGCGACGGAGAGCGCCGCAAATTAGGGAAATCGAGAGCAACCTGACGAGCACGAATCGACAAACCCACTTTACCAATGGAGATCATCGACAACATCAATCGCCTCCTTGGGGATGACCTTAGAAACGTCCTCAAGCCCGGCTCCAAGCTGAAGGTAGCGGCGTCATGCTTCTCCATTTACGCTTACGAAGCCTTAAAGGCGGAGTTGGAGAAGATCGATTCACTCCAGTTCATTTTCACCTCGCCGACATTTGTTCCGGACGAGGCTACGGACAAGGTCAAAAAGGAGCGCCGGGAATTTCACATCCCCAAATTGGAACGCGAGCGCGTTCTTTACGGCAGTGAGTTCGAGATTCGGCTCAAGAACGAACTCACCCAGCGCGCTATCGCCAAGGAGTGCGCCGAATGGATGCGGCGTCGGGCCACCTTCCGTTCCAACCGCGGTCGCGCCCCGATGCAGCAGTTCGCGCACATCGGCAATTCGGCGACGGATGCCGTTTATATGCCCCTGCACGGATTTACGGCCGTGGACCTCGGCTACCAGCCGGGCAACGCGGTCTCGAACCTCGTGAACAAGATCGACCAGCAGCCGTTCACGGCGACTTACCTGAACCTGTTCGACCAGATTTGGAACGACCAGGAGAAGCTCGAAGACGTCACCGCGCAGCTCTGCGAGCACATCGCGTCCGTCTATCAGGAGAACTCCCCGGAACGTATTTACTTCTTGATGCTCTACAACATCTTCAACGAGTTCCTGGAGGACCTCAGCGAAGACGTGCTGCCAAATGACCTGACCGGCTACCAGGACAGCCTCATCTGGCGGAAGCTCTACAACTTTCAGCGCGACGCAGCGACTGGCATCATCAACAAGCTGGAAACCTACAGCGGCTGCATCCTTGCCGACAGTGTCGGCCTTGGGAAAACCTTCACCGCCCTCGCCGTCATCAAATACTACGAGCTGCGAAATAAATCCGTCCTCGTTCTCTGCCCCAAGAAAGTGGCCGACAACTGGCTCAATTATAAGGGGAACCTCAAAACCAACATCTTTGCGAAGGACCGCCTCGGTTACGACGTCCTTTGCCACACGGATTTGCAGCGCACAAGCGGCTACTCGTTCGGCGTTCCACTTAATCGCGTCAACTGGGGCAACTACGACCTCGTCGTCATTGATGAGTCGCACAACTTCCGCAACAACGACGCTTTCAAGGACCGCGAGACGCGCTACCAGAAGTTGATGAATTCCGTCATCAAGCAGGGCGTTAAGACCAAGGTGCTAATGCTCTCGGCCACGCCGGTCAACAACCGGTTCAACGACCTGCGCAATCAGTTGGCCCTGGCCTACGAAGGCGACCCGGAGAGCCTCAGCGCAAAACTTCGCACGCAAAAGGACATCAACGAGATCTTCCGTAAGGCTCAGGCCACCTTCAACACATGGACCACATTACCGCCCGAAGAACGCACACCGGCCGCCATTCTGAGCGCGCTCGACTTCGACTTCTTCGAGTTGCTCGACAGCGTGACCATCGCCCGCTCGCGCAAACACATCACCACGTTCTACGATACCAAGGATATTGGGCCTTTCCCCACCCGCCTGAAGCCACTGTCCTTTCACTGTCCGCTGACCCACCGCCGCGACGTGATCGGTTTCAACGACATCTTCAATCAGCTCTCCGTGCTGAAGATGGCCGTCTATGCGCCGGTCAGCTACATTCTCCCGAGCCGCCTCGCCAAATACGAAGCGCTCTACGACACCGACGTGAGAACCGGCGGCGGCAAACTCCGGCAGCGCGACCGCGAGCAGAGCCTCCAAGCGCTCATGACTGTGAACCTGCTCAAGCGGTTGGAAAGCTCCGTCCATTCGTTCCGCCTCTCGCTCCAGCGCCTCAAGGATAACCATCTCTCGACCCTCGCCAAAATCGAGACCTTCAAGAAAACCGGTCGTGACGCCAGTGTTGCCGACGTCGCTCCCGCGTTCGAGAACGCCGAACCGGACGACGATGAGTTGCCATCCCCTGACGACGAACAGATTGGCGGCAAGGTGCAAATCAGTCTCTCCGACATGGACCTCCCGGCTTGGGAACATGACCTCGGGGCGGACCTCACGCTCATCAATGCCCTGCTGGCGGAAATGCACAAGATTTCCCCGACTGACGACACCAAGCTTCAGCACATAAAGACGCAGATTCAAAGCAAGCTGGCGTCACCGATCAACAAAGGGAACCGAAAGGTTCTCATCTTCACCGCCTTTGCCGACACTGCCGACTACCTCTACGAACACCTCGCCGCCGACCTGCTGATCAGTCAGCGGTTGCACACCGGCAAGGTCACCGGCACCGGCAGCCCCAAGTCCACGCTCAAGAAGTCCTACGACTTCATGTCGCTGCTCACCCTCTTCTCGCCACGCTCCAAGGAGAAGGCCGCGATTCTGCCGGACGAGCCGGGCGAACTGGATGTGCTCATCGGCACGGACTGCATCAGCGAGGGCCAGAACCTTCAGGACTGCGACTACCTCATCAATTACGACATCCACTGGAATCCCGTCCGCATAATCCAACGCTTCGGACGCATCGACCGCATCGGCTCGCAGAACGCCTGTATCCAGCTCGTCAACTACTGGCCGGACATCTCTCTCGACGAATACATCCGCCTCAAGGAACGCGTCGAGAACCGCATGGTAATCGCCGATGCCACCGCCACCGGCGACGATAATCCCCTGAATTCCGAGTCCAACGACCTTTCCTACCGAAAAGAACAACTCCGTCGCCTTCAGGAAGAAGTCATCGAGATGGAAGACCTGAAAACCGGGGTTTCGATCACCGACCTCGGGTTGAATGATTTCCGCATGGATCTCGTGAATTATGTCAAAACCCACGACGATCTGGCCGCTCTTCCCAACGGCATGCACGCTGTGGTCCCAGCCTCTCCCGACCGCGGTTTGCCGCCCGGCGCCATCTTCGCGCTGAGGAATCGCAACCAGGGTGTGAACCTCAATCAGCAGAACCGGCTTCACCCCTACTACCTCGTTTACGTCGCGCATGACGGCCAGGTGATCGTGAATCACATGGAGGTCAAACGCCTGCTGGACCTTATGCGGACTGCCTGCAAAGAGCGCAGCGAACCCGTTCCCGAGGCGTATCAAACGTTCAATCGCCTCACCCAAGACGGACGGAAGATGGACGCCTATTCTGCGCTCCTGCAAAAAGGCATCCGTTCCATGGTGGACCTCAAGGAGGAGAAAGACATTGACAGCCTGTTCACCGGCGCGCGCACCACGGCCTTGTTGAACACCGTCAAAGGGCTGGAAGACTTCGAGCTCGTTGCCTTCCTGGTTGTCCAGGAGGCGGCTTCCTGAAAAACCGCATGTTTCAATTTCCGAAACAGGCCGAGTTCAACCGCGCGCTCCCCAAGAGCAAGATTTATGCGTTCGCCAAGCCGACGCGCTCGATGAAGGACCGCTTCGTTTCCGGGATTCAGGACATCGTTTGGAAATACAAGCTCGCGCCGGAGACCGTGAACCTGCCCGCCCGGCGCGGCATTCAGGAGATTCAGGTGTTCGAGATTGCCCTCAAGACCGAGGAACTGGGGGATGAAGTACTGCACACCATCGACAAGGCCGTCCCGTCGCCCATCGTTTACCAGCTCACCTTCGATGGCCGTGTCCGGTTCAGTGCGGCCTACAAGCGCCCCAGCCAGGCGGATCCCTCGAAGAACGTCATCGAGGCCTACTTCACGACCGATTGGCAACCGGCTGCCAAATTGCTGCCGGCCCTGCCGGTGGTCCTGGATCTCGCCGCCCTCTACGAAGAGATGCTCCGACGCGTGATTCCCCTGGCACGCCGTCCGGATGAACCGCTGGCGGAGCTGGTGGAGCGGGCGCTGCAGCTCCGGGCCACGGAACGCGAGTGCCGCGACCTCGAAGCGCGCCTACGCAAGGAACGCCAGTTTAACCGCAAAGTGGAACTCAACGCCGCGATTCGCGCGGCCAAAACGCAGCTCAAACGACTGGCTGCCGCCTGACTCGAAAACCTATGGAAAAGCTGAAATGCCACACACCCGACTTCACCGCCGAGAACATCCAAAATCTCGCGGCACTGTTTCCCAACTGCCTGGTCGAAGCCAAGGACGCGCAGGGCAAGCCGACCAAGGCAATTGACTTCGACCAGCTTCGCCAGGAGTTGTCCACATCCGCTGTTGACGGGCCACGCGAGCGCTATCATTTGGATTGGCCCGGCAAACGCGAAGCACTCCTCGCTGCGAATGCCCCCATTGCCAAGACACTCCGCCCCTGCCGGGAAGATAGTGTCAACTTTGATACCACTAAACATTTGTTCATTGAAGGTGACAATCTAGAAGCGTTGAAGCTTTTACAAGAAACCTATCTCGGAAAGGTCAGGTTCATTTACATCGACCCGCCGTATAACACAGGGAGCGACCTTGTTTATCAAGACAACTTTCAACGCGATACAGGCTCCTACTTGATGGAGTCGAATCAGCGGGATGAAGAAGGCAATCGTCTGGCTGTAAATTCAGAGTCCAATGGACGGTTTCATTCAGACTGGTTGAAAATGTTCTATTCCAGGCTGAAGCTCGCTAGTAATTTACTCAGGGATGATGGGGTCATCCTGATCTCCATTGACGACCATGAACTCTGTAACGCACGCAAGGTGTGCGACGAGATTTTCGGTGAATCCAACTTTATTGCCTGCATGGTCTGGGAGAAGGGGCGCAAAAACGACGCGAAGTTGGTCTCTGTCGGCCACGAATACATCCTGATGTTTGCTAAATCACTCGCGTATCTCCGAGAATCCAAGACCGTTTGGCGCGAGGAAAAACCCGGCGCACGGGAGATATGGGAAAAGTATCTCGAACTACAAAACCAGAACAGGGAGGATACGACGGCAATTGAAAGCGGCCTGACGGCCTGGTTCTCATCCCTGCCGAAAACGCATCCATCTAAGAAGTGGAGCCGATACAAACGGGTGGATGCAAACGGACCCTGGCGCGACCGCGACATCTCGTGGCCGGGCGGCGGAGGCCCACGATATGATGTTATCCATCCCAGAACCGGCCAGCCCTGCAAAGTGCCAGAACGCGGTTGGATCTATGCGTCAGCGGGAGAAATGCAGCGCCAAATCAAGCTTGGGCTGGTTGAGTTTCGAGAAGACCACACAGAGCCGCCCTTCCGGAAGGCACATATCCGTCCAATTCCCGCTGAAATCGAGGTGGAGACTGAAACCGATGACGATGAATCAAACGAAAGCGATGAAGAGTTCGCCTCACAGGTTCGTGGCAGCTACTTCTACAAGCAGTCCCAGGTGTCAGTTAAGTTTCTTCGTGGTTTGCTTGGTGCGAAGGCCTTCAACAACCCAAAGGATCATTTCGAATTGGCAAAGTTGATTGATTACACTACCTCCAGCGACCCTAACGCGGTTATCCTAGACTTCTTTGGCGGCAGCAGTAGCACCGGCCACGCCGTGATGCATCTCAACCAGTCCGACGGTGGAAAACGCCGTTTTGTGCTTGTGCAGGTTCCTGAGCCACTCGACCCCTCCAAAAAGGAGCAAAAGGCGGCGGCAAAATTCTGTGATGACATCGGAAAGCCGCGAACAATCGCCGAGATCGCCAAGGAGCGATTACGTCGTGCTGGAGCCAAGCTCGACACTGAGCATCGGGCCAAGAAGGAGTTCTTACAGCCCGAACTTCTCAAGGCTCCAGCGGTTCCATCATTGGATATTGGCTTCCGGGCTTTGAAGATAGATACGTCCAACATGAAGGACGTGTATTACGCACCGGACGCCGTCAAGCAGTCCGACTTGGTTGCGCACGCCGACAACATCAAAGAAGATCGCACCCCTGAGGACCTGCTGTTCCAAGTGCTGGTGGATTGGGGCGTGGACTTGGCTTTGCCCATCGCCAAGGAAACCATCGCCGAGAAAACCGTGTTCTTTGTGGACGGCAACGCGCTGGCGGCCTGCTTCGATGCCTCGATCAGCGAGGAACTCGTCAAGGAACTCGCCAAGCGGAAGCCGCTCCGCGCTGTCTTTCGCGACAACAGCTACGGCAGCGATAGTGTAAAAATCAACGTAGAGCAGATTTTCAAGCTCCTCTCCCCCACAACAGAGATCAAGTCGCTCTAGGCCATGAAGCTGAAATTCAAACAGCAGGCCTACCAGACCCACGCCGTCGAAGCCGTGGCCGACTGCTTTCTCGGCCAACCGAAAAACACCGGCGTGTCCTACCGCATCGATCCCGGCAGGGGCGACGATCAAGCTATGCTCAGCATCGAGGAGTCCGGGTTCAAGAACACCGATCTGGCCATCCCGCACTTGCAGGTCCTCAACAATATTCACGCCGTTCAGCTCCGCCAGAATCTGCCGCTGTCCCCGGCGCTCAAGGCGTCCGCCGGTTGTGACATCAATCTCGACATCGAGATGGAGACGGGCACGGGCAAGACCTACTGCTACATCAAATCCATGTTCGAGCTGAACAAGCGCTACGGCTGGTGCAAGTTCATCGTCGTCGTCCCCAGCATCGCCATCCGCGAGGGCGTCCACAAATCCCTCGAAATCACCGCCGAGCACTTCCTGGAGCAATACGGCAAGCGTGCCCGCTTCTTCATCTACAACTCAAAGCAGCTACACAATCTCGAAAGCTTCTCGTCCGACGCCGGCATAAACGTCATGGTGATCAATGTGCAGGCGTTCAACGCCCGGGGCCAGGATGCCCGGCGCATTTATGAAGAGCTGGACGACTTCCAGTCCCGCCGCCCCATCGATGTGATCTCCCGTAACCGGCCCATCGTCATTCTCGACGAGCCGCAGAAGATGGAAGGCGCCAAGACGATGGACTCCCTCAAGGAGTTCACGCCGTTGATGATTCTCCGCTATTCCGCCACCCACCGGCAGGAGCACACCAAGATTTACCGCCTCGATGCCCTCGACGCCTACAATCAGAAGCTGGTGAAGAAAATCGCCGTGCGCGGCATCACAGTGCGGGGATTGGCCGGCACCAACGCCTACCTGTATCTGGAAGCAATCAACATCTCGACGAGCAAACCACCCGAGGCGCGCGCCGAACTGGAGATTCAGCAGGTCACCGGCATCAAACGTGTCCTGCGCAAACTCGGGAAGAACGACAACCTTTATGACCTTTCGGAAGGGTTGGAGCAGTATCGCGGCTTTGTGGTTTCGGATATCAACGCGCTCGACAACACGGTCAGCTTCACCAATGGGGTAGTGCTCCAATCAGGTGAAGCCACCGGCGACGTAAACGAAGCTGCCCTGCGGCGCATCCAAATTCGTGAAGCGGTCAAAGCCCATTTTGACAAGGAGCAGGTGCTTTTCCACCAGGGCATCAAGGTGCTCTCGCTGTTCTTCATCGATGAGGTGGCAAAGTATCGTTGCTACACCGACGCAGGCGAGGAGTCCGGCGAATACGCCCGCATCTTCGAGGAGGAATACCTTTCCCAGTTGAACGAAGTCCTGACGCTTGAGGACACGCCCTACAACCGTTACCTCAAGGGGATTCAACCCGCGAAGACCCATAACGGCTACTTCTCCATCGACACGAAAACCAAGCGACTCGTGAATCCGGAGGCAAAAGCGCGCGGCGAATCTGCCGGAGAGACGGACGACGTGGATGCCTACGACTTGATCCTAAAGGATAAGGAACGGCTGCTCTCGTTCGAGGAGCCCGTGCGGTTCATCTTCTCCCATTCCGCGCTGCGCGAAGGCTGGGACAATCCGAACGTCTTCGTCATCTGCACCCTCAAGCACAGCGACAACACCATTTCCCGGCGGCAGGAAGTCGGCCGCGGGCTTCGCCTGTCGGTCAACCAGAACGGCGACCGCATGGACAACCCTGCCACCGTCCATCAGGTCAACATCCTCACCGTCGTCGCCAGCGAAAGTTACAAGAACTTTGTCGCCGCTTTACAAAAGGACATCAGCGCATCTTTGTCAGCGCGTCCACGCAAGGCCGATGAAACTTATTTCACCGGCAAGGTGCTTAAAACCCCGACTGGCGACGTGGCAGTGACGCCGCACCTGGCCAAGCTCATCGAACGCTACCTCGTCAAGAATGACTACACGGACGCGAACGACCAGGTCACCCTCGATTACCACGAGGCAAAGAAGGAAGGCAAGCTGGCCGCGCTGCCTCCCGAACTCGCGCCTCATGCCGAACAGGTCTTCCAACTCATCGATAGCGTCTTCAGCGCCGCCCAATTGCCAACAATCGACGACGAGCGCAAGGCGAAGGTCAATCCGCTGAACGCCAACTTCCAGAAGAAGGAATTCCAAGAACTTTGGGACCGAATCAACCGCAAGGCCGCTTACACCGTTCACTTTGAAACACCCGAGCTGGTTAAGAAGTGCGTCACGGCACTCGACAAGGAATTGAAGGTCAGCCCGCTCCAATACACCGTGCAACGAGGAGAACAGACAGAAACCGCCACCGCCGATGCGTTGAAACACGGGGAAGCGTTCCGGCTTGGGGAGACAGACACAGGCTCGCTCAAGGCTTCAGTCCAGTCGACGGTGAAATACGACCTGATTGGCAAAATTGCCGAGGACACGCAACTCACCCGGAACACGATCAGCCACATCCTTCAGGAAATGAACATCGCGGTGTTCTCCCAGTACAAGATGAACCCGGAGGATTTCATCCTCAAGACCAGCCGTATCGTCAATGAGCAGAAGGCCACCGTCATCGTCGAGCACCTCGCTTACAACCCCGTCGAGGCCACGCACACGCTGGACATCTTCACGCAGGAAAAGCCCAAGGAAGATTTCACCAAGGCTATCAAAACCGACCGGCACATCTACGATTACGTTTTCACCGACTCCAAGAGCGAGCGCGCTTTTGTCAGGGACCTCGACACCGGCACCGAGGTGGTCGTTTACGCAAAGTTACCGAAGAGCTTTTTCATCCCCACGCCGGTCGGCAGCTACAATCCTGACTGGGCCATCGCTTTCCAGGAGGGGACCGTCAAACACGTCTATTTCATCGCCGAGACCAAAGGCTCCTTGTCCTCGATGGACTTTCGGAAAATTGAGGACTGCAAAATTGATTGCGCCCGCAAATTCTTCGCCAAAATCACCTCCGGCCAGGTCAAATACGATGTGGTCGACAACTACACGAAGCTGATGGAGCTCGTAAAATAGCAGGCCTCCAACTTACAGCCCATGCACATATCGGACCCACAAAGCCTCGCTCAACTGATTCACAGCTTTGTAACCACAAAACAACCCGTACTGTTCTCCGGATCGGGGATTGGTAAACGCGTCGGGATGCCCCTTTGGGGGGATTTTCTCGAGCATCTGGCCGTCACTTGCGTGAAATACGGTGACAACGATTCCGCTAGACTAATTCGGAAAAACGTCGCTCAAGGCGACTTCATCCGGGCGGCAGGCATCTACGAACTATGCGGAGACATTCCCAACGGCGAACGCTTCAAAGAACTTATCAAGCCGTTTGCTCCGACATGGGACGATGCGAAACTCGACTTGCTGAAACCCTTATTCGAGCTTCCTTTTGGTGCTGTTGTAACCACGAACTACGACCGCTCCCAGCACGACGCATACGCCCATGCGCGTCAGCGCTCGCCCGTTCAACTCGAACTCGACGACTCTTCGCTCCGCGTGGGCGCACTTCAAACCACATTTTTCATTGCTCGAATACACGGGCGAACCGAATTCCCCGAAACCATAGTGCTCTTTCCGAGTGGCTATCAAAAACTCGACCAAAACAAGATCTACAAAGATTTCCTGCTTACACTCTTGAATGAGCGCCCATGCCTCTTCATTGGTTTTTCCTTTGTCGATCCCGCAATCCGTCAGGTGCTAACCCTCTATGAGAAGCAAGCCGGTCCGGCATTTAAGACCCTTCATTCGGCGCTCCTTCCGGGAGATTCCACCCCGGAACTCCGTCAGTTTTTGATGCGGCTCAATATCCAAGTGCATTACTATGACGAGGCCAAAGGCCATCGCGCACTTTGGCAGGCCCTCCACATCGCACGAGATCTCAGCAAACCCGCGCTTGGCGCCCCGCAACCTACGCGAATAAGCGTGCCCAATGCCGCCACCTACTCCTCAATCCACCGATACCTCGGATTTGCCTACGCGCAACAGCGCTCGGCAACGCAACTTCGACCACTGCTCCAACAAGCACGAGATGGGCTCATGATGGCCCTTATTCGCGAATCCGGTTCAGGAGGGCGCTCCGAAAAATCCATTATCACCGCGGTGAAGGGCGTTCTTCACCTTTCCCAGGAAGAAATCGTGCCAGTGGTGCGAGAATCCATAAACCGCCTGCTCGCCGACGAGGAAGTACAAAAGAACAAAGAGCTGTACGTTGCATTAACACCCGAACCCGAACTTCTTCCAAAACACATGGCCACCCTAACGTCGGGCATCGTAAGCCGCATGAAGGTCAGGGAAGGCGTGGTCGTTAGGGCAGAACTTCACCCTGCAATCGCAGAGGCATTGGAGCGCGTCTTCATTCTGCGGGCGTGGGACCTCGCAGCCCATTATGCGGGAGGAGGTGTCGGTTATGGAACTGACCTAAAAGGAGTGGTCCAACAAGTGTACGGCGACCTCCTGAAAACCTCTGATGCCCTACTGCGACTGCAATTGGAGCGCTGCACAATCGACCTCCTTACATCACCAGCCGACCGGGAAGCGGACCACCTGGCCGAAGTCGGCCGAACAGCATTTGCGCTTCAACTTGTCCTGTCAACACCCCGTCAGTCACTTTTACAACGCCACGCCCTTCCGCAGCTTGTTTACTTCGACGCCAGCGTACTCTTGCCAGTCCTGGTGCCCGGACATCCATTTCGGCCGGTTTACCAGGACGCGATATCGCGACTCCGTGAGGCGGCAAAACAAGTGGGCACACGGTGCGAACTCATAGTTGGATTTCCATTTCTGAACGAAGTCGTTTCTCACCGCCAGCTTGCCGTGCGGACTGTGCGCGAGGAAAAGTTGGAGGATCCTAAATCACTCCATCGCCTAATCACATTTTACGGTGCTGAGAACGTTAACGTTTTCATTGGAGCTTTCGCAACCCACGTTGCCAAAGCGCAATCGGCTGGAGGCCGTGCGCCAAAGTTTTCACAGTTTCTCAGCGAGCAAGCGCCTTTCGAGAACGAGACCGCCCTCGCCGCGCACCTCCAGCAGATGGGAATTCGCGTTTCGTTCATGGATTTCCGGCAAAAGCATAATCCGGAATTCGTGCGGGTTTTCAGCCCGCTCACGGCTGCATATGAGAATCAGGCACATGACATCCTCGCGCCAAAACAAAAGGTCCTGGTGCAGCACGAAGCAATGCAAATAGTGCAACTGAAATTGGACGCTGACGCCGGCAGTCGAGCCGTTTTCGTGTCCGCAGATCGCGCATTGCGTCGCGCTCTCCTTTCCTCCCCCGAACTTAGATTCTATGCGGGAATGGTTCTTCCTCCGGAGGGATTCATTGGACTTGTCGATATTATGGTCGGCCTGAAAGCTGACCGCCGCTCTCTTGCCCGGCTCATCTGGGCCGCGCCACGTCGAGACGCCGAACAAGCAGTCCGAGACTACCTCGTCCGCCACGCCCTCGACCAGATGGACGCAGCGGTGACCAAGAATATGCCCGAGGTGATCGAAGAAATTGTCGCAGAAACTAAGTCCAACTTGGAGGCGTCCCACTTCGACCTTACAGGCGCGAGCGCCCCCGAGGACATCGCGCGGACCACGCGTTTCATGGACCGTTTAGAAGACGATTTCATGGAAAAGATGGAATGGTGGATGGAAAAGCAGGACGAGGAGACACCCGCCAAGAAAAGGAAACGTCCCTAACAGTTGGTCCCGTACGATGGATCGGTAACTATGCCACCCACCCTTAAACTTATTGACCGGAGCTGGGGCGTTGTGCTCGTTCAGAACGCCGCTGCCGATTGGGCCGCCTAGCCCCTCTCGAATGCAAATCAAATTCCTTTCACCCGACCCCCGCCGCAGAGCAAGGCCCGCCCTCGACGACATCCTAAACCGTGGCACCGACCAAATCGCCCTCGCTGTTGCATACTGCACAGCCGCTGGCGTCCAAATTCTGAAGCCGCATGCCGCCCGCATCAACAAACCCGACTCTTTCGTCGTTGTCTCAGTTGACCCCCCAACGGATTACGCCGCCCTCGCGGAGCTCAACACGCTCATTCCTGGGCGCCTTTTCGTCCATTGGGGAGCGCTCCTTCCCCAGGAAATCGAAGCGCCCGCCCCATTGATGCATTCGAAGGTTTTCTACGCCCGCGCGGGAGGCGATTGCTGGCTTTGGACCGGCAGCCACAACCTGACCGGCAACGCCTTCCAGGGCGTCAACTGTGAAGCCGCCCTGCTCCTGGAGGGGAAGTCGAACGAAGAACCCTTTGTGGACGCCCTGCAGCATCTCACGCCCTGCAAGAACCAGGCCCACCTTTACGACCCCGACAAAACTCCACCCTGGGGCACAGGCCGAGCCAATATCGCAGTCATTCATGCCGAGGCCGACGCAGTCCCAACCGACGCCCTTCCGTGGCACGTGCATCTCTGCCTTGATACGGCGGATTTCGATGACATTCTTCCGCCCGGCGTCGAGGTTCGCCTTTTCCTCTATCCCAAAGGCTCTCTTTTAGGCGGCTGGCGCGAAGTCATTCCCATAGCGGCCTACTCGGGTTCACTCTCCGGCCAGAACCTCACCGCCATCAACCCCAACGTCAGAGTTCCCGGCGTACTCGCCAATTGGCAGGACGCCAAGTTCAGCATCACCGAGGAGCGCTCCGTCCTGTTTTTCGGTCCCTCCCGCTCTCCCGGTGCGCGCGTGACGACCCAAGCCGTCATCAATCTCGATACTCCCTCAGCACCCGACGAGACACTATTCTCCGAGGCCCCCAAGGTGAAGCTAGACAAGGTGCCAGGCCAGGCCCACACCGAGCCAGCCGACCACGACCTTAAGCAATTTTACACGCCCAAGTCTGTCCAGGGCGAGATGCTCGTACACGTTCCCGTCGCTGAGCGACGGCGAGTTCTCAAAGTGCCGGCCTGGGAACTCCGTCAAAGCGATCGGAGCAAAATTGCCGCGCAGTTCCCAGCGGACGAAAACATCTTCATCGAGGCGATGGAGGAGCCCACACCCGGCAGGAAGAAACGCCATCCGTTCATCACACGCGCCCGGTACCGCCTCCGCGAACAACCATGAGCATGCTCCAGACTCACAACAACCATGAACGCCTATGATCTGGACACCAGATAACCAGTACGCTAACGACCCGTTCGAGACGGAATTGCAGTTGGAATCCGCCATTGCAAACGTCTCCGCGACGCTCTTCGGCCAGTACCGGATTTACCTCGACGTTAAAAAGCTCATCGGCGGCAAGGGTAAAACCAAAAACATCCCCGACGGCTACCTGATCGACTTGACCAGCAAGAAGGAACCCCGCCTTTTCGTCGTAGAGAACGAACTCGCCAGCCACGACCCATTAAATCATGTCGCGGTGCAGATCCTCGAGTTCTCCCTGTCATTCGAGACATCCCCGTTCAAACTCAAGGCGATCCTCAAGGAAGCGTTAAAGGCAAACAAGTCGGCCCTCCAGATGTGCGAAGCCTACGCCGCCGAAAACGGGTTCGAGAATGTTGACTACCTCTTGGAGCGTCTGATTCAAAAAGAGAACGCCTTCAACGCCCTGGTCATTATCGACGAGCTCGACGGCGAACTAGAAACCCTCCTTCTCAGTCGCTTCAAGTTCCCGGTCGAAATTCTCACGCTCCGCCGCTTCAAGACGGCGCAGGGTCAGACCGCCTACGAGTTCGACCCATTCCTTGCCGACCTCGCCGGCCCGGCAAAGGAATCACAGGCCCACGCCGCCGCGGGCGGCAGCGAAGTTGACCCATCCGAGCTCGACACTGTCGTTGTCCCGGCCCAAGAGGAAGGATTCAAGGAAACCTTCATAGGCGAGAACCGCTGGTATCAAATCCGAATCCACTCCAGCATGGTCCCGCGCATCAAGTACATCGCCGCCTACCAGAGCGCCCCCGTCTCCGCCATCACCCATATCGCCCCCGTAAAGGACATCGCCCTTTGGAAGGAAGGTCCGAAATACGTCCTGAACTTCACGGAACCGGCCAAGGAGATCGGCCCAATCAAACTCGTGCCTAAACCCAACGGCACAGTCAAGGCACCCCAGGCCCCGCGCTACACCACTTATACGCGCCTCACTAAGGCCACAAACCTTGACGAAGCATTCTGAGAACCGAATCCGCATGCGCCGTATCACCCGCATCTCCTACAACTCATCCGGTTGGCTGAGGCCAACCGGCGATGCGCGCAAGTGCGAAGCTCCCGGCACCTATAACCACGAGCAAGGCTTCGGCCACGAAGACTGGCTCTTCCGCACCGAGTGGCAAATCGACGGCTGGCGTTACGCCTTCATTGAAGGCGTGAACAGGAGCCACCGGCGACTTGTCAAGGAAGCCAAGCCCTTCGACCTCACCCTGTTCACCATCCAGCCGGACAAACGCCGTTGCTACGTCGCCACCATCCGTGCAGTGGAGTGCCTGGATGACCAGCAGGCCAAAGATGCCCTCAAGGCCTTTGAGTCCCAAGGTTGGCTCGAAACCATGCTGAACGAAATAGCAACAGTTGGCGGCAACGCCACTTCCCTGGGTAACTCCAAATGGGCCAAGCACATCCTCAACGTTCGCTTCCGCCTGGACAACGTGGCCCGCTTCGCCCCCGGTGAATTCGCCCACACCAACGATCCAATCATGGGCCTCACCCGCTACTCCCTTTACAAGATCGACCCACTCGCCCATAAGGCCGCAGCCCGTCCGCCTCGTCAGCGCCAGGGCTCGGAGACGCCTCCCGCCGGGCTCCCGTTCCTTCGCCGTGCGACTGCACCTGTCCAATGCACCCCGGAACACGCCCGCATGCAGCGAAAGCTTCTTGCCGAGCTGAAAATCGAGTTTCCCGCCGCGCGCATCGTCTGCGAGGAGGATTTCATCGACGTGTCTGTGCAAACGGATGCCCACTTGTTCCTCTTCGAAATCAAATCCGACCTCGATCCCCGGGTCGTTATTCGCCAAGCCCTCGGTCAAATACTCGAATACGCGTTTCACCCCGCACGTGAACATGCCCAGCCTGTCCGGCTCTACATTGTTGGCCGATGCCCGCTGAAACCGGCCGACAAACGCTACCTGGACCATTTGCGAAGCAACTTTTCGCTCCCCCTAGAATACCGGGTCGTCCCACTATGACTGTGCCTCAAACGCACCACCCCAGCCGGAGCACTCTAATGGACGAGGAATGAGAGGACCCTCCCGAAAAGTCAAGGCGGCGCTCGAAAAGGCGAGAGATTCGGCTTTGCTGGCCGTCGAGGTTTACAACAAGCCCGCGGTGAAATTCAAATCGGGCGGCTACATTACCCTCATGGTGATTGCGTGGACAGCACTGTTCCACGCCGTTTTCTTCAAGCAAAGGCGCAAGCCGTTTTGCAAGGAGCATGGGCGCTTCCTCAGGATCGACAACGACTTCAGGCACTGGGAACTTGGCGAGTGTTTGTGCCAGTATTTCAAAACGGACACGGGCAACCCTGTCCGCAAAAACCTCGAATTTTTCATCCCGCTCCGAAACCGCATTGAACATCGGTCAATGCCCGAGCTGGACGCGAGCATATTCGGTGAGTGTCAGGCGATGCTACTGAACTTCGACGAGATGTTGGAGAAGGAGTTTGGCGCGCAATACTGCCTCCGAGAGTGCCTTTCGTTCTCTTTGCAGTTGTTCCCGTCGTCCGAAAGCCTGGTGGACGCGGTCAAATATAAACCGGAGAGCAAGTCCGTCGTGGACTTTATTCAGCAATTTCGCTCGACGATCTCGCCGGAAGTTACGGCCAGCGGCAAGTATTCCTTCAAAGCCTTTCTCATCCAGGTCGCGAACCATAAGAGCGAGAACGCACTGCCGGTGCAGTTCGTCCATTACAATAAACTTTCGGAAGAGGAGAAGAAACAGCTCGGTCACGTGGTCGCGATGGTCAAATTCAAAGAGGTTCCAGTCGCAAACCCGGATATAATCAGGCCTGGCGAGGTCGTTAAGAAGGTTCAGACTGCCCTGGGTGACCCGAAGGTGCCCCGCTACGGAAGACAGGTCAATATGTTCACCATGGACGTTCATTCCCGCTGTTGGCGCAAGTACAAGGTTCGCCCTCCGAGCGACAGCCCTAACCCACACGAAACAAATTGGAAATATTGCGTTTACGATAAAATGCATGACGATTACGGCTATACTCAGGCGTGGATTGATTTTTTGATCGAAAAACTAAAAGACCCCACCGAATTCGAGTCGCTTTACAGCGCGTCAGCGGTGGATTCAGAAAAGAATGCAACCCCGATTAAGGAAATGCCCAATCCAGCAGCCTAGCCAAACACGTCGGACCTCGACCATTCTTGCGCAACCATCAACCATCCACTCTCAACTAGCACCCAGCCATGCCCCGCCTCCACAAATATCGCGACCGCGACGCCTGTTACGTCCTCACCGCCATTCGCGGTGCGGTCGTCACTTTCCAGCTCACCACCGAGGGCGAGAAGAAACTCGCCGCCGCCCGGATCGGCCCGGGTGAGAAATTCCCCCGCGCCCTCCTGCTCGACCTCTACCGCACTGGCGACGCCTTCACCGGCGGCAGCGGCGCGGCCAGCGTGGCCTTGGATTCCGCCGGCCAGTTGGAAATGGACTTCGCCAACGACCCCGATCCCGAGACGGCTTTTCCCGCCTGTGACGTTTGCCGTAGTGTCAACGACCTCTATCTCACCATCGCCGGCAACCCGGAGGACCTGGTCGCCCAACTTCAATGCGCCACGTGTCGCGCCTTGCCAACAGCCAGACCCGACACCAGCATCCCGCTCGCGCTGCTATCCCGGCCCATCCTCTCGCGGCTCTTCCAGTTGAAATCTGTCGCGGCAAAAGGTTCAAACGTAAAGCAGTTCGAGGAACTGCTCCGCACCGAATTCGAAACCAAATGGGAGGATCTGATCAAAACCCGCCGCACTGCGCAACAGCCTTTGCTCGGCCCCACCTCCCCCGACGAGTTCAACCTAGAAACCTAAGCCCGAGTCATGCCTTTCATAGCCTACCTGCCCAGGGGTTTCGACAACTCTCATGAGAACGATTCCTTCGACAACCTCTTCGCCTGCCTTAAGGCCCGCTTCGACTCCCTGCCAGGTTTGAACGTCCTCGTCGGCAACATATCTTTTGAAGGCAACGAGATGGACGCCGTCTTTTTTAAGCCGGACGGCATCGCCATCCTCGAAATCAAGAACTTCGGCGGCGAAGTTCAGTTTTTTGAGAGCACCCCGTGGATCGTTGGCGGCCAGCAGGTAATCGGAGGCTCCAAGCCCAACCCCTTCAGGCAAATTCACGGCTACCGCATCGCTCTCCGCACTTGGCTGCTGCGCTGGGAGCGGCAGTTCATGCTCGCTCCCAAGCAGATTGATTGGCGTGATATCAACGCCATAGTCCTCTTTACTCGCACCATCTCCTTCGACGCCAGAGTCCTCGGCGGCGATCTCTCCTTCTGGTTCCAAGTTACCGATATGGGCCGGATCGCCGACAGCCTCGCCGCAGTCCGCGCCCGCTCCATACGATTCCAGCCGGAGGAACTCCGCCTCCTTGTCGGTCGCCTAGGACTGACCGAACAACATCGCTACCGCGCACGCGTTTCGCCCGCCCTACCGCCCCTCGTCGCATCGCCACCCCCGCCGGAAGACAAGATCCAACTCAACTACGTTAAAGAGTTCAATTTCCGCGAC